>Ga0209810_1000248_pt1 | contig 148736 bp, 131 predicted proteins | sample Coa_R1_7_FD_187159 | JGI IMG/M metagenome (GOLD analysis project Ga0209810, IMG submission 187159) | Surface soil microbial communities from Centralia Pennsylvania, which are recovering from an underground coalmine fire - Coalmine... | ecosystem: Environmental > Terrestrial > Soil >...
ACAGTCACCGTGTTCCTCCTCAAGGGTTGGTGTGAGAACTGCTTCTTGAGGTTGACGCGGTGACCGTCGCGTCTGGTGGACCCTCAGGCCCCCCGCCGGCTCTTACACCACTTGCTGGTACTCAACTCACGCAAGGCTCGGCTGTCCTTCGTAAAGGTGGTCGAGTACCAGCGAAGGGGCGTCGTGCACGTCCACGCCGTGATCCGGCTCGATGGGCCGGACGGCGCCTGCAGCCCGGCCCCGCCAGAGCTCCAGTTGCAGCAGCTCTTGCTCGCCATCCGCTCCGCCGTTTCCAGGGCACAGGCTCCGATCGCCGGCGGCGAGACGATCGCGCGGTGGGGTAGGCAGATCGATCTTCGGCCGCTACCCGAAGAGGAAACCGTGAAGCGAGCGATCGCCGCCTACCTGGCCAAGTACGCCACCAAGTCCACCGACAACGGTGGCCGACTCGACCACCCGCTCCGCCACGACGACCTCGACCGACTGGACCTGCCGGCACATCTTCGGCGCCTGGTGCTCACGGCGTGGGAGCTTGGTGCGATGCCCGAACTGGCTCGGCTCCGGTTGCGAGCCTGGGCCCACACCCTCGGCTTCCCCGGGCACTGGGTCACGAAGAGCCGCCGATATTCGACGACTTTCCGTGAGCTCCGGGCCGCTCGGTCGGAGTGGCGCTCCGGTCGACATCCATGTGAAGACGAAGACGACGAGCAACTGGTCCGAGCCGCGGAGTGGAGATTCGCCGGCCGGGGCTGGAGCAACCCCGGTGATCAGTGGCTGGCTGAGACCGCCGCCCGAAACCACGCCGAAATGCTTCGCGTCGCACGGGAGGAGCGTCGGGGCCAGCCTGCCCGGAAGGAGGACGACCAATGATGGATCGCCTGCTTCTCCGGCCCGAGGAGGCGGCGCACGTGCTGGCCGTCGGACGCAACAAGGTCTTCGAGCTGCTGGCTGCCGGTGAGCTCGAGTCCGTTCGAGTGGGCGGTTCCCGCCGCATCCCGGCTGTCTGCCTGGTCGAGTTCGTCGAGCGGCTCCGTCAGACGGACCAGCGGTCACCTGACGGCGCATCCCGTGCCTTCGACCACGGAGGAGCGACGCCCGGCGTCGCTCGCTGACTGCTTCATGCCGCCGCCGAAGGCAGCCGTCAAGGGGCGCCCGCAGGGCGACCGGCGGGCCCGGGCAGCGTGCTGCCAAGGAGCCCGCCGGCTTGCCCTTGACGGTGGCCGTAGGCGGTGGCAGTTCGGGGAAGCGGTGGAGCCCGTCTGCGGTGCGGTAGTTGGGCGGAAACTCTTTCGGGTCGATAGGTATTGGGATACGCTGGTCGAGGTGAACCACCTGGTCGGCCTGGCCGAGATCGCTGAGATGCTCGGAGTGAGCCGTCAGCGAGCCGGACAGCTATCCAGGGAGTATCCCGACTTCCCGGCTCCCGTGGCTGAGCTGGCCTCCGGCAGAGTGTGGGAACGGGCGGGGGTCGAGGAGTGGGCGTTGCGCCACCCACAACGGCGTCCTGGGCGGCCGGCTCTGAGAACCGAGGCGTTCCGAACCACCGAGGACATCATGCCTCCGGCGGACCTCCCGCCCCCTGGGCGAGGGCGGAAGGGCGGCCGGTGAGCGTCCGGCGCCGGCAGACGGCCCGCAAGGGCGTCGTCTGGGACGTTCGCCTGCGAGATCCGGACGGCCGCGTCTACACCCGCACTTTCGCCACCAAGCGGGAGGCGCTGGACTTCGAGGCCGCCCAACGCACGGCCAAGGCCAAGGGCACATGGACGGACCCCCGCCGGGAGCGCAAGACGTTCGAGGAGGTGGCGCGGTGGTGGCTGAACTCCAACCCGGGCAAACGGGGGAGCGCTTTCGCTCGGGACGAGTCCATCGTCCGAGTCCATCTGCTACCGGTGCTCGGCAAGCGGGCGATGGGCTCGATTACCGAGCCAGACGTCCAAGCGCTGGTCAATCGTTGGGCGCAGTCTCATGCTCCGAGGAGCGTGAAACGGATGTACGGCGTTCTCCGGGCCGTCTTCAACGCCGCGGTGGATGCCGACTACATCGCTCGTTCGCCATGTCGCCGCATCGGTCTCCCGGCGGCCAGCGCTAGACGGGGCCGCCAGCTCGATACGGAGTCGCTGAACGATCTCGCTACGGCCCTCGACCCGAGGTACCGGCCCATGGTGTACGTGGGCGCCGTGCTCGGGCTGCGGTGGGGAGAGGTCGCAGGAGTGCGGGTCGGGCGGATCGACTTCGAGCGCAGGACGCTCACGGTGGCCGAACAGGTCACCAGAGGCCGGGGAGGGGTCACGGTGGTCGGTCTGCCGAAATCCGACGCCGGCCATCGGACCCTCACCATGCCGGAGCCCTTGGCTGAGCTTCTTCTCGAGCATCTCGTGAATGTGGGGCTCGACCCGATCGACGACGTCGACGCCTACGTTTTCAGCTCCCCCGACGGAGACGCGCTCGACTACTCCAACTGGCGCCGCCGGATCTGGCTGCCGGCCATCCGCCGGGCGGGGCTCGAGGGCGCCGGCTTCCACGACCTGCGAAGGCTCAACGCAACGGCGATGGTGCTCGACGGCACGGACGTCAAAACGGCCCAAGCCCGCCTCGGCCACTCCGATCCGAGGCTCACCCTTGCCATCTACGCCCAGGCGACGACCGAGGGCGACCGGCTGGCCAGCGATCGGCTGGGTGAGCGCTTCTTCGCCGGCGGCGCCGACCGGATGTGGCCGAGCGACCAGCGGTCCTCAGGAGGGACGCGCGATGAACGCGCGATGGTTTCGAGGAGGCGGATCAGGGACCGGAACCGGCAAGCCCGTGAGCAGGGCTTCGAGGACTCGGGTGAGTCGGGAAGGCGGGATTTGAACCCGCGACCTCAGCGTCCCGAACGCTGCGCGCTAACCAAGCTGCGCTACTTCCCGTTGGCCGGCTCGCCGGCCCCCCCGATGCTACCCGACGGGGATCGGACCACGACCTTGGCCACCCTCCGCCGGTCCATCTCGGCCACCCGGAAGTCCCAGCCCTCGTAGGTGACGGTCTCGCCCTCCTCGGGGATGTGGCCGAACCGGTCGAACAAGAACCCTCCGAGGGTGACGTACTCGCCTTCGGGCAGCTCGACGCCGAGCTCCTCGGCCACGTCGTCGACCGGGCAGTCCCCGGCCACCAGCCACCGGCCGGTGTCCACCCGCACGATCGGTGACTCGTCGGGGTGGTCGAACTCGTCGGGCAGCTCACCCACCAGCTCGCTGACCAGGTCCTTGATGGTGACGATGCCTTCGACGCCGCCGTACTCGTCGACGACGACGGCGAAGGCGTTGCGGCGCTGGCGCATCTCGGCCAGGACCTCGAGCACCTGGCGGGCCTCGGGCACCAGGTAGGGCTTGCGCAGGCGACGGATGACGTCGGCCGGGTCGAGGAGCGGACCACCTCCCGCCGACGCGGCGCTGGAGCGGAACAGGTCCTTGACGAACAGGACCCCCACCAGGTGGTCGAGGTCCTCCTCGTAGACCGGGAAGCGGCTGTGCCCCGACTCGCGCACGGCCCGCAGCACGTCGCCGACGCGCACCGGCGCCTTGAGCGCCACCACGTCCAGGCGCGGGGTCATCACCTCGCGCACGGTCGTGTCTCGCAGGGCGGTCAGGGCGTCGAGGATCTCGAGCTCGTGCTCGCTGGGCTCCTCCGGCATCGGAGGCGGGCGGCGTCTCCTGCGAAGCATGGGTCGGGGCCGGTCAGCCCCCGTCGGTCTGGGCGGCCAGTCGGGCGGCGGCCGCCGCGGTGGGCCCGGCGTCCGCCGCAGTGGCCGGCGTCGGGGCGCCCTCGACCATGATCGGGGTCGGGGCGTAGGAGGCGTCGTAGTAGGTGCCCCCGTCGAGCAGGATGCGGATGGCCCGGCGCAGCCGGATGGGGTCGAGCGGCTTGATCAGCCAGCCCTCGGCGTCGACCCGACGGGCGAGGTGAACGTCGGCGCGCCGGTCGAGGAGCATGAGGACCGGCACCCGCTCGAGGCGGCCGGCGGTCTCCTCCAGGCGGAGCTCCTGGCAGACGGCCATGCCCCCCATGTTCCCGATCTGGAGATCGAGGATGACCAGGTCGGCGACGTTCTCCTTGGCCCAGGGCAGGACGGCGGCGCCGTGGCCGATCTCGATGACGTCGGTGTCGGGCCCGGACAGCGCCGCCTGTACCTCGTCGACCACCCAGCGGGCGTCGGCGGCGATGACGATGCACGGCATCGACCCGAAGGTAGCCGGGTGCCGGCGGCGGGTACATTCCGGTGCCCGACTCCGAAGGGAGCCCCGTTGCTCGACATCCGGATCGACGAGGCCGGCGACTACACGGTCTGCCGCCCTCATGGCGAGCTGGACGCCTTCACGGTCAGCCAGTTCCGCGAATCGCTGGCCGAGCTGTCGACGCGCTCCCGGCTGGTCATCGACCTGTCCGAGGTGCCGTTCATCGACTCGGCCGGCCTCGGCGCGCTGATCGGGGGCATCCGCCGGACCCGTGAGCAGGGCGGTGACGTGGCGGTGGCGTGCAACCGGGCGACCCTGATCCGGCTGCTGCGCACCACCGGCTTCGACCGGATCGTGACGGTGGCCGACAACGTGGACGAGGCGGCCAACGCTCTCAGCGCGGCCAAGGCCAACCAGTAGGTCCGCGCTCCGCCGGCGCCGGGCGGCGACGGCCGCTCGGGTGTCGGGTCAGCCGGGGAAGAGGTGGCGGCCCACTTCGGCCAGGCCCTCGAGGTCGTGGACGTCGGCGGGCAGGAACGGCACCCGGCTGACGGGGGCGGGGGCGACCCGCCCGGCCAGGTCGGCGAAGTGCGACTCCTCCCGCTCGGCCACCGCTTCGAGCTGGGACAGGTTCGCCACCAGGGCCGGGGGGGCCTGACCGTCGAGGGAGCCGGCGGTCCCCGGCGGGCCGAACCGGGGGTGGAGGCGGTTGACGACCAGGGCGTCGGTCGACATGCCGGCCTCGTCGAGCTTGTCGGCGAAGAACAGCGCCTCCTCGACCGCGTCGCGCCGTGGGGAGGTGACGATGACGAAGGCGGTGCCCGGCTCGGTCAGCAGCTGCTCGACCCGGGCCGCCCGGTTGCGGAACCCCTGCTCCATCCCCTCGAACGCCTGGAAGAAGGCGACGGCGTCCTGCACCACCTCGTTGCCGACGACCCGCGACACGGTGCGGAGGAACGTCTGGGTGGCGACGCTGACCGCCCGCAGGTAAGCGCGGGTCGGCATCACCAGCAGGCGGAAGATGCGGTTGTCGAGGAAGCGGACGAGGCGGCGGGGCGCGTCCAGGAAGTCGAGGGCGTTGCGGGTGGGCGGGGTGTCCACCACCACCAGGTCGAAGGTGCCCTCCTCGTGCAGCTCGAACAGCTTCTCCATCGCCATGTACTCCTGGGTGCCCGACAGGGCCTGGGACAGGTTGCGGTAGAGGCGGTTCTGGAGGATCCCGTCGGCCTGCTCGGCCGAGCCGGCGTAGCGACGCACCAGGGCGTCGAAGGTGCTCTTGGTGTCGAGCATCATCGCCCACAGCTCGCCCGGCCAGTCCCCCTCCACCCGGCTGGGGGAGTTGGTCAGCGACTCGAGGCCGAGGGCGTCGGCCAGCCGCCGGGCCGGGTCGATGGTCACCACGCAGGCCCGCCGGCCGCTACGGGCGCCCTCGAGGGCGATGGCCGCCGCCGTGGTGGTCTTGCCCACCCCACCGGTGCCACAGCAGATGATCGTGCGCCGGTCGGCGACTAGCTCGGCGAGGGTCACCGCCGGGCGGGGGCCGGCAGCTCGCCGACGGCGGCGGCCAGGGCGGCGGCCAGCCGGTCGATCTCGGCCGGCCCGATGTCGGTGGTGAACAGGTACGGGAGGCGCAGCTGGGCGAGGGGCAGGGCCTCCGACAGCCGGGCCGTCTGCTCGGCCTGCAGCCGCTGGCGGGCCAGGCGGAACTCGGCGGCCCGCCGGGCGGCGTCGGCCGCGCCGTCCCCGGTGGCGGGGCCGGCGGCCGCCTCGAGGCCTTCGATGTCAGGGTAGACGCCGTTGACCACCAGCGGGGTGAGGCTGATGCCGACCAGGTCCTCCAGCTTGTAGGCGGTCTCCACCACCTCGTTGACCGGCGTCTCCTCCGGCAGGGTGACGAGGAGCACCTGGCAGCGGTCGGGGTCGGACAGCAGCTCGACGACCTCGGCGGCCTGGGTCCGGATGGGGCCCACCCGGAAGGCGTCGAGCAGCCCCTTGGCGCTGGTGAGGAAGGTGACGGCGTGGCCGGCGGCGGGGGCGTCGAGCACGATCAGGTCGGCGGACTCCCGCTTCTCCAGCGACTTCACCTTGCCGAGCACCAGGATGTCGCGCAGCCCCGGCACGGCCGTGGCCACCACGTCGAGCGCCCCGGACGACACCAGCCGCTTCGAGACCCGCTTGAGGCCGTGGTCCTGCAGGTAGTCGAGCAGGGCGTCGTCGGGGGTGAGGGTCCGGGCCCGGACCTCGGCCGTGTCCGGCCCCGCCGGCACCAGGGTCACGTCCTCGTAGGTGAGGGGCTGGCGCCGCCCGAACGAGGCGGCCAGCCCGCTCTTTCCCTCGATCTCCACGATCAGGGTGCGCAGCCCGGCCCGGCCGGCCATGCGGGCCAGGGCGGCCGACACCGTCGTCTTGCCCACCCCGCCCTTGCCCGCCACGATCAGCACCCGGGCTTGCTGGCAGAACTCGGCCGGCTCCATCTCGGGGCCGGACACTACCCAGCGGCACCCCCGGCGGATCCGGCGGCGGCGAGAACAGCCTGGTCAGAGGGGGTGAACTAGTTCGAATTGGCCCTTGTTCACGGCCCGAGCGCCCTGTAGCTTCATTCCGGTAAGGGGGAGTCGGTGATCGCGCAACGAGCAGAAGAAATGTGGCAGCTGCGGGGGGCGTGCCGGGGACCCCAGGCCGAGGTGTTCTTCCCGCCCTCGTACTTCGAGCGCAAGGACGAGCGCACCGAACGGGAGGCCCGGGCCAAGTCGATCTGCGCCACTTGCCCGGTTCGCAAGCCGTGTCTGGAGTACGCCCTGCGGATCCGCGAGCCCCACGGCATCTGGGGCGGCCTCAACGAGCTGGAACGCAAGAGCCTGCTGTCGGCCCAGGCCGGCTGAGCGCGCCGCCACCCGCCGGGCCGTGGTGGCACCGGCGTGCCATGCACGCCCCGGGGTAGCGGGTATGTTCGGCTCCCGATGGTTGTCGGGGGGGAGGACCGCCTCGTCTGGCGGCAGGAGCGGGTGGACGGCCGCCGGGCCCAGCTGGCCGAGGGCGGGCGGGGCCCCACCGTCGTCTTCGTCCACGGCTGGGGTCTGACGCCCCAGGCCTACTCGTCGGGCCTGCACCAGCTGGTCCGGGCCGGGTGGCACGTCATCGCCCCGACCCTTCCGGGCTTCGGGTCCTCGGCGGGGCTGCCGGCGGACCAGATGTCCCTCGCCGGCTACGGCGCCTGGCTCGACCGGTTCCTCGCCGCCGTGGGGGTGGACGAGCCGGTGTCGGTCGTGGGCCACTCCTTCGGGGGTGGAGTGGCGATCACCGCCGCCCACGCCGGCGCGGCCGTGTCCGACCTGGTCCTGGTGAACTCGGTCGGGGGCGGCGCCTGGACGGCGGCGGCCGACGGCGGCCGGGGCCGGGCCATCGCCGAGCGGCCCCTGTGGGATTGGGGCATCCACTTCCCGGGGGACGTGCTGCCGGTGCCGACCGGCATCCGGGTCCTGCCCCGGGTGCTGGGGGAGGCCCTGCCGAACCTGATGCGCAACCCCCGGGCGGTCTGGAGCGTGGCCAACCTGGCCCGCACGGCCGACCTGACCGCCGAGCTGGCCGACCTCGCCCGCCGGCGGGTGCCGGCCCAGGTGGTGTGGTCCCAGCGCGACCGCATCGTCCCCCGGGCCAGCTTCGACGCCATGTGCGCCATCCTCCGGGTCGACGGCGTGGTCGTGGACGGGGCCCACAGCTGGCTGATCGCCCACCCCCACCGGTTCCGGCGGGCCGTCACCACCGCCCTCGAGGCCAACCGGCTGCGCGGTCGCCGGGCCCGCCGGCTCAGGCGGGTTGCGGCAGCCGTGGCCCCCCGACCCGCAGGTCGCCGCGCCGTCGGGTGACGCCGGTGGCGTCGAGGTGGGCCAGCAGCGGCAGCAGGTACTTGCGGGTCGTGCCCAGGGCGTCGCGCACCTCGGCCACCGTCACCCCGTCGGGCCGGTCCACGAGGAGGGCGGCGATGCGCCGGCCGGCGGCGTCCACCGCCGCCGGGGCGAAGTAGCAGCCGTCGCGCTCCACGACCAGGCCCCGCCGCACCAGCTGGGAGAGCTCGGCCCGGTCCACCCCGTCGGGCGGGGGTGGGGTGAACGGCGCCGCCTCGAGGGCGGCCACGTAGGGGTGGGACCCCAGCTGGGCCGAGGCGTCCGCCGCCGCTGACGGCCGGGCCCGCCCGGCGTCGACGACCACGTCGTCCAGGCGGTCGAGGACGGCCCGCTGCCGGTCGGTGAGCGAGGCCACGTCCAGCCCCAGCGGCCCGGCTTCGGCCACCGCCCGGCGCACCGTCCCGACCGTCTCGGCCAGGGCGGCCGGGGCCACCACCCACCGCCCGACGTCGGGGGCCCGGGCCTCGCCGGTCAGCCGCTCCAATAGTCCGGCGTCCACCCAGCCCCGCTCGGCCACCACCCGGTCGACCGAGCGGTCGGGACGGGCCCGGGCCGCCGGCAGCACCGGGGCCACGTCGAGGATCTCCCCGCCTCCGACGGTCTCGGCCCGGCCGGACTCGCGCAGCACGTAGCGGTCGCCGGGCAGCAGGGGCAGGGCCGTGGGCAGGTGGACCCGCACCAGGCCGGCGCCGCCGGGGGGGATGGACTCCGGCCCCAGCAGGCGGATACGGGCGGGGTGCTCGCCCGAGCCGAGGTAGGCGTGGTAGGCGCCCCGCCGGCTGACGTCGTGGTCCAGCCCGGCCAGGACGGCGAGGGAGGCGTCGAACACGCTGGTGGGCGCCCACTGGCCCGGGCGGACGAGGGCCTGGCCCCGCCCCACCCGGTCGTGGGACACCCCGGCCACGTTCACCGCCACCCGGTGGCCGGGGCCGACCCGGTCGCGGGGCCGGCCGTGGGACTGGAGGGCCCGGACCCGCAGCGGCGACCGCCCCGGGGCGGGGACCAGCTCGACCTCGTCGTCGACGGCGAGCTGGCCGCCGGCCAGGGTGCCGGTCACCACCGTCCCCGCCCCCCGGGCGGCGAAGGCCCGGTCGACCCACAGCCGGGGCCGGCCCCGGTCGGCCGACGTGGGGGTGGAGCCGACCAGCCGGTCGAGGGCGGCGACCAGCTCCCCGACCCCCCGCCCGGCCACGGCGTCGACCCCGACGACGTCGGCGTCCTCGAGGAAGGTGCCGGCCAGGTGGTCGGCCACCTCCATGCGGGCCAACGCCTCCCATTCCTCGTCGACCAGCCCCACCTTGGTGAGGGCGACCAGCCCGTGGGTGACCCCGAGCAGCTCGAGGATGCGGAGGTGCTCCTCGGACTGAGGCTTCCAGCCCTCGGTGGCGGCCACGACGAAGACGCAGGCGTCGACCGCCCCCACCCCGGCCAGCATGTTCTTGATGAACCGGACGTGGCCGGGGACGTCCACAAAGGCCAGCTCGGCCCCCGAGGGCAGGGCCATCCAGGCGAAGCCGAGGTCGATGGTGAGGCCCCGGGCCTTCTCCTCGGCGAAGCGGTCGGGGTCGGTGCCGGTGAGGGCCAGCACCAGCGTCGACTTGCCGTGGTCGACGTGGCCGGCGGTGGCGACGACGTGCACTGGGCCTAGCCGGCGCTGCCGCTGTCGCCGCTGCCCCTGCCGTGGGCTGCCGCGGCGGCCAGGGCCTGGCCCAGGGCAGCGTCGTCGGCCGGGTCCACGGCCCGCAGGTCGGCGACGGTGCGCCCGTCGGACACCCGGGCGATGACCGGCACCGGGGCCTGGCGCAGGGCGGCGGCGTGGTCGCCGGCCAGGGCCACCCCCACCGACGGGATCTCGAGGCCCGGAAGCGATCCGCCCCCGGGGGTCGACGCGCAGTCCACCACCTCGCCGCCGGGCACGGCGGCGGCCAGACGCTCGGCCCGGCGGCGCAGCTCGGCCGGCGGGGTGGTGGCCATCCGCCAGAACGGGATGTCCTCGCCCCGGCGGTCGAGGTAGGCGAGGGCGGTCTCCTGCAGGGCGGCCAGCACCAGGGGGCCGGGGCGCAGGGCCCGGGCCAGCGGGTGGCGGGCGCAGGCGGCGACCAGGTCGGAGCGGCCGGCGATGACGCCGGCCTGGGGGCCGCCCAGCAGCTTGTCCCCGGAGAAGGTGACCAGCGCCGCCCCCCGCTCGAGCGACTGGCGGGCGGCCGGCTCCCCGGCCAGCCAGCGGGGCGGTCCGCCGGTCAGCCAGGGGGTGGCCTCGTCGAGCAGCCCGGATCCGATGTCGTAGACGACGGGCGGGCCCAGCCCGGCCAGGGCGGCCAGCCCCACGTCCTCGGTGAACCCGACGATGCGGTAGTTGGACTGGTGCACCTTGAGCACCACGGCCACGTCGTCGTCGAGGGCGGCCCGGTAGTCCCCGAGGCGGGTCCGGTTGGTGGTGCCCACCTCCACCAGGCGGGCGCCGGATCCGGCCATCACCTCCGGGATGCGGAACCCGCCGCCGATCTCGACCAGCTCGCCCCGGCTGACCACGACCGAGCGCCCGGCGGCCAGGGCGGCCAGGGCCAGGAGCACGGCGCCGGCGCCGTTGTTGACGACCAGGGCCGCCTCCGCCCCCGCCGCCCGGGCCAGGAGGGCGGCGGCATGGGCGCTGCGCGATCCCCGCCGGCCGGTGGCCAGGTCCAGCTCGAGGTTGGTGTAGCGGGCGGGATGGTGGACCTCGAGCGGGGCCCTCCCCAGGTTGGTGTGGAGCAGCACGCCGGTGGCGTTGATCACCGGTCGGAGCAGGGCCCGGGCCACCATCGTCGCCCGCTGGCGGGCCGAGTCCGGGTCGCCGGCGGCGATCGCCTCGCGGGCGGCGTCGACCAGCAGGGGGTGGGGGAGCCCCAGGTCGGACAGGGACCGGGCCACGGCGTCGACGGAGGGGGGCCTCACCGTTCGCTCACCGCCCGAACATTGTCACGAAATCGATACACGTTTGCGGTCGCATCGTCGTATCCGAAGGCCAGCATGGTGGGAGCCGTCACTGCGCTTCTCGCCGGGCGCGATGCGGCACGGGCCGAGGCCCGGGTAGGCGTGCCGCCGCTCGCCACCCGGGGGGCGACTGCCTCGGGGGCCATCGCCGAGTCCCCGGGGCAGGCCTCGGCACCCCGGTCCGCCCGCCCGTCACACCCGCCCGCCGGCCGTCTCCCGGGCCTGGGCGGGAAGGTCCACCCAGAAGCGGGCCCCGCCCTCCGGGCTCGACCCCACCCCGATCAGGCCGCCGTGCAGCCGCACGTGCTCGGCCGCGATCGACAGCCCGAGCCCCACCCCGTCGCCCCGCGAGCGGTTCCCGGCGGCGGCCCCCCGGGCGAAGCGCTCGAAGACCGACTCGGACTGCTCGGGGGGCACCCCGGGGCCGGCGTCGTCCACCGCCAGGCGGACCCCCGACTCGGTGCGGCACACCGCCACCCGGACCGCCCCGCCCCCGTGGATCTCGGCGTTGGCCAACAGGTTGGCCAGCACCCGCTCGAGCCGGCGCTTGTCGGCCCGGATGACCCGGTCGGCGCCCGGCTCGACCTCGACCGCCACCCCGGACACCCCTTCGAGGCTGAGGGTGTTGCGGACCAGCTCGACGGGGCGGACGTCCTCGAGGGCGAGGTCGGCCACCCCGGCGTCGAAGCGCGACACCTCCAGCAGATCCCCGACCAGCCGCTCGAAGCGGTGGACCTCGGCGGCCAGCAGGTCGAGGGCCCGGGCCGAGCGCTCCGGCAGCTCGTGGCGGCGGCGCTCGAGAACCTCGACGGCGGCGGTGAGGGTGGTGAGCGGGGAGCGCAGCTCGTGGCTCACGTCGGAGGCGAAGCGGGCGTCGCGCTGGATGCGCCGCTGCAGGGCGGTGACCATCGAGTTGAACGACGAGGCCAGGGCGGCCAGGTCGGTGTCGTCGCCGGCCTGCAGCCTGGTCTCCAGCTCCCCGCCGGCGATGAGGGCGGCCACCCGGGCCGTCTCGGTCAGGGGGTAGAGCACCCGGCGGCTGGCCCAGCGGCCCACCGCCAGCCCGGCCAGGGTGGTGGCGGCGGCGGCGGCGGCCAGCGAGATGCCGAGGGCGTTGAGGGTGCGGGCCACGTCCTCCAGGTCGAACAGCTCGAAGTACTGGGCGTCCACGGCCGGCAGCGGCACGCCGACGGCGAACTCCGGGTGGCCGCCGAGCACGAACTGCTGGGTGGCGGCCTGGCCCTGGTCGACCACCCGGCGGATGAGGGCGGCCGGTATGGCCTGGCGGCCCACGGCCAGGCTGGTGGCGAACCACGCCCCCCGGTGGTGCAGCACCGAGTCCGAGCCCGACGGGGTCTCCAGCGACGACAGCACGGTCGGCACGTTCGGGCTGGCCGAGCGGAGGGCGTCCCTCATCACCAAGGCGTTGGCCAGCGTCTGGTGGAGGGCCGAGTTCTGGCGGCTGTGGACCACCGACCGGCGGGTCAGCCCGTAGGTGAGGAGCGACAGCACGACCGACAGGCCGAAGGCGCCGAGGGCGAAGCTGAGGGTGATCCGGGCCCGCAGGCCCAGACGCCGCCTCACGGGGCCAGCTTGTAGCCGAGGCCCCGGACGGTCACGACGTGGGTGGGAGCCGCCGGGTCGCGCTCCACCTTGGTCCGCAGCCGCCGGACGTGCACGTCCACCAGCCGGGCGTCGCCGAAGTACCCGTAGCCCCACACCCGCTCGAGCAGCTGCTCGCGGGACAGGACCTTGCCGGCGTTCTCGGCCAGCTCGCACAGCAGGTGGAACTCGGTGCGGGTCAGGTGCACCGTCCGCCCGTCGAGGCGGACCTCGCCGGCGTCGGGGCGGATCTCGAGGTTGCCGAAGGTCAGGGCGGTGGCCGGCCCTGCTCCGCCGGCCCGGGCCCGACGCAGCAAGGCCCGGATGCGGGCCGACAGCTCCTTCACCACGAACGGCTTGGTCACGTAGTCGTCGGCGCCGGCCTCGAGGCCGGCGACCACGTCGTGGGTGTCGGAACGGGCCGTCACCATGACGATGGGCACGCCGCTCTCGCGCCGCAGGAGGCGGCACAGCTCGAAGCCGTCGGCCCCGGGCAGCATGAGGTCGACCAGCACCACGTCGTGGGGGCCGAAGGCGGTGAGGGCCTCCTCGGCCGTCCCCGCCTCGTCGACGTCGTAGCCCTCGTCCTCGAGGGCCAGGCGGGTGGAAGCCCGGATCCGCTCGTCGTCCTCCACGATCAGGATCCGTGCCGGCACGGCGTCAATTCTCCTCGACTCTGCCCTGTTAGGTCTGCCAGGATCCGGGTAGCTCAGAGAAACCGCTATGACGACCACCGACCTCCTTCTCGCCGAATCCTGCACCACCACGTGGGCGTTCGACACCGGCCGGCGCCGGTTCGCCCGGGTGCCCCGCGGGGTGCCCCTGGCCACGGGCAGCATCGAGTGGCGCCCGTACGCCGAGGTGACCGTCGACCGCGACACCGGGCGGCTCGAGGTGTCCCTCGACGGGGCCGGCACCAACCTGCTCCGCTCGGAGATCCACGCCGGAGGCCCCTGCCCCACCTGCGGGGCGGACAGCACCGAGTAGCCCGGCCCGCTCAGCCGCCGGGAACCAGCAGCGGGGCGTACTGCTGGCGGGTCACCGGCTCGCTCTGCAGGGTGCCGTCCGCCGCCGGCACCGCCACCGGAACGCCGGCCAGCTCGAAGCTGACCTCCCCCACCCCGGGCAGGGCGGTGGCCGTGTAGACGAGCTGGCCCACGGCGAGGATCTGGTCGGCCCCCTCGCTGTCGGCGAAGGAGGCCGACAGGTCGATGGCGGCCCGGCCCGCCGCCACCCGGGCGTCGAGCACGGTGGTGTCCTCGCCGATCGCCGAGCGGATGCCGGCGTCGGCCTCCTTCGGCGTGGGCCCGGCGAGCAACGAGGTCAGCGAGCGTTCGAGGGTGGCCGGGCTGGGAACCGCCCGCCCGGCGGCGACCAGGCGGTCACCGGAGACGAAGTACACCTGCACCAGGGACACCGGGGTGTTGGGCCCGGGCAGAGTCGTGTCGGTGAACGCCCGGCCCCCCACCAACCCGAAGGGGACGTCGCCGCTGGCCAGATCCACCGGGTGGGAGTCGGTCGGCACCCCGCAGGCGGCCAGGGTGGCGGCAGCCCCGAGGGCGGCGACGACAACGGCGACCCTCACGCCCGCCATGCTGCCACCGTCGGGCAGGGGTGAGCAGGCGGGGCGGGCCGCGTCTGACAACATGCGGCGATGCTCGTGTGGCGCGCCGCCCGGCAGATGGGCCGGGTGCTGATAGCCGCGGTCCTGTTGGCCGTGGGCGTGCCGGTGCTGTGCGGGGTCACCATCCTCGGCAGCTTCGTGTTCCTGCCGCTGCCGGCCTCCCTGCCCCAACCCAAGGCCCACCTGCTGGCCGACCCGAGCGTCGTGTACGACAGCCAGGGGAACCAGATCGCCGAGTTCCGCCAGGCGGGGCGAGACCTGCCCATGCAACCGAGCGACATACCGGTGGTGCTGAAGAACGCCCTGATTTCCTCGGAGGACCGCAACTTCTACCACGAGGGCGGAGTGTCGGTGCGGGGCACGCTGCGAGCCCTCTACGACGACGTGATGCACGGCGGGGTGGTGCAGGGCGGCTCCACCATCACCCAGCAGTACGTGAAGATCTCCTACACCAGCGGCAAACGTGACCTGGTCCGCAAGGTGCACGAGGCCATCCTGGCCAGCGAGATAAGCCGGCGCGAGAGCAAGGACGCCATCCTCTTCAACTACCTGGCCAACGTGTACTTCGGTGAGGGCTCCTACGGGGCGGCGGCCGCGGCCCAGACGTTCTTCCGCACCCAGGTGCACCAGCTGGACGCGTCGCAGGCGGCGACCCTCGTCGGCGTGCTGCCCGCCCCCAGCTACTACGACCCGTTGACGAACATGGCTGGAGCCGAGGCCCGGCGGGTGACGGTGCTCGGCCTCATGTACCAGCAGCACTACCTGAGCGCGGCCGACTACAGCCAGGCGTTGCAGGAGCGGCTGGTGCTCGCCCCCCAGGTGAAGCCGGGCGTGCCGGTCACCGCCATCTTCGGCCCCGAGCAGGAAAAGACGCCGCAGTACCCGTACTTCGTCGACTACGTGAAGCGCTACCTGCTGCAACGTCTCGGCCCCGACGCCCTGTACGGCGGCGGCCTGCGCATCCAGACCACCCTCGACCCCAACCTGCAGCGCTTCGCCGAGGCCGCCGTGGGCCGGGGTCTGGACGGGACCCGCTACCCGCTCGACATGTCCCTGGCGTCGGTCGAGCCCGCCACCGGATACGTGAAGGCGCTCGTCGGAGGCCGGGGCTACGACCAGTCCCAGGTGAACATCGCCCTCGGCGGGTGCCCCGCCGAGCCGACCAATCCCATCATCCACATCGAGGTGACGGCCTCGTGCTGGGACGACCCGGCCAGCACCGTCGGCGGTGGCGGTGGGGGCATGCCGCCCGGCTCCGGGTTCAAGCTGTTCACCCTGGCCGCCGCCCTCGACAAGGGCTTCTCGCTCAACCGCACCTACCCCGGGCCGCCGTCGATCACCATCGCCGGCTACACCGCCCACAACGCCGAGAGCGAGGGCGGCGGCTACTACAACCTGCGCTCGGCCACCTGGCTTTCGATCAACACCGTCTTCGTGCAGCTGATCAACGACGTCGGCGTCAAGCCGGTGGCCGAGATGGCCAAGAAGATGGGGATCACCTCGGCCTGGTACAGCCCCCAGGTCCACGGCCTGTCCTACACCCTCGGCGTCATCGGCGTGTCGCCCCTCGACATGGCCTCCGCCTACGGGGTGCTGCCGAACCTCGGCGTGCGCATGGCCCCGACGCCGATCATCAAAGTGGTGGACGCCACCGGCAAGACGCTGATCGACAACACCCAGCCGGCGGGGGAGCGGGTGATCTCCGCCGAGCTGGCCTCCACCCTCACCAACGTGCTCGAGGGCGTGCCCGCCCACGGCACCGGCTACCCCAACGCCGAGATCGGCCGCCCGGAGGCGGGCAAGACCGGCACGGCCGAGAACTGCAGCAACGCCTGGTACAACGGCTACACCCCGCAGCTGTCGACGTCGGTGTGGATGGGCCACATCGACAGCACCACCGAGCCCATGCGCGGGGTGGAGGGGGTCCCCTGCATGTACGGGGGCACGGTGCCGGCCAAGACGTGGGCCGACTACATGTCGGCCGCCCTGCAGGGCCAGCCCGCCCTCAACTTCGCCAGCCCCCCGCCCCCCCCGCCGCCGCCGCCTGACGTGCTCGGCCAGTTCAGCCATCCGGGCCAGAAGCCGGTCATGACCGCCGGCTACCGCCGCTACCCGTCCGACATCGGCGCCGGCGGCAGCTACTACCAGGGCACCCCCGGACCGCGGGCCTACGCGCCGACCACCACCACGACGTCGTCGTCGACGACGACCACCACGGCGCCGCCGTTCGGCACGACCACCACCATCTTCCCCCCGTAGGCTGCCGGCGCAGCCGTGCCCACGTCCCCGCCCCGCGCCAAGTCGCCGGAGATCGTGGCCGGGTGGGACCCCCCTGCCGGCACGACCCGCCCGGTCCCCAAGCCCGCCATCCTGGCCGCCGGGCTGGTGCCACCGGTGCTGTTCTTCCTCACCGTCGGGGTCCACCTCGCCCTGTCGCGCTCGATGCGCACCCCGATCGTGCAGGCCGACGAGTTCGGCTATCTGATGGACGCCCACTGGCTCGCCCACGGCGGCCCCCGCCCGGGAATGCCGTACGCCCCCGGCTACCCGGTGCTGCTGGTGCCGCTGTGGTGGATCTCCAGCACCCCGGCCACCGTCTACCGCCTCGCCCTCGACCTCAACGCCGTGCTGGCCGGGGTCACCACCGTCCTGCTCTACGCCCTGGCCCGCCGGCTGGCCCCCCGGGGGTCCACCGGGCTGTGGGTCGGCGCCACCCTGGCCGTGGCCGCCTTCCCGCCGATCGTCCTCTACTCGAACATCGTCGAGTCGGAGAACCTGCTGGTGCCGGGCATCCTCGCCGTGTGCCTGCTGGTGGCGCGGGCCGGCGCCGACCGGCGGTGGTGGCCGGCCGCCGCCGGGGCGTCGGCCGCCCTGGTGGCGGTGCACCCTCGGGCCGCGGTGGTGACCGTCGGGGTGGTGCTCGCCGCGGCCTGGGCCCTGCGCCCGTGGGGGCCCAACGCCCGCCTCCTCGCCCAGACGGGCGGCGTGGCCGCGGTGGTGGTCGGCCTGTCCGAGGCCTTCACCCTGTGGGTGACCAAGGTGGTGCCGAGCCAGCACCTCCCCCACGCCGGGGCGGGCGCCGGCGCCGTCGCCAGCCGGACCCTGTCCGCCGGCGGGATCGGTCGGGCCCTCGGGGTGGGCGCCGGCGAGCTGCTCTACCTGCTGGTCGGCAGCGCCGGGCTCGTCGCCCTCGGCGTGGCGGCCCTGCCCCGGGCCCGCACCGTGCTCGCCGGCTTCCTCGGCTTCTGCCTGCTGGGCGTGGCCGGCCTGTCCGCCGTGGTGCTGGGGGGAGCCCAGCGGGTCGACATCGCCATCTACGGCCGCTACGTCGAGGTGGTGGCGGTGCCGGTGATGCTGGTCGGGGCGGTGGCAGCGGCGGGCCGGTGGGGACCCCGGCCCCGGCGGGCCGCCATCGGCCTGGCCGTCGCTGGCCTGTTGGTGACGAGCGCGGCGGTGACCGTCTACCGGGGGGCGCGGGTCACCGGCGTCGTGCAGCAGACGAACACCTTCGCCGTCGACCATCTGTTCCGCCTGACCGGCGGCGCCCTCGAGGTGTGGCTGTTCGCCGCCGCCGGGCTGGGGGCGACCCTCGCCGTGGTCCTGCTCTACCGGTGGCGGGCGGTGGCCGGCGCCGCCGCCGTGGTCGCCGTGTTCGTGCCGGCCACCGCCTACGGCCAGTCCGTGGTGGTCGGCCAGTCGGTGGCGGCCCACACCGAGCGGGCCCTGCCGGCCAAGCTGGTCGCCGTCCAGAGCCAGTTCGGCGACCCGGGCTGCGTGGGCTGGGACGTGTCGACCGGCGACGACTGGAACTTCTTCGACTCCCGCCTGTTCGACCCCACCGTCCCGTTCGTGGTCTTCGACTCGACCAAGGCCCAGGCCCCCTGCTCGCCCCTGGTCGCCGCCGCCCGCGACCTGTCGGCCCGCCACGCCGTCTACTCCGGGGCCCGCCTGGTCAGCTACGGGCACTCACCCGAGGCGGTGTGGGTCCTGCCCGGGCCGCTCCAGTCTCGCCTCGACGCCGCCGGGTGGCTGCTGCCCGCCGGATTCCCCGCCCCCCTGCCGACCTCGGCGGAGCGGGGATCGATCACCCTGGAGTCGCCGGCGGGGACGCCCGGCTCGACCCTCAACGTGGCCGCCGGCGGGCAGGTGACCGTCGAGGTGCGCCTCGTGCACCTCGGGGCCGGCTCCCCCTGGCCCGACGCGTCCAGCGTCGGGACCGTCCCCCGCTACGCGGTGCGGGTCGGCGTGTGGTGGTTCCCCGCCGGCTCCTCCCACCGCTCCGACTCCGAGGCGGTGGCGACCGGGCGGGCCGACCTGCCCACCACCCTCCTGCCGGGCCGCTCCGCCTCGGTCGCAGCCGTGCTCGACCCGGAAGGGCCGGGCGGGCGCCCCCTGCCGCCCGGCGACTACGACGTGCGGATGTCGCTCATCCAGGAGAGCGTCACCACCTTCGACGCCTCCACCCCGCCGCTGTGGCTGCACGTGCGGGTGACCCGGTGACCGGTTGACGCGGTGAAGGTCCTCCACCTCACGTCCTCGTTCCCCCGGTGGGAGGGGGACCACCAGGCTCCCTACCTGGCCGAGCTGGTGGCCGCCCAGACCCGCGCCGGGATCTCCCCGTCGGTGCTGGCCCCCCACGCGCCGGGGTTGCCCGAGGACGACGTCATCGGGGCGCCGGTGCACCGCTTCCGCTACGCCCCCGAAGGGCTCCAGGTCCTCGCCTACCAGGGCGGCCTGATGCGCACCGCCACCACCCCGGTCGGGGCCGCCGCCCTCCCCGGCTTCCTCGCCGCCTTCGCCGCCGCCGCCGGCCGGGCCGCCCGCCGCCAGCGGGTCGACCTGGTCCACGCCCACTGGTGGCTGCCCGCCGGGGCCGCCGGCGTGGTGGCGGCCCGGGCCGCCGGCGTGCCCCTCGTCGTCACCTGCCACGGCTCCGACGTCCACCTGGCCGGCCGCCCCCGCCTGCGGCCCGTAGCCCGGGCCGTGCTGCGCCGGGCCGCCCTGGTCGCCGCCGTGTCCGACGCCCTGGCCTCCGAGGTGGCGGGGGTGACCGGGGGGGCCGTGGAGGTGCTGCGCATGCCGGTGGTGCCCGACCCGGCGCCGCCGGCGGCCCTGCCGCCCCACCCCCCGCTGCGGCTGTTCGCCTGCGGCCGGCTCATGCCCGAGAAGGGGTTCGACGTCGCCATCTCCGCCGTCAACCGGCTGGCAGCCGACGGGTTCGCGGTGCGCCTGGTGCTGATGGGCGACGGTCCCCTCGAGGCGCCCCTGCGGGCCCTGGCCTCGGCGTCCGGCGCCGTCGAGCTGGTGGGGGCGGGCGGCCGCCCGGACCTGGTGCGCCGCATCGACGAGGCGCACGCCCTGGTGGTCCCCAGCCGGCGGGAGGGCCTCGGCCTCATCGCCGTCGACGCCCTGGCCCGGGGCCGGCCGGTGGTGGCCAGCGCGGTGGGGGGGTTGGTCGAGACGGTCGGCGACGACGGCGTCCTCGTTCCCCCCGACGACCCCGACGCCCTGGCCGCCGCCCTGCGCCGGCTGCCCCTGCCCGCCGTCACCGCCGCCGCCGCGGTGGCCGCCCACGACCCCGCGGCGGTGGCCGAGGCCCACGCCGCCGCCTACCGGCGGGTGCTGGGCCGGTGAGCCCCGGGCTGCGCCGGTGGGGGGCGTGGGGGCTCCGCCTCGCCCTGGTGGCCGGGGTGGCGGTGGTGGTGGTGCGGGTCGGCGCCGACAACGTGAGCTCCCTGCGCCACATCCACCTGCGGGTCCGCCCGGTTTGGTTCGCCCTGGCCGCCCCGGCCAGCGTGGCCGGGGGCCTCCTCCTGCCGGTCGGGTGGCGCTCGCTGCTGGCCGCCTACGGGTCGGCCCTGCCCCTCGGCCGGGCCCTGCGGGTGTGGTGGCTGGCCCAGATCAGCCGGTACGTGCCGACGGGGGCGGCCGCTCTGGCCACCCGGGTGGTGCTGGCCGGGCGGGAGGGCGTGCCCCGCTTCCTCGCCGGCTGGTCGCTGCCCGTCGAGGTGGGCGTCATCGTGGCGTGGGGCTCGGTCCTGACCGGCGCCCTGCTGCCCTCCTCGGTGCTGGCCGCCTGGGCCCGGGCCCTCGTCGCCGCCGGGGGGGTCCTCATCCTGGTGGCGCTGCCCGCCGGGCTGCGGATCGCCGCCGCCCTCGTCCCCCGGCTGCCGGCGCCCCTGCGGGGCCCCGAGGGGACCGTGCCCACCTACCGGGCCGCCGCCTGGTACGGGCTCAACTCGGTCGTGCGGTCGGGCGCGTTCGTCGCCCTGGCCGCCGCCCTCCTGCCCGTCCACCTGGGCGACGTGGGCCCGCTGGTCGGGGCGTTCAACGCCGCCGCCGTGGCCGGGCTGGTCAGCATCGCCCCCGGAGGCCTCGGCGTGCGCGAAGGCGTGCTGGCCCTCACCCTCTCCTCGCGCTACGGGTTCGGCAACGCCGCCGCCCTGTCGGTGGCCCTGCGGCTGTGGGATCTCCTCGTCGACCTGGCCTGGGTGGGCATCGGCCTGCTGGCCAGCCGGCGGGCGCCGGCCTCCTCATCGGCGGGTGCCGCCGCCGATGCGACGGAGCCGGAGAAGATGGACGCCTGCCCGGTGTGCGCGGCGCCGGCGCCCGACCTCGAGGCGCTGGCCGCCCATCTCGTGGAGCGGGCCGAGGCCAGCGACGGGCGCCACGTGATGTGGCTCAACCGGCGGGTCACCAAGCACCGGGTCAGCGCCGAGGAGTTGGCGCCGCTGCTGGCCGGAGCGCTGTCGGGTCGTACTGTGGGCAGCCAGCGGGTGAGACGGTGAGCGACAACCCCATGGGCCCCCGGGTCGAGCAGCTGGTGGTCGACAGCTGGTTCCGCCACCCGCCCGCCCTCATCGCCGCCATGGCCTCGGCGCCGACCGTCGGGGTGATCCGCGCCTTCGTGCTGCAGTGGACGAAGTTCTCCCGGCTGTTCCCGCGTTGGGTCGGGTCGATCATCTCGAACTGCCCCGAGTTCTCCGTCATCGCCTACGAGGTCGAGAACCTCATGTCCGAGGTGGTGCGCGACCCCGCCGGCGACGACAACCACTACCAGCTGCTGGTGCGCCTCGGTGAGAGCGTCGGGCTCACCCGGGCCGAGATCGAGTCCCACCCGCCCCTACCCGAGGCGGCCGACGCCTTCGATTGGCTGTGGGAGCAGGCCCGCCACCCGGACTGGCTGGTCGGGTTTACCGCCGTCAACGGCCTGGAGATCCTGGGCGACCGCAACCTGCCCGCCGCCTACGGGCTGTCCGCCGGCACCGGGCTCGACCCCGAGCCCTACGCCCGGGCCCTCGGCATCGACGACGACAGCCTCGAGTTCTTCGAGGTGAGCGACCAGGCCGACGCCGGCCACGGCCACGAGACGGTGGAGATCATCGCCCGCCACACCCCGCCGGAGCGCCAAGACGAGATCCTCGCCGTGCTGGCCGAGTCGATGGCCCGCCTGCGCCGCATGATGGACGCCGTCTGGCGCCTGGCCAACCGGATCGACGCCGAGCAGGCCGAAGGAGGTGAGCGCCGGTGACGAAGGGCCAACCGTGCGCCTTGTGCGGCTCCACGTGGGGTGACGTCGACGAGGAGATCGGCGGGCACTGGTACCACTTCTGATGAGAGCTCTGAGCTGACGCTTTCGCCAACCTGGTTGCGGCCGTGGAGGCCCGCCTGGGCGCAGGCGTCGTCGTCCGGTCGGACGACGTGGACGGAAACGAGGTGACCGGGGTGGCGTGGCCGTCGGCGGGCGGCGACGAGCACCGGTTCACGGCCGTGTTCACCGACGACGGTGAGGTGACCGACCTGGAGCTCGCCAACCGGCCGTGAATGCGGATCCGCCATCGGAGGGGGCGGGGGAGTGGTCGAAAAGCGCGTCCACCAAGGTTGATCAACGACCTGACGAACGCGAGGCGGATAGGCCCTCAACCCGACGACGGCCTATCCGCCGTCAGAAAATTCAGGAGAGCGGGCCGGGCTCCTGAGCGCATCTGCAGTCGCGGGCGCGGGGCGGCCAGGTTGGTGCTGGCCCACGCCCACGACGAGAGCCACGGTCAGCGACGCCACCGCGTAGGCCGCCCCCACCAGGCACACCCCGTTCCAACCCCAGACTTCGTAGAGGGTGGCGGACAGGACGGACCCGGTGGCCCCGCCGATGAAGAACATCACCATGTAGGCGGCGGTGAGCCGGCTGCGGGCCTCGGCGTGCAGTCGGTAGATCTCGCCCTGATTGGTGATGTGCAACCCCTGGCTGCCGACGTCGAGCACCACGATGCCGACCACCAAAGCGGCCACGCTGCGCCCGCCGGCCCACAGCGCCGCCCACGAGACGACCAGGGCCACGTTGGTCACCAGCGTGGAGCGGGGGGCGCCGCCCCGGTCCGACAGCCGGCCGGCGGCGGTGGCGGTGACAGCGCCGGCCGCCCCGGCCAGCCCGAACAGGCCGATGGTCCCCGTCGAGTACCGGTAGTGGTGGGCGAGGAGGAAGGCGACCGAGGTCCACAGCACGCTGAAGGTCCCGAACGACAGCAGCCCGTAGACGCCGCGCAGGCGTAGGACGGGCTCGCGGCGCAGAAGGGCGACGACGGACGCGACGAGTCGGGGGTAGGTGAGGCCGGGCTCCTCCCGCCAGGTGGGCAGCTGTCGTTGCAGCACGACGGCCTGGGCGAGCATCGCCGCCCCGGCGGCGAAGTACACCACCCGCCAGCTTCCCGTCTCGGCCAGGTATCCGGCCACCGTGCGGGCCAGGAGGATGCCGATCAACAGCCCGCTCATGACCATGCCGACCACCCGCCCCCGCTCGTGCTCGGGCGCCAGCGACGCCGAGAACGGCACCAGCACCTGGGCCAGCACGGACATGGCCCCGACGGCGAGAGCGGCGGGCAGGAGAACGGCACCGTTGGGCGCCACGCCCATCCACACCAGGGCGGCGCCGGTGCCCAGGGCGAGCAGCACCATGAGCCGGCGGCGCTCGACCAGATCGCCGAGCGGGAGCAGGAACATGAGGCCAAGGGCGTAGCCGACCTGGGCGGCGGTGACGATGAGGCCGGCGACTCCCGGGCGCAGGTGGAGGTCGCGGCCGATGGCGGGCAGCAGGGGCTGGGCGTAGTAGTTGTTGGCCACGGCCAGGCCGGTGGCCACGGCCATGACCGCCACCAGCCGGCGGTCGAGGCGACCGTGGTGGTCGACGAGGGGACGGCTCAGGTGATGGCCCGGCGGTAGAAGGCGCGCACGCCGACCGTCATCAGCACCAGCAACGAGCCGACGAGCACGCTGACGCAGATCCACGGCTCGATGTGGGGCACTCGGGGGACCATGGCGGCCCGCAGCCCCTCGCTCACGTAGGTCATCGGGTTCATGGCGGTTACGACCTTGAACCACGGCAGGCGGGACAGCGACGGCCACGGGTACTGGCTGGAGCCGGTGAAGAGCAGCGGGGTGAACACCAAGGTGAACACGATGTTGATCTGCGGGGGCTGCACGGACGTGCCGATCACCAGGCCCATGGCCGCGCCCAGCAGCGAGCCGAGGATGACGATCACCGCGAACAAGCCGAGGGCCGACCAGCGCCACGGGATGGAGCCGAGCACCAGGATGCCGACGGGGATCATGACCACCGAGGCGGTGATGGCCCGGAGGGTGGCGAACAGCACCTTCTCGGCCGCCACCAGGGCCGTGCTCATCGGGGCCAGCAGGCGGTCCTCGATCTCCATCGTCCAGCCGAACTCGGCCACCAACGGAAAGGCCAGCGACTGCATGCCGGTGATGACGGCGGTGAGGGCGACCAGCCCGGGGAAGAGCAGGTTGGCGTAGCCGCCCCGGGTGTAGCCGAGGCTGCCGAGCACCTTGCCGAACACGAACAGCAGGAACAGGGGCTGCAGGATGACCTGGGCGAGGAAGGTGGGAAGGTCGTGGGCGGTGACGTGCACGTCGCGGCGCAGCACGGCGAGGAACGCCCGGCCCGGCGCGGTCGGACTGGAGAGAGCGGTGGCGGTCAGCGCAGCGTCCTCCCGGTGAGGTGGATGAAGACATCCTCGAGGGTCGGGGTGCCGAGGCGGATGTCGACCAGGCGCATGCCCCTTCCGGCGGCGGCGGCCGCCGCCGGGGCCACCAGGCCGGGCGCCTCGCCGGCGACGTAGAGCCGCACCCGCACCGCCGGCTCGGACCCCTGGTCGTCAGGGTCGGCGGGCAGCTCCTCCAGCCGCTCCACCGCGGGCAGCTGGCTCAGCTCGACCAGCAGGTCGGAGACGGCGGGGCCGGCGGGGGCCAGCACCAGGTCCAGGGTGGTGCTGCCGGGCAGGGACTGGACGAGGGCGGCGGGACGGTCGAGGGCCAGCAGCTTGCCGTGGTCCATGATGCCGATGCGGTCGGCGAGGGCGGCCGCCTCGTACATGTCGTGGGTGGTCAGCACCTGGGTGACGCCGGCGGCCTTGAGGTCGCGCAGCCGGTCCCACACGAACAGCCGGGCGGCCGGGTCGAGACCGGTCGAGGGCTCGTCGAGGAACAGCACCCGGGGGGCGTGCATGAGGGCCCGGGCGATCATGACCCGTTGCGACTCGCCCCCCGAGAAGAAGTCGGGCTTCGAGTTGGCCCGGGGGAGGAGGCCGAACTGGTCGAGCAGCTCGTCGGCCCGGCGGGCCCGGTCGCGGGGCGACACCCCGTGGTAGGCGGCGTGGAAGATCAGGTTGTCGCGGATCGACAGCGACCGGTCGAGGTTGCTGCGCTGGGGGACCACGGCGATCTGGCCCCGGGCCCCCACCGGGTCGGCCACCACGTCCACCCCGCCCACGGTGGCCCGCCCGGCCGTCGGGCGCACCCGGGTGGTGAGGACCCCGATGGTGGTGGTCTTGCCCGCCCCGTTGGGGCCGAGCAGGCCGAACACCTCGCCGGGGCGGACGGTGAAGGTGACGCCGTCCACCGCGTTCACCGGGGCCCGCCCGTACCGCTTCACCAGGTCGTAGACGGCCGCCGCCGGTTCCTCGCCGGTGACGCCGGCCCCGGGGGGCGCGGTGGTGTCGACCTGCACGCCGCTCACGCCGCCGGAGCAGGCGCCAGCCGCCGCCCCGACCAGCGGGCCAGGGGGCCGGGCAACCACCAGTTCCACCGCCCGAGCAGGGCCACCAGGGCCGGCACCAGCAGGGCCCGGACGACGGTGGCGTCGAGCAGGATGCCGACGCCGAGGCCGGTGGCCAGCACCTTGATGTCGGTGACGGGCGCCGAGGCCAATGAGGCGAAGGCGAGGAAGAGGATGAGGGCGGCGCTGGTCACCAGCCGCCCCGTCCTACCCAGCCCTTCGACGACGGCGGTGGTGGTGGACCCGGTGCGGTCGTACTCCTCGCGCACCCGGGTGAGGATGAACACCTCGTAGTCCATCGACAGCCCGAACAGGAAGGCGAACACCATCAACGGGATCCAGAAGGTGATCGCCCCCGTGGCCGGGATGCTGAACAGGGCGTCGGAGCCGTGCCCCTCCTGCCAGAACCACGCCATGAACCCGAAGGTGGCGGTGAGCGAGATCAGGTTGAGCACGACGGCCTTGACCGCCAGCACCGCCGAGCGGAAGGCGAAGGTGAGCAGCACGGCGGTGAGGAGGGCGATGAGCCCGAACATGAGCGGGAAGTGGCCGTAGATGGCCTTGCTGAAGTCCTGCAGGATCGGGCCCTGGCCGGCCATGCCGATGACCCCGGGCTGTCCGGCCAGAGCGGAGCGGGCCGCGTTGACCGGTCCGAGGGTGGTGTTGTTGAGCGACGCCACGTCGGGCACGGCGACCAGGTCGGTGATCCCGGCCCGGGTGCCCGTGGGGCCGGCGGGCAGGGCGACGGTGGTGATGCCCGGAACCCGCGACAGGCGGGCCTGGACGGCCGGGGCGTCACCCGAGCGGACCAGCACCTCGAGCGGGGTGAGAACGCCGGTGGGGACGCCACCGGCGGTCAGCGTCTCCAGCGTCTGGTGGGCCGGCCCGGACTGGGACAGCGACGACAGGCTGTCCTGGCCGAAGCGGATGCCGAAGATGGGCACGATCAGGAGCCCGAGGACCACGGCGGCCGCCCCCACTCCGATCCAGCGGTGGTTGACGATGCGCTGGGCCCAGCCGCTCCACGCCCGGCTGGCCGTCCGTTCGTGACGCACGTGGGGCCAGTCCATGCGCTGGCCGATGCCGCCGAGGATGGCGGGCAGCAGCGTCAGCACCACGCTCACCGACACCAGCGGTATGAGCATGCCCCCGAACCCGACGCTGCGCATGGACGGCATGGGCAGCACCACGAGGGAGAGCAGGCCGATGGCCACGGTGAGGCCGGACAGGGCGACGGTCCGCCCCGCGGTGGTGGTGGCCACCACGATGGCCTCTTCGTTGGTGGCGCCCTTGTCGCGCTCCTCACGCCAGCGGGTGACGAGCAGCAGCGAGTAGTCGATGGCCACGCCGAGACCGATGAGGGACACCAGGAACTGGACGATGAACGACACGTCGGTCAGGTAGGTGAGCCCGAGGATCACCAGCAGCGTGGTCACGATCGAGACGGCGGCGATCAGAAGCGGCAGCAGAGCAAGGAGCGAGGCGAAGACGAAGGCCAGCACGGCCAGGGCGCCCAGGCCGCCGACGACCGTCTCCAGCAGCACCCCGGGCCCCTTGTCGTGGCCCCCGGAGGCCAGCTGGTCCATGCCGGTGACGCCCACCCCGTAGCCGGGCAGCGACGAGCCGAGGGCGGCCTGAACCCGCTTCGGCAGCGTGTTGTTGCTGAACCCGTGGGGGGTGGGGGTGAGGATCAGGGCCCAGGTGCTGCGGCCGTCGCGGGTGACGAGGGCCGGGTCGTTGGTGTTGGCCAGGTCGACCACCCGGGCTTCGGGCACCGCCGCCCGCACCCGGTCGAAGCCGGCGGCGATGGCCGCCCGGTCGGCGGCGACCGTCTGGCCCGCCGGCACCGTCACCACCGCGATGTCGGGCGACGTCTCACCCCCGTTGCCGTAGAGCTGGGTGATCCGGTGCGCCGTCTCGTAGCCGGGCTGGCCCGGCAGGGCGAAGTCGAACTTCAGCCGGTTGGACACCTTGCCGGCGGCCATGCCCCCGGCGAGGAACAGCACCAGCCAGGCGACCATGATGAGCCGGCGGTGGCGGAGGACGGCGGCGGCCAGGCGGCCGAGGCCCCGGCGGGGCGGGACAGCCCCGGCGGGCGGCGCCTTCGGGGCGGATGCGGTGACGGTCAACTTCGGGCCCCCTCGGGTGAGAACGGTATCGAGCGAGATAGTTTGTAGCATGAATGATTCATTAGCGCTATGGTTTTGGATGTGACGGAAGTCGCTGGTGGCCCCCACGACGCGGTGGGGTTCCTCCTGGCCCAGCTGGGCACGGTCACGGCCCGTCGCTTCCGCGAGGTCCTGACGCCGCTCGGGATCGAGCCCCGCCAGTTCGCCGTCCTGCGGCTGGTGGCGCAGTCCGAGGGCCAGTCCCAGCAGGCCCTCGGTGACTCGCTGCACATCGCCCCGAGCCAGATGGTGTCCCTCGTAGACGAGCTGGAGCAGCGGGGCCTGGTGGAGCGGCGGGCCAATCCGTCCGACCGCCGGGTGCGGGCCCTTCACGTCACCGCCGCCGGCCGCAAGACGCTCGCCGCCGCGGGGAGGCTGGCCATGGAGCACGAGACCCGGTTGTGCGAGCCGCTCCAGCCGGGCGAGCGCCAGGCCCTCATCGCCATGTTGCAGCGGCTGGCCGCCGCCCAGGGCCTACATCCCGGGGTGCACCCCGGACTCGACCACGGGAGTTAGTTCCACAGCTCCCTGACGGCGTCGAAGGGGTCGGGCTCGACCCGGGTGGAGTCGCGGTCGAAGATCATGGTGGCCCGCTCATCCAGCGAGTAGCTGGCCCACTTCGGCAGGCCGGCATGGTTGGGATCACCGTGGCGGGCGAAGGCCAGCCACGCCTCGCTCATGGCCTCGGCCAGGCGGGTGCGGCTGTCGGACGGGGTCATCACCGGCGGGCGGGCGTTGTCGAACACGAAGGCGATCTCGAAGCCGTGCCCGGACCGCAGCGGCCCCGCCGCCCAGCAGAAGCGGTACATGAACACCGGGTGTGTCCCTCCCCGCAGGCGCTGCTCGGCCCAGCGGGCGGTGCCCGCCCCCATGAAGGCGTCGCTGCCGATGGCGATGAGGAGGTCGAGCAGTCCGGCGCCGGGGTAGGCCCGGCGGTAGCCGGCGAGGAGCGACTCGGCCCGATCGCCGAACGACTCGAGCCGCTGGCGCAGCCCGGCGTCGTCGAGGGAGCCGGGGTCGGTCAGCACCGGGTCGGCGGCCATCATCAAGGTGCCCTCGTCGTTGTTGCGCCCGATCAGCACCGGCACGTCGGCGGCGGTGCCGTCGGCCAGGGCGTCGGCCGGGTGGGCCGGAACCGACCGTCCGTCGAGAACGGGAACGAAGCCCCCGACGCCCCCGGGCGGCCGACCGGCGGAGGCGCCCGGAGGGGTCAGCGATCCGGGCCGGGGGGTCACCGCCCTCGCCGCCTCGACCAGCGTGGCCGCCGGCACCCGCTGCAGGGCGGCGATGGCGCCGGCGCCGGCCTCGACGCCGAGCTCGGCCAGCAGCCGACCGGTGTAGCGCTCGGAGTCCTCGGTGCTCTGCACCCGCAGCCCGGGCCCGCTCTGGATGGCGGCCCGGTGGAACAGTCCCCGGGCGGCGGGCATGACGTGCAAGGTGCTGACCTTGGCCCCGCCGCCGGACTCGCCGAAGATGGTGACGTTGTCCGGGTCACCGCCGAAGGCGGCGATGTTGTCGCGCACCCATTCGAGGGAGGCGACGAGATCGAGCATGCCGGCGTTGCCCGAGGTGGCGTACTCGTCGCCGCCGACGCCGGCCAGGTGGAGGTAGCCGAGCACGCCGAGTCGGTGGTTGACGGTCACCACCACCACGTCGCCCCGGCGGGCCAGGGCCGCCCCGTCGTAGAGGGGCCACGACCCCGAGCCGATCGTGTACAGCCCGCCGTGGTACCAGACCATTACCGGCCGGCGCCCACCGTCCCCGACGGCGGGGGTCCACACGTTCAGGACGAGGCAGTCCTCGTCCTCGCGGTCCTCGGGCGACCAGCCCCGAGGGCGCTCGGCCGGTTGCGGGCACGACGGCCCGTACTCGACGGCGTCGCGCACTCCCGTCCACGGCTGCGCCGGTCGGGGCGGCAGCCAGCGGGCGGGGCCGACCGGGGGCGCCCCGTAGGGGATGCCCTTGAAGGAGAGCACCCCGTCGGCGGACGTGCCCCGCACCTTGCCGGTCGAGATCTCTACGACAGGTTCGGCCATGACGCGCTTCCGATCAGTTCAGGGCGGCGCTCAGGACGACATCCCCACGATGGGCTGGGCGAGGCGGATCGCCCCGGCCGAGCCGAAGAAGCCGGCGTCCCCGTAGGTGAAGATGCCGCCGTCGGAGGCGACCAGCCAGTAGCCCCCGCCGTCGGGGGTCCGGGCCATGCTCACGATCGGCGCGTTGAGGTGGAGACTGCCCGCTGATCCGAAGAAGTGGGCGTCCCCGAAGGTGAAGATGCCCCCGTCGGAGGCGACCATCGTGTATCCGCCCGCGTCCGGGGTGGCCGCCATGCCGACGATGGGCCGGTTGAGCTTGATCGCTCCGGTCGAGCCGAAGAAGTGGGCGTCCCCGAAGGTGAAGATGCCGCCGTCGCGGGCGACGAGCCAGTAGCCGCCGCCGTCGGGCGTCGAAGCCATCCCCACGATCGGCTGGGCCAGGTGTAGGGCACCGGTCGACCCGAAGAAGTGGGCGTCGCCGAAGGTGAAGATGCCGCCGTCCGACGCCACCAGCCAGTAGCCGCCGCCGTCGGGCGTCGACGCCATCCCGACGATCGGCTGGGCCAGGTGCATGGCACCGGTCGACCCGTGGAAGGCGGCGTCGCCGAAGGCGAAGATCCCCCCGTCCGACGCCACCAGCCAGTAGCCGGCGCGGTCTGGGGTGGTCGCCATCCCGACGATGGGGGCGGCCAAGGCGATGTTGCCGGTGGAGCCACAGAAGCTCTGGTTGCCGTAGGTGAAGATCCCGCCGTCGCGAGCCACGAAGCGGTAGCCCGACCCCGGGTTCGACGGTGAGCAGGCCACCTGCTGGGGCACGCCCGAAGGTCCGGGGATGGGAGGCGGACTGAACTGGGCCACCAGGCCCTGGTAGGCGCCCCCGGAGCTGGTCTGGGCGGTGCCGACGGCTGTGCATACCGACCCGGGGCAGGCCACGGAATCCAACACTCCTCCGGCGTAGTTGAAGATGAGCGGAGAACTCGACTGAGTTCCGTCTTCCGCCAGGCCGATGGCCATCGGCTGGGAGTTCGACGAGCCCACGCCCACGCAGCCCCCGCCGACCCCGCACGCCCCCGGATAGAGCCCCTCGCCCGACGGTACCGGTTTGACCGCCGACATCTGGACCTGACTCCCGCTGATCGGGATGAGTCCCGAGGTGGTTTGCGCCTGACCCGACATCAGGCACCACGTCGACGACGAGCAGCTGATGGAGCCGAGGCCGCCGTTCGGATTGGTGAACGTCGGCGCCGCCTGGGCTCCGCCGCCATCGGCGAAGTAGACGACACCGTTGGCGCCTTGGTTGCCGCCGGTGCCGACGCTCACGCAATCGTTTGCCGATCGGCAGGAGATGGACTCTAGGTCGGTGGCGGCGGCCACGATTATCGGTTGACCCGGGCTCTGCCCGGTTATCGGGACGATCACACCCTGCCCGGACGTCTGTTGGTACTGCCCGTTCGTGCCCACGGCCAGGCAGCTGTTCGACGTCGGGCAGGCAATAGCGTTGAGTTGGGTGGCTCCGCTGACTGGCTGCGGCGAGCCCGCCGCCCCGTTGACCACCGGCACCACCACGGGGCCGGAGGGGTTGCCCCCCACCGCCAGGCACAACTGGCTCGTCTCACAGGCGATGCCGTACAGGAAGTAACCCTGCACCTGCTGCACCGGACCGGGCGACCCGTTGGTGATCGGCACGACATAGCCGACGGGGGAAGCTCCGGAGAAGCCCCCGCCGCTGCTCCCGATGGCCACGCAGTTGCCCGCTGACGGACAGGCCACTGCGTACAGGTTGGGGACGCCCGATACCAGCTGGCTGGTGGCGGTGGCCGCATGAGCGGCTGGTGCCCCGACGCCGATGAAGGCGCCTAGCGCCGTCGCAGTCATCATCACGCTCACCAGCCGGCGCGGCCACCGCGCTGACCGGACTATCGAAGACTTCGCTGTCGCGATCATTCCGCCGCTCCTCGATCAGGTGAGGGGCCATGATCCCCCCGAGGGCCATCCGACGCAAGGGAAGCTTCGGGGAAGACTGTTGCGGCAATCAGGGTTCGGGCACAGGCGGCGCGGCCTGTCGAGTCAGTTGAACAGACCCTCGCCCATGCCTTCGGCCACCGCCCCTTCGTCGAGGCCGAGCAGCTCGCCGTAGACCTCGAAGTTGTGCTCGCCCGGATAGGAGGCGGGCCCGAGGTACGGCTCCAGGGTCGATGCGCCCCAGAGGGCGGGGAAGCGGTCGTGGGGCCGAGGGCCGAAGGCGGAGTGGTCGAAGGTGCGCCACATGCCCCGGGCCACCAGCTGCGGGTCGGCCATCAGGTCGCCGGCGTGCTGGACCCTCCCGGCCGGCACCCCCGCCGCCTGCAGCCGCGCCTGGCCGGCCTCGGCCGTCACCGTCGCCGCCCAACCGCCGAGGAGGGAGTCCACCTCGTCGATGCGGGCAAGACGCCCGGCCCGCTCGGACAGCTCGGGCCCGGCGGGGATGCCGGTAGCCGACACCAGGCGGGCCCAGTCCTCGTCGTGGCGGCACGACACCGCCAGCCATTCACCGTCGGCGCTGCGGTAGCACTCGTTGGGCACCAGCTGGCCGAAGGGATCGCGGTTGCCGGCGGGCTCGGCCTCGCGCCCGTTGTTGATGAGGTCCATGAGGGCCGGGCCGATCAGGTAGCCGCCGGTCTCCAGCTGGGAGATGTCGACGTGCTGGCCGGCGCCGGTGACGTCGCGGCTCAGCAGGGCGGCGAGCACCGCCACGGCCGCGGACATGCCGGCGGCGTGGTCGTTGAGGGAGAACCCGGGGCCGATGTCGGCCCGCCCGGACGGGTTCGACAGCCAGGTGAGCCCGCACAGGGCGTGGATGGTCGGGGCGTAGGTGACCAGGTTGGACCACGGCCCCTGGTGCCCGCAGCCCGACATGGTCACGTAGACGATGCGCGGGTTCCAGCTGCTCACCTGCTGGTAGGAGAGGCCGACGCGGTCGAGCACGCCGGCGGAGAAGTTCTCCACTAGGACGTCGCTGTGCTCGACGAGGCCCTGCAGGACCTCGGCGGCCCGGTCGTGCTTGAAGTTGAGGGTCACCACGCGCTTGGAGCGGTTCCACACGTAGAAGTAGGGATGGGCCGGGTCGTTGACCGTGGTGGCCCGCTCGGTGGTCTGCACCTTCACCACGTCGGCGCCGAGGTCCCCGAGGATGCGGGTGCACATGGGGCCGGCGAGGACGTGGCTCAGGTCGAGGACCCGCAGCCCGCTCAGCGGCTTGTCGAGGTCGGCCGCCGTACCGGCGTTCGTCGCCCGGCCGTCGTCCGCCCACGCCTCGAGCAGTTCCTCCACGCCGGCGGCATGGCCGGGCGGGCGAGGTGGTGGCGCCGGCGTCGACGCGAACCGGGCGACCGGCCCCGGCACCACCACGTCTGCGCCGCTCCCCTCGGCCGGGCGGAAGAACCCCCGGAAGCGGTGCTGCGGGTTGGTGGCGACTTGGGCGACGGTCTGCACCTCGCCGAAGGCGATGTGGCGGCGCTGGGCCTCCTCGAACAGCGGGCCCGAGTCCTGGGTGGCGGCGAAATCGGCGACGGTGTCCATCAGCCCCCGCAGGTCGGCCAGGACGTCGGCCAGGGGCAGGCCGGCGAGCTTGGCGGCGGCGGGGAACCCTTCCTCGACCATCCAGTCGATGAGCCCGTTGAGGTTGGGGGTGGGAGTGATCATCTCCCACCCGTGGCGGGCGGGGACCACCTTGTAGGCCCGGATCCAGTGCAGCGACCCCTGGCGGGGCGCCACCTTCGGGTAGGGCAGGACGTCGTCGAACCAGTACTGGAACAGCAGCTGCTCGATGCTCGAGCAGGCGACCTCGTGCAGCGAGAGGTCGACGTGCTGGCCGGACCCGGTGACCCGGGCCTGGCGGACGGCGGCCAGCCCGCTGATGGCGGCGAGGAACCCGCCGAAGTTCAGCAGCTGCCGCCCCCAGGGGTTGACCGGCTCGTCCGGCAATCCCGACAGGGAGAGGGCGCCGCCCAGCGCCGAGGTGACCAGGTCGGTCGTCTGCCAGCCGGCGCGGGGCCCGGTGCGACCGAACGGCGTGACCGACACCTGCACCAGGGCCGGGTTGCTGGCCACCAGATCGGGGTGGTCGAGGCCGAGGGCGGCCAGCCGCCCGGGCGGTTCCGTCTCGACCACCAGGTCGGCCCGGTCCGCCAGCCGTCGGTAGGCGTGGCGGCCCTCCTCGGTGTCGAGGTCCGAGTCGATCCGGGCCTTGCCCCCGTCGTACCACCAGTCGAGCAGCCCGCCGCCGGCGGCGGCGTCGGGCGCGCTCATGGTCGGGCCCGCCCATCCGGTGCCGAGGCGGACGACCGACGCGCCGCACTCGGCCAGCAGCTTGGTGGCGAAGCGCCCGGTGTCGTCGGTCAGGTCGACGACGCGCAGCCCGGCCAGCGGTCCCACGTCAGACCCGCCCGAACCACTGGTCGCGCAGCGGGAAGAGATACCAGTCCGTCACCACGTTGAGGACGCGGCGGGCGTCGACGAACCGCTCGGAGATCTCGGCCACCACCGGCAGCGGGGCCAGCGCCCGGCTGGCCGCCAACCGGTACCAGCGCCGGCCCAGGCTCTCCAGCAGCTCCGGGGTGCCGGGGCGGTCCTCGGGCGCCAGCCGCCAGCCCGACAGGCGCAGCAGCCGGTCGGTGGCCGACGGAGCGAGGCCGATGTGATCGGGGAAGACGCCGGTCAGGAACAGGGCGAGGTCGCCGAGCCGGCGGTAGATGCCGGCCTGCTCCGGCGCCGGCACCACCTCGAGCAGCTCGGCCAGGCGGACCGGGTCGAGCTCGCTGAACCGGCGCCGTCGCCACCCCCGCCGGGTGCGCTGCCAGGTGGCCCCGCTGGCCACGTGGGTGTAGGAGGCCAGCAGCTCCACGAGGAAGAACCGCCGTTCGGCGGCGGCCAGCAGGTCGCGCATGGGGCCGACGTCGAACACCGGCACCCGCCGGCGGGGGGCCCACCGCTCCTCGACGTAGGTGGCGGTGCCCAGGCGGGCTGCGGTGCGGTGCACGGCCACGGCGAAGGTGAGGAACGGCGAGGTGTGGGCCAGCTCGGTGTGCCCCTCCGGCGACAGGAGGGCCTCCTCGAGGGCGGGATCCGACAGGACCGCCTCGAGGTCCCGTCCCTCGTCGGCGCCGAGCGAGCGCAGGACGCGCCGGTCGCTGTCGGCGAGGTGCTGGCGGTAGAGGATGTCGATGTCGAGGTTCACCGGCCCGGGGAGGCTACGCCGCCCAGAAATCCCCCAGCCGGTCGGCCTCCCGCTTGGCCTGGCTCCGGGCCACCTCGGCGACCTCCAGGAGGCGGTCGGAGGCCATCAGGTTGAGGCCCATGACGGACGAGGCCTCGGCGTCGGGCCCTACCACCTCGACGACGCCCCCCGCGGCGGCGATCGCCTCCCTTTCCGCCGCGCTGGTGCGACGCAGGTGCTCGGCCCACGGTCCGGCGCCGGCGGACCGGGCCCCGCCGGTCAGGGTGACGACCAGGACGCGGTCATGGCCGGCGGCCAGGTCGGCGTTGGTGAGCGAGCGCATGCCGCCGTCGATGTAGCGCCGGCCGTTGATGGTGATGGGCGGAAAGATGCCGGGCACGGCGCAGCTCGATGCCACCGCCCGGTCGAGGTCCACCCCGGGCTGCCCCTCCCAGACGGCGAACTCGCCGCTCTCGGCGTCGGCAGCCGTGCAGCGGAACCGGGCCGGCCACCGCTTGGCCCTCAGGTGCTCGAACGAGGCCACGAAGGCCGCCTCGGGGGCGGTGTCGGCCTCCAGGGCGTAGCGGCCGATCCGCCGCCGGCGCTCCTCGGGGTCACCCGGCTCGGTCATCAGCTCGATGAGCTTGGCCAGCCCGGCGCCGGCCGCCGGGCCGGCGGATCCTGAGGCCGGGCGGTGGAAGCGGCTCAGCTGCTCGGTGAGGTCGAGGCCGATCGCCATCTGGGCGCCCACGGCGGCGCCGGCCGAGGTCCCCACGATGAGGTCGGCGTCGGCCAGGTCGACGCCGGCATCGGCCAGCCCGGTGACGATGCCGGTCTCCCAGGCGATCCCCACCGGTCCGCCACCGCTCAGAACCAGGGCACGGGTCATGCGGACATCCTCCATTGGTGCAGGAAGGCGAGGGCGGCCGAGGCGGCGTTGTCGGCGGCCAGTTGACGGTAGACGAAGAACTCGGCGGGGAAGCCGGGCAGGTGCAGCGGGTCGCCGCCCCCGTCGGACGCGGCGCGGAAGCCGATGAACGGCACGTGGTGGGCGGCGGCCACCGAGAACACCGCGGCCGTCTCCATGTCCTCGCTCACGTAGGTGCCCGGCGGGGTGGCCGAGGCGGCCCCGTAGCCGGTGAAGAACGACGGCTCGAGGAAGGGCGGCACGGTGGTGGCGAGGTTCTGCCCCTGCCGGGCGGCCTGGGCGTCGACGAAGGGGCAGGGCCAGCACCCGAACACGTCGTTGGCCGCGGGGACGCAGGGGAGGGCCCGGCCGCCGAAGCCGTCGCCCGAGTACCCGTTGCCCCCGACCTCGACCCGGGGCTTGTGCTCGACGGTCACCGGCAGGTTGACCGGAGCCCGGGGGGTGACGCCGCACAGGCAGGCGGGGTCGCCGACCGGAGTCGACTGCTCGAGGGGCACCGGGCGGGCCAGCGCGGTGCGCAGGGCGGCCAGCGTCGACGGGCTGGTGGCGAGGAAGTGCCTGCCGTCGAGCGTCCAGCGCGAGGGCACCATGACGTCCCCGATGTAGTCGCCTCCCGACGTGCCCGAGAACACCACGGCCGAGAAGCAGCCGAAGTGGGCGAAGGCGGCGGTGGTGGTATGGGTGGCGTTCTGGATGCCGATGCCGGTGAGGGCGATCACCGCCCGGTTCCCCTCCACGTTGCCGGCCCAGAAGCCGCGCCCGTTGTAGGTGTAGGCCGGGTTCGGGTCGACGCGGGCGTGGGCGAGGATCGGCGCCGCCTCGAGGGGCATGGCGCTCAGGACCAGGACGGGACAGGGCCCGCCGGCGGCGTGGGCGGCGGTGGCCGCCAGCCCCGAGGTCAGCACGGCGAGGACGAGCGCGACGCGTACGGCCCGGGCGAGCACGCCTCCAGATTCGACGGCGCCGGCCGGGTTCCCTCCGGCCCGCTCAGCCGGCCGCGGCCTTGGCGGCGCCGGCGGCGCCCTTGGCCGTCTTGGCCGGCGCCCGCCGGCGGGCGGGCTTGCTCAGCTCCCCGGCGCCGAGGGCGGCGAGCAGGGCCCGGCGGTCGCCGAGCTTGTCGGGCGAGGCCTCCTGGATCACCCGCCCCTTCTGCATGAGCAGGGCCCGGTGGGCGATGGTCAGGGCGAACCCCACGTTCTGCTCGACGACCAGCAGGGTCGTGCCGGCGTCGCGCAGCCCGGTCAGCAGGCTGAGCAGGGTGGCGGTGGCGGCCGGCGACAGGCCGGCGGTGGGCTCGTCGAGGATCAGCAGCCGGGGCTTGGAGAGCAGGGCCCGGTTGACGGCCAGGACGGCCTGCTCGCCTCCGGACAGGGTGCCGGCCCGCTGCTCGGCCCGCTCGGCCAGGACGGGGAAGCGGGCCAGCAGCTCCTCGCGCCGCTCGCGGTAGGTGCGGGCGGGCAGCCGGTAGCCGCCGAGGCGGAGGTTCTGCTCGACGGACAGGTCGGGGAAGATGCCCCGCCCCTGGGGGACGGTGGCGATGCCGAGCCGGGTGCGGGCCTCCGCCGACGCGCCCGTGATGTCCTTGCCGTCGAGGGTTATCCGCCCCGACCAGGCCGGCAGGATGCCGGTGACGCAGCGCAGGGTGACCGACTTGCCGGCCCCGTTGAGCCCGAGCATGGCCACGGCCTCGCCTTCGCTCACCTCGAAGGCGACCCCGTGCAGCACGGTGTGGCTGCCGTAGCCGGCCACCAGCTCTTCGACGACCAGCAGGCTCATGGGGCCTCCCCCAGGTAGGCGGCCACTACCTCGGGCCGCTTCACCACCTTCTTGCTCGGGCCCTCGGCGAGGATGCTGCCGGCGTCGAGGACGTAGCACCGCTCGCACACCGCCAGCACCAGGGGCAGGTGGTGCTCGATCAGCAGCAGGCTGGTGGCGTGGCGGGCCCGGAGGGCGGCGAGCTGGCCGGCGAGGTGCTCGGCCGCCGCCGGGGACAGCCCGGCCGACGGCTCGTCGAGGAGCAGGAGCCGGGGTCGGGCCGCCACCGCGCAGGCCAGCTCGACCAGACGCTGTTGGCCGGTGGACAGAGCGGCCGCCCTCACCTCGGCGTAGCGGGTCAGGCCGATCTCCTCCAGGAGTTCGTGGGCCCGGGCCCGGGAGCTCTCCTCGGCCGCCCGCCCGGCCCGGGTGCCGACCAGCGGCCCCATGTCCGAGCCGATCCGCACGTGCTGGGCGAGCATGAGGTTCTCGACCAGGGTGGCCCCCTTGACCAGGCCCACCTGCTGGAAGGTCCGTCCCAGACCCCGGCCGGCCCGCTCGTGGGCGGGCAGATCGGTCACGTCCTCGCCGTCGAGGAGGACCCGCCCGGAGTTGGGGGTGACGAAGCCGCTGATGGCGTTGAACAGGGTGGACTTGCCGGCGCCGTTGGGACCGATGAGGCCGACGGCCTCGCCCGGCTCCACCACCAGGCCGGCGCCGTTGACGGCGGTCAGGCCACCGAAGCGGACGGTGACGCCGGTGACCTCGAGGCGCCCCCCGGTCGCCGGGCGCTGGTCCGGGCCCGGAGGCTCGGTGGCGGCGGCCGCGGCGGGCAGCTCGCTGTCGAGGTCGTCGTGGCCCCGGCGCAGCATGCGCTTGTCGCGGGCCTCGGCCAGCATGCCCGGGAAGCCGCCGGGGTGGCGGGCCAGGGTGAACACCAGCAGGAGGGCGGCGACGATGAAGTCCCAGCCCTGCAGGGCCGCCAGCCACTTGGGCAGGGCGATGAACAGCACGCCGGCGGCCAGCACCCCGCCCCGCGAGCCCAGCCCGCCGACCACCACGATGATCAGGTAGAAGAGCGACTGGTCGAGGGTGAAGCTGTTCTTGTTCACCACCGTCACCTGGTAGGCGAACAGCGCCCCGGTGAGCCCGGCCACCGCCCCGCTGGCCAGGAAGGCGGCGAGCTTGGCCCACGGCACCCGCACCCCGAAGCTGGCCGCCACCTCTTCGCTCTCGCGGATGGCGATCAGCGAGCGGCCGAGCCGGGTGCCCCGCAGCCGCTGGTCGAACACCCAGATGACGGCGAGGGCGAGCAGCGGCACGACGATGTAGTTGCTGCTGGTGTGCAGCGACAACGGCCCGAGGTGGGGGCGGGGGACGGTGATGCCCGAGCCCAGGCCGGTCAGCTTCTGCAGGTTGAAGAAGTAGTGGTCGACGGCGTCGGCGAAGGCGAAGGTGGAAAGGGCCAGGTAGATGCCCCGCAGCCGCAGCGCCGGCAAACCCACCAGCAGGGCGCCGAGGGCGCCGACCAGGGCGCTGGCCACCACGGCTACCGGGAAGGCGGCCGCCGACGGGAGCCCCGACTTGGTGACGACCAGCCCGGTGGCGAAGGCCCCCACCCCGAGGAAGGCGGCCTGGCCCAGTGACACCGGACCGGCGTAGCCGGTGATCATGTTGAGCGACAGGGCCAGCAGCCCGGCGAGGATCCCGTAGCTGAAGGTGTTGATCGTGGGCTCGGAGATCGCATGCCCGCCGGCCAGGGGCAGGAGCACGGCCAGGACCACGCAGGCGGCCGGCACGGCCAGCGGGTGCGACCGCAGCCGGGCCAGTCGGTCGAGCGGGCTCGAACTCGGAATCTCGGGCGGTCCCTCGGGGACGGCCGCCTCGGCGGCGGCGGTGGCCGGGCCCGACCGGCGCTCGGTGACGGCGGTCATGCCAGCGCCCTTCGCGCCACCAGCCCCTGGGGCCGCAGCAGCAACACGGCGAGCACGAGGACGAGGAGCACCACCTCCGGCAGCCCGGGGGAATGGATGAACTGCTCGATGGAGTAGGCCTCCACCACCCCGACGACGAGGCCGCCGACGACCGCCCCCGACAGGCTGCCGAGCCCGCCGATGAGGGCGGCCACCAGGCCCCGGAAGAACAGGGTGCCGGACATGAAGAACGGATAGAAGACGCCCTGGGTCGGGGCGGTGAGCAGGCCGGCCACCGCCCCCAGCACGGCGGCGGCGATCCACGTGAAGGCCGACACCCGGGCGGCGGGGACGCCGAGCAGCCGGGCCGTCTCGGGGTCCTGGGCGCTGGCCAGCACGCCCAGGCCGAACCGGGTGCGGCGCAGCACGGTGGCGAACACGGCGGCGGCCACCGCCGCCGCGGCCAGGGCGAACAGGTAGACGGGAGTCAGCAGGTATCCGCCGACGGTGACGCCGGTGAAGCTGGAGCGGGCGAGAGGCGGGGGCAGGATCTCCGGGCTGGGCCCGAACAGCTTGGCTTCGACGCCGAAGAGCAGGAAGGCGACCCCCAGGGTGGCGATCATCACCGACACCCGCGAGGCGTTGCGCATGGGGGTGGCCACGAACCGGTGCATCAGCCATCCCACCGCCGCCGCCACCGCCACCGCGGCCAGGGCGCCCTCGGCCCAGCTCTGGTGGGCCTTGACCACGACCTCCCAGGCCACGAAGGCGGCCAGGGTGCCGATCTCGCCCTGGGCGAAGTTGACCACCCGGGTGGCCTTGTAGACGAGGGACAGCCCCAGGGCGGTCAGGGCGTAGATGGCGCCGTTGGCCAGCCCCAGGACGGTCACCTCGAGAATGGGGAAGTGCATGCGCTTAGAACTTCGACGCGCAGCTCACCGGCTGGCGCCAAACCGTCTGGTTCCCCTCGCGGGTGGCGACGAACAGGTTGGCCGACACGCCACCGAAGTTCGGGTTGTTGCGGAAGTCCACCGGGCACAGCGGGTAGCGGGTGTCCTGCCATCCGGAGTGGAAGATGCCGGCGATGTCGTTCTTGTTGCAGGTGGTGCCGCACGTGTTGAGCAGGTCGGTGATCTGCTGGAAGGCCAGCCACGCCATCCAGTCGATGTCGTCGGGGGTGTGACCCGAGTCGTACTGGGCGTAGGCGTCGAGCATGGCCTTCTCCTGCGGCCACCAGGCGACGTTGTGGTTGTTGGGATCGAAGGCGGGGGTGATCCACACGCCCATGGCCGGCTTGATGGCCGGGCTCTTGTCGTCGATGTTCTGGCCGACGGTCTGGGTCACCAGGTTGAACCCGTCGGGGGTGACGTAGGCGGGGTAGTAGCCCTGGTTGGCGGCCTGCTCCACGAAGGCGTCGGCGGCCAGGGCGTTCATCCAGAGGTAGACGGTCTTGACCCCGGCCAGCTTCAGCTGGGTGATGTAGGCCTGGAAGCCACTGGTGTCACCGCCGCTGTTGGTGGTGTAGGCGTTCTTGTCGACCGACGACCCGCCGTGGGCGTCCATGTACGACTTGAACGTGGTCCACCCGCCCAGCCAGGCGGCGTCGTTCACGTACACGGCGCCGTAGGGGCCGGGGTAGTGGTTGTCGATCAGCGCCTGGGCGTTCCAGGTCCCGTCCTGCTGGATGGTGGGGGAGCCGGTGAAGCTGTAGTTGTACTTGCCGGTCCCCTGGTCGGCCATGGTGTAGATGTAGATGAAGTGGTCCTGCTCGGCGATCTGGCGGACCACCGGGTCCTGGTCGAAGCCGATGCCGCCGATCACGAAGAACGGGTTGAGGGCCTCGCACTGCTGGGCCGCCTGCTGGGCGCCCTGGGGCGTGTAGGCGTCGTCCTCGATGGTGAGGTTGACCTTGCGGCCGATGACCCCGCCGTTGGCGTTCAACCAGTTCCAGTAGACCCCGATGTCCTGGGGGCGCTCGTTGAACACGTTGCCGAAGACGGTGGCGGCGTGCATGCACAACGTGATCGTCGAGCTGGTGATGCCCTGGGTGTTGGCCGGGCCGGAGAACAGGCTCGCCGGCGTGTAGCGGAAGCCCGACGGGGTGCCGATCGACGCCGGCGGTCCTCCGGAGGTGTTGCCGTTGCCGGCGTACACGCCGCCACCCGACGAGCCGCTGCCATTGCTGGTGGCGCTCAGCGTGTTGCCGTTGCCCGACGCTGACTGGACCCCCGGGGCGGCCCCGGTCGTGCTGGTCGTGGCGCCGGCCTGGCCGGGCGAGCCCTGCCCCGGATAGCCCTGCTTCACGCTGGTCTTGGCCCCGTTGCTGCCGCAGGCGGCCAGCCCGAGGGCCAGCGCCGTCAGCGCCGCCAGCAGCTTGTGCTTGCTCATGAGTGACCTCCGCCTGTCTTGCAGGTGTCCATCGGGTGTTGGCTGAAGAAGGTCCAGGCCGCGGTGGTGATGTCCGGGCCCAGCGGATCGGTGAAGGTGGCGCGGTAGTCCCCGTCGGGATAGGCGTGCTCGAGCCCGTGCACGACCCAGAACTGCAGGACGTCCTGGGTCGGGCACACCGTGGTCGACCCGAAGTGCTCCACCGTGTACGGGTAGCTGCCCTGGAAGCCGACGGCGCCCCCGGGGCAGGGGAACGTCGAGTTCTTCGGCTCGCAGATGTTGCCGGTGCCGGGCTGGGGTGTCTGGCTGAAGTCGAAGTTCTGGATGGACGTCGGCGTGTGGCTCACCGAGCCGTTCATCTGCCCGTCGTCGGCCAGGTCGTCGGTGCCCAGCCATCCCTGCACCAGGCCCTGGCCCAGCGGGAAGGCGTTGAGGGTGTCGCCCGTGCCCTGCTCGACGAACGCCGGCACCACCCGCGCTCCCCCTGGTGCGTGCTGCATCTCCTGGTAGGCCAGCTGGCCGGTCTCGTCGGCGCAGGTGGCGTAGGCGCAACCGGCCACCGCGCCGATGGCGGCGTAGACGTTCGGGTAGGTGGCGCCGAGGATGACGGACATGTCGGCGCCGGCCGATATCCCGTCGACGTAGACCCGTCGGCGGTCGCCGTCCTCGAGCTTGCGCACCAGGTTGGTGATGCCGGCGATCGTCGCCGGCTCGCCGCTGCCGGCGTGCTGGTCCTCGGGCAGGAACCAGTTCCAGCAGGCGGCCCCGTTGCCGTCGGCCAACGGAGCCGAGCTGTTCTGGGCGACCGTCTGCTGGGGGTAGACGACGACGAAGGGCGACATTCCGGCCCGGGGGTGGTCGGCCAGGTTGTCGAAGCGGGTGCCGAGGGCGACGTCGCGGCTGTTCTGCTCGCAGCCGTGCAGGAACACGAGGATCGGCCAACCGTCGGTCGGCTCGGGCAGGTTGGGCACGTACACGAAGTAGTCGCGCGGGGGCAGGCCCGCCGCCGAGTAGCAGTACTCGGTCAGCTGGCCCGGGTCGTCCGGGGTGGCGGCGCTGGCCGGAGCAGGGCCGGTCTGGGCCGGCGCCGGCTCGGCGCACGGCGCCGTCGGCTGGGAACCGGCCAGCGCCGGGGAGGTCGCCACCCCGCCGGCGACGGCGGCCAGCCCGGCCAGGACCGAGGCCAGCCGCCTCATCCCGACACCACCCGCTCGGCGATCGTCTTGGCGCCCCTCTCGCCCAGGACGATCGTGTAGTGGTTGGTGTCGGCCACCATCTCCTCGCTGGTGAGGACGGCCCTCCACTCCTCGACCAGGTCGTCGGAGATCAGCGGGGTCGGCTGGTTGAGCAGGTTGCGGGGCGCCCGCAGGAGGTGGACCGGGCAGCTCAGCCGCTCGAGGGCGTCGGCGATGGAGGAGGTGCGAACGAGGGTGTCCTCGGAGTCGGCCCGCACCGCGGCTGCTGACACCCGCGACCGGAAGCCACCGTCGGCCGGTTCGAGGTCGTAGGCGAGGTAGGCCTCGACGTCGTCGTTCCACTCCTCCGACACGGCCGGGTGGGCCCGCCAGAAGTCGAGGTAGGGCTCCTGGCTGGGGAAGATTTGGGAGAGCCGGGCGATGGCCGGTCCCAGGACCGCCTCCATGGTGGCGTCGACGTCGTCCACCTGGGGGGCCACGTGGGGGACGAGCCCGCCGTCGACGAGGATGACCCGCTCCACCAGCTCGGGTCGGGTAGCGGCCAGCACCGCGGCCACGAACCCGCCCATCGACTCACCTATGACCACCGCCGGCCCTCCGCCGGCGTGCTCGATCACCGCCGCGCAGTCCGCGGCGTGGGCGGCCATGCCGAACGGCCCGGGCAGGGCGTTGCTCGCTCCCCGCCCTCGCAGATCGGGGGCCAACAGCCGGTGCTCCGGCAGGTGGCGGGCCACCGGCGCCAACGACATCGACGACGCGGTGATGCCGTGGATGCCGAGCACCACGGGACCGTCGCCCCACCGGGCGACCCGCAGGACGCCGCCCGCTACGGGCACCTCGTAGAAGTCCAACCCCAGCTCCCCAGCCGCCGACGACCTAACGGTCGTTCGTTTCCGACGCCAGAGGATGTACTGCCGGCGCCGATGCTGTCAAGAGCTCCGAAAGCCTCAGCCGGCGGGCGCTTATCGGCCCCCGGGACGCCCGGTTGACCCGCCTCTCGGTGCTTGGTCAGACTAACGGGCGTACGGTCACCAACTGGGGAGACAGGTTGGCCACAGTCATCGCCTTGCTGCCGGCGCGGTCCACGGCGGACGGCACCCACCGCCGGCTGCTGGAGGAGGCCCTCCTCCGCTTCGGCGAGCGGGGCTTCCACGGGGTGTCCGTGCGCGAGATCGCCGAGGCCGCCGGCATCCGGGCCAGCTCGATCTACGCCCATCTGGAGTCCAAGGAGGAGCTGCTCTTTCAGCTCATGTACATCGGGCACGAGGAGCACTACGAGATGCTCCGCCACGCCCTGCTCGACGCCGGAGCCGATCCGTTCAGCCAGATCCGCCACGTCGTGGCCGCCCACGTCCGGCTGCACGCCACCTATCCGCTGCTGGCCCGGGTCTGCAACCGCGAGCTGCCGGCCCTGTCCGAGGCCAACCGCGACCGGGTGCTGACCATCCGCAGCAACTCGGAGCAGCTCATCCTCGACGTGATCAACCGGGGCATGAGCCGGGGGGTGTTCCACGTCTCGGACCCGTGGCTGGGCTACGCCGCCATCGGCTCGATGGGCATCCGCGTGGCCGAGTGGTGGGACCAGCGGGCCTACGACATCGAGGACGTGGCCGAGACCTACGCCGACTTCGCCGTCCGGTTGTTGAGCGGGGCCCCGGCTACCTAGAACGGCCGCTCGCCCACCACGCTGACCCGGTGCCCGTGCCGGCGCCGGGGGGAGGGTCGGCGTAAAAGTTGACCAAACAGGTCGGGTTTCCTATCGTGGGGGCCCGTGGCAAGGTCGGAGGGTGACTCGACGGCGGCTGGTCGGCGGCATCGCCGTCCTCGTCGCCGGGACCTGGTGGTCGGCCTGCGGGGGGCCACCCCCACCGCGGCCACCGGCGCCGATCGCCGGGCCGCTGAGGGGAGTGCTCCGGATCCAGGCCGGATCCTGCGACCGCTACGGGAACGTGTCCGGCTCCTGGTTCAGGATGCTCCAGCCGGGCGGCACCCTGGCCAGCGGCCCCTACGTCGTCAACGCCGACTCGAGCTGTGCCAACAAGACGTGGACGCCGGTGGCGCCCGGCACCCAGGGGCTGCGGCTGGGCCGCTACCAACCGGCGCCGCTGCCGGCCTTCGACGGGGCCGCCAACGGTCTGGGCGGCGCCATCATCCAGCCGGTGCTGTGGTTCGGGGTGGGCCTCGCCGCCTTCACCAGCCCACGAGATCCGCGCACGGGAATCAGCACGCCCCCGCCGGCGCTGAGTGTGAGAGGAACGGCGCTCGCCGGCCAGCTGCAGGCCTTCTCGGTCAGCTGGAACGGCGAGGAGCTCAATCAGGGCGCTCCGAAGCCGGGTCCGGTTCGGCCCGGGCCGGCGTCGGCACCCGTGGGCACGTTCGACCAGAGGAATCATCGGTTCGTCCTCGACTGGTCCAGCCGGATCGTAGGCGGCCCGTTCAACAACTTCACCGGTGTCTGGCATCTCACCGGCACGTACCGAGCTCAGCCGTGAGCTCAAGGAGATGGATGTGATGAGCGCCACCGCCCAGCAGCTCGACCGACCCTCGGCCACTGGCTCGCTGTTCTCGTTTCCCGACCCGGTCAACGAGGTGTCGGCCCGGCTGGTCGCCGGAGGGGTGGTGCTGATCGCCCTGGCCACCATCGTGTTCGACCAGCCGTGGTTGACCATCCCCCTCGCCTACGGGTTCTTCGCCCGGGTGCTGACCGGCCCCAGCCTCAGCCCGTTGGGCCAGCTGGTGACCCGGGTGGTGACCCCCCGGCTCCCCGTCGAGGCTCGACCGGTGCCGGGGCCGCCCAAGCGCTTCGCCCAGGCCATCGGGCTGACCTTCTCGTTGACCGCGGCTGTCCTCGCCCTCGGCTTCGGGCTGCGGGGCGCCGCCTACGTCGTCCTCGGCCTGTTGGTGGCGGCCGCCACCCTCGAGTCGGTGTTCGGCTACTGCCTCGGCTGCAAGGTCTTCGCCCTGCTCATGCGGGCGGGCGTCATCCCCGAGGAAGTCTGCGAGCGCTGCAACGACATCTGGGCCCGGTAGGGGTCGGCCCGGCGCTCACTCGACCGGGCGGGTCACCGCCTCGGTCAGCAGCAGGAACATGGTCTGGATGAGCCGCTCGTAGCGGTCGCGGCGCTCCTCGTCGACGGCGGCCCACTGCAGCAGCCCGTTGACCGCCGCCCGCCCCAGATCGGCCAGGTCCTGGGCCGGGATGCGCAGCCGCTCGGGGCCGCCGAGCATCCGCTCGATCAGCCGGGCCTGCTCGTCGCTCACCCGGCGGTCCGCCTCGACCAGGCGCTGGCGCAGCTCGGGATGACGCAGGGCGTTCATGCGCAGCTCCAGCTCCAGCGGCACCAGGTCCCGCGACACGGTCTTGCGCACCAGCTCCGCCGCGTCGATGGCGGTTCCCACCGGGTCGTCGGGCCGGGCCAGCTGCAGGTACTGCTCCAGCTGGCGGCGTATGAACCGGTCCATCACCGCCAGGAGCAGGTCGTCCTTGGACCCGAAGTGGGCGTAGATGGCCCCCCGGCTGAACCCGGCCTCGGCCGCGATCTCCTCCATGGAGGCGCCGGGCACGCCCCGGCGGACGAACACCTCCTCGGCGGCGTCGAGGAGCGTGTCGCGGGTCCGCTGGCGGCGCCGCTCCGGGGTCAGCTTCTCGACGGCCACCCGGCCAGTGTGACAGTTAACACTCTTGACTAGAAGATACAACACTGTATATTCTCTACACCAGTGTCAGAGAACCTCACCCTCCGCCGTCCGCTGCCGCCCGACGTGGCCTCCTGGCTGGGCTCGGCTGTGGCCACCGAGGCCCTGCTGTCGGCGTTGCGGGCCGGGCCGGTCCCGGCCGCCGAGCAGCCGCCCATCCAGGTGGCGGCCCTGAACCACCGGGCCGGGCGGCGCTGGCTGTGGCACCGCCCGCCGGCCGAGGCGCGGCCTACCGGCCCCCGGCGTCACCGGCTGGGCCGTCGCGCCGTGGGCCGCCGGGCGGGGGTGGCCTCGGCCGCCTGAACCCCCGCCGCCCTCTCCGAATGCTTGCCGGACGGCCCCTGCTGGGATTAGATAAGTACGCACTTACTGATCTTCTGCGGGAGGCGCTCCATGGTCGTCGTCGACGTGCCGGCCCAGGTGGCCGAGAGGCTGAACACGGCCAGCGCCAAGCGGCGCTGGTACCCGTTCGACACTGACGTCATCGACTGGTCGGTGCCCCTCACCGACGAGTGGGCCTACATGCCGGCGGGCCAGTCGGTCTTCTCCGACAGCGAGCTCTACCAGCGGTTGACCCCGGCGCAACGCAGCTTCGTGGAGCGCTGGGAGATGACCCAGCTGATGCGCAACGTGGCCCACGGCGAGCATCTGCTGAACCAGGGGATCCTGGCCATGCTGTGGACGATCGACCCCTACGACCCGAGCTACCGGTACCTGCTCCACGAGGTGGCCGAGGAGTGCCAGCACATGGCCATGTTCAACCACTGGGTCAGGATCAACGACGACATCGAGACGGTGTCGGCCGGCGAGAACGGGTGGGGCAAGATGATCGCCGACTTCACCGAGGACATCGCCGTGCGCCTGCCCGAGGCGTTCTGGGTGAACGTGCTGCTGTTCGAGTTCGTCGGAGACGACTTCAACGAGGCCATGAAGAAGGACCCCGATCTGGCCAAGGGGGTCGACGGTCGCCCGCTGCACCCCATCCTGGTGTCGATGGGCCAGGCCCACACCAGCGAGGAGGCCCGCCACATCGCCTACGCCCGGCGCTGGCTGCACGAGGGGATGCCGGCGCTCGACGACGCCCAGGTGACCGAGGTGCAGAACATCGCCGAGTTCGGCGCCCAGCAGCTGGTCGACCGCCAGTCGTTCCTGCCCATCCGCTACACCAACCAGCTGGCCCCCTACATGACCGAGGAGGAGTTCGAGGCGGCCCGGGGGGTGTCCCCGGCCCGTCGGGCCCTCATGCGCCAGCTGAAGAAGCTGCTCGACGAGTTCGAGTCGCTGCGCATCGTCCGCCCCGAGGCCATGCGTCGCTGGGAGGCGGCCGGTGCCTTCGACCACGACTGAGCCGGCGGTCGACGGCCGGCGCACCGACACCCGGCAGCGTTTGGTGCAGGCGGCCATGCGGTTGTTCGCGGCCAGGGGCTACGCCGGCACGTCGGTGGCCGAGATCGAAGGAGCTGTGGGGCTGCGGCCCGGCAGCGGAGGCCTGTACCGCCACTTCCCCTCCAAGGAGGCTCTTCTCCTTGCCGCCGTCGAGCAGTACCACGCCCGGGTGCGCGAGCTTCGCGCCGCCCTCGCCGAGTCCCGCCGGCAGCGCGGCACGGCGCGGACCCTGGCCGCCGAGATGCGCGACCTGGTCGGCGCCCTGGCCCAGTTCCTCGCCACCGAGCAGCCGGTGCTGCAGGTGACTCTCGACGTCACCTCGCTACCCGCCGGGGTGCGCCCGGCGGTGGCGGCGGCGTGGGACGACGGCTACGGGATGGCCGCCGACATCCTCACCGCCCACGGGGTGGCGCCGGCCGAGGCGGGGGCCCTCGCCGTGGCCGCCATCGGGTCACTCAGCCACTACGCCGCCCAGATCGGCACCTGGGGCCAGGAGCCGTTCGGTGTGCCGGTCCTTTCCTACCTCGACGCCTGGTCGAAGCTGTGGGAGGGCGCCCTCAGACCACCGTCAGGTCGACGGTCCCGCTGAAGCAGCGGCCCAGCACGTCGCACACCGAGTAGCCGAAGCTGTCGGGCCCGGTGTAACCCCGGGCCGGCTGGTAGTGGATCCCGCCGTCGGAGTCGACGACGTAGCTGCCGTGCCTCGGCGCCACCGTCACCGTCACCGACTTGCGAACGAGGGCGGCGGTGTCGGTGACGAGGCCGGTTATGGCGATGCGGGTGGGGCGGGGGATGGTGATCACCGGGGCGGTGGCGACGCTGGCGGTCGGCGCCGGTCGCGTTGCCATCTGGTGATGGGTCGGGGCGGCGACGAGGCGCGGGCTGACGGCAGGGGTGGCGGCGTGGGCTGCCGTCGCCGCCGGCGGCCGGGTAGCGGCGGGGGCGACGGCTGGGGCCACGGCCGGGTCGGGCACCACCGCGCCCAGCGGAACCGGAGGGGGAGCCTCCACCACCACCGGCGACTGCGGCTCGCCGAGTGCCAGGGGGGCCACGGCCGGGGTGGCGATGGGCAGGAGGCCGCCGGCGGCCGCCACCATGGTCGCCACCGCCCCGGCGCTCACCGGCTGGATGATGCCGAGGAACGCCCGGGGGATGAGCGGGAAGGCCAAGGCGCCGCCCAGCCCGAGGGCCAGCCGCAGCCGTCCCAGCGACACGTCGAGGAACGCCCGCACGACGTCGGGGTCGAAGTGGCGGCCGGCGCAGGCCGCCAGCTCGGCCCGGGCCGCGGCCGGTCCCACCGGGCGCTTGTAGGACCGCACGCTCGTCATCACGTCGTAGGCGTCCGCCACCGCCACGATGCGGGCCGCCCGCGAGATGTCGTCGCCGCGCAGCCCGTCCGGGTAGCCGCTGCCGTCCCAACGCTCGTGGTGCTGCCCGATGGCCAGCGTCCACGGGCCCAGCCAGTCGCGCAGGTGGGCGGTGATGCGCAGCCCCTCGGCCGGATGCCGTTTGACCGCCTCCCAGTCGGCTTCGTCCAGCGCCCCCGGCTTGTTCAACACGTGCGCATCGACGCTGAGCTTGCCCACGTCGTGCAGCAGGGCCGCCCACCGCAGCTTGTCGCGGTCGTCGCCGGAGAGGCCCATCTCGTCGGCGATCAGCTCGGTGAGGGCCCGCACCCGCTCGGAGTGGCCCCGGGTGGTGGTGTCGTGGCGGGCCAGGGCGGCGGAGAGAACCAGCACCTCCTCGGCCGCCGAGCGAGCGTCGCTCCCCATCACCTCACCCGAGCGGGCCCGCTCCTCCAGCCGGCGGATGGAGCCGGCCCGCAGGGCCACCCGGTAGCGCGACGGGGCCCGGTCGGGGAAGACCAGCGACAGGCGGAACAGGACGGCCAGCGGGAGCAGGCGGCGGGCGGCTCGGTCGATCACCGCCACCGTCACCAGTGACGTCGCCAGCACCGTGCACCACCAGCCGGCCACGTCCCACGCCCCCGCCGGATGCCCGAGGGCCCGGCCCACGAGGATGGAGGCGCCCAGCCCCGCCCCCAGCGGGGCGGCGAGGACCACGGCCCGCACCAGCAGGGCCGCTCCCCGCCGGCTCTCCCAGCGGTTGTGAGGCGTCACCGCAGCGCCCATTTCGGCCTCCCAGGCGTAGTCGCCGGTTGGCGCAACGTGACCACGGTAAGAGGTCGGCGGGGTCGGGGACAATGACGAATGCTGCCTAGACACCGCCGGGCGGCGGGAGGTGTGGGTCGCCCGTTGACCGGGAACGCGCGGTCGTGGGATCGTGCCAGAGGAGGCGTCGTGGCTGAGACCAGCAAACGCTCGACCAGCGTCAAGAGGACCAACGCCAACGGGTCCGGTGCCAGCCGGGCCCGCCGGGTCTTTGGCCCGAGGGCGGCCGCCGAGAAGGCAGTCACCGGTGGTGAGCTGACGCTGACGGTGCCCTTCGTCGGTGACGTGACGCTGCCTCCCCCGGTCCATCTCGCCTGGTATGCGGCGGTCGCCACCTTGGCGGTGGCCGAGGTCATCGAGTGGCCGGTCGCCCTCCTGCTCGGGGTGGGGCGGGCCCTGGCCGACAACCGCCACAGCGAGACGCTGCGCGAGTTCGGCGAAGGGCTCGAGCAGGCCTGAGCCGCTACCGGCGGGCCCGGCGCGGGGGGAGTCGCGGTATCCAGCGCCGCATGAACTCGTCGAACATCGGCACGGTGAAGTCGATCTCGCCCCAGCGGGGGGCGTAGCACAGGGCCCGTTTGATCAGGGCGTCGCGGGTGGGGGACAGGGCGCTGGTGGTCGTACCCAACACCGACGCCACCTCGGAGCTGCGCACCGGACCCTGGCCCAGCTCGGCCATGGCCCGCAGGTACAGCCGCTCGGTGTCGTTGGTGCGCTCGGCCCGCACCCGGAAGAAGCCGTCATCGAGCTCGGCGATCGACACCGGCAGGGAGCGTTCGACGTCGTCGGCGGTGATCCGGTCCGGCCCGTCGGCCACGTCCCACGCCTGCTTGGCGAACTCCTGCAGGAAGTAGGGGAAGCCCCGGGTCACCCCGAGGATCCGCTCGATGGCGTCGTCGTCCCACGCCACTCCCTCGTCGCGCGCCGGGGCCGACAGCGCCTCGGCGGCGTGGTCGGGGAACAGCGAGCCGATGCGGGGGTAGGTGAACATCCGCTCCGAGTAGGTCTTGGCGTCGCCGGTCAGGGCGGCGAGGGACGGCAACCCGGCGCCGGCCACGGTGATCGGCAGCCGCAGCTGGGCGGCCCGGTGCAACCCAACGACGAGCGCGGCCAGAGTCGGACGGGCGACGTAGTGCAACTCGTCGATGGTCAACAGCACGCCGGTGTCGTGGTCGCCGGCCACCCGACCGACCTCCACGAACAGCCCGGCCAGATCGTCGGCCAGCACCCCGGAGTCCGCCGGCCCCGCCACCGCGTCGACGTCGATGGCGAGCTCGGGCCCGTCCGGCAGGCGCAGGCTGAACGCTTTCACCACCCCGAGGGCGTGGCGGGCCCGCTCGCCGATCCGTCGCTTGGCGTCCATGGCCAAAAGGATCTTGCGGAACGCCGACGCCAGGCGGGGGGCGAGGGATCCTTCCTCGGAGACCTCGATGTGCTCGTGGTGGAAGCCCCGCCCCCCGGCCAGGTTCTCGTACTCGTTGAGCAGCACCGTCTTGCCGACCCCCCGCAGGCCGGTGAGCATCTGGCTGCGTCCGTCGCGGCCCGAGCGCAGCCGGCGGAGGGCCACGTCCATGTCCTCGATCTCCGGGTCGCGGCCCACCAGCGCCGGCGGTCGGGTGCCCGCCCCCGGGCTGTAGGGGTTGCGCACCGGGTCCACTCCGCCAGCCTATGGCCGGGTATGGGTCCTTATAGGGGATGCCCTATAAAGACCTAGAGGTGCGGCGGCCCGTCCTCGAGGGCCCTGAAGTAGCGGGCGACCGGCATGGGCCGGTACTCGGCCTTCTCGTAGACCCGCCGGGCCGGGGCGTGGCCCGGGTCCCCGCCGGTCTCGATCATGGCCACCCTCATGCCCTGTTCGGCGAGCCAGGCGGTGGCCGTCTCGGTCAGGGCGGTGCCCCGGCCGCGGCCCTGGTGGCCGGGCTCGACGGCGAGCATCACCACCTCTCCCAGCCCCCGGTCGGGGTCGGCCACGTTGGCCGACACGAAGCCCACCACCCCGCCCCCGGCCTCGGCCACCCACGTGCGCATGCCTTGGGAGCCGAGAGTCCGGCGCACCGCCGCCTCCTGGTACGGCCGCCAGTCTTCGCCGTGGAGGAGGACCGACATGCTCCGGCCGAGGACCGCTTCCATGGATGCGAACACCGGCGCCCAGGCCGCCAGGGCCTGCTCGACGACGGCCTGCTCGTCACCCGGCGCGTAGGAGCGGATGTGGTCGCTCACCGCCCCACCCTGGCAGGGCCACGGGGCGACGGCGACCGGATTAGCCGGCGCATCTCCTACTGGCAGTCGTAGTCGGCGTCGAGACCTGAGGACGAGTACTGGGTGAGCGTGATCGTCCCGTGGGTGGGGGCGGTGGCTGTGCAGTTCGACTTGGCGCCGGTGAGGTTGCGGGCGCCGGGCAGCCAGGCCGGGTAACCGGAGAAGGCGGTGGTGGACCCGGTGATCGACTGCCACGACGAGGAGTTGGTGTAGAAGCCGGGGGTGACGCCGCTCAGCTGGGCCAGGGCGTCGGCCGCCCCCTGCAGATCGGCGATGTTGAGGGCCCCGTCGACCCACGAGTTGGCGTTCTCGACGTCGAGCCACCACGGATCGCCGTGGATGTTGGCGGACGATCCGGCGGCGGCCACGGCGTCGTTGTAGGAGTTGGTGGCCGCGTTCCAGCCGTAGTCGTAGTCACACCCCTGGCTGGGGGCGTCGGCGGAGCAGGCTTTCGGAGAGAGCTGACCCTTCGGCCAGTGGGTGCTACTCGGACCAGGGTCGGCGGTGTTGGCGTAAAAGGAGACGCTGGTCTCAGGGCTGGTCGAGGCGGAGGTGGCCTTGACCGCCCACTGGTACTGCTTCGCCAGGCACGGGTTGGGCGAGTACACGATCCCATCGTTGACCCCGACGATGCCGAAGGCGATGGCGCTCGGCAGGCTCGAGCTGCACTGCGGATAGGAGACGTCGAAGCCGGTCGCCGCGGTGGAGGTGCTGCCGCTGATTGGCTTGGCCGAGGCCGCCGTGGACATGGCCAACAGGGCGACGCCGGTGAAGGCGACCATCCCGATCTTGTGGAACCGCATAGCTCCTCCTCGCCGCCCCCCGCCCGTCCAGGGGCGCAAGGTCACCTACAGGTTCGGCAGGAAGGCCCGCAGCCTGAGGCGGCGGCCGCCAGCGCATCTGCTCACGGGAGGCCCGGCGTATCCTTGGAAATCTCAGTCATCCGATGCGAGCAAACGCGCCGACCACGCCTCCGCTTTCGGCAACGTCTGGTGACACTAAATGGCGGGCGGTGCGGCCCCGTCGCCGATAGCCGATCTGCGTTCAGGCCCCGATTACGCCGGTAGCGGGGACCACCTGGGTGGCGGTGACCACCGACGGCGCCGGGAAGGACGGGTGCTCGATGGCGTAATCGGGGGTGACCTCGATCAGCTCGATGGCGGGGGTGCCGACCAGGGCGGGAGGCGGGCCGCCCGGGGGTGCGTCGAGGCGCAGCCGCAGGGCGGTGATGGGTGTCCCGTTCCACCCGAGGGGCAGCTTGATGACGGTGCGGGCGTGGCCCCCGTTGTAGAAGGGGAACGTGGTGGGCGGACCGGGTGAGGTCATCTGGGCGTAGTCGTTGGAGTACCAGGTGGGATCGCCGGCCAGCTGCACCTCGACGGCGATCGACGAGGTGTTCTGGGCCTGGGCGTTGATGTCGACGATGAGGTACTGCGGGTACACGCCGGCGAGGAAGTTGTGGGAGTCGGTCGAGCTGACCGTCTCGCGACCGACTTCTTGGCCCGAGATCCGGTAGCTCCACGGGTTCTGGTCCATGGCGGTCTCGCGGGCCTGGCCGGGCCCGGGGGCGCCGACCAGCGTCTGCTGGAAGCGGTAGGCGGAGGTGCCGTCCGGGGAGATGTCGTTGTTGCCGGTGGCATCCCGGATGGCCAGGTGGTTCTCGAGCGGAGCCGGCGTGCCCGACGACGGGTAGGGCTTGTCGGTCTCCCCGCCGTTGGCCGGGTTCTCCGGCACGAAGTCGGGGTAGATGGGAGCGCCCTCGCACCCGCACGAGAGATACGACGCCGAGAGGATCTTGCCGTCGGGGGCCACCTTCTCGGTGAGCACCGTCTCGATGTCGGTCATCCGTCCCCACAGACCCCATTCGTAGGCGGGCACGGTTCCGTCGCCGGTGTCCTCGTGGGTCCAGGTGACAACGTAGGAGAGGTCGGTGTCGACTCCGTCGGGATCGGCGGACTGTTGCCCGTAGGTGATGAGCGGCGTGTCGCCGACGGCCGAGGTGCTGCGCCCGTACAGCACAGGATCGTGGGACTCGAGCAGGTAGTCGGTGCTGCCGAACGGGACGACGCCCAAAGTGATGCCCGACACCTGCACCGCCGGCGTGATGGTGGTGACGTGGGACAGGTCGGGTCGCACGGTGAGAGTTACGCAGTGACGTCCGCTGGCGATCGACCCGACGAAGCCCTCGTAGGTGAACGGGTCCGAGCCGGCGAACAGGACGATCTCCTGGGTCGGCCCTTGGTCCACCTGGGCGTCGACCACGACCGAGGTGTCCGTCGGGCTGGCCCAGGTGGTGCCGGGCCCGGCCATCCTCACCAGGAGGATGCCCTCGCCGGCCGGCGTTCCGCCCGCCGATGACGGGCAGCTGCCCGGAGACAGCCCGCCAGTGGCGGTGGACGGCCCGGCGGGTGACGACAGCGGCGTGGTCAGGGTGGTGGTGGTCACGCCCCACTTGGCCGTTCCCGTCACCGAGACGGGGCCGGTGGACGCCGGGTTGGCCCCGGCGGCCAGGGCGGCGGTAACCCACGTGGCCAGGGACGCGACGGCCACGATCAGCTTCCTCGAGGAGCGCACGCTGGGTCTTTCGCCGTTCCGGGCGGGCTCCCCTGCGTGGCCAAAGGCTGCCCTTCACCCAAGGGATCCCAAAAGGAGCGCGGTAGCCTGGGCAGGAGCGAAGAAGGTCAGGGGGGTCGGTGCCGAGGCTGCGTTTCGGTGGTCTGGTCTTGGCTTTGGGGCTGGCCATGTCCGCCTGCGGCGGCGGGGGAGCCAAGGTCAGCGCCGGCGGCCGCTCCCCGGTCACGACGGCCCCCGGTTCCTCAACGACGACGCCGGCCTCCACCTCCACGACCGCTCTGGCGTCGAGCGGCTCTGGAACGGCCAACGGCGGAACAGTCAACGGCGGAACGGCCGGCGTCACCGGGCCTCCGGTCAGCGTGGGGACCGCCACCACGACCGCTGGGCGAACGACGACGACCATGCGTTCCACCACGACCACCGCGGTCACCACCACCACCCGACCGCCGCAGCCGCCCAACGGGACCGGGGTCTACGGCTACGTGACCGCCGGGCCGACCTGTCCGGTGGAGCAGGCGGGCAACCCGTGTCCCCCCAAACCGGTGTCGGGCCAGGTTCAGGCGCACGACTCGGGGGGCGCCACCGTGGCCAGCACGACGACGGACTCGAGCGGCGGGTACGCCCTGGCGTTGGCGCCCGGCAGCTACACGCTTGTGGTGGTGACGGGCTCGAGCTTCCCCCGGTGCCCGAACACGCCGGTGACCGTCGGCTCCGGCGCGCCGAGTCGGGTCGACATCTCCTGCGACACGGGGATCCGCTAGCGCCCGGCGGTCAGGCCAGGGAGTGGCGGTGGGCGTAGGCGATGGCCTGGGCCCGGTCGCGACTGTGGGTCTTGGCGAAGATGTGGTTTACGTGGGTCTTCACCGTGGCTTCGCTGACGAACAGCTGACCGGCGATCTCCTGGTTCGACAGGCCCCGGGCCATGAGGCCGAGGACCTCCGCCTCGCGCTCGGTCAACCCGTCGGGGGGCGTCGCGGCTGATCGGGGTGGTTCGCCGACGGCTCGCACCAGTCGGGCCTGCACCGCCGGGTCGAGCACCGCCTGTCCGGCGGCGGCCGCCTCGACCGCCCGGCGGATGTGGTCGCGCCCGGCGTCTTTCGTCAGGTAGCCGATGGCCCCGGCCCGCAAGGCGCCCACGATCGACTCGTCGTCGTCGTAGGTGGTGAGGACGACCACCTGAGTGGCGGGGTGGTGCTGGCGGATGGCGGTGGTGGCGCCGATGCCGTCGAGGACGGGCATGTTGAGGTCCATCAGCACCACGTCGGGGTTGTGCCGGGCGACCAGGTCGACCGCCTCCTGGCCGTTGGCGGCGGCGCCGACCACCTCGATGCCGGCCATGGTGCCGAGCAGGGTGACGAGGCCCTCCCGCACCGCCGTCTGGTCGTCGGCTACGACGATCCTCATCCGGGGATCGCCACCCGCACGGCGAACCCCGCTCCCTCCGGCGCCGCTGAGAGGGAGCCGCCCAGCAGCTCGACCCGCTCGCGCATGCCGGCCAGCCCGTAGCCGCCGCCGGTGTCGGCGAGGGTGGGCGACCCGATCTCCTTGGAGGACGGCCCGTTGGTGACGGTCAGGGAGGTCCGCCCCACGGCGAACTCGACACGGATCGACACGGGGGCGCCCGGGGCGTGCTTGCGGGCGTTGGTTATCGCCTCCTGGGCCGCCCGGTAGAGGGCCACCCCGGCGGCGGGGTCGAGAGCGTGGGGTTCGCCGGTGACGTCCAAGGCGGCGCCGTCCTGGGCGGCCAGGGCGGTGAGCTGCTCGACGAGGGCGACCGGCTCGTCGCGCAGGGCGTGCACGGCCTGGCGGGTCTCGGTCAGGCCCTGCACCGCCAGGGTGCGGGCCTGGCGGACGAGCTGGCGGGCCCGGTCGCGGTCCCCGCTGTCCTCGAGCACGGCGTCGGCCGCGTCGAGCTGCACGGCGAGGGCGCCGAGGGAGTGAGCGAGGACGTCGTGGATCTCGCGGGCGATGCGGTTGCGTTCGGCCAGGGCGGCGGCCCGGTCGCGTTCGGCGTCGGCACGGGTCCGCTCGGCCAACAGCGCCTCGGCCTGCTCGGCCCGCTCGGTGTACTGGCGTCGGCTGCGCCCGGCCATCAGCCCGGCGGCGGTGGCCAGCACGCCCGACACCACGAAACCGGCCGGGGCGTTGGAGGCGATGCCGGCGATCAGGACCGACGCTCCACCCGCCGCCGCCACCACCGTGCTGAGCGAGGACGGCAGGGCCAGTCCGGCCCCGAGGGCGGCCACGGCCGGGAACGTCATGGCGATCGGGGCGATGGCGGCCAGGGCGCCTCCCGTGGCCGCCAGGGTGGCCAGCGCCCCCGTCGTGACACCCGACCCGAGGCGGAGGCGCCGGGCCGACATCCACGCCGCCCAGCTGAGGGCACAGCAGATCATCAGGGCCAGCACGGCCAGGTGGGCACCGCCGAGCCCCGGGCGCTCCTGCTGGGACACGCCCCACAGGACGGAGCCGAGCCCCCCGGCCCGGGCGACGGTCAGGAGCCGCTCGCCGATCCTCGCTCTGCCGCTCAAGTAGGAGACCAGCATCATGGAGATGATCCCACCGGGGGGCCGTGGTTGGGCGGTGCCGTTCGGGCCGGTCAGGCCACGGCCGGGGATCCGGACAGGGCCCGGCGGGGAAGCCGGGCGCCGGACCGGTGGGCCTTCAGGATGACGACGGCGGTGCGGGCCACGACCTCGGTCAGCGCCATGAGGACGAATGCCGCTACCCAGGCCCCGCCGGAGGTGATGTGGTGGGCGGCGCTGAAGTGGGCGATGGAGGGAGCCCCGCCGTGCTGGGCGTAAAGCGAGAAGGCGATGCGGGCTCCGATCCCGAGGATCCACAGGACGGCGGCGGCGGCGCCGGCCTTGGCCACGGCCGAGCCGTGCTCGTCAGTGCTGATGCGGGTGGCGGCGGCGGCCAGGGCTCCGAGGGTGACGCCGGCGAGGGCCCCGGCCACCTCGAGGATCAGGTCGTTTCCGGCCGTCGGCACGTTGCGCAGGAGGTTGGACGCCACCCACACCACGATGACGACGGGGAGAAGCAGGTTGGCCCTCGACAGGCGCCGGCCCCGTAGCTGGACGACGACCAATCCGACGAGGGCGAAGTTGATGAGGTATTCGGTGATGGTCATGCCCTGAGTGTCCGCCGACGGCACCGGGCTGGCATCGGCCCCCGGGTGGATCCCCGGGTGGATCCGGTCTCCACCCGACCTCAACCGGCGAGGCGGCCGGGTGTGACGGAGGGTCGCCGGGGCCGGGGAGGCGGGTCAGCCGACGGCGGCGATGACCGTCTCGGAGAAGGAGCCGAGGCGGGCCTTCCACTTGTCGGGGTCGCCCCCGAGGTTGGGGATCACCATGCGGGTGACGCCCAGGTCCGCCAGCCGTTTGACCTCCTCGACGCTCGGGGCCCCGCCGGCGGTGATGCCGATGCTGGCGGGGTCGCGCCCGGCCTCCTCGGCCGCCGCCCGCATCACGTCGACGAGGTGGCGGAGCTGGTCGAGACCGGCGACCGCCGGGAAGAACTCGTCACCCAGCCGGCCGGCCCGTCGGGCGGCCGCCGGGCTGTGCCCGCCGACGGCGATCGGAATGCCGCCGGCCTGGGCCGGCTTCGGGTAGCTCTTGACCCGGTCGAGGCGGACGAAGTCGCCCCGGTAGGTGGTCTCCGGCTCGCGCCACAGCGCCCGCAGCACCTCGATGTGCTCGTCGGTCCGCCGGCCCCGGTCGTCGAAGGGCACGCCGAGGGCGTCGAACTCCTCCCGCAGCCAGCCCACGCCGACCCCGAGGGTCAGCCGCCCGCCGGACAGCATGTCGAGGGTGGCCAGCTCCTTGGCCAGCACCACCGGGTTGCGCTGGGGAAGGATGAGGATGCCGGTCGCCACCCGCAGGGTCCGGGTGGCGGCGGCCACCCACGTGAGCCAGATGAGCGGGTCGGGGATGGGGCTCTCCTCGGCGCCGGGCATCTTGCCGGTCGGGGAGTAGGGGTAGGCGGACTGGTAGTCGGCCGGCACGACCACGTGCTCGACGGTCCAGAGCGACTCGAAGCCGTTCTCCTCGGCGATGGTGGCGAGGGCGGTGGCGCCCTCGGGGGTGACGGCGTGGCCGGTGTTGGCGTAGAGGATGCCGAAGCGCATGGGGCCGAACGTAGCCCGCCCGCCGCGAGAGAGGATGGGCCGATGGACTTGGCCCTCGCCCGCCGGCTGGTCGCCGAGGCCCGCGTCGGCCGGCTCGGCACGACCGGGCCGACCGGGCAGCCCCACCTGGTGCCCTGCTGCTTCGCTCTCGTCGCCGACGCCGTCTACACCGCCGTGGACGCCAAGCCGAAGTCGACCTTCGAGCTGCGCCGGGTGCGCAACATCGCCGACCGACCCGAGGCGACGCTCCTCGTCGACCACTACGAGGAGGACTGGTCGGCCTTGTGGTGGGTCCGCCTCGACTGCCGGGCCCGGGTGGTGACCGACCCGGGGGAGGAGGAAGCCGCCCGCCGGGCCCTCACTGACAAATACGAGCAGTACCGCCGGGTGCCCATGCCCGGGCCGGTCATCGCCCTCGACGTCGCCGGCTGGCGGTCGTGGCCGTAGGTTCGGGGACGGCTCAGGTGGCGGGGGGCGGAGGAACGAGTCGCGCCATGCCGGCCAGCCAGCGGTCGCGGTCGGCGGCCCGTCGCTGCTCGTAGGTGGCCACCTCGGGGTGGGGGAGGATGAGGAAGCGCTCCTCGGCGATGGCGGCGAGGACGGCGTCGGCGACCACCTCGGGCTCGAGGATGCCGTCGCGGGCGGCCTGGGACGCGCCCCCGGGCTCGGCGGGGGCGACGGGGCGGTCCGACAATCCCGGCACCAGGTTGGTCCGCACCGCCTGCGGGCAGAGGCAGGACACCTTGACCCCGGTGTGGGCGTAGGTGACGCGCAGCCATTCGGCCAGGGCCACGGCGGCGTGCTTGGTGACGCTGTAGGGCGCCGCCCCCAGCTGGGTGAGCAGCCCGGCCGCCGAGGCGGTGTGCACCAGGTAGCCCTCGCCCCGGGCGACCATGCCGGGCAGGGCGTAGCGGGCGGCGTAGACGTGACTCATCACGTTCACCGCCCAGATCCGGTTCCAGTCGGCATCGGGCGTTTCGACGCCGCCGGCGACCATGATGCCGGCGTTGGCGCAGAACAGGTCGATGCGACCGTGCTGGCGCTCGACGTCGGCAACCAGCGACTGCACCTCTGAGGCGACCGAGACGTCGAGGGCCGCCGCCTCGACCGTCACCCCGCCCGCTGATATGTCGGCCGCCACCCGCTCGGCGCCGGCTCCGTCGCGGTCGGCCACCACCACCACGGCCGCGCCCCGCTCCGCCAGGGCCCGGCACAGCGCCGCCCCGATGCCGCTGGCGCCCCCGGTGACCACGGCCACCTTTCCTTGCGGTTGCATCGGCGCACGGTAGCGCCGCCCCGCACGCCGGCCGCCGGCGGAGGAGACTGTCGGCCATGACCGACGACGACGTCATCGAATTCGACACCGAGCCGACCCATGTCGACGGGGCCCTGATGATCTCGTTCGGCCCGGTGATCCCCGGCCGCGAGGCGCTGGCGGTGGAGCTGTTCACCGCCTTGTCGCGCTATCTCGGTCGCCTGCTGGCCGACGAGGACATCGCCGGCTTCCGCCCCTACTTCTTTGCCGACGGCCCCATGAACGACGTGATCGGGTACTTCCTCGTCGAGGGACACCGCGAGGACCTCGACCGGCTCCGCCGCCAGGAGAGCTTCGTCGAGCTCATGCTGCGCATCGGCGCCGCCACCCAGACGGTCGCCACCCACACCCTCGTCGCCGGCACCTCGGCCGGCCGGCTGGTCAACCTCTACGCCCAGATCCGGCGCGAGCTGGGCTTCATTACGTAAAGCGCGCTCTTCGCCTTACCGAAGCTTCCGGTAGCCGCGGGACTCTTGACCCTTGCGGCGGGCCGGCCGTGAGGGCATAAAGGGATCCCGCCGCTGATCGACGCGTCGGTGAAGGGGAGGGGTCCCATGAGGTGGGCTATCGGAGGGGGATCGGGCTTCGTTCTGCTGGTGATGGCGGTGGCCTTGCTCCGCCTTCGGGCCAAACGCCGGGTGCGGCCCATGCCGGCCCCGCGGGCCCATACCGGGGTGCGGCTCCTGGAGGGCCCGGCCGACGTGGCCGACGCCGTGGAGCGGGCGGTCCGGTCCGAGCGGTTGGCGGCCCGGCAGATCTCGGGCCGGCTGGCCCGCTACGAGGACATGAGCCGCGAGACCGGGCTGGTCGCGTTGCCGATGACCCGCTCGCAGGTCGACTCGGCCTGACCGAGCCTCGATCAGAGGCGGGCCTCGATGAGATGGGGGCCGCCCTCGCCCAGCGCCGCCTCCAGGTGGCGGCACAGCCCGTCGGCGGAGTCGACGCTGACCGCCGGCACGCCGAAGCCCTCGGCCAGCCGGGCCCAGCCGATGTCGGGGTGACTCAGGTCGGTCAGGCCGGCCGGGGCCTCCCGGTCGGGGGCCAGGCCGGACCGGGCCATCTCGATCTGGAGGATGCGGTAGCTGCGGTTGTTGCACAGCACGGTGGTGACATCGAGGCTCTGGCGGGCCTGGGTCCACAGCGCCTGCAGGGTGTAGGCGGCGCTGCCGTCGGCCTGGAGGGCGACGACGGGTCGGTCCGGACAGGCCAGCGCCGCCCCGGTGGCGACGGGTAGGCCCTGCCCGATGGCTCCGCCGGTCAACCCCAGGCAGGTGTGGGGGGCGGCGGTGGCCGACAGGTGGTGGTAGCCGACGCCGGAGGTGGCGGCCTCGTCCACCACCACCGCTCCCTCCGGCAGCAGGTGGGCCACGGTGGCGCCGAGGGTGGCGACGGACAACTCGCCGGTGGGCCGTTCCGGCCGCGCCAGCTCGGCGGTGAGGCCGGTATTCGGGGCGTCGAGGGCGTCGGCCAGCGCCTCCAGCCCGCCCACCACCTCCTGGTCGGGCGAGGCGAGAACACAGACGTCGGCCCCGGTCGGGACCAGGCTGCTGGGCTGGCTGGGGTAGCCGAAGAAGGCGACGGGGGCGGCGGCGCCGGCCAGGACGATGCCGGTCACCCCGGACAGCTGGCCGAGGACCTGCTCGGGGAAGTAGCCCATCCGCTCCACCGGCGGAAGCCCCGCGCCCCGCTCCATGCGGGCCGGGAACCCTTCGCTGATGAGGCGGCAGCCCGTCGCCCGGGCCACCCGCCCGGCGGCCATCAAGCCAGGGCGGTGGAGGGCGGGCCCGCCCAGCAGGAGCACGGCGCTCCCCCCGGTGAGGAGCTTGGCCGCCACTCCTACCGCATCTTCTGATACCGGGGCCGGGCCGGTGGCCGGCGACGGGGTGGCGGGGGGACCGGGCGCCTCCTCCCACTGGCAGTCGGCCGGCACCACCAGGGTGGCGACACCACCAGGCGGCTCGCAGGCGGCGGCGACCGCGGCGGCCACGTCGCCGCTGAGCTCGGACGCCGAACGGGTGGTGCGGACGAACGTCGACACCGTTCGGGCCAACGAGGTGATGTCAGAGGCCAGGGGCGGGTCGGCCGCCAGGTGCCAGGTGGCGTGGTCTCCCACCAGGTTGACCACCGGCGTGCGGGCCCGGCGGGCGTTGTGCAGGTTGGCCAACCCGTTGGCCAAGCCAGGGCCGAGGTGCAGCAGGGTGAGCGCCGGGCGCCCGGTCATGCGCCCGTAACCGTCGGCCGCTCCGGTGCACACCCCTTCGAACAGTCCGAGCACCGGGCGGATGGCGCCCACCGCCTCGAGGGCGGCCACGAAGGGGAGCTCGGTCGTGCCCGGGTTGGCGAAGCACACGTCGATTCCGGCGTGGGCCGCCGTGCGTAGCGCGCTTTCGGCGCCGTTCACCCCACCCTCCTCTCAGCGGCCGGTGAAGCGGGGATCGCGCTTCTCGAGGAACGCACGCTGGCCCTCGAGGTAGTCCTCCGAGCGGAAGCACTCTTCGACGAGCTCGTGCACCCGGTCGACATCGCGCCGTTCGGGCTCGCGGCGGGCCTCGGTGAGAGCGACCTTGCACGCCCGCACGGTCAGCGGGGCGTTGGCCGCGATCTGGCGGGCCAGCGCCCTCACCTGATCCTCGAGCTGATCGCTGGGCACCACCCGGTTGACCAGCCCGGCGTGGAGGGCCTCGGCCGCGCTTAGGCGGCGGGCGGAGTACAGCATCTCGGCGGCCAAGGCGGGGCCGACGAGCTCCAACAGGGCGGCCACGCCACCGAAGCCGTAGCCCAGCCCGAGGCGGGCGGCCGGTATGCCGAACTGGCTGTCCTCCGAGGCGATGCGGATGTCGGCCTGCATGGCCATGAGCAGCCCGCCGCCGATGCAGTAGCCCCGGATCATGGCGATGACCGGCTTCTCCAGCTCCGACCAGGCCCGGGCCGTGTCGGCCGAGGCCCGGTCGTAGGCGGCCCGGGCCTCGGGAGTGGTGCGCTGCTCGCCGAACTCGGCGATGTTGGCGCCCGACACGAACGCCTTGCCCCCCGCCCCGGTCACTACCACCACCCGGGCGGCGTCGTCGCCGGCCAGGGCCCGCAGCGCCCGGGGCAGGGCGGCCCGCACCTCGGCCGACAGGGAGTTGCGGGTGGCGGGGTCGTTGAACGTGATCCAGCCGATGCCGTCCTCGACGTGGGCGAGAAGCTTGTCGGTTCCGGTGTCCAAGACTGTGTCCACCACCGCCCCTTTCAGATGACCCGCCGGCTGCGCAGCCGTTCGAGGTCTTCGTCGCCCAGACCCACCTGGCGGAGGATCTCGTCTGTCTGCTGGCCCGGCTCGGGGCTCGGCCCCCTGACGCTGGGCCCGGCGCCGGTCGAGGTGACCGGGTTGCGGATGAGGCGGAGAGGGCCGAGAACCGGATGCACCACCTCGCTCACCATGTCGAGGTGCTCCACCTGGGGGTCGGTGAACACCTCGTCCATCCGGTAGACGGGACCGGCGGGCACGCCGGCGGCGTTCAGCTCCTCCACCCACTCCGCCGTGGTGCGGGTGAGGAGCCGCTCGCCGACCAAGGCGTTCAGCTCCGCCCGGTTGGCCGACCGCTTGGCCGTCGAGTCGAAGCGAGGGTCGGCCGGCAGGTCGGGCAGCCCGATCACCTTGCAGAAGTTGCGCAGCAGCCGCCCGCCCGGCCCGCCCACGTTGAGGTGGCCGTCGGCGGTGGCGAAGCAACCCATGGGGACGATCGTCGGATGATGGTTCCCCTCCTGGCCGGGCACGTCGCCGTCGACCGTCCAGCGGGCGGCCTGGAAGTCCATCATGGCGATCATCGCCTCCAGCAGCGACGTGCGCACCCACTGGCCCTCACCCGTCCGCTGCCGTTCGTGGAGGGCGGCGAGGATGCCGATGGCCAGGTACAGCCCGGCGGCCAGGTCGGACACCGGTATGCCCACCCGGGTCGGCTCGGTGCCGGGCAGGCCGGTGACGCTCATCAGCCCGCCCATGCCCTGGGCGATCTGGTCGACCCCGCCCCGCTGGCGGTAAGGGCCGTCCTGGCCGAACCCGGAGATCGACCCGTAGACGATGCGCGGGTTGCGGGCCCGCAGAGTCTCGTAGTCGAAGCCGAGCCGGCTCTTCACCGGCGGGCGCATGTTCTCCACGACGACGTCGGCCGAGTCCACCAGTCGCCACAGGATCTGGCGGCCTTCCTCCTGCTTCAGGTCGAGGGTCAAACACCGCTTGTTGCGGTGAAGGTTCTGAAAGTCGGAGGTGTGGCGGCGGTCATCGACCAGGCCGGCGCCGGCCGGTAGGCCGGGCGGCTCGATCCGCACCACGTCGGCGCCCCAGTCAGCCAGCTGCCGTACGCAGGTCGGCCCGGCCCGGGCCACGGTGAGGTCGATCACTCTCACGTCCTCCAGGGGGCGCCCGGCCGGCCCGCTCATACACTGACCCCGTGGAGACGTTGCTGGCGCTGTTCGCCGAGCGACGCCCGCCCGACGTCACCGCCCTGCTGACTCTGGTCGACGGCACCGTCGTCACCTATGGCGACGCCGAGCGCCGGTCGGCGCAGCTGGCCAACCTGCTCGCCGCCCGGGGCGCTAGGCCCGGCGACCGGGTCGCCGTGCAGATCGAGAAGTCGCCGCTGGCTGTGCTCCTCTATTTCGCCTGCCTGCGGGCCGGGCTGGTGTTCCTGCCGATGAACACCGCCTACACGGCCGAGGAGGTGGCCTACCTGATCGATGACGCCGAACCGGCGGTCGTCGTGCGGCCACCCACCGACGATCTCCTCGCCGAGGCGGCCGGTCATGCCGACCACTTCGACGACGTCGGGGTGGGCCCGGACGACGTGGCCGCCATCCTCTACACCAGCGGCACGACCGGTCGGCCCAAGGGCGCCATGCTCACCCATCACAACCTGGCCTCCAACGCCAGGGCGCTGCACCAGGCGTGGGGGTTCCGCCCCGACGACGTGCTCCTCCACGCCCTGCCCGTCTTCCATGCCCACGGCCTGTTCGTGGCGGTGAACTGTGTGCTGGCCAACGGCACCGGGATGATCTTCCTCCCCCGCTTCGACGTCGACATGGTGCTCGAGCGCCTCCCCGAGGCGACCGTGTTCATGGGCGTCCCCACGTTCTACACCCGGCTGCTGGCGGACGATCGACTCGACGCCGACCGCTGCCGCCGCATGCGGCTGTTCGTCTCCGGCTCGGCGCCACTGTCACCGGCGACCCACGAGGAGTTCCGCCGCCGGACCGGCCACGTCATCCTCGAGCGCTACGGGATGACCGAGACGACCATGATCAGCTCCAACCCGCTCGACGGCGAACGTCGTCCCGGCAGCGTCGGGCGTCCCCTGCCCGGAGTGCAGGTCCGCATCACCCAAGAGGGCGCCGCCGTCGGGCCGGGGGAGGTGGGCGACGTCGAGGTGCGGGGGCCCAACGTGTTCAGGGGCTACTGGAAGCGCCCGTCGGCGGCCGAGTTCACCTCCGACGGCTTCTTCCGCACCGGCGACCTCGGCCGGCTCGACGCCGATGGCTACCTGCACCTGGTCGGCCGGTCGAAGGACCTGGTCATCTCGGGTGGGCTCAACGTCTACCCCAAGGAGGTGGAGGAGGTGCTCGACTCCCTGCCGGGCGTGGCCGAGTCGGCGGTGATCGGTGTGCCCGACCCCGATCTGGGCGAGGCGGTCGTGGCCGTGGTGGTGGCGGAGCCGGGCGCCGAACTTCAGCCCGACGCCCTGCGGGCGGAGGCGAGGCGCCACCTGGCCGGGTTCAAGGTGCCCAAGCGGGTGCAGGTGGCCGAGTCGCTTCCCCGCAACACCATGGGCAAGGTGGAGAAGGCCCGGTTGCGTTCCTGGTTCGCCTGAGGGCCGGCCCGACCGGCGCCGGCGCTGCTCAGCCGCTCAGCTGCTCCAGACCGCGGGCACGTTGGCTCTGCCCCGCAGGTTCATCCGCCCGTTCCACTCCGGCTCCCCCGCCAGCTCGAGCCCGGGAAAGCGCCGGATCAGGGTGCCGATGGCCACCTGGGCCTCGAGCCGGGCCAGCGCCGCCCCCAGGCAGTAGTGGGCGCCCCCTCCGAAGGACAGGTGGTGGTTGGCGTTCGGCCGCGACAGGTCGAGCCGGTCGGCGTCGGGTCCCCAGTGGGCCGGGTCGCGGTTGGCCGAGGCGATGACGCAGGCCACGAAGGTGCCGGCCCCGATGGTCTTGCCGCCCACCTCGACGTCTTGGAGGGTGATCCGCCGGGTCATCTGCACCGGCGGGTCGTAGCGGAGAAGCTCCTCGATGGCGTTCACGTCGAGGGAGGGGTCCTCCACCAGCCGGCGCAGCTGGTCCGGGTTGCGCAGCAGGGCGAGGGTGCCGTTGCCGATCAGGTTGACGGTGGTCTCGTGGCCGGCGATGTAGAGCAGCATCACCTGCTCGATGAGCTCCTCGTCGGTCAGCATGTCGCCGGCCTCCTCGGCGGCGATCATGGCGGTCAGCAGGTCGTCGGCCGGGTTCTGCCGCTTCCAGGCGATGGCCTCCGAGCACAGGTTGCGCATGTTGTCGCCGGCGTCGGCGATGGCGTTGATCAGCTCGGGGTCGACGATGGGCTCCAGCCCCCGCACCAGGGTGCCTGACCACTCGCGCAGCTGCACGGAGTCGGTGTCGGGCATGCCGAGCATCTCGCTGATGACGGCGAACGGGAGGGGGAAGGCCAGGTCGCCGATCACCTCCAGGCGTCCTTCCGCCTCCACCCGGTCGAGGGCCTCGTCGACCAGCTGTTGGATGCGGGGCCGGAGCTGCTCGATGCGCCGGGGGGTGAAGGCCTTGTTGACCAGCCGGCGCAGCCGGGTGTGATCGGGCGGGTCGAGGTTGAGCATCGTCCTCGAGCCCCGGTCCTGGAACTCGGCGTAACGGTCGCCCAGCGCCTGCTCCATGATGGCGTCGATGAGGGCGTTGCTGGCGTGGCGCTCCTCGACGCTCAAAGCCGGGTCGCGCACGAAGCGGTGGATGTCGTCGTAGCGAAGGAGCAGCCAGAACCCGATGGGGGTCTGGTGGACCGGGTCGTTGTCGCGCAGGACCGCCCACTGAGGGTAGGGGTCGCGACCGAAGGACGGGTCGAACGGGTTGAAAGCCACCTCGACCGTGCTCATCGCCGCCTCCCCATCACAATCGTCCGAAACCTCTCTAACGAGAACCCCGGCCTGCGGTCAAGCGGTGTGACCAACGACCGTCACTCGACCCTCTCCCCGAGGACCTTCTGGGGGTTGCGCTCGAGGTCTGCGAGAGCGGAGGACAGCTTGTCGAACGTCTTGTCGAAGTCCGCCGCCTTGCGGGCCCGCTTGGTGGGGTTGGCGTAGCTGATGATCTGGTAGCGGGCCATGGAGTGCCAGGAGCCCCGGGCCTTGAGGGCGTCCTCGACGGCCTTCACCTGCTTGGCCACGTCGAGGAGGCGCTGGGCCCGGGCCTGGCGGGTCTGGTAGGCGTCCTGGAGGGGCGCGTCGAGAAAGCCGTCGCACTTCTTGAGGATGGGCTCGAAGGCGCTGCCGGCCAGCCGGCCCGACTTCTCGTAGGCCAGGCCGAGGGTGAGCAGGTGGGCGGTCTCGATGGCGTCGACGACGTCGCCGTGGTCCTCGTGGCGGCGGGGGGACTCGTCGAGCATCTCGCGATAGATGGACAGGGCGATGGTGGAGCGCTCGCGGATGTTGAGCGCCTGCTCCACGTTGAGGCTCATCATGCGGCGGGCAAGACGTTCCGGCACCACCACCACCGGGAACTCCTTCATGCCGAGCTCCAACCCGGCCTGGTAGCGGTGCTGCCCGTCGATGATCAGGTAGCCGCCGTCGCGCTCGACGGTGACAAGGGGGGTGACGAAGCCGAGGCGCTCCATCGAGGCGGAGAGCGCCTTCAGGTGGGCGGGCCGGGGCTTGCGCTGGTGGCCGATGACGGCCAGGTCCTTGGCCCGCACCGACGTGACGGTCAGCGGCTGGCGCTTGAGCGGATCGCGGAGGACGAGCTCCTCGGCCACTCGATCGAGCCTAGACAACGTCCTTCCCCGTAGCCTCGGCCGGGTGACTGACGCCACCTTCGTCCACGCCGTCGTGCGGGCTCCGCGCCCCGTCGCCCCCGCCGTCATGGGGGCGGTCAGCGAGCTGGCCCCGTGGCTGGCGCTGGCCGGCAGGTCCGGCATCGGATGGGCGAGCGACGAGGTGCCTGTCATCCTCGCCGGCGACCCGGAGAGCGCCCTGGCCGCCCGGGTGGCGGCGGCCGGGGGCGAGGTCGAGCGGGTCATCCGGCTGGTGGCGACGGTGCGGCCCACCGACATCGAGCCTCCCGAGCTGGTCGGCGGGGTGGTCGCCCTGCGCACCTTCGAGGTGGCCGAGTCAGACGCCGCCGAGTTCGTGGAGCTGTCGGCGGCGGCGTGGCCGACGTTCGAGGAGCTCTACGCCGCCCGCGTCCTCGGTCTGTTCCGCCAGTCCGACCCCGCGGCCCACCTCACGTTCCTGCTCGCCACCTGGTACGACTCGCTGTCGGAATGGGAGCGGTCCCGCGAGGCGGTCGGCGCCCAGAGCGGGCCGGCCTCCGACGCCGGACGCCGGTTCCGCCGGCGACGGGAGATCACCCTGCGCACCCAGGTCCGCATCGGGGTGCCGCTGTGAGCCCGGTGTCCTTCCGCCTCAGTTGAGCGGGGCGGCCATCAGGGCGGCCTCGAGGGCGCCGACCCCGTCGACCTTGTCGACCACGGCGTCGGCCCCGAGGCGGAGGAGCTCGGTCACCTCGTCAGGGCGGGCGAACGACGAGTAGATCACGATGAGGCTCTCGGGCGCGACCTCGCGCATCTTGGGCAGCGCCTCGTCCCCCGACATGGGGTCCATGAGCCGATCGAGGATGATGACGTCCGGGTGGGTCTGCTCGGTGAGGCGGATGCCGCTCAGGCCGTCATGGGCCTCGCCCACCACGACCATGTGGGGTGGGCGGTGGAGCACGGCGCGAACCATGCCGCGTATCTCCGTCATGTCGTCGACCACGATCACGCTGCGAGCACGGGGACTGCCGCCGTTCATCGTCATCAGTATCGCCGCCTTCCCCCCGCCGATTAGCAGCTGACCTGGCTGTTGGGGAAGCGTCGTTACGACGGCGTACCGGTCCGCACCGTGCGGGGCAACTGCCCCTTTTGTTCGGCGAAGCGCGTTTCGATCATTGGGGGGTGAAGCTGGTCGAGCAGGCGGCGTGAGGCCCCACTGTCACCACGACAGGCACGGTGAAGCCGGACCGGGCGGTGCCGATGCTGAACACGTAGGAGGCCGCGCCCGACGGATCGGTCGAGATCGGATAGGTGTCGGTCTGGGTCCGGTAGTGCACCGCCACGCTGCCGGGGGCGTCCGGCGGAGCCGAGCTCACCTTCACCGTCTCATAGGAGCCCGGTGGCGGGGCGCTGTCGCTCATCGACGCCACGCAACCGCCGGCGGCGACGGTGGTCGGGGCCGGCGCCCTCGTGCTCGGCGGGATGGGCTTCACCACGGTCAGCGGCGCCGCCGGCGCGGCCGGCGACATCGTGGTGGTGGTCGGCTGGGAGGTGGTCGTGGTGGCCGGCGGGGCGGTGGTAGTGGTGACCGGCATCTGGCGGGGGCCGGGCTGGAGGGGCGAACCCACGATGAAGGGCTTGGGATCGGGAACCGGGCCGGCGGGGCCGGCGGCGCTGAGGCTGACCGGTCGCGCCTGGCTGGCCGAGCGCGATACCAGCACGCCGAGCACCACCAGGATCAGGCCGAGAGTCACGACCGAGGCACGACCGGTGGCGGGCAGGTCTCGGTAGCGCTGCCGCCACGTCTTGTCGCTCAACATGAATCGTCCTCGCCCGTACCACCCGCCCGTCGCCCATTATGAGCGTCATCAGGTGCTGACTCGGGGATGGCAGAGCCGCGGGATTGCTGGGCGGCCCTCCGGCGCTCCGGGTCGGAGGCTCTATATATAGGCCGCACCCCCCTTCGTCCATACTTCGGTCATTCGGGGCATCTGGACACCGCCGGGGGGCCCGCTCGGATTTTCGCTACGGGGGTGCTTGTGAAGCCCCCTCCGTTGTGCAACCGTTGTGATTAGCGGTCCCAGGAATGCGGCCTGGTACCGCGACGGGAGGTCCCAATGCAGCAACGGCGGAACGGCGAAGACTCCGATCTGGTGCGCCTGGAGGACGGGCGGATCATCATCCAGCTTCCCGACGACGGCGCCGACGAGCCCGAGTGGCTGATCCAGGCCCGAGCCGACCTGGAGGGTCGCACGACCCGGCGCTGACGTCGCCGCCGCCCTCGGCAGCCCGGCGGCCACAGCTGAGAAGAACGGCTCGTTGGTAGCCTGACCCTCGGCGTTGGACTTGGCTGGGGGAGGGGTCAGGCGCATGACCATCGACGAACGCTCCGCGGCAGCGGCGGCCCCCTTCGACCCGGAGCTGCTGCGCGAGAGGTACCGGCGGGAGCGCGACAAGCGCCTGCGGCCGGACGGCAACGAGCAGTACGTCGAGATCGCCGGCCCGTTCGCCCACTACCTCGAGGACCCCTACTGCCATCCCGTGGAGCGTCCGGCGCGGCGCGACGAGGTGACGGTGGCCATCATCGGCGGCGGCTTCGCCGGGCTCATCGCCGGCGCCCGCCTCCGCCAGCGGGGCGTGGACGACCTGCGCATCATCGAGAAGGGCGGTGACTTCGGGGGCACCTGGTACTGGAACCGCTACCCGGGCGCCCAGTGCGACGTCGAGTCCTACGTCTACCTGCCGTTGCTGGAGGAGACCGGCTACATCCCGACCGAGAAGTACGCCCGGGCCCCCGAGATCCTCGAGCACTGCCGGCGCATCGCCGAGAAGTACCGCCTCTACGACAACGCCTGCCTTTCCACCGAGGTCACCTCGCTCGACTGGGACGCAGACCGGTCGCGCTGGCTGATCCGCACCAACCGGGGCGACGAGATGGCCGCCCGCTTCCTCCTCATGGGCAACGGCCCGCTCCACCGGCCGAAGCTGCCGGGCATCCCGGGCATCGAGACTTTCGGCGGCCACTCGTTCCACACCAGCCGGTGGGACTACGGCTACACCGGAGGCGACTCGAACGGGAGCCTCGACCGACTGTCCGACAAGCGGGTCGGGGTCATCGGCACCGGCGCCACCGCCGTCCAGATCGTCCCCCACCTGGCGGCGGCGGCCCGTCACCTCTACGTGTTCCAGCGGACCCCGTCGTCCATCGACGTCAGGGGGAACCGGCCCACCGATCCCGAGTGGGCGGCTTCGCTGACCCCGGGGTGGCAGCGCCAGCGGGTGGAGAACTTCACCGTCCTCACCTCCGGGGGAGTGGCGGAGGTCGACCTGGTGATGGACGGCTGGACCGACATCATCGGCCGGCTGGTCACCCGGCTGCGCGACCAGAAGCGGACGGACCTCAGCCGCGAGTCGCTGGCCGCCACCATGGAGCTGGCCGACTTCGAGAAGATGGAGCAGATCCGCCGGAGGGTGGACGAGATCGTCGCCGACCCGGCCACGGCGGCCGCGCTCAAGCCGTGGTACCGCCAGTTCTGCAAGCGTCCGTGCTTCCACGACGAGTACCTGCAGGCGTTCAACCGTCCCAACGTCACCCTGGTCGACACCGACGGCCGGGGAGTGGAGCGGATCGACGAGACCGGGGTAGTGGCCGCTGGCGCCCACTACGAGCTCGACTGTCTCATCTACGCCACCGGGTTCGAGGTGGGCACCCCCTACACCCGCCGGGCCGGCTACGAGGTCACCGGCGGCGGAGTCACCCTCTCGTCCCACTGGTCCGACGGGCCCCGGTCGATGTTCGGCATGCACGTCCACGGCTTCCCGAACATGTTCCTGCTCGGGCACACCCAAGGCGGGTTCACCGCCAACTACCCCCACCTCCTGGAGGAGGCCAGCACCCACCTGGCCCACATCGTCCGCCACGCCCTCGACGAGAACATCCGAGAGGTGGAGGTGACGGCCGAGGGTGAGGCCGAGTGGCTGGCCACCCTCGAGAGCGCGGCGCGCGACGTGCGGGCTTTCCAGGAGTCCTGCACGCCCGGCTACTACAACAACGAGGGGCGCCCGGGACAGGGCGGGTTCCTCGTCAGCTCCTACGGCAAGGGCCCGATGGCCTTCTTCCGGCTGCTGGCCGAATGGCGCGACTCCGGCGAGTTCGCCGGCCTCGACCTGCGTCGCTGACGGCGGGGCTCACGGGCAGCCGACCACCGAGCCCAGCTGCTGGACGCCGGCGGGCAGGCTCGGCACCGCCTGGCCGGACTGAGCGGCGGCCGCCTGTTGGAGGACCTGGGCCTCGCCGTTGAGGTCGGTGAGCAGGGTGCACAACGAGGCGAGGTTGGCCGGCGGACCGCCACCGGCCTGGGGCGAGTCGGAGCAGCCCGACCCGAGCCCGGCCACCAGGGCGGCGAGGTCGGCCCCGAGAGGCCGACCGGCCTGAGCCTCGGCATCGTGCTGGAGGACGCTGGCCTCCCCGCTGATCGTTCCCAGGGCCGTGCTCAGGGCGGCGCACCCGGTGAGCGGGATGCCGGCCGGCGCCCCCACGCCGGTGCACCCCCCGCTGGCCGCCAGGTGGCCGACGACGTCGCCGAGCGACACCGGCAGCGGACCGGACCCGGACTCGACGACTCCCTGGAGCACCCCGGCCACCTGAGCCTGGTCGCCGAGGAACTGGCACAACCCGGGCGCCGGCCCGCCGCCGGGGACGGGCGCCGGGGAGCCGCCGGCACACCCGGCGCTGGCCCGCAGCCGGTTGAAGTCGGCCACCAGATCGACCGGGGCGGGCCCGCCCAGGGCGCTGCCCGCCATCGACTGCATGGTGCCCGCCAGCGGCACGTCGTCGGCCAGCAGAGAGCACAGGTAGGCGGAGGGCATCAACCCCGCCGAGCTGGCGGTGGGCGTGGCCGCGTTGGTCGGGCCGTAGGGGCTGAACCGGTTGGGCGGGGGCGGCGTGGTGGTTGGCGGGGTCGTCGGCCCGGCGGCCGGCGCCGGCCCGGCGTCGGGCGTGCCGGACGGGGACGGCACCCAGTCCTTGAGCGGAGGGGCGTGGCCGAGCAGGGCGTCGGTCATCGCCGGGTCGTTGCCGGCCATGCCGAGGGCCCAGACGCCGACGCCCCGGGTGCCGGCCCGGTCGGCGGCCGCCGCCTTCAGGGCCACCGACGACGGGTCGTCGAAGAAGGCCCGGTACCAGGTGCCGCCCGCCTGGTACACGCCCGACGGGGTCTGGGTGACCTGGTCCCAGGACGTCTCGAGGTGCCCATCGACCACCTGCGAGTACGTCACCGGCGACGGTGGTCCGATGGGGCCGGCGTCGCCGCTCGGCCCGCTGATCGGCCACTGGTAGCCGTAGAAGGGGATCCCGAGCAGGACCTTGGCCGCCGGCACCGCCCGGACGTAGGAGGAGAGGACGCGGGCGTCGGTGATCCCCGGACCGTCCAGCGGGGCGGTCGGCGACGGGGTCGCGCGCGAGCCCATGTCGTAGGCCATGACGAAGAAGGCGTCGACACTGGCGGCGATGGCGCGGACGTCGAAGAAGCCGGCCGAGTCCTCAGCCGAGCTTCCATAGGTGTCGACGGTGACCTGCCACCTCGGGTTGATGGAGTGCAGATCGTCGGCGACCCCCCGGAACAGCCGCGCCATGCCCGCCCGGTCGGCCGAGCCCAGCCCCTCGAAATCGAGGTTCACCCCGTCGAACGACTCCGCCTTCACCGCCGCTCCGAGCGCTCCGGCGAGACGGTCCGCCGAGCCGGGGTCCGACGCCAGCTGGTCGAGGGCGCCCTGGTCGAAGCACTCGGCGCTGAGCACGACCCGGTCGCCCTGGGCGTGGGCCCGGTCGATGAACGCGGCCAGGGCGGCGCTGCGGTAGCCGTCCCATCCGGTGTCGCCCGTGATGATCGACCCGGACCCGTTGATGTCGACTCCGAAGTAGGCGACGGTCGTGAAGCGCGACACGTCGATGGTCGCCTGGTAGGGCAGCGACCAGTAGGGCAGGAAGGCGAAGACCTCGTGGGGACGCAGGGCCGGCAGCTGGGCCACGGCGGGGGGTGTGGGCGCCGGCGGGCTCGCCGCCGGGGGCAGGGGAACGGCCTGGTTCTTCATGGTCGAAGCGATGTCGACATGAGGGCGCGAGGCGGCGTCAGGATCGCGAAGGGGGGTCTGCGACGAGTCTGCGCTCGGGGCCGAGGCCGGGGCGGGTCCCCCGGCGGCCCCTAGGGCGGGAATGACGAGCGTGCCGATGCCGGCGAGGACCGCGACTCCGGCCGCGACCGCTGCCACCAGCCTGCGGCGCGTGCCGACGCGCCGGAACGACCGCGGCCACCCCAAGCTCACTTTGGCCATGACATCGCGGGGCGGTGCCTGCGTCGCCTGCTTAGAGGCGGTGTGCGGGGCAGAACCGCGGGCACATTCGTGCCGACCTGCTGCCCCTTCGGGCAGACCCGATCAAGCCCCGGCTGATCCGGCAGGGGCCGCCGATACCCTCGGCCTGCAGCTTGTCGCTCCGTTCGGGGCGACATCGGCGACCGAACCGACAGGCCCAGTCCGAGTGGAGCAGGTCATCGCACGAGAAGTCCCAGCGGCATCGAGCGCCCGACGCGCCGGCCGCCGCATCGCGGCCGCGGTGGCCGCGGGCGGACTCACCGGCGCCACCGCCATCGCCACCTCGGCGGTGGCGGCATCCGGCGCGCCGGTCACCGCCTTCGGCTCGGGCGGCACCGTCATCGACACGTCGGGGGGCACCCAGTCGGCGACCGGCGTCGCCTCCACGCCCAACGGCGGCTTCGTGGCCGTCGGCACCGCCGTCCAGAGCGGCGCCCAGCTGTTCGCCGTGGCCCGTTTCACGCCTGACGGCCGCATCGACACGTCCTTCGGCGGGGGCACCGTCACGACCGGCTTCGGGTCGACGACCAGCGGCGCCCAGGGGGTGGGAGTCGCCGTCTACCCGGCCGGCTCGTCGTTGGCGGGTTACGTGGTGGCGGTGGGAACGGCTCAGGTGTCGGGGGGCGGACGCGAGATGGCTGTCGCCCGCTACCGCACCGACGGGACTCTCGACCCGTCGTTCGGCAACGGCGGCCTGGTCACCACCCAAGTGGTCGCCGGTTCCTCCGAGGACGACGAGCTCGACTCGGTGGCCATCCAGCCCGATGGCTCGGTGGTGGCCGCCGGCTTCAGCCTCGGCGCCAGCCTCAGCGCCCCCACCCAGCGGGCGCTGACGTTGGTCCGCTACACCCCGGCGGGGGCGCCGGACACATCGTTCGGCAACAGCGGCGTCGTGGCCCAGCCGGTGGGCACGAGCTTCAACCCGGCCGCCGGCGTGGTCATCCAGGCCGACGGCAAGATCGTCACCGCCGGGTCCGCCCTCGACCCGGCCAAGGGCGCCAACGACTTTCTCGTCGCCCGCTTCACCCCCCAGGGCGCCACCGACACCGGCTTCGGGACGTCGGGGACGGTCACCACCCCGATCGGGTCGAAGGACGACCTGGGGTACGGGCTGGCCCTCCAGCCCGACGGCAGCATCGTCGTGGCCGGCAGCACGTTCGACTCCACCAAGTCGGCATCCGACATCGCCGTCGCCCGCTACACGTCAGCGGGAGCTCTCGACGCCGCCTTCGGCGCCGGCGGCAAGGTCGTCACCAACGTCGACGCTGGTGACGACGGCGCTCGGGGCGTGGCCGTGGAGGCCGCCGACGGGAAGATCGTGGCGGCCGGCTACGCCGCCTCATCGGCGGGCGGGCGGGCCATCGCGGTGGTGCGCTACTCGCCCTCCGGCACCCCCGACACGTCGTTCGGCACCAACGGCGTGTCGGTCACCTCGCCCCATCCCGGGTCGAGCCAGGCCGACGCCGTCGTGCTCTCACCCGCCGCCGTCGCCAACACCAACATCGTGGTGGCCGGGCCCTTCTCCACCGGCTCGGTCGTGGGCATGGGCCTCGAGATGCTGACGGGCGGCGGGGCCCCCCCGGTCGTGCCCGGCAGCGGAGGTGGGGGAGGCGGCGGAGGCGGCGGTCCGGCGGGCGGCGGCTACCAGATGGTCGCCTCCGACGGCGGGATCTTCACCTTCGGCGACGCCCGCTTCTTCGGGTCGGCGGGGAACATTCACCTGGCCCAGCCGATCGTGGGCATGGCGGCGACGCCTGATGCCGGCGGCTACTGGCTGGTCGCCCAGGACGGGGGCATCTTCACCTATGGCGACGCCCGCTTCTTCGGGTCGGCGGGGAACATTCACCTGGCCCAGCCGATCGTGGGCATGGCGGCGACGCCGGATGCCGGCGGCTACTGGCTGGTGGCCCGGGACGGCGGGATCTTCACCTATGGCGACGCCCACTTCTTCGGGTCGGCGGGGAACATTCACCTGGCCCAGCCGATCGTGGGCATGGCGGCGACGCCTGACGCCGGCGGCTACTGGCTGGTGGCGCGGGACGGGGGCATCTTCACCTATGGCGACGCCCACTTCTTCGGGTCGGCCGGGGCCATCCGCTTGGCCCAGCCCATCGTGGGAATGTCGCCCAGCTTCGACAGCGGCGGCTACTTCCTGGTGGCCTCCGACGGCGGCATCTTCACCTACGGCGACGCCCACTTCTTCGGCTCGGCCGGAGCCATCCGCCTGGCCCAGCCCATCGTGGGCATGGCGACCACCTTCGACGGCGGCGGCTACTGGCTGGTCGCCCGGGACGGCGGGATCTTCACCTACGGCGACGCCCACTTCTTCGGCTCGACGGGGGCCATCCACCTGGCCCAGCCCATGGTGGGGATGGGGGCGACCCGGTGATGCAGACCCTGGGTCGCCAAGATCGCTGGCGGCGCCGACCCCGACGGCTGATCCTCGGCGTCGGCGGCGGGCTGGCCGCCGCCGCCGGGGTGGCCCTGTCGATGCTGTTCACCCAGTGGGCCTTGGCCAGCGGTGGCTCCTGTTCGCTCAGCGGCACCACCCTGTCGGTAACCCTGGGGACGGGCACCCAGGTCCTCAGCAGCGACGGAACCAACCTGGTGTTCACCGACGCCGGTGCGCCGGTGAGTTGCACCGGGGGCTCCGCCCTGTCGTCCATAAACACCATCGCCGTGGGTGGGGCGGCCGGCCAGCCGCTGGTCCTCGACTACGGCAACGGCCCCCTGGCCGCCACCCTGTGCGCTCCTGTCGGTGTCAGCGGCACATCTCTCTCCAAGCTCACCGTCCAAGGAGTCGGGCTGGGAGCCGGCTCCCCGACCTCGGCCACGGTGGGGTCGTCCGGAGTGACCCTCGGGCCGTCCTGCTCGCCGCCGACCATCACCACCACCACCCTCACGGGCGGCATCTCCGCCTACCAGCTCGACGCCCTCAACAGCTCGGGCGCCGTCACCCTCGACGCCACTGGCGCGGGAGCCCCTGCCGCCTTGGTGCCCGGCGGCGGGTCCGACGTCCTCACCGGCTCCACCGCCTCAGGAGTCACCACCACGCTCGACATGTCGGGGCAGTCCACGGCCTACACCTTCGACCTCACCGGCGGCACCCTCGGCACCGGCACCGCCAGTGACGGCGGCGCGTCCGACACCTTCACCAATGTCCAGAACATCGTCGGCCCGGCGGGGGGAGCCACCTTCAAGCTCGGTAACGCCACCCCGGCCGGCTACACCCTGACGGGCACCACCGGCGCAGCCAACATCCTCGACCTGTCCAGCACCACCGGTCCCGACCAGGTTGACCTGTCGAGCCAGTCCGTGAAGATCGACGGCGCCAGCTCCGGCGACACCATCTCGGGCATCACGTCGGTGAGCGGCTCCCCAGGCGGCACCAGCCTCAAGGCGGGGACGGCGGCGGTGAGCTTTACCGGGGCGGGGACGGCGGCGTCGAACACGTTGGACGTCTCGGCGGCGGGCACCTCGCTGGTGTCCACCATGTCCGGCCCGGACACCGGAACGGTGTCGGGCGGGACCCTGGGATCCGCCCACGACGACTTCAGCACGGTGGGGACGTTGGTCGGCGCCGCCGGCGACCAACTGGACCTCTCGGGTCTGGCCGGCACCTCTCACATCGACGTGACGTCCTCGCCCGCCGCAGTGAGCGGGGCGGCGACCCTGAGCGTCACCGGCTTCACCTCGTTCACCGGATCCCAGGGCGCCTCCACCTTCCTCGCCGGTGACACGGGTGGGTTCACGTTCGCCGGCTCCGCGGGCAGCTCCCTGGATCTCTCCTCCGTGACGGCACCGGCCGCGGTGGTGGTCTCGGACGCTGCGGGCGACGGGTCGGTGACGGGCACCTCGATCACCTCCGGGGGGGACTCCTTCACCGGCATCAGCACCTTCACCGGGCCGTCAGGCCTGGCCAACCAGGTGAGCTTCGCCCCCTTCACCGCCGGTGCCGTGACCGTAGGCACCACCTCCGCCACCGCCGGCACGGCCACCTTCAGCTACACCAACTTCACCCATTTCGTCGGTTCGGACACCCAAGCGACGACCTTTGACGCCCCCCCGACCGGGCCCTACGACTTCGCCGGCGGCGGGGGAGGAGCGACCCTGGACCTGTCCGCGCTCACCTCCGCCCTCGTCCCGCCGGTGAACTCCACCGCCGTCGACCTGTCCACCGTCCCGGGGTCGCTCACCATCGTCCTCGGCACCACCCCGACAGCGACGACGATCACCGACACTGTCTCGGGGATCAGCGCGGTGACCGGCTCGCCGGTGGGCACCAGGGTGAGGGCGGGGACGGCGGCGGTGAAGTTCAATGGAGCGGGCTCGGCGACCAACAACTCTCTTGACGTTTCGGTCGCCGGTACCGACCTGGTGGCGACCATGTCCGCCGCCGACTCCGGGGCCGTGTCAGGGGGCAGCCTGGGCTCAACTCAGGACTCCTTCGCCGACGTCGGCGCTCTCCTCGGATCAGCGGGTGACCGGCTCGACCTTTCCCAGCTGGGCGGGAGCTCACAGGTCGATGCGACATCCTCACCGGTGGCAGTGACGGGCTCGGCGGCCCTGAACGTCACCGGCTTCACCTCGTTCACCGGGTCCAAGGGGGCGACGACGTTTGTCGCCGGGGACACGGGTGGCTACACGTTCACCGGCGAGGGCTCCTCCAACTCGCTGGACCTGACCGGTGTGCTTGCGGGGGTGGGCGGTCTGGTGGTCGACCTGGCCCACGGGTCGGTGTCGGGCGCGGGTCTGACGGCGGCGGACACGGTGTCGGGGATCTCGAGCGTGGTCGGCTCCGCCCACGTGGCCACCACCGTGGTGGCGCCGGGCTCGGCGTCGGTCTCCTTCGCTGGCGACGCCTCCAAGGTGAACACCATGGACTTCTCCGCTCTCCCCGCCGGCCTGGTGGTGGACGTGGGGGCGGGGACGGCGGTGGTCGGCACGACGGTGAGCGACGCTTTCTCCAACGTGTCGTCGTTCGTGGGGTCGGCGTCGGGTGGGACGACGTTCAAGCCGTCCGCCCCGGGTGGGATCACCTTGACCGGCCAGGGCACGTCGACCCCGAACGTGTTGGATCTGTCCGGGCTGAGCTCGACGCTCTCGGCGGAGGCCAATCTGGTGAGCGGCGTTTTGTCCGGGGGTGGCCTCAGCGCCAGTGACCCGATCTCGGGCATCAGGTCGGTGTTGGGATCGTCGGGGGGCACCACGGTGGATGGCCCGGCGGCCGGGTCGGTGACTTTCACCGGGGCGGCGGCGCCGGCCAACCCGAACACCTTCGCCCTGGGGTTCACCGCCGGGTCGACCACGGTGACGTTCACCGGGGCGTTCGGGTCGGGCACGGCGGTGAACGGGTCGGTGGTCGACACCCTGACCAACGTGGCCGACGTGTCCGGCGCCTCGGGGGCGACCTTCCTCGTCGGCTCGGCGGTCGGCACCCACGCCTACACCTTCAGCGGCACCGGCAGCTCCAACAGCTTGGATGTGTCGGCCAACTCGGGGTCGGCCACGGTGAACGTGACGACGCCTACCTCGGCGTCGGCCGCCGTGACGGGGGGACCGACGGTCGACGTGGATGGCTCCTTCACCGGGTTCACCGGGGCCTTGGGGGGGACGACCTTCGTGTCGGGCGCGGCGGGCGGCTACACGTTCAACGGGAAAGGCTCCGGCGTCACCAACACGCTGAATCTGACGGCGCTGAGCGGGGCCGTAGGGGTTGACCTGGCCCACGGGTCGGTATCGGGGGCGGGGATGACCGGCACCGACCAGGTGACCGGCATCAACCGGGTGTTGGGGGCCACCGCGGCCACCTCGGTCGTCTACCCGGCGGCGGCGTCGGTCGCCTTCAGCGGGGTGTCGGGCGAGGCGAACTCGGTGGACTTCTCGGCGCTGCCTTCCGGTCTGGTGGTCGATGTGGCGGCGGGCACCGCCACCGACGGCTCGGTGTCCGACTCGTTCTCGAACGTGGTGTCGATCACTGGTGCTTCGGCGGGGGGCACCACGTTCAAGCCCTCGACGGCGGGGGGGATCACCCTGACCGGACAGGGGACCTCGGCGGCCAACGTGTTGGACCTGTCGGGGCTGAGCTCAACGGTGTCGGCCGAGGCGAACCTGCCGGGCGGTGTCCTGTCCGGCGGTGGGCTGAGCGCCAACGACCCGATCTCAGGGTTCCGCTCGGTGATCGGCTCGCCCGGGGGCACCAAGGTCGACGGTCTGTCGGCGGCACCGGTGACGTTCGCCGGGGCGGCGGCGCCGGCCCACCCCAACACGTTCGCCCTGGGGTTCACCGCCGGGTCGACCACGGTGACGTTCACCGGGGCGTTCGGGTCGGGCACGGCGGTGAACGGGTCGGTGGTCGACACCCTGACCAACGTGGCCGACGTGTCGGGGGCGTCGGCAGCGGCCTTCGTGGTCGGCTCGTCGGCGGGGACCTACCGGTTCTCCGGGTCGGGGACGGCGAACAGCTTGGATCTGTCGGCCAACTCGGGGTCGGCCACGGTGAACGTGACCACGCCCGCCTCGGCGTCGGCGGTGGTCACCGGCGGTCCGACCGTGGACCTGGACGCCTCGTTCACCGGGTTCGTCGGAGCCGCCGGTGGCAGCGACTTCGTGGCCGGGCCGACCCCTGGCTACAGCTTCGCTGGGAAGGGCAGCGGGGTCACCAACGCGCTTGACCTGTCAGCCCTCGGCGTAACCGCACCGGTAGTGGCCGACCTGGCCAACGGGACCGTCACCGGCGGGGACCTCGGGGCCGGGTCGGACGCCGTCTCCGGCATCACCATGGTGGTGGGTGAGGCCACCGCGCCAACAACGGTGAAGGTGCCGGCAGCTTCGTCGGTCAGCTTCGCCGGCGGCACCGGCTCGAACACCATCGACTTGTCCGCCCTCGGCTCCGGCGCCGTGGTCAACCTGCCCAACGGGACCGCCAAGCAGTCGTCGGTCAGTGACGCCTTTACCGGGGTCACGACCGTGGTCGGCTCGGCCGCTGGCGGCACGACCTTCCAGCCCTCGACCACCGGCGGCTACACCCTCACCGGTCAGGGCCCCACCGCCAACACCCTCGACCTCACCGGGCTGACGACGGCGCCCGCCGTGGCGGACCTCGTGAATGGCCTTCTCAGCGGCGCCGGTCTCGGCGCCCCCGACAACCTGGCGGGCATCACTACCGTTCTGGGTTCGACCGCGGGAGCGACCGTGGATGCCCCCCCGAGCCCGTCGGTGACCTTCACCGGCCTCGGCTCACCTGCCCAGAACCAGCTCAACCTCGGCTTCATCTCGGGGACCACCACCGTCACCCTCACCGGTTCCTCCTTCGGGTCCGGCACCGCGGTCAACGGGTCGGTCACCGACACCCTGGCCGACACCGGAGCGGTGTCCGGGGCGAAGGGGGCAGCCTTCATCGTCGGCCCCGCCCCCGGTAGCTACACGTTCAGTGGCTCGGGCGGCGCCAACGTCGTCGACCTGCACGCCAACCTGGGGGCCGCCACGGTGAACCTCAGCGGGGCGACCTCGGGCACGGTGGCCAGTGACTCCGCCGTGGTGGCGGGCGGCCCCACCGTCACCTTCGACGGGTCCTTTACCGGGTTCGTCGGCGCAGCCGGTGGTACCGACTTCCTCGCCGGGGCAGCCGGCGGCGACGCCTTCAGCGGAAGAGGCAGCGGGGTGACCAACTCCCTCGACCTCTCCGCCATCACCGGGCCCCTGGTGGCCGACCTCCTCCACGGGAGCGTTTCGGGCACCGGTCTGGCCAGCGCCGACACGGTCAGCGGCATCACCACCGTGGTTGGTTCCGCAGGCGGCACAACTGTGGCCGTGGGGTCGGCGCCGGTGACCTTCGTCGGCGATTCCCACGCCACGTCGGTCAACGCCCTCGACCTCTCCGGCGTGGGGACGGGGGCCACGGTCGACCTCACCGGCACCACCTTCGGCACCGGAACCGTCACCGGCGGGGGCGTAGCCGGCACGGACGCCTTCTCCAATACCGCCAACCTCGTCGCCTCGGCCGCGGGCTCCACCACCTTCCGGGGTGGCGGCACATCGGGTCACTACCACCTGACCGGCTCCCCGGGCACCGGCAACGCCCTCGACCTGTCGGCCGGCTCCAGCGCCGCCACGGTCGACGTTTCCGCCGGCACCGCGTCCGTCGGTACGGCCGCCAGCTACGCCTTCGACGCCAGCTTCACCTCCTTCACCGGGTCCCCCTCGGGCACTCAGTTCTTTGCCGGGCCGGCCGGGGGCGACGCGTTCGTGGGGAAGGGTTCGTCGACCTCGGCGAACATCCTGGACCTGTCGAAGACGGGGAGCGCCGGGGTCACAGTCAACCTGAATATCGATCAGGTCCAGGGCCTGACGGGTGGCACGACCGACTCCTTCACTGACCTCGGCTCCTTCAACGGGTCCCCCGGCAACGACACATTCCTCGTCCCCACTGGAGGGGTCACGCTGAAAGGTGGAGGCGGTTCCGACACCCTCGACCTCACCCCGGCTCCCGGCAGTCTGACGATCGATCTCGGCGCCGGCCAGGTCAGCGGCCTGTCCCTCGGCAACGTCTCGTTCAGCGGGTTCTCCACGGTGCGCAGCCCGGCGGCCGGCAACAGCACATTCAAGACGGGCGCCACTGGCGGCTTCACTCTGGTGGGCCAGGGGCCCAGCGACGTGCTCGATCTGAGCGGCGCGGCCGCCGGCCAGACCGTCAACCTGGGGTCCGGAGCCATTACCCCCCTGAACGACACCCTCTCCGGCATGGGCACGGGCACGATCCTCGGCGGATCGGCCAACGACACCTTCGTGGCCGGCGGCACCACGACCCTGACGGTGGACGGTGCCGGCGGCACCAACAGCCTCGACCTGTCCCAGCTGGCCTGTGGAGTCGTGGTCAACATGAACACCTCCAACGTGAGCGGCCCGTGCATCGGCACCATCACATTCCGCAACATCAGCAACTTCACCGGCTCCAGCGGCAACGACCAGTTCATAAACGGCAGCCCGGGCGGCGGCGGAGGTGGGGGAAGCACCGGTGGCGGTGGCATCACCATCAGCGGCTCGGGCAGCAACCTGCTCGACCTGTCCACCATGACCGGGCCGGTGATCGTCAACTTCTCGACCTCGTCCTACACCGCGCCCAACGGCTCGGTCGTCCCGGCCGCTAGTGCGGTCGGCCAGGGGTTGACGGCGACCCTTACCAACGTCACCCAGGTCATCGGATCCAACGCCGGGGGCAACATCTTCGTCGTCGGCCCGGGCAACCTGACCATCGACGGCGGTACGGGGGGCAACAACACCGTCGTCTTCGCCAGCGCCCCGGCCGGCATCACCCTCACCCTCGGGGCCACCTCGACGGCGACCGGCGGGTTCGGCGGCACCGACACCATGACCAGCGTCCAGTCGATCGTGGGCACGACCCACGACGACCACTTCATCGTGGGCCCCGGGGCCTGGTCGCTGGACGGAGGGGGAGGCAGCGACACCATCGACTTCTCCAAGGCACCCACGGCGGCGACCATCGACCTGTCCAAGGGCGTGGCCAGCGGCGCCTGGGGCGCGGCCCTGACCCTGAAGGGGTTCTCGAACGTCATCGGGTCGAACCTGGGCGACACCATCACCACGGCCGCCTCGGGCGTCGGAGCGATCCTGGCCGGCAGTGGCAACGACACGTTCATCCTGATGGGAGCGGACGAGACCATCAACGGTGGCGGCGGCACCAACACCATCGACCTGTCCCAGGTCAAGGGCTCGACCTACCTCGACCTGTCCGACCCGACGCCGCAGGACACCGGAGCGGCGGGCGTCGTGGTGCTCACCGTCGGCACCGTCCAGAACGTGGTCGCCTCCCAGGGCGGCAGCTACCTGCGAGGCGGCCCGGGCGGTGGAACCCTCACCGGTGGCCCGGGCGCCGACACCCTGGTGGCGGGCCCCGGTACCGTCATCCTGAACGCCGGTAGCGGCCACGACACCCTGGTGGGCGGGTCGGGGCCCGACACCCTGAACGGGGGCTCGGCCGGCACCGTGTTCGTGCCCGGCACCGGTAAGGACTTCATCAACGGGGTGGCCGGAGCGACCAACACTCTCGACCTGTCGGGTGCGCCGGGCGGAGCCCAGGTGAACCTGGGCCAGGCCACCTACTCCGGCCCGGGCGGCCTCACCCTCGCCCCTCAGAGCGTCGCCGGCGCCTTCGGAGGAACGGCGTTCATCCAGAACGTCAGCAACGTCATGGGCACGCCGTTCGCTGACGTCCTCGTGGGCGACCCCGGTCCCAACGTCATCAACGGCGGGGGTGGCAACGACCTCATCGTCGGCCTCGGCGGAGGCGACACCTTGATCGGTGGCACGGGCAACGTCACCTTCGTCATGGGCGGGGGCGGCAACAACACTGTCAAGGGCGGAGCGGGCAGCAACACCATCGACTTCTCGACGGCCCCCGCCGGGGTGAAGGTCGACCTGACCAAGGGAGTGGCCACCGGCGGGTGGGGAGGCACCCAGACCATCAGCGGCGTCCAGAACATCGTGGGCAGCGAGTTCGACGACGTCCTCACCGCCGGGCCCACCGGCGGCATCATCAACGGCCTCAATGGCAACGACCTGCTGACCGGCAGCGCCGGAGGCCATGACACCCTCACCGGAGGTACCGGCAACGACACCTTCGTGTGCGGGGCGGGCGGCTTCGACATAGTCCACGGGGGGAGCGGCAATGACACCATCTTCTGCCGGAACAACGAGCCCGACACGATCGACGGGGGCGGCGGGTTCAACCAGGCCCAAATCGACCCCAACGACACCGTGACCAACATCCAGAGTCAGCTGCCCTAATGCCGATCACCACCACCCTCAGCGATCGATCCCTGTCGGTAGTACCCGGGGCCGAGATCACGACTGATCTCAGCGTCCTGAACGCGACCGACATCGTCGAGCAGTTCTCCTTCGAGATGGTCGGCATCGCCGACGAATGGATCCACGTCGAGCCGCCCACCCTGTCCCTGTTCCCTGGCGGCCAGGCGGTGGCGACCGTCACCTTCGCGCCCCCGCGCCAGTTCACCACCGGCGCCGGCGAGCGGCCGTTCGGCATCAGGGTCATCCCTTCGAACGCCCCCGACCTGTCGGTGGTGGAGGAGGGGGTCCTCACCGTCGAGCGGGTGGTCGACATCGGGTCGGAGCTCGTTCCTGAGGCCTCGTCAGGGCGGCTCAAGGGCAAGCACCGCCTGGCTATCGACAACGCAGGCAACTTCCCCATCGACCTGCGCCTGACCGGCAAGGACCCCGCCGGGGGGGTCCGCATTGGAGTGGTCCCCGACCGCCTCACCATCCCGCCGGGCGCCACCCGGTTGGCGCAGGTGCGGGTCAAGCCGTTCCAACGGTTCCTGCGCGGCCCCCTCAAGCAGCGACAGTTCAAGATCACCATCGCCCCGACCGGCCCGGGCGCCCAGCCCGTCAACGTCGACGGTCTGTTTTCGCAGAAGCCGCTGTTGCCCAAGGGCGTCCTGGCCATTGTGGCCATCGCCGCCATCCTGGCCATCGCCTTCTTCGTGGTGAAGCCGGCGGTCAAGAACACGGCCCAGAGCGCCGTGTCTCAGGCCCTTACCGTCCAAAAAGCCCAGACCCAGGCCCTGTCTTCTCAGCTGTCCAACGTGAACCAGACAGTCACGGCTCTGTCGACGACCACGACGAGCTCCACGACCACGACGAGCACCACCAGCACCACCACGACCCTGCCTCCCACCCTGGTCACCGGGCCGACCCGCGGTCAGCTCGAAGACGTGGTGCAACCGGGCAAGACGGACACTCGCACCTATGCGGTGCCGTCCGGGGACTCGATGACGGTCACCAACCTGATCGCCCAGAACGTCTCCGGCACCGCAGGGACGGCCCGGATCGAGACGTTGAGCCCGGGGCAGAGCCCGCAGACGATCCTGGCTCTGAACCTGGCCTCGCTCACCAACCAGACCTTCAACTTGACCCCGCCGGTGGCCCTGACCGCCGGTCAGTCGCTGGTGCTGTCGGTGGCGTGCAACGCCGACCAGCCGGCCTGTGACGTCTCCCTCGGCTACAGCGGCAGTCTGACCCAGCCGGCGCCGCCCCCGACCACGACCCAGCCGGGAACGAGCTCAGGATCGGGCACCACGGCGGGCGGTTCGTCGGGCTCGGGTGCGACGCCGAGCAGTGCCAGCAGCACGACCACCACGGCGCCGAGCCATTGAAACCGTTGACTGACTAGACCCCCTGCGTCAGCCTGATAGCCCAATTGGGGCACAAAAGTTGTACGGGCCCGTTGCGGTGCGGCTCGGCCGCTCGTACGGTGGCGCGCGGTGCCGCGACCAAACCTTCTGGTGCGCGATCGCCTCCTACAAGCGTTCGCCGACGCCGGACCCAAGTGGATAGGGGTAATCGCCGCGCCGGCGGGGTCGGGAAAGTCGACCTTGGTCAACCAGGTGGCTGATCAGTTCGACGGCCCGACCACCTACCTGCGCTGCCGGCGTAGCGACGCGGCCGGCAACACCTTCAAGGGCCGCCTGGAGGAGGCGCTCGCCCCTCTGGGGGACGGGGGACTGCTCGTAATCGACGACGCCCACCTGTTGCTCGCCCACGGGCCCGCCATCGACGAGCTCAGCGACCTGCTGTCCAGCGACGAGCGCTGCGTGCTGGTGGCCTCGCGGGAGGAGGTGGCCGTCGACCTCCTGCCGGCCCGATTGGCCGGCCGCCTGGTGGAGCTCACCGGCGAGGACCTCCGCTTCCGGGCCTGGGAGGTCGAACGGCTGCTGAGCGACGTCTACGGCGAGCCCCTGCCGCCGGAGGACGTGGCCGCCCTCGCCCGCCGCACCCAGGGGTGGGCGGCCTGCCTCCAGCTGTTTCATCTGGCGACCAAGGGAAAGCAGGCGGCCGAGCGGCGCCGGGTGCTGGCCACCCTGGGGACCCGGTCGCGCCTGGTCCGCGAGTTCCTCACCCGCAACGTGCTCGACCAGCTGCCGGGCGAGCTGCGCGACTTCCTGGTCGACGCCAGCGTGCTCCGCCGACCGACGAAGGACTCCTGCGACGCCCTGCTCGGCCGGACCGACAGCGCCCAGCTCCTCGCCGAGCTGGAGCGCCGCCAGCTGCTGCTGGTTCGCCTCGACGGGGACACCGCCTACGACCTGCACGACCTGGTCCGGTCCTACTGCCTCGTCGAGTTGGTCGAGAGGCATGGCGAGGATCAGGTCGCCGCCCGCTTCCTCGCCGCCGGCCGGCTGCTGGAGGCCGCCGAGGACCTGCCGGCCGCCTTCGAGGCCTATGTGTCCGCCGGCGACCGCCAGGCGGCCAGCCGGGTCCTCGGGTTGGGGCGCGGCGAGCTCAGCGGGTCAGCCGCCGAGCTGGTCGAGAGCCTTCCCCGCTCCTGGGTCGAGTCGGACCCGTGGCTGGCCCTGGCCCGAGCCCGCCGGCTGCTGTCGCGGGGTCGTCTGGCCGAGGCCATCGACGGCTACCGCCAGGTGGCCGAGGAGCTCCCCCCTACCTCGGCCGGCCTGGTGGACGGCGAACGCCGGGCGGCGGCCATGTGGGCCGACCCGGCGCCTGACCTCTCCCGCGACGTATTCGACTGGGTCGGGGCCATCCGGTCCGCCGTGCGCAGCGACCCGGCCGCCCAGGCCAGGAAGGCTTGGGCCCTCCCCGGCGCCACGGGCCGGCTGGCGGCGGCCGTGTGCTTCATGTTGGCGGGGGATGTCCCCCGGGCCCGCTCGCTCCTGTCCGCCGTGGCCGAGGACCCGAGCGCCCACCCGCTCGTCGCCCAGGCCGGGCGGATCCTGGCCACAGCTGAGGCGTCCCTGCTGCGCGACCCCGCCGAGGAGCCCCTCCGAGCGGTGCTGGCCCTCGACGAGTCACATGAAGCGTCCCCCTGGTTGGCGCGCATCGTCGCCGCCCTGGCCGCGGTGACCGACTCCGACGCCGACAGGGGTCGTCAGATGATCCTCCAGCTGCTCGCCGCCTGTGAGCAGGACCACGACCGGTGGGGCGACGCCCTCATCCGCTTGCTGGCGGGGGGCGGCGCACTGCGCCGGGAGGGGCCAGGGGCCCAAGAATGGCTGGCCAGCGCGTCGGCAGCTCTCCGGTCCCTCGGCGCCGAGGTCCTCGCCTGCTGGGCCGACCTGGGCGTGGCCTTGGCCCTGACCCAGCGAGCGGATCCTGCCGCCGTCGAGGCCAGCGCGGCGGTCGCCTCGTCGGCTCGAGCCCACCAGCTGTGGAGCGCGGCGGAGGCCGCCGAGCGGCTGGGGACAGGTCGTCGGGTCCCGACGGTCGAGCGTCAGCGACCCGCCCCGGTCGAGCTGCTTCAGCCCCGGGTGGTGATGCGCTGCTTCGGCACCTTCCGCCTCACGATGGGGGGCGAGGTGGTCGACGACTCCACCCTGCGACCGAGGGGCCGCTCCCTGCTGCGGCTGCTGGCGGCCCGGGCAGGACGACCCGTGCACCGCGAGTACATCCTCGCCGCCCTATGGCCGGACTCGTCCACCAAGGCGGGGCTGCGCAGCCTGCAGGTCGCCGTCTCCTCTATCCGCATGCTCCTCAGTGGTTACGACACTGACGCGACCGTCGCCCGCGAGGGCGAGGCCTACCGGCTCGACCTCGGGGCGGAGGCCGACGTCGACGTGGTCTCCTTCGAGGCGGCGTACGGAGAGGTGCGCAGTGCCGGATCGGCCGGTCGCCGGCCAGAGGCGGCGGCGCTGCTCGACATCATCCAGTGGCACCGGGCCGCCCTGCTGGAGGACGAAGGTCCGGCCGAATGGGTCGTCAACCTGCGCGAGGAGTACCAGATGCGCGCCGTCGACGCCGCCGTGGAGCTGGCCTCCCAGTGGCTCGACGCCGGACGTCCCCGCGACGCGGCGCGGGTGTGTGAGTGGGCGCTGCTGGCCGATCACTACCGCGACGACGCCTGGCGCACCCTCCGGGAGGCGTTGGCGGCCGACGGCGACCTGGCGGCGTCGGAGCACGCCCGGGTGCGCTACCACCAGATGCTCGAAGGGTTGGGACTCACCCCCGGCACCGGAGCGCCGCGGACGGCGTCGACCGGTTTGCGCCGCCTGTCGCGTTGACCTCTCACACGTCGGAGGTCAGCACCGTCTCCTGACCGGGCACCCCGATAGTGATCACCCCACCCCAGTCGCAGATGCAGGTGCAGATCTCGGTGAGGGCGGGCATGCCGTTGATCAGCACCGTGGGCGAGCCGGGGATCCACGGGGAGGTCGTCACCGGAACGCAGGGCATCGGGGTGAGGACCCCCGCGGCGGCGGCGGTGGCGGTGATCACCTCAGGATTGGCCGGGCTGGTGCACATCCCGAAGGTCGGAATGTTCTCGAGGGGGACGAAGTCCATGATGGTCGCCGCCGGCAGGCCGTTGGCCAACACCGGGGTGCCCTCCGGTAGGGCGACCAGCACCGAGGGAGCGACACCGAAGGTGCACTGGATCTGCGCGCCGGCCGTCACCTGCAGACTCATTTGGGTTCCCTCCTCGCCGGCCATGGTACGGAGGGCGTCGCCCGCTGTAACCGGGTGGGGCGAAGGTCCGCCCGGCTGGACGCCAGCCTCGACACCAACGGGCAAACGTTTGTCCGGAAAAGGGGGACATCGCGCCTGTTCCGTGGGCAGCACCCCGTGCTGTCCGGGCAAAAAGGCGCGACGTTCGGGTGCCCGTTGAGTCACGGTTGAGCGCCCGTTGAGCGTCACGCGAGAGCCTGTTGGTCTCCCGCAGGGCGGGGGAATGAGGGACAACGGAGGGGGCAAGGTGCGGATTCCGACCTACGTCTACGCGACCGACTCGATCACCACGGCGGGGCTCACCAGCCAGCTGCGGGTCCGGCCCGACATCCAGATCGTCGAGCAAGAAGAGATCGACGAAGCCGTCGTGGCCCTGGTCGTGGTGGAAGAGGTCAACGAGGAGGCCGCCCGGGTGATCCGGGCCATCCAGCGCAACGGCTGCCCCCGGGTGGTGGCGATCAGCACCCACATCGATGACACCGGGGTGCTGGCTGCCGTCGAGGCTGGTGCCTGTGGCGTACTCCGCCGCGCCGAGGCTCTGCCTGACCGGGTGGCCTCCGCGGTACGGGCGGCGGCATCAGGCGACGGAACTCTCCCTCCCGATCTCCTGGGCCGCCTCCTCGATCAGGTCGGCCGGCTGCAGCGCAACGTTCTCTCACCTCGCGGCTTCATGCTCAACGGCTTCACCGAGCGCGAGGTGGCGGTGTTGAGACTTCTGGCCGAAGGATCCGACACTGCCGAGATCGCCAAGACCCTGGCATACTCGGAGCGGACGGTGAAAAATGTCATCCACGACATCACATCACGACTGCAACTGCGCAACCGCTCCCACGCCGTCGCCTACGCGGTGCGCCAGGGCGTCATCTAGGAGGATTCATGGCTCCTGAAGGAGTCGCTACCTCCCCGACCGTGGTCGTTTGCACCGAATGCGGTCTGGTGAATCATGCTGGCACCCGGTTCTGCCGTAGTTGCTCGGCGTTTCTCGAGTGGTCGGGCCAGGCGCTGGAGGTTCCGGACAAGCCCGTGCCGTCGGTCGCCGAGGGCGCCACCGACCCGACGCAGGACCGTCTCGCCCACCGAGTATGGGATTGGGTCGTATTCGGCCAAGACGGTCAGGCCACCGCAAAAGCCGGGCGGGGCGTCGACTCCGACACGACCCCGTCGACCGAACCGACCGCGTCGGCGTCGATGGTGGCGCCGCCGGCGGAGGACGCCAGCCGGGTGATCATCCTCGCCCCCGACGCCGGTGACGACCGGGGCGTCATGGTGGTCGACCAGCCCGGCGCCAGTGCCGAGGCCGCCGCCCCCCCGCCGCCGGCCCCTGATCTGGTCGTGACCCCTGACGTGGTGGGGGCCGCCCCGGCTCCGGCGGTGACGGCGACCAACCAGCCGACGCCGACCGTCGAGGTCGCCGAGGCCCCCGCCACCGTGGAAGGGCCTGCAACCGAGCCGGCGACCGAAGGTCCGGTCATCCGCCCCGTCCGCCCGGACGAGCAGCCGGCTCCCCGAGTGCACGTGGCCCCCGCCGTGATGCTCGAGGACGACACCGTCGCCCACGACCTGACCTGCCGGTCGTGCGGCACGGGCAACCCGGCTGGCCGCCACTTCTGCCGGCGCTGCGCTCAGCCCTTGACCGGCGAGGCCGCCCCGCCGCGGATGTCGCGGTGGCTCCGCTACCGGCAGGGTCGGCGCCAGCGTCGCGAGGCGAAGGCTCTGCTCCGGCTGGGGGAGCGTCCCCGGCTGCGCCGACAGCTGATCGGCGGCACCAGCGGTGGATGGGCCAGCTCGATCGCCGTGCGGGTGATGATGCTGGGCGCCGTCGCCGTCATGGCCCTTTCCTTCATCGGTCCCTACGCCCGCCCGATCCGCTCCCATGTGTCCAGCTGGTACACGACGGTGCGCCAGTCCGTTCACCCCACCTACGCGCCGGTCGAGCCGGTGGGCGCCACCGCCACCAGCGCCCTGCCCGGCCACGCGCCGCTCGCCGCCATCGACGGGGAGTCGAACACGTACTGGGCGGCCGCCTCCCCCACGGCCGTGGGGCAGGGGCTGACGATCAGCTTCGCCAAGCCGGAGCGGATCGACCGGATCGGGTTCCTCCTCGGCGCCCAGGACCAGCCCCAGAACTACCTGACCCAGCCCCGCCCGCAGGTGGTTCACCTGGCGTTCTCCGACGGCACCTCCGAGGACCTGACCCTGGTCGACCAGTCGGCCTTCCAGGCCTTCGCGGTCAAGGCCCGCAAGGCCTCCGCCGTGCACCTGACGGTCGAGTCGACCTTCGACTCGCCGTTCGGGCACAACGTGGCCATCACCGAGGTGGAGTTCTTCTCCAAGAAGTAGCCGGAGAATGCTGCCCCAACGGGCAAGAGGGGCGGCCCGAAAGGCTGTACCCGGCCGGTGGTGAGGCTGAGAGGCGACAGCCCAACATCGCGGTGTGATCAACGAGGTTGACGAGGCCCTACGCGCCCTGATCCGGGCTGACGCACTGGCAGGCACCGACGTCGAGGTGGCGTTGGAGGCTCCCACCCGCGACTGGGCCTCCCGCCGCAGCGGTCCCACGGTCAGCATGTACCTCTACGACATCCGCGAGGACAACAACCGCCGGGTGACCGGCACCATCCGGGTGCTCGACGAGGACGGCAAGGTCGTCGGCTACCGCCAGCCGCCCCGGACGTTCCGCCTGGCTTATCTCCTCACCGCCTGGACGCAGCGTCCGGAGGACGAGCACCGCCTCCTGGCCGCCATGATGGCCTGCTTCCTCCGCCACGACGTCGTCCCCGAGGAGCACGTGCCGGAGACGCTGCGCGACGGGGGCTACCCCCTCGGTCTGGCCGTGGCCCAGCCCCCGCCGGACAACCGCAAGATCCCCGACGTGTGGAGCTCGCTCGGCGGCGACCTCAAGCCGTCCCTCGACGTGGTGGTCACCTTGGCCGTCGACGTGGACACCTTCATCGAGGCGGCGACGCGGGTCATGCTGCCGCTGCGCCTGCGCAGCTCGGCGGTCGGCGACCTCAAGGCGGTCGACGACGAGCGGTCGCTGCGGCTGCCAGAGCCGGACGAGGACCGCCCGCCGGCCGATCCGGCGCCGGTGGGGCCCGCCCGCCGATGACCGACACCGCCCGCGCCCAGCCCAGCCAGGTCCACACCGCCTACCTGCTGGCTCGAGTCAGCCTGCTGGAAGGCCGTGTCGCCCACCTGGTCGAGCTGCGCCGCCGTTCGGATCCGTCTCCCGACGACCCGTTCCGCGGGCTGTACCTGGCCGACGAGCACGTGGGCTGGCTGCTGTCCGGTCGCCCCAGTCAGGTGGAGGGGACCGCCGAGGACGAGGACCGCCAGGAGCTGGAGGACGCCGCCGACCGGGCCACGGCCGAGGGGTGCGAGCCGCGCCTCAGGCGGCTGGCCTGGCGGGCGGGGCTGTCAGAGCTCGACGTGGAGCTGCTGGTGGCCGCCCTGGCCCCTGACCTCGACAGCCGCTTCGAGCAGCTGTACGGATACCTGAACGACGACGTGAGCCGACGCCGAGCCAGCGTCGGCCTGGCCCTGACGTTGTGCGGCGAGCCCGCCTGGAGCGGGCAGGCCCGTGCCCGTCTCCGCCCCGACGCCCCCCTCGCCGCCCTCGGCCTGCTGGCCGTCGACGAGCCCGACCGGCCCTATCTCACCCGCTCCCTGCGGGTGCCGGACCGGGTGGTCTCCTATCTGCTCGGGGAGGACCGGCCCGACCCCGCCCTCGCCGCCCTGCTGGCCCCGCCGTCGCCGGCCGCCGGCCTCGATCGGGCCGCCGCCCTGCGCCGGGTCCTCGACGGCGACCCCGGGTTGCTGGTGTACCTGCGTCAGGGGGCCCGGGCCTCGGCCACCGCCATCCTCTCGGCCCTGCAGGCCGACGGACTGGACGTCGTCCACCTCGACCTCGGCGCCCTGTCGCCGTCGGAGGACTTCGGCGCCGTCGCCGTGCTGGCCCGGCGCGAGGCGCTCCTCTCCGAGGCGGTCCTGGCCGCCGGTCCCCTCGAGGCGGTGGCGGACCGGGCGCCCGCCATGGTGCGGGCCCTGGCCTCCGCCGTCCTGTCGACCGACCAGGCTCAGCCCACCCCGCTCGTCCTCTACGGCCGGGCGGCGTGGGAGCCGGCCCTCACCCGGTGGGTCCCCCTCGTCATGGAGGTGCCCCCCACGGCCACGGAAGAGCGGTGGGCCCAGTGGGAGCGCAGCCTCGAGGGAGTCGCCGCCGTCGACGACCCGTTGGCGGCCACCGACCAGTTCCGTCTCTCGGTGGAGGAGGTCCACCGGTCCGCCACCGCCGCCCGGCTCCAGGCCGCCCTGGCGGGCAGCGCGGTGACCGGGGCTCATCTCCGGGCCGGCGCCCGGGCCCAGAACTCGGCCGGCCTCGAGCGCCTGGCCCGTCGCATCGAGCCGGAGGTGGGTTGGGACGACCTGGTGGTCGCCCCGCCGACCGCCGAGGGACTGCGCGAGCTCGCCGTGCGGGCCCGCCGGCGCGACGCCGTGCTGAAGGGGTGGAAGATGCGGCCGGGGGGCGGGCGGGGCAGCGGCGTCAGCGCCCTGTTCGCCGGAGACCCCGGCACCGGCAAGACCATGGCTGCCGAGGTCATCGCGGGCGAGCTCGGGGTCGACCTCTACGTGGTCAGCCTGGCCACGGTGGTGGACAAGTACGTGGGGGAGACGGAGAAGAACCTCGAGCGGATCTTCTCCGAGGCCGACGGGGTGAACGGGATCCTGCTGTTCGACGAGGCCGACGCCCTGTTCGGCAAGCGCTCCGAGGTGCGCGACGCCCACGACCGCTTCGCCAACATCGAGGTGGCCTACCTGCTGCAGCGGATGGAGGCCTTCGACGGCCTGGCCATCCTGGCCACCAACCTGCGCTCCAACGTCGACGAGGCCTTCGCCCGCCGCCTCGACCTGGTCGTCGAGTTCCCGATGCCCGACGAGGCCTTGCGGGCCGCGCTGTGGGACCAGTGCCTTGGCCCGGTCGCCCCCCGGGCCGACGACATCGACCTGACCTTCTGCGCCGAGGCGTTCGTCATCTCTGGAGGCAGCATCCGGTCGGCCGCTGTCACCGCCGCCTACCTCGCCATGGAGGAGGGCCGGTCCATCGCCATGGTGGACCTGGTCCGGGCGGTGCAGCGCGAGTACCGCAAGCTGGGGCGGCTGGTCGTGCCGGCCGAGTTCGGCCGCTACCACCACCTGGTGTCGGCCTCCGGCTGACGCCGGCCGCGGGGCCGGGTCGCGGTTCTGCCTGATGGGGCAGGTCTTGCTTCCCTCAGGCCCGCCCGCCGGGCCTTTAGGCCCTAGGGCCCCAGGTTGCACCCTGAGATCGGTTGGCGACCCCTAGGAGGAGTGGCATGCCGAACTACCTGTCACCGGGCGTCTACGTCGAGGAGGTCGAAGCCGGTTCTCGGCCGATCGAAGGCGTAGGTACGGCCGTGGCTGCATTTGTGGGCCTCGCCGAGAGCGGGCCCTTCAACACGCCGACCCTGGTGACGAACTGGAGCCAGTTCACCCAGACCTTCGGTGGCTTCGCCCCGGGCAGCTACCTGGCCCATTCCGTGTACGGCTACTTCATGAACGGCGGCGGAGCTTGCTACGTCGTCCGGATCGGTGGCGACGGCAACGGCCACGTGGACGAGCAGGCCCGGGCCGCCCTGACGGCCGGTGCGGCTGCGACCGACGGCGCCAAGGTCGGCGGCTACCGCGTCCTGGCTCTCGAAGCGGGCGAGGCGGGCAACCACATCACCGTCGAGGTGGCCGACGCCAGCGAGGGCGCTCCCGAGGAGACCTTCAAGCTGGTCGTCAAGCGGGGCGGCAAGGTGGAGGAGACCTTCGACAACCTGTCCACCAAGAAGGGCCGCCAGAACGCGGTGACCGTGGTCAACGCCCAGTCGAAGTGCATCCGCCTCGAGGACCTCGGTCTGGCCAGCGAGCCGCTGACCCGCTCGGAGGTCGCCCTGGCCGGTGGCGGAGCCCCGGCGGTGGCGACGGTGAGCCTGGCCCCGGACGACTACGTGGGCGACTCCGCCGACCGGACCGGCTTCGGCGGCCTGGAGTCGGTCGACGAGATCACCATGGTCTGCGTCCCCGACCTGATGGCCGCCTACCAGCAGGGCGCCATCGACCTCGAGGGCGTCCAGGCCGTGCAGCTGGCCATGATCGCCCACTGCGAGCTGATGGGCGACCGGGTCGCCATCCTCGATCCGCCCCCGGGCCTCAACGCCCAGCAGATCAAGGAGTGGCGGGTGGACAAGGCGGGCTACGACTCCAAGTACGCCTCCCTGTACTGGCCGTGGGTCAAGATCTTCGACCCGAGCACCGGCACCAACACCCTGGTTCCGCCCAGCGGCCACATCGCCGGCATCTGGGGCCGTAACGACGACACCCGCGGGGTCCACAAGGCCCCGGCCAACGAGGTGATCAGGGGCGCCCTGTCCCTGGAGACCAACATCACCAAGAGCGAGCACGACCTGCTGAACCCGGTCGGCATCAACTGCATCCGTGCCTTCCCGGGCCGGGGCATCCGGGTGTGGGGCGCCCGCACCCTGTCGTCCGATTCGGCGTGGCGCTACCTCAACGTGCGGCGGCTGTTCAACTACCTGGAGGAGTCCATCCTCAACGGGACGGACTGGGTGGTCTTCGAGCCGAACGACCCGGCCCTGTGGGCCAAGATCCGCCGTTCGATCGCGGCGTTCCTCGTCAACGAGTGGCGCAAGGGCGCCCTGTTCGGCAACACGCCGGGCGAGGCCTTCTACGTCAAGTGCGACGACGAGACCAACCCCGCCGAGGGCATCGACGCCGGACAGGTGGTCTGCGAGATCGGAGTCGCTCCGGTCAAGCCGGCCGAGTTCGTGATCTTCCGCCTGTCGCAATACTCGGGCGGAACCAGCCTGGTCGCCGAGTAACCCGCCGAACGAAGGAGCGAACTAGATGGCAACGTATACCGATTCCACCTACGACACCGGCGTCGGCTGGTCGTTTGGCCTGGAGATCGACGGTATCGAGATCAAGGAGATCCAGGAGGTCGACGGCCTCAAGCTGGAGTCCGACGAGATCGAGCTCAAGCACAACACGCCCGACGGCAAGTACGTGAACAAGCGCCTTCCGGGACGCAAGAAGGCGGGCGAGCTCACCTTCACCCGTGGCGTCACCCACGACAAGGGTTGGGAGACCTGGATCAAGCACGTGTTCGACGGGAAGATGAAGGACGCCCGCAAGCACGGCACGATCAAGATCTACAACTACGAGAACGCCGTGGTGCGCGAGTTCGTGTTCCACAACGGGTGGCCCAAGAGCATCGAGTTCTCGAGCCTCAAGGCGGGCGACACCAGCCTCCTCACCGAGAAGCTCGTCATGGTGCACGAGGGCCTCGAGCCGGCGCCGTAAAAATGCGCCGAGTCTCCAACGGTTCGGCGGCAGTGGCGGTCGGGGAGCGGGGCGAGGAAGAGCTCCGCTCCCCAGTTGCCGCCCCGCCCGAGCCGCTTCGAACCGAGTTCGACTTCGAGCTGCCCCGGGGCTACATCGACGACAACGGGGTGCTCCACAAGACGGGCACCATGCGCCTCGCCACCGCCCGTGACGAGCTGCTGCCCCTCCACGACGACCGGGTCCGCGAGAACCCCGCCTATCTCACCGTCGTGCTGCTGGCCCGGGTCATCACCCGGCTGGGCGCCATCGAGGGAGACAACGTCCGCGCCGCCGTCATCGAGCGGCTGTTCGCGTCGGACCTCGCCTTCCTTCAAGATCTGTACCGCCGGATCAACACCGAGGGGCATACCCGGGCTGCGGTCACCTGCCCGGCCTGTCACGAGCGCTTCATGGTCGATCTGGCCGGTGGTGGCCTGGGGGAACAGTGACGTACGCAGCAGAACGGCTGTATGAGGAAGCTGCGTACGTCGCCTACCACTTCCACTGGGCGCTCGACGACATCCTCGACCTCGAGCACCCGACGCGCCTCCGCTTCGTAGAGGAGATCGCCAAGATCAACCGCCGGATCTCCGGCGAGGGCTGATCGTCCGTGGGTCTGGGCTCCCGTCTCCGCCGTCGGAGCGGCCCGGTCGACCGACCGGCCGACCCGGCCGATCGCCGCGGGACGCCACCGCCAGACGAGGCGCCCATAACCGCCGAGATGCTGGAGGCCCTCGGTCGCCGGGGGTGGCAGGAGGTGGGGCCCATGGGCTCCGCCATCCCGGAGATGCCGCTCACCCTGACGGTGGCCTTCGAGGAGGTGCTGCCCAGCCGCCGCCGGCCGAGCCCGGTGCTCATCGAGTCGCTGGGCCACGCCATCGACCCGGCCGGACCGGTCGGGCTGGTCGAGGGGGCGGTCCTCACCACGCTGGGCCGGGCTCCCGCTGCCGTACCGGCGCCGGTGAGACACTCAGGATCCGAGATGCCGGTGGTCGCCGTCGACCACCCCGATGCTGAGCCCTCCGACCCTCTGGTCTTCGATCCCCCGGCGCGCCGGCCCCTTCCCAGGCGCCCGGCGACCGAGGTCGCCACCGAGCGGCCTTCGGCTGATCCCGCAACCCCGCCCCCCGCGCCCACCACCACCGTCGTCAACGGGCCCGCTCCCGTCGACGCACCCCCCGTGGTGGCGGCGCCGGCCGCACCGACGATGATCCGGGCCGAGCCTCCCGCCGACCAGCTCGTCACCGAGCTCAGCGTGGCCCGCCTTCCCTCTCGGGGAGGTCCGCCCCACCCGTCACCAGAGCAGCCGTCGCCCGGCACCGCCACACCTTCGACGCCGCCTGCTCTCCGCCCCGTCGACGCCCCCGTCCCTCCGGTGCCGGCACCCCAGATGGCTCGGCCGGCCGATCGACCGGCGGCGGTGGCGCCCCCCCTCGGTCAGACCGAGGAGAGACAACCGGGTAGCGAGCCGGCGGTCACGCCGGCGCCCGCCGTGCGCCCGGAGGGGCCCGACTCGGGCGACACTGCTCCGCTCGACCTGGCGGTGCCGCCGGTTCGGTCGCTCGGTGAGCCGCCCGACCCGGCGGCTGGTCAGGCGTCCCCGGCGGCTACTCCGCTGCTGGGAGGGCGCCCGATCGCCAGCTCCGAACCCCGGCCTTCGACTCCTTCCCGCCAGGCCACCACGGCGGACCCCGCTCAGGCCGCGGCGCCCCCCCAGCCCGAGGCGCGCCGCAGCCGCTCCGGGCTCGGAGCGCCCATCGCCGCGGTGCCGTCCAGCGCCATCACCCCCGAAGAGCTGCTGGGACCCGCCGCGCCGGGCGCAGCCGGTCCCAAGGTTCCCCTGTCGGGCGGACAACCGACCGGCGCAGCCGTCGCCGGCGGCGTGGGTCCGGCCAACCAAGTCGCCCTCCCGCTGGCCGGCGCCCGGCCAGCCCCGGAGGCGGCGATCACCGGACACCGGGTGGGACAGCCGTGGCGCCGGCCGGAGGCCGCCGGGGAGGAAGCGATCCGACCCGACGAGGTCACCGAGCGCCTGGCCTCCGGTGAGCGGCGCCAAGACCTCCGGGGCCAGCCCCTTGCCGTGGTGGCGATCGAGCCGCTGGTCGAGCGGACCGTCCGCCTGGCCGAGACGGCGCTGTCCCGACCCCGGCGCACCGTGCCCCTTCTGGGCCAGGAGCGGCGCCCGCCCCTGCCGGCGCCCGCTCCTGCCGATCACGAAACGGTTCCGGTGCGGGCCGCGGTTTCGGCCCAGGTAGGTGTGGACCTGTCGTCGGTGCCGGTGGATCGTGGGGTCGAAACGGTCGCCCAGTCCCGGCGGCTGGCCGCCCAGGCCTACACCGACGACTCCGGCGTGCACATCCCACCGACGGTCGGCCGCCTCGACCGCTCGCCCGGGCGCGAGCTGCTGGCCCACGAGCTCACCCACGCCGCCCAGCGGATCGTGATGGGGTCCGTGCCCGACGAGCGCAGCCCCGCCGGCCGCCGCCTCGAAGCACAGGCCGACTCGGTGGCCGAGCGGCTGGCTCAGCTGCCCGCCGTCACCCCGTCGAGCCCACCCCGGCCCCGTGCCGGCGTGCCTGGTGCTGGTGGGCCCGGACCGGCCCCCACTGCCCTTCCGTCCCCACCGGCGGTCACCGTCCTCGCCGCCGCCCCGGCGATTACGCCGCCGGCCCTGACTCCGACTGCGCCGGCCGCGCCGCGCCTAACAGAGCTCGCCGAGCGCGCCGGTCCCGGCGAGGCGCCGACGGCTCCGCCGCAACGGCGAAGCGAACCCCCCCAGGCGCGCCCGTCCGGCCCGGAAGAGTCCCCGCGTCCCGTCGCCGTCTCGCCGGCCCTCGCCGGACTCGAGCGTCGGCTGGCCCAGCTGGAGGAGACGGCGTCGGCGGCGCTGGCCGCGACCGATACCGCTCCGGCCGCCGTCGGGTTGGCCAGCGCAACGTGGCAGTCCCCGCTGGCGGTGTCGGCGCCCGCCCCGGCCGCCCCGGCGGTGGCGCCCCCGGCGGTGCCCGCCGCCCCGGCCGCGGTGTCGAACGGGGTGCAGCGCAAGCCCACCGCCGACGGAAGCCCGTGGTCGGTCAAGCCGACCAACGCCGACCTCGAGCGGATGGCCCGGCTGCTCTACCCGGTGCTCCGCCTCGAGCTGGTGTCGGAGCTCCGAGAGGATCGTGACCGGGCCGGCCGGCTGTCCGACATTTACGGGAGGTGGTGACGGTGGCCGATCCGCTTACCGACCCTGCCCTCAGCGTCTACTTCGAGGTTTCGCTGGACACGGCCGCTCTCGGCCAGTGGTCCACCTGCTCGGGTCTGGGTCTGGAGATCGAGCACGACCCGAAGGCGACCGGGTCGGTTTCCACGTTCATGCACCACTTCACCGGGCGGATCAAGTACACCAACCTGACCCTGTCGCGCCCGGTCTGCCCCGACACCAGCAAGGTGATGACCTGGCTGTCGACGTTCTCGTCCATGCCGGTGCCGGGCACGGCCAGCGTCGCCGCCCTCGACACCGAGGGCAACCCCATCATGACCTGGGAGCTGTACGGGGTCGTCCCCGTGAAGTGGACGGGACCGTCGTTCGACTCGTCCAACCTGCAGATCGCCACCGAGACGCTCGAGCTCGCCTACACCGGATTCCTGTAAGGGGTGCCCCGATGAGCATGTCAGCCGGAGCCGGAGCCGGAGCGGCCGCCTCGGCGGCGGGGAGCCTGGTCAGCGCGTACATCCAGATCCTCCCGCCGGGCGAGGGACAGATCGACTTCCAGGTCAACCCGAACCAGTACCACGTCACCAAGCAGGCCCACTGGAAGGAAGACGCCCAGACGGCCAGCTCCGAGGCGGGCGCCCAGCAGTTCCAGGGCACCCAGGCCCGCAGCCTGTCGCTCACTCTGTTCTTGGACTCGTCGCTCACCCCGCCGTTCAACGTGACGCCGAAGATCCAGATGCTGCTGTCCACCTGCGACCCGACGACCGCATCCATCGAGGACGGCAACCCGGCCCCCCCGGAGATCCTGTTCGGCTGGGGCCTCACCGAGCCGTTCCGCGGCTACATCACCAGCGTCGACGTCACCTACTCGCTGTTCCGGCTGGGCACCCCGATCCGGGCCGAGGCCAACGTGTCGATCACCGAGGTGCCCCTGCCCCTGCCGGGCACCAACCCCACCTCCGGCGGCCTGGCCACCCGGCGCACCCACACCGTCGTCGCCGGCGACACCCTGGCCTCGGTCGCCCAGAAGGAGTACGGGCGACCGGCCCTGTGGCGGCCGCTGGCCGACCTGAACGGCATCGACGACCCGACCCGGCTGCGCCCCGGCACGGTGTTGATAGTCCCCGAGCGCTCCGAAGTGGAGAAGCTCGCCTGACATGTCCGTCCTCGGCATCTCCACCACCGACCTGATCGTCGAGGTCGGCGGCGCGCCGCTCGACCCGATCGTGTTCGGCATGCTGGTGTCGGCCGAGGTCGACACCAGCCTGTTCCTGCCCGACCAGTTCCGTCTCGTGTTCCGGGGAGGGCGGGCCGACGTCCTCGGGCTCGGCGCCCTGGACATCGCCGTGCCGGTGACCATCCAGATCACCGCCGGCGAGGAGCCGATCCCGATTACAGAAGGGGAGATCACCGCCGTCGAGATCGACTACGGGCCTCAGGGCAACCTCACCGTGGTGCGGGGCCTCGACCTGTCCCACCGGCTGATGAAGGGCACCAAGACCCGGGCCTTCCCCGACATGACCAGCTCCGACGCGGTGGGGGCCGTCCTGGCCGAGGCCGAAGTGATGCCGGGGGAGATCATCCCCACCAACTCCATCTACTCCCAGCTCACCCAGGGCAACGTGTCGGACTGGGTGTTCATCCAGCAGCTGGCGGCCGAGGAGGGCTACGACGCCTACTCGAGCAACGGGCTGTTCAACTTCAAGCCCGCCGGCGAGGCGGCCGAGGGGTTGCCCCCGGTCATGAGCTACGCCGAGCCGGCCATGGCCTCCCAGCTGGTCATGGGCAAGAACCTCATCCGCCTCCGGGCGTCGGTGTCGGGGGCCGAGCAGGTCGCCGCCGTGCAGGTGCGGGGCTGGGACCCGCTGCTCATGGCCCCGGTGATCGGCGAGTCGCCGGCGCTGGCCACCGCCGTGCTGAGCGACGACCCCGCCGTCGAGCCCGACGCGCTGGCCGGCGAGGTGGGCGGGGAGCAGTTCGTGGCCACCGACCGCCCCTACGACAGCGAGGGGGCGGCGATGAAGAAGGCCACCGCCATCGCCAACCAGATCGCCAGCTCGTCGGTGGAGATGCACGGCGAGTGCCTGGGCGACCCTTCCATCGTGGCCGGGGCCAGTGTCAGCGTCGGCATGGCCGGCCCCCCGTTCGACGGCCAGTACGTGGTGTCGGAGGCGACCCACCGCTGGCATCCCAGCCAAGGCGGCTACACGACCTGGTTCACCATCGGGGGGCGGCGCGACCGGTCCCTGCTGGCCCTGTCCTCGTCGCCGACCGGCAGCGCCGGCTCGGTGCGCCCCACCATCCCGGGTGTGGTCATCGCCACGGTGCTCGACACCAACGACCCCGAGGAGATGGGCCGGGTGAAGCTCCAGTTCCCCTGGCTCGACGACATGTACATCACCGACTGGGTCCGACCGGTCCAGCTGGGCGCCGGCCCCGACTACGGGTGTCTGTGGATCCCCGAGATCGAAACCGAGGTGCTGGTCGCCTTCGACCGGGGCGACATCGCCCACCCCTACGTCATCGGCAACCTGTTCAACGGGATGCAAAGGCCGATCCCGCCGCCGAACGTGGAGGGCGGCCTGGTGGGCCAGCGCCGGATCATGTCGCGGATGCGCCACCAGATCCTCTTCGACGACGGTCCCGAGGTGCAGGGCATCACCATCCAGAGCGGGGAGATGGACTGCACCATCAAGATCGACGCCGAGGAGCAGGCCATCAGCATCATCTCCGCCGGCCAGGTGACGGTGGAGGCCGCCGCCGAGCTGAGCATCACCGCCGTGGGCGACATCTCCATCACGACAGAGGGGGCGATGTCCATCGAGGCCAGTGAGCTCAGCATCAACGCCGAGGCCATCACGGTGGCGGCCGACACCGCCCTCACCCTGTCCGGGGACGCCGAGGTGACGGTGGCCGGCGCCGTCGTCATGCTGGGGGAGGGCTGATCGTGGCCGAACAGTTCATCGGTCGGGGCTGGCAGTACCCGATGGCGGTCAACGCCGGCGGGGGCATCGCCCTGTCGGACGGCGACGCCAAGCTAGAGCAGGCCATCCGGCTCATCCTGGGCACGGCCAAGGGCGAGCGGCCCATGCGCCCCGAGTTCGGCTGCGGCATCCACGACTACGTCTTCGCCCCGGCCAACATCACCACCGCCGGCAAGGTCTCCTACGAGGTCAAGACGGCCCTGGCCCGGTGGGAGCCCCGCATCGACGTCCGCGACGTGGTCGTCACCTTCGACCGGGTGGACCGCGGCTGCCTCTACATCGACGTGCAGTACAGCAAGAAGGGCAGCTACGACCGTCGCAACCTCGTGTTCCCGTTCTACGTCATCCCAGAGGAGCAGTGACCGCCATGGCGCTCCAGGTACCCAACCTCGACGACCGCAAGTTCCAGGACCTCGTCGACGACGCCAAGCGCCTGGTCCAGCAGCGCTGCCCCGAGTGGACCGACCACAACGTGTCGGACCCGGGCGTGACGCTGATCGAGACCTTCGCCTACATGGTCGACCAGCTGATCTACCGCCTCAACCGGGTACCGGACCGCAACTTCGTCAAGTTCCTCGATCTCATCGGGGTGAAGTTGTTCCCGCCGACACCGGCGACGACCGACGTCACCTTCTGGCTGTCGACCCCGCAGGGCTCGCCGGTGGTCGTGCCGGCCGGCACGACCGTCGCCACCCGTCGAGGGGAGGCGGCCGATTCCGCCGTCACCTTCACGACCGTCTCCGAGCTGGTGATCGCCAGCACCGAGCGGACGCTTCTGTGCACCAACCCGGCCGACGGCACGTGGCGCAACGTCACCGACGCCATCAACCTCTCCCCGATCGGCGTGTTCTCCATGGCGCCCCTGCCGGGTGACGCCTTCATGATCGGACTGGCCGAGCCGGTGGGGGGCTGCGCCATCTCGGTCCGCATGGACTGCGACATCGACGGGGTCGGCGTCGACCCCGACCACCCGCCCCTGGTGTGGGAGGCCCACGACGGCGCCAGCTGGGTGGCCTGCGAGGTCGAAGAGGACACCACCGGCGGCATGAACCGGGCCGGCGAGGTCATCCTCCACGTGCCGGCCGGCCACGCCATGGGGCTGTTCCACCAGCTGCGGGCGGCCTGGCTGCGGGCCCGCCTGGTCCAGCCGGCCCCCGGCCAGCCCTTCTACAGCGCCTCGCCCACGGTGGCCAACGTCGACGTGGCGACCCTCGGCGGCACCGTCACCGCCTTTCAGGGCGACGTGATCGAACAGGAGGTGCTGGGCACGGCCGAGGGCCTGCCCGGGCAACGGCTGTCGGTGTGGAGACCGCCGGTCGTGCGCACCCCCGAGCCGGTGGTGCTCGAAGTGTCGGCCGGTGAGGGCTGGGAGGAGTGGACCGAGGTCTCCGACTTCGCCGCCAGCGGCCCCGACGACCGCCACTTCGTGCTGGACGCCTCGGCCGGCGAGGTCCTCCTCGGGCCGGCCGTGCGCCGCCCGGACGGCGACCTCGACTACCACGGGGCGGTGCCGCCCAAGGGCTCGGTCCTCCGTCTCCGGCGCTACTGGACCGGCGGGGGGCGGCGGGGCAACGTCGCCCGGGGCGCCATCCAGGTGTGCCGCACCCAGATCCCGTTCGTGTCGCGGGTCGAGAACCGCCGGCCGGCGACCGGCGGGGTCGACGGTGAGACCATCGAGCAGGCCAAGGACCGGGGGCCGATCAGCCTGCGAACCCTCGGCCGGGCGGTGACCATCGAGGACTACGAGCAGCTCGCCCGCCAGGCCGCCCCCGAGGCGGCCCGCATCAGGGCGGTGGGAGCGACCGAGGACTCCGCCGGCGTGCGGGTGCTGCTGGTGCCCACCGCCGATCCCGGCGACGACGGCCGCATCCGCCTCGGGCAGCTGGCTCCCCCGGAGGCGATGCTCGCCGCCGTGGGCGCCCACCTCGACCGCCGGCGCACGGTGGGGGCCCGGGTCGTCGTCGAGCCCCCCCACTACCAGGGCATCACCGTCGTCGCCCGCGTCGTCGCCCATCCGTGGGCCGACGCCGCCCGGGTGCGGGCCGCCGCCCTGCAGGCCCTCTACGAGCACCTCAACCCGCTGACCGGCGGACAGGACGGCCAGGGCTGGGAGTTCGGTCGGGCCGTCCACATCGGCGAGGTGTACGGCGTGCTGCAGGCCGTGCCCGACGTGCGGGCCATCGAAGACGTGCAGCTGTTCGCCGCCGATCCCCTGAGCGGCGAGCGGGGCCCGTCGGTGACCCGGGTGGAGCTGCCGGCCAACGCCCTCGTTCTCTCCTTCGAGCACCAAGTCAAAGCGACGGCGGCGGCATGACCGACCTCGCCGTTCGCCCCGCCGCACCACCGACCCCGTTCGAAGGTCGGGGCCTGGTCGCCGGCCTGGGCACCCCGCGGCCGTTGGGAGAGCTGCTCCCGGCGCTGCTGCAGGAGGACGAGCTGTGCATGCGGCTCATGGCGGCGTTCGACGAGGTGCTGGCCCCCGCCATCTCGGTCATCGACTGCTTCGACTCCTACCTCGACCCCGGGGTGGCGCCCTCCGACTTCGTGGAATGGCTGGCCGGCTGGGTCGGCCTCGACCTCGACGGCACCTGGCCGGCCGAGGAGCTGCGCAACCTCGTCGGCGCCGCCATCCGCCTCTACCGCGACCGGGGAACGCCGCACGGGCTGGCCGACCTGGTCGAGCTGTACGCCGGCGTGCGGCCCACGATCGAGGAGAGCGGCGGCTGCATCTGGTCGTCGCGGCCCAACACCGCCCTACCCGGTTCGGACCAGCCCTGCGTGGCAGTGCTGGTGCCGCGGGGCGGCCCCCGCCAGGTCAACACCCGGGTGCTGGACCGGATCGTCACCACCGGCAAGCCGGCCCACCTGCCCCACCGGGTGGAGATGGTGCTGCGGGGCGACGATCCGACAAACGCAGCGCTGCCGGCCAACGGGTGAGGCGGCCCATGTGGTTCGAAAGGGATGAGAGGGCTCAGCCTGGCGTAGACAACTCGTGCCGAGGTTGTTCGAGCTCGGTACGCTCGGTCGAGGATGCACCATGACCGCACCGCGCCGCCCTGGCGCAGCGCGCTGAGCCATGGTGCGGATGACAAAGGGGGCGTGCGGTGCCCAACCGTGAGCAAGACAGCAAGCTCCGCAGCGACCCTCCGGTGCGGGCGCGGCCCCGTTCGACGGTCGAGGAGTCGGAGGCCAACCCGCTCTCCGATCTTCAACAGAAGGCGGGCAACCAGGCGGTCGCTGCCCTTGTCGAGCGGGCGACGAGCCGGATGCCGTCGGGCACGGGCAAGTTCAGCCGGCTGCTGTCAGGGGTGGACGACTCCCCCTCCAGCCCCGGGCTGAGGCCCGCCCAGGACGCCGCTGCCGAGGCTCACGCCGACCGGGTGGCCGACGCCACTGTCAGCCACCTCGGCCCGCGCGCCTCGGCCCCTCCGGTGGTGGGCGGCGTGCTCCACCCCAGCGTGCGTGCGGCCATGGCCGCGGTCCAACCCGGCGTGGGGGGGTTGGGACAGGTCCGGTTCCGCACCGACGACCACGCCGCCGGCCAGGCTGAAGGCATCGGGGCCCGGGCTTTCTCGCGCGGTGGCGAGGTGTCGGTCGGACGGGGCGAGCTGGGTCGAGGGGTGGAATCGACCCGGTTGGCCGCCCACGAAGCGGCACACGCCGTCAGCCACGCTGCTCCCAGCGGAATGGTGCACGCCAAGCTGCGGGGTGTGCGCAGCGCCCTGGAGAACCAGGGCGGTGGCACCACATCGGGGTCGGTGAGGAAGTTCTTCGGCGTCCTCACCAACTGGGACAAGATCCTGACCAGCGTGGCGGCCTACGAGGAGATGGAAGAGGCCTTCCTCGCCAAGGGCAAGCCCAGCAAGGTGGAAGTGGGCCAGGTTGCTCCCCGCTTCTTGGAGCAGCTGATGAAGATCCGCAACAACTGCGCGTCGTGGATGGCGTCGAACGGGGGAGAACGCCAGGCCGGCTGGGGCGACAAGGTGGCTCGGTCGCGCAAGCAGGCCCAGGAGAATCCGGACCTGGAGAACCCCTGGAAGGACCCCAGCGCCGACGCCCGCAGCAAGCCCGGCCGGCGCCAGGCCATCGCCCAGCTCGTCACCCGGGTCGAGACCGAGATCGCCGACCTCGAGTCCGGGCGATGGGGTGACACGCTCGGGCTGTCAGACAAGCAGGTGTCGAAGGAGGGCCGCGAGGACAAGGGCCAGAAGAGCAGCGTCAAGGAGCTCCACTACGTGACGGAGAACGGCGAGTTCTCCGGCTACTTCAAGGCCGAGAAGGGCTTCAACGACGCCCCCGAACCACACGAGCTGGACTCCGGTATCCGCCAGGTCGACCCCAACCTGGGAGCTCGGGCGATCGCCAGCTACCGCCTCGATCAGCTCTTCGGCGCCGGCGTGACGGCCAGGGCGGAGTGGGCGGTCCGCAACGGGGTCATGGGGACGGTGCTGGAAAGCGCCAACGGCGTCGCCTTCAGCGACATGCTCCGGGCCGGCTCGCACGAGGCGTCCATGCAGCCGGGGCGCACGGCGACCGATGTGGACGATCCCGTCTTGCAGCAGGGCCTCAACAAGCTCCAGCTGATGGATGTGATCTGCGGCCAGCTGGATCGCCACCAGGCCAACTACCGGATCAACCTCGACAAGCAGGGCAAGGTCACGGGAGTGACCGGCATCGACCTCGACATGTCGTTCGGGTCTGACCTGAGCAGCGCCAAGGAGATGGACAAGATGAAGGGTGCCGCCCCCAACTGGGCCGGCATGCCCGAGCTGATCGACGCCGAGTTCGCCGAGCGCATCCTTCAGGTCAGCGAGAGCGACGTCCGATTGGCCCTCAAAGGGCTGCTCAACGAGTCGGAGATCGGCGCCACCGTCATGCGCTTCCAGGCGGTCAAGCAGATCGTCAGTGAGATACCCAAGGAGAAGCTGGTCACCAAATGGGGTGTCACCACCGCCAACGCCCAACGGGGCTATGCCAAGCGGTGGGGCTTTGAAGGAGCCAACTCCTATGCGGGTCAGGTGCTCGACAGCCACGTGATCGCCGCCTACTCGGATGTCCACGACCAGCTGACTTCCATCAACCGCGAGCCTCCGACCATCCCCGGGCCCCCCTTGAGCGTCGAGACCCACTCCTATCTGGCGGGTCTGCCCTCGTTCACCACCCGCGTCTACGGCAAGGTCATGGTCGAGCTAATGCGCAGCGACGTGACCACCTATGTCCAGAACGGGTCGGTGAACCCGGAGGACGCCATGGACTTTGGAATGAGCCTGATCGATGAGCTGCTGAGCGACGACCACCTGAGAGCTCTGTGCGAGATCACCTGTCAGGAGAACGCCGACCTCACCGCGGCGGCAACGGCGGTCGGGAAGCTGCTGGCCCCTCGCTACAAGGACATCTTCCGCAATGTCTTACTGGCGCACGGCCACGGTCGGGTCCTCGCCGGCATCGACTGACAGGGAGACCCGGTCGGTGGCTCGGCGGCCGGGTGGATTCGCGGCCTTTTGCCGGGTTGGGAAGTTCTCCGGTAGTTTCTGGCTTCAAGTCAGGTGCCGTCGGGTACCGATGAAGCACTGTGGAGAGCGCCACCCCCCGCCGCAGCCGCCGGACGGTCCGCCTGCCGGACCTGGAGCGGGCCGAGTCGTGGCGGGCGTTCCTGGGCCACTACCTGGCCAGTGACACCCGGTCGGCGGTTGACACCTTCCTCGTCGGCCTCTCCAAGCTGGGCCCCCGCCCCATCGCCTAGCCGGGCTAGGTAACACCGGTTTCCGACGCTGCGGCGGCGGGAACAGGGGGACCACTCTTCCTGGGGAGGCAGCAGTGGCGGACAGCGTCGAGTTCGACCCTCGGCCGGACGCGGTCAACGAGGTGCGCCGGCTGGTCCGGGCCCGCCTCGCCGGCGGCGGGCGGGCCGACCTCGAGGACGACGCCGTGCTGGTGGCCGCCGAGCTGGCCACCAACGCCTTGTTCCACGGCCGGGGGCCGATAACGGTGAGCGTGTCCACCACGACCGGCGGCCCGGTCCGGATCGAGGTCGCTGACCGCAGCCCGGTGCCCCCGCGGGTCGGACCCCACCGTGAGCTCGGAACCACCGGGCGGGGCCTGACCGTGGTGACAGCCCTGGCCACCGTCTGGGGCTGCGAGCTGACCCCCGACGGGAAGGTCGTGTGGGCCGAACTGGGCGGTGAGACCCGGGCCGACGAGATCGACCTGCGGACCCTCGGGTCCGACCAAGGCGTTCCGTCCGCCGGCAACATCGAAGCCGCTGTCGGTTAACCGGTCGCCGGAGCCTTCGGCGGGCAGGTAGGTAGCGGGCGAACCGGGCCGACCATTGTCGCTCGGCCGGCGGGTTGCTAGGTTCGCCGCCCTTGAAGCCACCGCCGTTCGAGTACCGGGCACCGACGAGCGTCGAAGAGGCACTCGACCTGCTGTGGGAGCACGGCGACGAGGCCCGTCCCCTGGCCGGCGGTCAGAGCCTGGTGCCGCTCATGGCCCTCCGGCTGGCTCGCCCGTCGCTCTTGGTCGACCTGGCCGGGGTGGCCGGGTTGGACGCCATCGGGTCGGCCAACGGGTCCGTCACTGTCGGGGCCATGGTGCGAGAGCGGGCGGCCGAACGTTCGGCCGAGATCGCCGGGTCGGCGCCGCTGCTGGCCGCCGCCCTGCCGTTGATCGGGCACCCCGCCATCCGCAGCCGGGGCACGGTCGGGGGCAGCCTCTCCCACGCCGACCCGGCGGGAGAGCTGCCGGCGGTGGCCCTGGCCGCCGAGGCCGTGATGGTGGCCCGCAGCCATCAGGGGGAGCGGACCATCCCCGCCGCCGACTTCTTCACCGGGTACTTCAGCACCGCCCTGGCCCCCGACGAGCTATTGACCGAGGTCCGCTGGCCCGAGGCGGCCGACGGCTCCGGCGCCGCCTTCGAGGAGGTGGCCCGGCGCCACGGCGACTTCGCCATGGTCGGCGTGGCGGCCATGGTCAGTCTGGAGGCCGGCAAGATCACCTCGGCCCGCCTGGCCCTGAGCGGTGTCTCCGACACGCCGGTGCGCGCCGGCGACGCCGAGGCGGCGTTGGTGGGCGTGGCGCCGGGCGACGAGGCCTTCGGCGAAGCAGCCCAGCTGGCCGCCGCCGCCCTGTCCCCGCCGTCCGACCTGCACGGCTCCTCCGCCTACCGCCGCCACGTGGCGGGCGTCCTCGTGCGCCGGGCCCTGGCGGTGGCGGTGGCCCGGGCCCAGGGGAGCCGATGAGCGTTGGTCAGCTGTTCGCCGGGACTGTTGTTGCAGGAATGCCTAGAAGAGGTCGGAGAGGTGATGGTGATTCGTAGGCAAATTTGCCATCGAACGGGCGCACCCTCCGCCGGGAGTTGTACGCAAAGTTGCGCACCGGACGGCCCGACCCCGACGACCACGACCAGGACCAGAACACGATGAGCGCCGTCGAAGTCGAGCTGACCGTCAACGGGAAGCGCCAGCGCGCTTCCGTCGAGCCTCGAAAGACTCTCGCCGACTTCCTGCGCGACGACCTCGGCCTGACCGGCACCCACCTCGGCTGCGAGCACGGGGTGTGCGGGGCGTGCACGGTCGTGGTGGACGGCGAGCCGGCCCGCTCCTGTCTGATGCTGGCGGTGCAGGCCCGGGGGGCCGACATCGTGACCGTCGAGGGCCTTTCCGTCGACGGGGAGATGAACCCGCTGCAGCAGGCGCTGTGGGACTCGCACGGGTTCCAGTGCGGATTCTGCACACCCGGGTTCCTCATGCAGATCACCGCCCTGCTGGCCGAGAACCCCTCCCCGGGCGAGGCCGAGATCCGCGAGGCCCTCTCGGGCAACATCTGCCGCTGCACCGGATACGAGAACATCATCGACGGCGTCCTGCGGGCCGCCGGCGTCACCAACAGCTAGGAGGCGACATGGCGGCTCCGATGGCCCAGCGCTACACGGGCGCCAGCGTCAGGCGCTCGGAGGACCCCCGCATCCTCACCGGGAAGGGCCGCTACGTCGACGACGTCCGCCTGCCCGGCATGCTGCACGCCACCTTCGTGCGCAGCCCCTTCGCCCACGCCCGCATCACCGGCGTCGACGTGTCCGCCGCCCGTCAGGCCCCCGGAGTGGCGGCCGTCATCACCGGCGAGGAGATGGTGGGCCTCACCGTCCCCGGCCCCGGCCTCATGGGGATGATGAGCGGGGGGATGCCGGTCCCGTCGTTCACCGTGCTGTGCACCGACAAGGTCCGCCTGGTCGGCGATCCGGTGGCCATCGTGGTGGCGGAGAGCCGCTACCTGGCCGAGGACGCCGCCGAGCTGGTCGAGGTGGACTACGAGGAGCTGCCGGCCATCGCCACCGCCGAGCGGGCCCTCGACCCGTCGCTGCCGGCCATCTTCGAGGACCTCGGCTCCAACGTGCTCAACCGGTCGGAGACGGCCGCCTTCGGCGACGTCGACGCGGCCTTCGCCCGGGCCGACCGGGTGGTGTCGGCCCGGCTGCGTCAGCACCGCCACCAGAACGTGCCCATGGAGTGCCGGGGGTGCGTGGCCAGCTTCGACCCGGAGTCGGGCGAGCTGACCATGTACTCGGCCAATCAGGGCGTCCACCTGGCCCGCATGGGCCTGTCCCAGCAGCTGGGCCTGGCCAACGAGAAGATCCGGGTGGTGGCCGGCGACATCGGCGGCTCGTTCGGGCTCAAGCTCGGCGCGGCGCGCGAGGACATCGCCTGCGCGGCGGCCTCCCGGCAGCTCGGACGGCCGGTCAAGTGGATGGAGGACCGCAACGAGCACCTCACCTTCTCCGGCCAGGCCCGCGAGGAGTCCTTCGAGGTCGAGGCGGCCGTCACCAACGACGGGGAGATCCTCGGCCTGCGGGTGAAGATGGTGGTCGACACCGGGGCCTACCCCGGCTTCGGCGGCATGATCCCGGCGATGGTCCAGCAGATGATCCCCGGCCCCTACAAGATCGGGGCGCTGTCGTTTCAGTCGACCGCCGTCATCACCAACAAGGCCACCTACGTCGCCTACCGGGGGCCGTGGGCGTCGGAGACGTGGGTGCGCGAGCGCACCATCGACCTGGTGGCGCGGGAGCTCGGCCTCGAGCCGTTCGAGGTCAGGTTGCGCAACGTGGTGATCCGGGGCGAGGAGCCGACCCGGATGGTGACCGGGCGCAGCCTGGCCGGGGTGACGGCGCGCGAGTCCCTCGAGCGCATGTCCGGCCTGGTCGACCTGGCCGCCTTCCGCCGCCGGCAGGAGGAGGCCCGGGCCGAGGGGCGCTACCTGGGCCTCGGGGTGGCCACCTACATCGAGGGGGCGCCCGGGCCCCGCGAGCCGGGCTCCGGGGGCGGGGGGATCATGGGCCCCGAGCAGATGCGGTTGCGGGTCGAGGCCGACGGCACCGTCAAGGTGTTCACCTCGCAGATGCCCCACGGCCAGAGCCACCAGACCACCCTGGCCCAGGTGGCGGCGGACGAGCTCGGCGTCCCCTTCGAGCAGGTGGTCGTGGTGGTGGGCGACACCAACGAGGTGCCGATGGGCTTCGGGACGGGCGGCAGCCGGTCGGCGACCATGGCCGGCGGGGCGTCGCGCCACGGCGCCCGGGCCCTGCGGGCCCGGGTGCTCGAGGTGGCCGCCCACCTGCTGGAGGCCAGCGCCGAGGACATGGAGCTGGTGGAGGGCACGGCCCAGGTACGGGGGGTGCCGGCCCGGGGGTTGACCCTGGCCGAGGTGGCCCGGCGGGCCAGCGAGCCCGGCGTGCCCGAGGACCTGGCCGGCGACCTCGAGGTCACCACCGCCTACGACGGCGGTGAGGGGGGCTGGTCGGGAGGCACCCACGCCGCCATCGTCGAGGTCGACACCGACACCGGACAGGTGAGGATCGAGCGCTACGTGGTGGTGGAGGACTGCGGGGAGCTGATCAACCCGGCCATCGTCGAGGGCCAGGTCCGCGGGGGCGTGGCCCAGGGCATCGGCGCCGTGCTGCTCGAGCGGTCGGCGTACGACCCCGACACCGGGCAGTACCTGTCGGCCACGTTCATGGACTACCTGCTGCCAACGGCGTGCGAGGTCCCCCGCATCGAGGTCGAGCACCTCGAGACGGTGCCGCTCGACGCCGACGTCAACTTCCGGGGGGTGGGGGAGGGCGGCATGATCATCGCCCCGCCGACGCTGTGCAACGCCATCGAGGACGCCATCGCCCCGTTCGGCGCCCGGGTGCACGAGCAGCACCTGCCGCCGGCCCGGATCCTCGAGCTCATCGGGGCGATCCCCGAAGGGTGAGCCACCATCCGATGGCCCACTGGAACTCGTATGGCCACTCAAAAGTCACGGTGACGCTCCAGCAGGACCAGGTAGCGGAGATCAAGGCCCTCGTCGACTCAGGACAGGTGCCCTCGATCTCGCGGTTCGTCCAGCACGCTGTCGGTGTCGCCCTCGACGACATGGCCGGGTGGGGTGCGCATGTGGCTGAGGCGTTGCGACAGACCGGCGGCCCCCTGAGCAAGGGGGAACGAGCGTGGGCGGACAGTGTCCTGGGCGTCGCACCACGCCAGCATTCGGCCGCTGGTGCGGGGGCCACCGGACCGGGTCGGTAGCCGCCTCGACCCCTACTGACCTGCCGGTCGTCGAGCCGTCGTAACCACTGATCGAGGTGTCGGGGGCCGCGGGAGCTCGGGCGGATTCCGTTGCCCGTTCGGGCAGAGTCCCCGCCACCGCCGCTGAAGTCGAGTTACGTTCGATCGCGTCTGGGGCCAGGGCCGAGACGGAGGAATGGGTTGTCCCCGGAATACGACCAGCGGGCGAAGTCGGGCAGAGGGCGGGAGACACGAAAGCCGGACGAAGACTCCTCGGGTGACGAGCGGGGTCGGCAGGCAGGGATCCCGGGGCTGCTGTTGGGGCTGCAGCAGAAGGCCGGTAACGCGGCGGTGGCCCGTTTGGTGGCGGGGACGGCGTCGGTGGCCCCGGCGGAGAGCGCAGCCGAGAAGGGTGCGGAGTCGCTGGCGCCCACCATCGGCCGGGCCCTGGGCGGAGGGGGCCAGGGGGCGCCCCTGCCCCCACCGGTCGGTGGGGGCTCGGCCGACACGGGATCGGGGGGGCTGGCCGTCCCCGAGCAGGTCAGACAGGAGCTGCCGGGGGAGGTCGGCAAGGGCGACAGCCTGCCCGCCCCGGTCCTCGGCCAGCTGCAGTCCAACCTGGGGGTGGACGCCAGCCCGGTGCGGCTCCACGCCGACCAGAAGGCCGACCGGCTGGCCACCGCCCTGGAGGCCCGGGCCTTCACCGCCGGGTCGGACATCTTCTTCCGGCGGGGCGAGTACTCGCCCGGCTCGGCGGAGGGCCGCCACGTCCTCTCCCACGAGCTGGCCCACGTCGCCCGGGGCGACGCCGCCGGCCGCCTGACCCGCCTGGAGCTGAGCGGGGAGCAGAAGTCGGCCCTGTTCGGGCGGGCGGTGTCGATGGACTACAACCTGCTCGCCGACGTGGCCGCCAAGGCGCCCATCGTGTCGGCGTTGAGCGGGCTGGCCGGGGGAGGGGACAAGAGCCAGCGGGACACCGAGGCGGTCGACCGCGAGATGCTCAAACAACAGGTGCTGGTCTCGAGGCTGCCGGCCGAGACGCTGGCCGAGACGGTCCGCGAGGCCGTCGACAGCAAGGACCCCGGGCCGCTGAGAAAGAAGCTGCTGAAAGGCAAGTCGCGCTCGTCCGGCGAGGTGTACCGCCTGGTGGCCGACTGCCGGGCCCTGGTTAACGACTACTACCGGACCCAGCAGAAGGATGCGGGAGCTCAGGCAGGCGATCTGAAGCGGACGGCCAAGAGCTACGACGAGGGTGGCAGCACGGAGTTCGCCGGCAAGCTGGCCCACACCGAGACCAAATCCCGGTTGTTCGGGCTGGTCCAGACGACGAAGACCCGCACCCACACCATGGAGGATGTGATCGCCAAGGCGACGACGGTGGCGGAAGTCGACCTCCGCCACACCACCTCCCCCGAGTCCATGCCCAGCGGCGAGGTCAAGGCGCCTCCCCGGCCCAAGATCGGAGTGGTGGGAGGCGGTCCGATCGGTCTCATGGCGGCGCTGGAGTCGCGCCTGTCCGGTGCCGACGTGGTCATGTTCGAGGCCAGGTCGGACGAGTACAGCCGCCGGCAGGTGTTGGCGCTTGACTCGTCCACCCTGCAGAAGTTCGCCAAGTTCGGCATCCTCGGCGAGCTGCTCAAGGACGGCGACCGCAAGGGCGACGAGCGCAGGGTGGCGGTCAAGTACATCGAGAAGGCGCTGCGGGCCCGGGCCCTCGAGCTGGGGGTTGAGATCCGGACCGGGTGGTTCCTCGGGGGGGCCAAGGAAGGCGAGGACGGTAAGACCCGGGCGACCTTCCAGGTCGGCCAGGACAAGCGCAAAGCCCAGATGCGCCAAGAGGAGCTCGACCTGCTGGTGGTGGCGGCCGGGGCGGGCCTCAGCCGGGCCAACAAGTACACCGGTGCCGTGCTCGGCGACGAGCTCGGCTTCAAGTTCCACGTCCGCGAGACCAAGGACTACGCGGTGGTCGGGCTCTTCCAGCCGACCAAGGCACAGGCGCCGCAAACGGAGGGGGGCGGTGGCACTCCGCAGAGCAAACGCTGGTTCTACCGCTTCGACACCCCCAAGGTGACCTACGTCCTCCAGCAGATACCCGAGGAGCTCCACAAGGAGTTCACCGGTAAGGGGGGCGAAGAGAAGATGCGGGAGTTCATCAGGAAGGTGGCGGAGGAAAAGGGCGTGACCAGCCCGTTCGCCCACAGCCAGAACAAGCGGGGCCAGAAGACGCCCAACGTGGGCACCTTCCCCATCGAGATCCAGCAGGCGGAGCAGTTCGTGAACGAGAAGCTGCGCACCCTTCTGATCGGCGACTCGGCCGGCACCCCGCACCCCAAGACCGGAAGCGGGCTCAACACCGGGGTCCGGGAACTCGACGCCCTCGCCGAGGTGGTGGAAGCGCTGCGGTCCGAGATCGCCCTCCGGGCCGGGGGGAACAGCAAGCAGGGAGGCGACGAGGAGGGCGAAGCGCCCGAGCCGCCCGGCCTCGTGCGCCAGGCGCTCGAGCGGTACAACACCGAGATCAAGGGCCTAACCGACACCATGGTCGGAAAGGCGCTCGGCACCCTGGTCCAGGAGCATGCCAAGCTCGTCAAGGACACGGTCGTCGACCTGCAGACCAAGTACGGCGGCGTGCTCGCCTCCGACTACGCCCTGGGCGGGCGGGTCGAGTCCATCAAGGCCAAGGTGCTCGAGCTGATGATGAACGGCTGGAAAGATTACGGTTCCGGCGACAGCAACCTCTCCTATCTGCGGGAGGTCCGCGCCGAGCTGGACCGGATCCGCTCCGAGCTCGAGTCGATGGCGCCCAAGTCGACCTGACCCCCAAGTGCCCCGACAGGCTGGTTGCTGCTCCTTCGGGCAGACCATCCCTTAGACGCTGGTCGCGGGAGCGGCCGCTCCTTACTGTCCATTCATGGAGGTGATGCGCGACTCGGGCCGCGACAGCGACCGTGACGTCGACGAGCGGCCTCCCCGACAGGATGACGGCGCTGGAGCGGGGGTTCTCGGGCTTCAGGCCACCGCCGGAAACCAGGCCGTCGGCAGCGTCCTCGGCGCCCACCGGGCCTCGGCGCGCGAGGAAGTCGGAGCCACCACCTCGGGGCCGGGCGCCACCACGACCCTCGACCCCCAAGCCAGGGCCCTGGTCGACCAGTTCGTCCACCAGCAGGTCTCGAGCCTGCCCGACATCGACGAGAACGTGATCCCCGACGGGGCGGAGGTGGAGCAGGTCAGGTCCGAGGGTGAGGCCATGGGCCGGGAGCTCGAGGAGATCGGGGTGCGCAACAACGCCCCCCTCGCCGAGCTCCTCCAGAAGGAGGCCGGCGACGACCTCGAGCCCAAGCCCGCCCCGGCGCCCGCCGGCCCCGGCCGGTGGGAGCGGTTCAAGGCGGGCGTCTCCGGCCTCGGATCGAGCATCGGCGGCGGGATCAGCAGTCTCGGGTCGTCGATCAAGTCCGGGGCCAGCCGGGCCGGCTCGGCCATCAAGACCAGCAAGGTCGGCAAGTTCTTCAGCCGGGGGTGGGCGGCCATCTCAGGAAAGAAGACCGCCGCCGCCGAGAACGACCGCAAGTACTGGAAGGACAAGGGCGCCCTGGCACCCGTCGTCGGCACCGTCGGGGTCGTCGGGCTCAAGCACTCCGACCAGGTGCTGACCGGCGCCAAGGACGTGGCCGACAACCCGGGGACGACGGCGGCGGCCGACGCCTTAACCGGCCACCACGGCCAGGTGAGCGCAGCCGGATCGGCGGTGGACGCCGCCTCGTCCAGCGATGGCCTGCACGTGGTGGCCCATGTGGTGCCGGTCCTCAACCTCCTGGTGGGTGGCATAAGGGCCATGATCGACATCCGGGCGGTGTGGCGGACGGGCCGGTCCATCTGGGATCTGTACGAGACGAGGAAGAAGGCGGCCCTCGACGCCAACCACGACCCGGAGGTCGTGAAGGCCATCGACTACGCCCTGCGCCAGAAGTACCAGAAGCTGTTCAAGCGTTCCCTCAGTGCCGCCGCCGGCATCGCCGCCATCGGCGTCACCATCGCCGTGTTGGCCAGCAATCCGGTCGGGTGGGGGGTCCTGGCCGCCCTCGGCCTGGCGTTCAGCCTGGTCGGGCTGGCCATGGCCGGCTGGAAGCTGGCCCGCAAGATCTACAAGACCGTCAAGAAGACCAAGGGGGTCACCCGGGGCAGCGTGGCCCGGTTGCTCTTCCGCAAGCTGCAGGCCGGCGACCCGCTGGCTCGCCAGGCGGTGATCAACCTCCACCTCGACCCCGATGTCGTCGCCACCGACGACAGCGGCGTGCAGCTGATCGAGCGGAAGCTGAAGTCGACCTGACCCCCGGGCCCGGAGGCGGCCCGGGGGTTAGTGTGCGGCGGGGCCATGCACGAGATCTACGGGACGGTCGTGCACCGGTGGTATGTGACGCTGTTCGGCGTCGTCTTCGTCTACGCCGCCGTGCGCCACCTCGGCTGGCGCCGCACCCTCATCTACGCACTGGTCGCCGTCGGGGTCGGAGCCCTGTTCGAGAACGGCTCGGTCCACTTCGGCCTGCCCTACACCCGCTACGGCTTCGACCCCTCCCTGCGGGGCCACGAGCTGTTCCTCGGCGACGTGCCGTTGATGGTGCCGCTCAGCTACACCTTCCTCGGCTACTTCGCCTTCGCGTCGGGGCGGCTGGTCGCCAGCGGGCCGTGGCGGACCCGGGCCCGCCACTGGTGGCACGAGTACCTGCTCGGCGTGGTGCTGTCGGTCTGGGCCATCTGGATCCTCGACCCGGTCTCGCGGCTGGGGCACCGATGGTTCCTCGGCAGCCTGTTCCGCTACCACGGCCCCGGCTTCTGGTTCGGCCTGCCCCTCGGCAGCCAGGCCGGCTTCACGCTGACCGCCGTGGTGCTGGTGGGGGTGCTCACCTGGCTCGACCGCCGGGCGCCCGACGTCGCCGTGGCCGAACCGTTGCGCCACCCGCACCTGACCGCCCTCGCCACCTACCACGGCAACGTGGCCATGATGACGGCGGTGGCCTTCGCCCTCGGCGCCGACGAGATCGGCGGGGCCGCCGTGCTCATGTGGGTGCCGGTGGCGGCGGTTACTGCCGTGCACTGGAGCTCGCTGCGCCCGGCCGCCGGCGCCAGGCTCCCGACCGCACCCGCCCTCCCGGTCCTGGACGAGGCCCCGCTACCGACCATGTCGAAGTAGGGAGTCGTGGGGGCTCTCGTCGCCGGGCCGTTGGGCAGGAGTAGCCGGCCGGCCAGCGAAAGTGATGGGGTGCGGATCCGGATCGTGGCGGCGGCGGTCGCCGCCTCGTTGGTGGGGTGGATGGCGGCTGCCGCGGTGGCGGGGCCGGCGACGCCCCGGTACCCGGTGCCCTGGACGTTCGCCGCCGGCGTGGCCGCCGGCGCCACCGAAGGCCCCGACGTGGCCCCGCCGGGTTCCAACGTGGCCTGCCGGCCCACCGCCGCCCACCCCTACCCGGTGGTGCTGGTCCACGGGCTGGGGGCCGACCAGAACGACAACTGGCAGACCATCTCGCCGTTCCTGGCCGATGCCGGCTTCTGCGTGTTCAGCCTGACCTACGGCAACCGCCCCTCGGAGCCGTCGCCGTTCAACAAGTCCGGCGGGCTCACCGACATGGTCCAGAGCGCTCGCCAGCTGGGCGCCTTCGTGCAGCGGGTGCTGGCCCGCACCGGGGCGGCGAAGGTCGACATCGTCGGGCACTCGGAGGGCGGCACCATGCCCGACTGGTACATCAAGTTCGGCGGCGGATACCGCTACGTCGACCAGTTCGTGGTCCTGGCCGGTGCCCTGCACGGCACGAACTTCTGGGGCATGACCGACCTCTACCGCGACGGAGAGCCCTACGGCATGTCCCAGGCCATGGCGGCGCAGATGTCGCCGTACTGCACCGCCTGCTTCGAGTTCTTTCCGTTCTCAACGTTCATCAGCGCCGTTGACAGCCCCCACGCCCGCGGTGGGGCGCCCAGCTGCTCCAAGGACGGCGCCGCCGTCAGCGGGGTGCGCTACACCTCCATCGCCACCAACAACGACGAGTTGGTGCGCCCGCCTACCAGCGGCTTCATCGCCCCCGGCTGTCCGGGCACGAGGGACATCCTGCTGCAGGACCAGTGTCCGACCGACCAGGCCGATCACGTGTCGGTGGCGGCCGACCCGGTGGCCGCCACCGACATCCTCAACGCCCTCAGCGGTGGGCGACCCCGCCCCGTGCCGTGTGGCGTAGTGGCGCCCGGGCTCGGCGCACCCCTCGGCTGACCGCGACCAACCCCGCCGGGATTAGTAGTTACTGCTCAAGCGTCTTCTGTTGAGCGGATGAGAACGAGAACCGCCCGCTCAAGTTCGGGCACGTCCTGCTCGACAGTGGCGGTGACGATGGCATGTGACGTGTCGAAATAGCGATGGGCCAGGCGGTCCCGCATTCCGGCAACCTGTACCCATGGCACGTCGGGCTGCTGTGCCAACAGCTCAGCGGGGAGAGCCTTGACGGCCTCACCAATCTCGATCAGTCGGGCGCGCACCGCGTCGAAGATGAGGCCATCGGTGAGATCGCCGCGCTGCAGATGGCCCCGGATAGCCTCAACCGCGGCGAGGATGTCCTCCAGGCGTTGGTGATCATGGCGGCTCACACTGGCTGCGCATCGGCGAGGACGAAGCGGGCAACTCCCGACTTGAGATCTCCAGCAGGAATCAGGTCCACCTTGACGCCGAGGAGCGCTTCGAGGTCGCGCTCAGCCCGACCGAGCCCCACGAGCCCCATGCCAGGCGGAACGTCAACCAGTAGGTCGATGTCGCTGGCGGCGGTGTCCTCTCCGCGAACCACGCTGCCGAAGACTCGAACATTCGTCAGTCCATACCGGGCAGCGATTTCTCGGACCTCGGCGCTATGGCGTGCCAGGTGCCGGGCCAGGCTCCCTCGATCTCTCCCCTCGCGGGGGCTCTGCTCCTGTACAAGGACTTTGAGCTCGCAGCCGGTTGCTTGGACAAGGCGCTGGAGCGTTGGCAGAGACGGCTGGCGCGCCCCCGACTCGTAGGCGCTGACGACGCTCTGGGTCACTCCGGCTCGCTTAGCCAGCTCCACCTGGGAGAGGCCCGCCCGTTTGCGGGCCTCCCGCAGAAGGGCTCCAGGGCTCTCCGACATGCTGAGAGCATAGCGGATCGTCGATAATACCTAGCATGTTGCGGCCGGCTCATGCGCCTTTCTGCGCCTCATCGGCTGTGGGCCCTGCCGCCGGTGCTCACCGCCCGCTTGGAAGCCGGGTTCAGGGCCCAGACCTGGCGTCTGGTCACCGTCATGATCGCGTTGGCCGGCGCGGTACTGGCCGGAATCCGCCTCTGAGGGCGCCGCTCAGCTGACGATGTGCAGGTGGGGCCCGGTCGCCGTCTGGGTGACGGCGATGGCGTCGACCGGCAGCTTGACGGCCGGCTCGAACTGCTCGGGGGGTACGGCGCGGCCCAGGTAGAAGCCCTGGGCCAGCGGGCAGCCCTGCAGCCGGAGGCGGGTGAACTGCCGCTCGGTCTCGACCCCTTCGGCCACGGTCGTGGCGCCGATGGCGTGGGCGAGGCTGATGACCGCCGACACGATGGCGGAGTTGACCGGGTCGGTCTCCAGACCGTCGACGAAGCTCTTGTCGATCTTGATCACGTCGACCGGGAAGTTCTTGAGGTAGGCCAGCGAGGAGTACCCGGTGCCGAAGTCGTCGATCGCCACCCGCACGCCGAGGGTCTTGAGCCGGCGCAGCACGTGCTCGGTGCGGTCGAGGTCGTCCATGGCGATGCTCTCGGTGATCTCGAGGCAGATCTGGTCGGGGTCCACCCCGGTCTGCGCCAGGATCGACTCGATGTCCTCGGCCAGATCGGGCCGGCTGAACTGGCACACCGAGAGGTTGACGCTGACCGTCAAGGGGGTGCCCAGCTCCTCCTTCCACCGCCGGGCCTGCAGGCAGGCCTGCTCGAGGACGTAGCGGCCGAGGGGCAGGATCAGCCCCGACTCCTCGGCCAGCGGAATGAACTCGGCGGGGGAGAGCAGGCCCTGCTCGGGGTGACGCCAGCGGACCAGGGCCTCGGCCCCGGTGGTGTGGCCGTCGACCACCGACACGATGGGCTGGAAGTGGACCTCGAGCTCGTCGCGGTCGATGCCCCGGCGCAGGGCGGCCTCGAGCTCGATCTGGGAGGTGGAGCGCACGCCCATCTGGGCGCCGTTGAACAGGGCGTAGCGCCCCACCCTTCCCCGTCGCTTGGCCTGGTACATGGCCACGTCGGCGTCCCGGAGGACGTCGTCGGGGCTCTGCCCCGGCCGGGTCACCGCGATCCCGATGCTGATGCTCGCCACCACCTCGTGGCCGCCCGGGAGGATGATCGGGTCGGCCAGCGTCTCGGTGATGCGCTCGGCGGAGGCCACGGCGTCGGCCTCGCCGCTCACTCCTTCCAAAAGGACGGTGAACTCGTCCCCCCCGAAGCGGGCCACCACGTCACCCGGGCGCAGCGACGAGCGGATCCGCTCGGCGATCGCCGCCAGCAGCTGGTCACCGGCGTGGTGCCCGAGCCCGTCGTTGATCAGCTTGAACCGGTCCACGTCGGCGAACAGGACGGCGTGGCGCTCGCCGCTGCGGGCGGTGCGCAGCTGGGCGTGGGTGAGGTGGTCGAGGAACAGCCGGCGGTTGGCCAGGCCGGTCAGCGGGTCGTGGAAGGCGTGCAGGGCCAGCTGCTCCTCGAACGCCTTGCGCTCGCTGATGTCGCGGAACACGATGACGGCGCCCTCGGGGCCCAGCTCGCCGGGGATGGGCGACGCCGTGTAGGCGACCGGGAAAGCCGCCCCGTCGGACCGCTCGAACTGGGTGTCGTAGCTGGTGACCTGGCCGGCCGACTCGATCGACTTGGTCGCCGGCAGGAGCAGGAAGCCGGGGGCGATCCGCTCCTCGTCCTCGTCCGTCGGCAGCTCCCAGCCCAGCATGGCGGCGCCGGCCGGGTTGATGAAGGTGATCAGCCCCGAGCGGCTGACGGCGCACACTCCCTCGCCCAGGCTGGCGGTGATGGCGGCCAGGTGCTGCTGCTGGGAGCGGGTCTGCTCGTTGAGGGCGGCGTTGGTGAGGGTGGTGGTCCCCACGGCGGCGAGAGCCTCGAGCAGCACCCGGTCGGCGTCGTCGAAGGGCTCGGTGCGGCTGCGGCCGGAGACGCTCAGCCACAGCTCGGTGTCGTTCACCGGCACCCGGGCGGCGAGACGGTCGGCCGGCGGCTCCTCGGTGAGATGTGCTTCGTCGCAGCGCAGCAGCCGGCGGGCGGCGTCGAGGACGGCGGCCCGGATGGCGTTCCGCTCGACGAATCGGTTGACCTCGAGGGTGGCGTCGAACAAGCCGACGGTGCGTTGGTGGTCGTGGCGGGCCCTGAAGTGGCCGGCGAGGATCTGGCGCAGGACGACGAAGGGCATCACCCCGACCGGCGCCGCCCACGGTCGCCGGGCGATGGCCAGGGCCACGACCAGGCCGATGGCCGCCCCCGCCCCCATGAGCAGGATGCGCAGCTCGACCCCGTCCAGCATGGCTTCGCGCCACGTCGTGCCGGTGGCGGTCAGGATGGCGCCGACGGAGAGCCAGTTGACCACCAGGTAGGTGACGGCGCCCAGGACGGCGCCGAGAAGCGCCCACGGCGTGGGCCGGCCGGTGGCGGACACGAACGGGGCGGTCACGGCCAGGCCGGCGCCGACGGCCAGCATCACCTGGCCGAAGTTGAACGCCGACTTGACCAGCGGCCGGCGTTGGATGGCCTGGGCGACGATGGTGGCCGCGGCGAAAGCCAACAGAGTGGTCCAGCCCGGCAGGACCAGGGCCATGGCCACGAAGATGCCCTCGTCGAGCTGGGCGCACTCGGACTGGCCGTCGCGGAAGATGATCAGCGGCCGCAGCCACGCCAGGGTGAGCAGGGCAGTGAAGACCCCGGCGGCGGAGATCTCGGAGGCGCTGAGACCGGCGTGGTGGATGGCGCGGAGGATGCCGGCCGAGAGCGTGGCTACGCCGGCCAGCGTGGCGATGGTGATCAGCGCCCACGCCTGGGCTGACAGCCCCGCTCTCTCCCGGTTAACCACTAGGCCGCTCCCATTACGTCAGAGGCTCAGTTCCACGCCGACCCGTTCCAGCCCGTGCCCGTCCACGATGCGCCGTTCCAGCCCGTGCCGTTCCAGCCGGTGCCGTCCCAGGCCGACCCGTTCCAGCCGGTGCCGTTCCAGCCGGTGCCGGACCAGAACCCGCTGTTCCAGCCGGTGCCGTTCCAGCCGGTGCCGTTGAAGTAGGCGCCGTTCCAGCCGGTGCCGTTCCAGCCGGTCCCGTTCCAGCCGGTGCCCTGGTACGCCTGGCCGTTCCAGCCGGTGCCGTTCCAGCCCGTCCCGTTCCAGCCGGTGCCGGACCAGGTCGACTCGAGCGACACGGTGGCGCCCATCGGCGTGGCCGCCGACGGGGCGTGCTGGGTGAAGGTGAAGGTGGCCTGGGCGGCGCCGAGGGCGTTGAGGTCACCGAAGCCGTCGACGAAGGGGTTGCCGACCGGGCCGGGGGTGGTAGTGCCGATCAGGCGGCCCTTGACCGTGTCGGGGTTGAGACCAGGGGAGTGCTGCAGGACCAGGGCCACCGCCCCGCTGGTGACGGCGGCGCTGAACGAGGTGCCCGACCCGAGGAAGTTGCCGGTGCCGACCTCGGCCGAGGGGTAGGTCGTGTCGATGTAGGAGCCGGGGGCCCGCAGGCTGACCACGGTCCGGCCCGAGGCGACCAGGTCGGGCTTGAACCAACCGTCGGGGTTGGTGGGCCCGACCGAGCTCCACGGAACCATGAGGTCGTTGCTGGGCGAGGTCTGGCCCTGGTCGTCCATGGCGCCGACGGTGATGACCAGCGGGTCGTCGCCTGGCGACAGGATGGTGCCGTTGAAGGGCCCGGCGTTGCCGGCCGAGGTGACCACGACCACCCCGGCGTGCCACAGCTTCTCCACCGCATGGTCGAGCGGGTTCTGGACCGTCGAACTCTGCGGCTGGGCGCCCAGCGAGAGGTTGATGACCGAGATGGCGTCGGTCTGCTGATGGGAGCTGACCCACTGCAGACCCTTGAGGACGGTGGCGACGTCGGTGCTGCCGTTGTTCCCGGCGACCTTGACCGACACCAGGCCGGCGCCGGGGGCCTCACCGGTGTAGGCGCCGTTGGAGGACGCCCCGTTGCCGGCGATCAGGCCGGCGACGAAGGTGCCGTGCCCGTAGCCGTCCTGCCACGGGTTGTTCCCACCGGAGAGGTCGACCCCGTCGACCATGCGGCCGGCGAAGTCGGGGAGCGAGTCGATTCCGGTGTCGAGGACGGCGACGTTGACGCCGGCCCCGTTGTCACCGTTGGCCCACAGCTGGGTGGCGCCGGTCTGCTGGGGGAAGACGGCGGCGCCGGGCCGGTTGTTGGGCCCGCTGGTGGTGTCGGCGACCGACGCGCTGAAGTCCGACGTGACCACCACGCCGGCCATCGCCTGCAGGGAGGTGACCTGCAGCGAGGAGAGCTGGGCCTCGACGCCGTCGGCCACGTCCAGGTTGGCGAGGACGGTGCCCCCGACGCTGGCCACGTCGTTGGCGGCGGAGAGGGACCCGACGATGCTCGGTGTCCAGACGATGTAGAGGTTCGAGGTGTCGGCCGCCGCCGGGGTCGACGCCGCCGCGAAGCCGGTGAGGGTGGCGGCAGCGGTGGCGACGGTGAGCAGTCGCCGCCAGACGCGCGTCCGCCGCATCCGGCCCATGACCGAACGCGACTCCTTGTGCTCAGAAACCTCGCTCATCCGCACTCCCTCTCGTGGCACCTGTGGGGGATCGGACCTGGCTCACGGTCCTGCATCGCTGACATCGATCAGTGACTGCTTGACCTCACTGCGTAAGAGGTAGCAGAGATGGGTCGTTGAACCCATAGCTCTTGGTGGTCAAAGTCAACGGCCCGACCGGACTAACCCCGGGTGCAAGGACGCACTAAAGCGGAGGGATCGGACTACTCCCCCCCGCCCGATGGTCGTGGCGATTGGGGGAGAAACGAGCGAGCTAGGTAGTTCGGGTGGTTAGCGCACCGCGTCGGCGCTGAGGCCCATGAGGCGGTGGGCGAACACGTCGACGATGCCGGCCAGGGTGGTCTGCCCGGCGATGGCCGCCTGGGGCCCCTCGGGGGCGGGGAAGTACAGACCCAGCAGGGCGCGCCCCCGGAACAGGTAGACGGCCACGTTGCGCTGGGGCTGGCCGTTGGCGTCGGTGGTGGTGAAGTCGTAGGCCAGCCGCTGCACGCCGGCCACCTGGGGCCAGGAGCTGTCCGGCGACGGGTTGAAGCGAGTGGTGACCGTCGCCTCGCCGACCGGGCTGACCACCGGCGTGGCCGGGCAGTGGGCGACGGTCGTGCGCAGCTCGGACTGGGCTTGGTCGGCGGAGGCCACGTTCCGGTAGAGGACCGCCTCGGTGCTGAGGGCCACCGTGCCCTGGGCGTCGGCCACCGCCACCTGGAGCCGGGCGGTGCGGGCCGACTCGCTCGGGTACCGCCCGTTGCACAGGTCGAGGGTGGTTTGCCCGTTGACCTGCTCGCCGCCGGGGATGAGCGTCACCGACAGAGCCGGGTCGACGTCAGCCTGGCGGACGACGAGGCCGGGCAGGACCCGGGCGTAGGGGTCGGTCGGTTGCGGGAGGGTGCTCGGCCCGGGAAACGGGGCGGCCTGCGCCGCCGGGCGCGACGAGCCCACGGCGCCGGTGGCGGTGAGGCCGAAGCCGACGGCGAAGGCGCCGACGATCGACGCCATGACGGCGACCACCCAGCCGCGGCGCCAGAACGGCGGCCGGGAGGGCCCGGCGGGCGGCGCCGGCGGAGGAGGGACCGGCGGCCACCAGGGTGAACCCGGAGGTGCCGTCTCCTCCATCTCGTCCGTCCAGTCCGTCACTTCCGCCCTCCGGTGGCGCTTGCCGGTCGTGTGGAATCTCTCACGGCGGATACTCATGCTGTCAGCAACGCGGCGTCGATCCGGGATTTCGGGCGGCGAGCTGGTGGATGACCTCTCCGGTGGTACAGACGGGCTGGCACCCGCTAGCCCGTTAGATGTGATCGAGGTCGCCCCACGCCAGCGACCACGGCGCCTGGGCGATGCCGGGGAGGGTGCCGGCGTTGTCGACCACCCCGACGTGCATGGGTCGGGGCTCGAGCCGGCGGGGGAGCGGACGCAGCCCGACGGCCCGGGCCAGCCGGTAGTGGGCGGTGCCGGACAGGGCGGTGGCGGCGATGCCGTCCACGTTGAGCAGGCCGTGGGCCGAGCGCAACAGGCAGCCCACCACGTCGCGGGCCGCTGACCGGTCGGTGGCCATCAGCTCGAGCAGGCACAGGAACCGCCCCCCGAGGTCGTCGCGCACCAGGGCGGCGGCGGCGCCGGCGAGGCGTCCGTGCCGGCGGGCCTCCACGAACAGGTAGGGGCGCTCGGGGCGGTCGGAGTAGCGCCACTTCCACCAGGCGGCGTGGCGGGCCACCCCGTGGGTCACCGCCGTCTCGGCCCACAGCTCGTCAAGCCCGTCCGGGGGCGACTGGACCATGCCGGCGGCTCCTCCCGCCGGAAGCCGGAAGGCCGCCTGGCGGGCGGCGGCGGCCACGGGCCGGGGGATGCCGAAGCGGCGGGCCAGCCAGCCGTCGTCGACGGGGGCCACCAGCACCCGGGCCCGGCCGACGTCCTCACCCCCGGCCTTCTGGAAGCCGCGCAGCGAGTTGGGGTTGGGCAGGCAGTAGGTGACCGGCATGTGGGCCTTGCCGCCGTCGAGGTACACGGCCCGGGCCAGCTGCTCGAACAGGCCCAGGCCCCGGTGGGACGGGCGGGTGGCGGCGTCCACGCCCATGGACAGGGTGACCGGCCTGCCGTCGATCACCCCGGGCAGGGCGATGCCGGCGTAGTGGGCGACCACCTCGCCGCCGTCCTCGGCCACCCAGGAGCGGGCGGCGCCGAAGGGGTTGGACCAGTACTGCCAGTCCAGGATGTCGGCCCGGGTCTTGGGGTTCTCCGGAAACGACGACTCCAGCACCGACCGGATGGCCGGACCGTCCTCGGGCCCGGCTGGCCGGAGCTTCACCTGGCTGGTCGGGACCACGGAACAGAAGTCTCGCACCGGTAACCTCGGGGGCGAAGTGCCCCCGACCAGCAGCCCGATCGACGTCTCGGTGATCCTCCCGGTCTACAACGAGGCCGGGCATATCCGGGCCGAGGTGGAGCGGATCAGGGCGGCGCTGGACGCCTCTCCTTATACATACGAGCTCATCGCGGTGGACGACGGGTCGCAGGACGCCTCGGCCGAGGAGCTGGCCTCGATCGAGGGGATCCGGGTGATCCGCTTCGCCCAGAACCGGGGGTCGGGCTCGGCCCGCAAGGCCGGCACCCGGGCGGCGGCTGGGCGGGTGGTGGTGTGGACCGACGTCGACATGAGCTACCCCAACGAGGAGATCCCGGCCCTGGTGAAGGAGCTCGACTCCGGGTGGGACCAGGTGGTGGGGGCCCGCCGCACCGAGCAGGGGACGAGCCGGGCCCTGCGGGTGCCGACCAAGTGGCTGCTGCGCAAGCTGGCCAGCTACCTGACCGAGACCAAGATCCCCGACCTCAACTCCGGCCTGCGGGCGTTCCGGCGCGACGTGGCCCTGCAGTTCCTGTACCTGCTGCCCGCCGGGTTCTCCTGTGTCACCACCATCACCATGGCCTTCCTGGCCAACGGCTACTCGGTGCGCTGGGTGCCGGTCGACTACTTCCCCCGGGCCGGCACCTCCAAGTTCCACTGGTGGGCCGACACCCGCCGTTACCTGCTGCAGATCATCCGCATGGTGCTCGTCTACAACCCCATCCGCTTCTTCATGCCGGTCGGCGCCCTGCTCCTGGCGGGCGGCCTGGCCAAGCTGGGCTACGACCTCGCCACCTACAACCTGCACGTTGCCACCGGCACCCTGGTGATCCTGCTCGCCGCGGTGGCGGTGATCATGGTCGGCCTGGTCGCCGACCTGATGGTGACGCTCAACAAGTCACGCGACGAGGTCGACCCGGCCACCTGGTAAGCGTCAGGCCGGCGGGGTCACGACCCTGCCACGACCGCATCTCAAAGCCTTGACCGAAGGCGCAGAGTCCGTCGCGGTTAGTCCTGGATCTCCTGGGGCTGGTGGAGAAACGGATTCACGACCTCGACACCCCCCAAGTGTCGCCCGTCGGCGAGGTCCTCGGTGAGCAGATGCGCACACCCGCTACGGGCGGCGGCAGCAACGATCAGAGCATCCCAGAAGGAGAGACCGTGTTGGTCCTCGAGCGCCCAGGCCGACTCGAGCAGGCGCTCATCGAGGGCGAGCGGGTTCCAGCGCAAAAGGTCTCCTACGTCGCGCCGCGCCTCATCAGCGGGCAGACCAGGCTGCAGGTTGCGGGTGACGGTCACGTAGTACTCGTGGAGAACCTGCACGCTGAGTCGTCCTGAGCGGCGCCTCCACAACCAGTCGATCCACCGCCCGGCCAGTTGCTGTTTGGAGCCCTCCGTCGAGTCGCGGGCGTAGACGAGGACGTTGGTGTCAACGAAGATCGGCACGCTCGTGGAGGTCGTTGCGGGAGGGGTAACCGGGCTGGGTCTTGAGGGGCCGGGCCGGTCGGGCCAGGAAGCCACGCATGGCCGGCTCGTACTCTCGATCGTCGACGATGTGACGGCGGAGCACCGACGCCACCAGCTTCGAAATGCTGGTGTCCTGCCTGGCCGCCTCGACCCGAAGCCAGCGAACCGTGTCCTCGTCCAGGGCGATGGTCACGTTCCGAGTCTTCACGAGATCAGTGTGACGCGGATTACGTGAAGCCTGCCCCCGGGGGACGACGGCACCAGGTTCGGCGCCGCGGGGGCATGCCGAGTGGGTCGGGCGACCCGCCCGCTACCCGACCGGCTCGACGAGCGAGGCGAGCGATTCGGCGAGGCCGGTCAGCTCGTCGGCCAGCCGCTCGAAATGCCGGCGCCCCATGCCGATGGGGTCGGCGACGTCATCCGACGGCGTGCCGAAAAGGTCGGACGCGCTGCGACCGGCCGAGACCTCGGCCAGCCACTCGGCCAGGCTCTGACCCCTCCGCCGGGGCCCGTAATCCTCGCCCCGGCGGACCAGCTCGGGCAGGGTGAACGAGCGATCCAAGGCCCCGGGCACCAGGACCGCCGCCTCGCGCACGTGGCGACGCTCCATCCCGAGCACCAGGTTGGCCTCCTCGACCATGGCGGGGGTGAGCTGGGCGCTGGTATGCCCGGCGATGTCCAAACCCCGCCGGGCCAACACCGCCACGGCGTCGGGATCAGCCGGCGAGCCGCCTCGCAGCAGTCCGGCCGACGCGACCGGCACCAGCTCGGCCACGTGGCCCAGCCGGTCCGACAGGAGAGCCGCCGCCATTGGCGAGCGGCAGATGTTGGCGGTGCACACGACGAGCAGGGAGATGGCTCAGCGTATTCGGGGCCGTATCTGGGAGCCGGGCCGGGGACGACTGGCCGGCCCGGGCACGGTGACTGCCTGGGGACATGGGAGCGAGCGCGACTTCGCATCTACGTGCGTCAATATTGGCACGCACGTGCTAGCGTTGGGCTGGTGAGGACCACGGTCGAGTTCGACGAGGACACCGCCCGGGCCGTCGCCGAGCTGCGCCGCCAACGCGGGATCGGGGTGAGCGAGGCGGTGAACGAGCTGATCCGGCGCGGCATGCTCCCTGGACCGCTCCGAGCCCCGTTCCGGCAGCGCACGACCCGGCTGGGGATCAGGATCGACGTCTCCAACGTGGCTGAAGCCTTGGAGACCCTCGAGGGCTCGGACGCCCGCTAGGTGATCGTCGACGCCAACATCCTCCTCTACGCAGTGGACGAGGACAGCCAGTTCCACCTCCGCGCCCTGGCCTGGCTCGAGGCCGCGCTGAACGGCGAGCGCCGGGTCGGGCTTCCCTGGTCGTCGCTCTCGGCCTTCTTGCGCATCGCCACCCACCCCCGGGCCCTTCGCTCGCCTCTTGATCCCAGCGACGCGTGGCGCTACGTCGAGGAGTGGCTGGAGGCGCCCACGGCATGGGTGCCGACGCCGGGCCCCGGCTATCGGGAGGCGTTTGGCCGGCTGGTTCGCGATCACGACCTGCGCGGCAACCTGATCGGCGATGCCTCGCTTGCCGCCCTGTGCATCGAGCACGGCGTCAGCATCGTCAGCGCCGACTCGGACTTCGCTCGGTTCCCCGAGCTCACCTGGGTGAATCCGCTCGCCAGCTGAGAACCCGGATGGGGTGAGCTCGTCGGCCAGCGCTCGAACTGCCGACGCCCCCTGCCGATCGGGTCGGCGACGTCATCCGACGGCTGGCGAAGGACTCGGAGGTCCCCCGCCCAGCCGTTGAGCTCGAAGCCCGACGATCCGCCGCTACATCAGCACATCAAGAAGAGCGATGATCTGATGCTGCGTGGCGGGTATAGTGGTGCGATGCGGACGACCGTGACCCTTGATTCGGACGTCGAGGCGGCGGTGAGGAAACTGATGCGCGAGCGCGGCATCGGTTTCAAGGCGGCGGTCAATGAGGCGATCCGACGGGGCCTCGCGCCGGCCGGGCCCCCGGAATCGGACAGGCGGCCGACGCCGACTTTTCGGATGGGATGGGCTCCGGAGGTGAACCTCGACAAGGCCCTGGCTTTGGCCGCCCGTCTCGAGGACGAGGCCCTGGCCCACAAGCTCTCTCTGCGGAAGTGAGACTGGTCGACGCCAACGTTCTCCTCTACGCGGTCAACGAGGATGCTCCTCGCCACCGGATCGCCCATGACTGGCTTGACGAAGCTCTGGGCCTCCCCGAGCCGGTCGGCTTTGCTTGGGTCGTCCTGCTGGCATTCCTCCGGTTGAGCACCAGTCCGGCTGTCTTCACCCGTCCGCTCAGCATCGGCGAGTCGTTCGCCGTCGTCAGATCTTGGTTGGAGCGCCCGGCGGCCATGGTGGTCGACCCCCTCCCCCGTCATCTCGCCGTGCTCGAGGGGATACTGGCCGAGATGGGCACGGCAGCCGGTCTGGTGACGGATGCCCACCTGGCTGCGCTGGCCATTGAGCACCGCGCCCGGGTGATGTCGTTTGACGCCGACTTCGAGCGGTTCCCCGGGCTCGTGCGGGAGCTGCCTCCGAGCGCCGAGTGAGGGCGTGCCGGCACCCGACATCGAGCTGCGAGCGGCACGGGCGGTCCACGCCGGGCGGCCGGCGCCTTGCGACGGAAGCCGCATTGCTCCTGGAAGTGCTGCCGGACCAGGCAGACACCGTTCGGAGATGGGACGCGCTGGTCAAACGTGCCTTAGGCCGAGGGTAGCTCTGGCGGGGAGGCGAGCTATGATGTTCGTATGAAGAAGCGCCGCGTGACCCTGAACCTGGACGAGGATGTGGTGGAGGCCCTCGAGTCCCTGGGGGCCCGGAGCCTTTCGTCCGCGGCCAACGACGCCCTTCGCCAGGCGGTGGCCACCGAGGCTCATCGGGCCGCACTGGCCCGCTGGCTGGACGAGCTCGATGCGGCCCACGGTCCGGCGGCCCCGGAGGATGCCAGGGCTATCGACTCCCTGCTCGACGAGTTGGCCCAACCCTCGACCGACGCCGGGGTGGCGTGACCACCTCGGCGGTCCTCGACGCCGCAGCCTTCGACGTAATCGACACGGCCGAAGGTGCGCCCTTGCGCCACCTCCTGCGCCGGGTCCTGCAACGGGGTGGGGACGTGCGCTGCGCGGCGGTGACCCTGGCCGAGGTGTGCCGAGGCCCCGCCCGCACCCGGCGGGCCGAGGTTGCCGTGAGCCGGGATAGAGGGGGCCAGCGGGTGCTGGTCGTACCGACCGACGAGCGCCTAGCCAAGCTGGTCGGCGCTGTGCTTCACACCGCCGGGCGCTCGAGCGAGACGATGGCCGATGCTCATGTCGTTGCGGTCTGTGCCGGCCTCGACGCGGTGGTGGTGATCACCTCGGACCCCGGCGACATCGCCGAACTCGCCACCGCCATACCGGCCACCCGGATAGTCACCCGCCGGCCTGAGGCCATCACGCCCGGGCCATGATCGCCCGCTCAGCCTGGGGCCCTACGAAAGAACTGCTCTAGTGCCCGGTTGAACTGCTCGGCGGCCTGGATGTTGACTGCGTGCCCGACCGGCGCCTCCACCACCTCGACGTGGGGCATGGCCGCCCGGGCAAAGGAGCGAGGCTCGTCGAACTCCTTCTCCTTCACGCCGGCCACCAACAAGGTCGGCACCCGGTTGGCGGCCACCCGGTCCCGTACCGACGACTCCGGCACCGTGTGGAGCAGCGTCTTCGCCACCGCGCCGGGCCGCAGCAGCCGAGAGTCGGATACCAGCGCCGCCTGCACGTCGGCCGGGAGGCGCCTGGCCCGGGCCGGGTGGATGGGCATCGCCTCGACGGCGACGCGCCCGCCCCGTTCGACCCTCTCAGCCAGGCCGGGCGCCGCGCATCCGGGTCCTCCACACTTCGTCGGCGAGCGCCGAGGAGGAGTTGGTGAACACCTGGGCGATGGCCCGCTCCGGATGGCTGAGCGCGTAACGGAGCGTGAGGGCGGCACCGAGGGACTGCCCGATGATCAGCCAGGACTCGACCCCGAGCGAGCGGCGCACCCGGTCGAAGGCCTCGACGTAGGCGTCGGGGGTGTACGCCTCTGGGTCGGACGGCTCCGGTGAGCGGCCGTGGCCCCACAGCTCGACAACCACTGGCCGGCACACTGTCCGCACTGCGTCCAGGTTCGGGAGCCACTGGGCGCGGCTGGACAGGATGCCGTGGACCAGCAGTGCGTAGGGGCCGTCACCGTGGTGGACCTCGACGTGGAGATCCCATCGGCCCGTCACCGGGGCGAGGCTAGAGCAGCCCACGGCCGGCTTCGCGGGGAGCAGCGCCGGCTTGGGGAGAGCGCATCCGCCCGCCGGTCCGGAAGTATCTACGGGTGGCCGGCGCCGAGGTGCGCCCGGCGGTGAAAGGGGGAGCGGTGGGGATCTGCGACGGACGGGTCGTGGTCATCACGGGGGCCGGCCGGGGCATCGGCCGGGGGGAGGCGATCGAGTTCGCCCGCCAGGGGGCCAAGGTGGTCGTGAGCGATCTGGGCGCCCACGTCGACGGGTCGTCCCCGAGCAGCACGGTGGCCGACGAGGTCGTAGAGGAGATCAGGTCGATGGGCGGGGAGGCCGTGGCCAACGGGGACGACGTCTCCGACTGGGAGGGGGCCCAGCGGCTGCTCAACACCGCCATCGAGACCTTCGGTGGGCTCGACGTGGTCGTCAACAATGCCGGCATCCTCCGGGACCGGATGCTGTTCAACATGACCGAGGACGAGTGGGATGCGGTCATCAAGGTCCATCTCAAGGGCACGTTCTGCACCATCCGCTGGGCCGCCGCCTACTGGCGGGAGCGGGCCAAGTCCGGCCAGGAGAACGACGCACGGATCATCAACACCAGCTCCGGGTCCGGCCTCTACGGCAACCCCGGGCAGGGCAACTACGGGGCGGCCAAGGCGGGCATCGCCGGCCTGACGATCATCGCCGCCCGGGAGCTCGCTCGCTACGGAGTGACGGTCAACGCCATCGCCCCGGGCGCCCGCACCCGGATGACCGAGGACCTGCGGCCGGGAGCAGCCGACGTGCCCCCTCCCGAGCAGTTCGACGCCCGCCACCCCCACAACGTCGCCCCGCTGGTCGTCTGGCTGGGCAGTCCCGAGTCCCGCGACGTCACCGGCCGGGTGTTCAACGTCGCCGGCGGGTACATCGGGGTGGCCGAGGGCTGGCGGCGGGGTCCCAGCCAGGACAAGGGGGACCGGTGGGACCCGGCCGAGCTGGGCAAGGTGGTGCCCGACCTGGTGGCAAAGGCCGAGCCCCTGGCCGAGATTCGCGGCCGGGCCTGAGCCAGCCCGTCGCTACTAGGACGCAGGGACGAAGATGATGCCGTCGGCCGTGGGATCGGGCACCGGCTCGCCCGACTCGCGCATCAGAGCAATGTGCGAGGGAATGGCCTCTGGATGCGGCGCTCGACCTCGTCGCGGGTCCGACCCGTAGCGACACATCCGGGTAGGTCCGGAATGTAAGCCCCCCAGTGGTCGCCCTCCCGCTCGATCACCACGGCGTATCCTGTCACGAAGGCCGCCCCCGGATGTGTGCCTGCCTCCAGATGCTCGCCAGCGTACCTTGGGAACCTGGTCACCGAGGGCCCCGGCGACCGTGACCGTGCCGGGCTCTCAGGGTGCCGGAACTGGCGGTGAGATCCCCGGCGGCGTACCTCGCGCCAACCCTCCCGTTCGAGTGCCCTGATGACCTCTCGAACCCGCACGGCCTCGACTTAGGAACAGGATGTGACGTAGCAACAATTGTTGCGCGTGGCCGAGCAGATGATGCGCGCCGGCCCTGGACAGGAGACTGCCCCGGATATAGGAAAGGGGCCCCGGCCGATGGCCGGGGCCCCTTTCCTCGACTAGGAGATCAGGTCGCCGCGTTCTGGGCGGCGATCACTGTGGCGTCGGTGATTGCTGCCGAGCCGCCGAGCACGTGGATGCTCGAGATGGTGGTGTGGTGGCCCTGCAGCCAGGCGGTGGTGTAGGTGCCGAGCGTGTTGGGGTCCTCGGTCAGAAGGATGGGCGCCTTCTCGGTGCCGGCGTGGGGGCCGCCCGCCAGGGCGTCGGGGTAGTTGTCACCCCGGGCCAAGTTGACGTGAGTGGCCCCGGTCCACCCGGAGATTTGGATCTCGATGCTGGCCACCTGTGCTGCCGTGTCGGTCCGGTCCTGTCCCGCCACGCGGGTGACGGTGATGCCCATGGCCGCGATCTGGTTCTGCACGTTCTGCGACACCGCCGCGGTGCCGCCCAACAGGAGGACCTGCTTGATGCCGTCGCTCTGCAGAGCGGACTGGGCCGGCGCCGACAGGCTGCTCGGATCGGTCAGCACGGTCGGGAAGGCGGCCCCGTAGGACAGCGGGCTGCCGGCCAGGGCGTCCGGGAACGCCAGGCCGGAGGCCACGATGGCGGTCGGACCGCCGGTGCCGAGCTCCCCGATGAAGCTCGTGGGATACACGGTGGCGATGGCCTGGGCGGTGGCGTAGCGGTCAGCCCCATAGATCCGCTGCACGGTGTATCCGTCGTTCTGCAGCTGGGCCTGGACGGTGTTCGACACCGCGGCCGGGCCTCCGACAATCTCCACCCCCTTGGCCTGGAGGTTCTGGATCTCGCTGAGCGTCGTCGATGACAGCGACGCCGCCGGGGTGAGGAGAATCGGGGCGTGCATGCCGCCGGCCAGGTAGGCGGCGGCCAGGGCGTCGGGGAAGTTCTCCCCGGAGGCCAGCACGACCGTGGGCACCGGGCCGGTCCCGTAAGTGTTGGCGGCGATCGACGCCGCAGTGCCATAACGGTCGGAGCCGGCAAGACGCTGAGCGGTGACGCCTTGTACGCCCCACGCCGCCTGGCCGAGCACGGTCATTGTCGCCACTGCGGCGACGAGCACGGCTCCGCCTCGTGCAGACCTACGTCCCCATACGCGCATGCAGATCAATCCTCCGTGGAAGTTGACGGAACCGGCTCGTCAGCTGACGGCAGTGGGACGGCGACGCCGAAGGGCGAGCAAGCCGGCGGTGACCAAAGCCAGGGCGACGAGAACCTCGAGGGCGATGTAGGCGCCGGTGAAGGCGATCGGGCCGCTGGGCTTGGTCGCGTGACCGGCCGGCGCAGGGCTCGGTGCGGCGGTGGCTGCGAACGGCGCAGCGGCGGCCGAGACTGCCTGGTTCACCGCGGCCTGGACAGCCGGGGAGCCGACAGTCGGAGAGGCGGTGAAGGTTGACGGCACCGCGAAGTGAGTGGCGGTCGCGCCGGCGGGGGCGATCACCAACGCCACGGTCTGAACCATCGGGTAGTTGCCGACGGTGCAGATGGCGTAGATGACGTACAGGCCGGGTGTCGCCGTCGATGGAGCGGTGACAGTTACAGGGCCCCACGCCCCGTTAGCGCCCGCGGTGGTCGTGTACGTAGCGATCGGCGTCGAGCCGTTAGACACCCGGATAAGGTTGATCGTCACCGAAGTTCCGGCGGGGCACGGGCCGGTGACCGCGGAGACCGACACGGTGCCGCCCGGTGCGATCTTGGTCGCCGACTCGGAAAGGGCCGGGTTGGCGAAACCGCCAGGCGGTCCGTACCCGTGCCCGGGGGATGTGGTGGTCGGGCCTCCGCCGTACTGAGCCCAGGCCGCCGAGGCCGAGGTGAATCCGAGTAGGGCCACAGCACTGACTGCTAGGAGCACCCGCCTCATATCCGCCCTTTCTCGCCGATCCGCCAGGTCGAGGCTATGACACTTCGCCTCCCGCGTCCAGGGTTCTCGAATTTCTGCATTCACCGGGCTGTCACCGCGAAGCGGAGGGGTGCGACGAGCGGAAATGCTGCATGGAAGGTGCTTCCATCTCCCTGGGCGGCAAGTCCTTGCCAGTGGGCGGCCGTGGAACCCGAGTAGGTGACGGTAAGAGCGAACTGATCTTCGGTGATGACTGGCTGGCGCCCGATGGCGAGCCGGTAGCCCCCGCGCTGGAGCTGGCCCGTAAGTTGGATGAGGAGGGTGACGGTGCCCCCCGGTGGAATCTGGATCGACGACGTGTACAGGTGGCGTCCGTTGATGAAGGTCCCAAGGACGTTGCCGGTCGACCCGTACAGCCGGGAGCCGGTCAGGGTTAGCGGCGTGTAAACCTCGACCTCCATGAGGTTGGCCCCGCTGGGCGCTTCGGACCCCCCTAGGATGTAGGCGGGCTCGCCGGTCGCCGGCGCCTCGTTGCGCAGGGCGATGGTCGCGGTCGCCTCGGTGGCGCCGGTGCCGGCGTCGTAGCGCACGGCGTAGGAGATACGGCGGTGGAGGTACCAGTCGATCTTGTCCTCGCCGGTGTTCTCGCTGGTCACCTCAAGGAAGTCCCCTCCGGCCGGCACTGGCGGCATGGCGCCGGTGACTCCGAGCTGCCGGGAGAGCGTCCGTCCAGCCGGGTCGTTGGGCCAGAACGCGAAGTGCCCGGCCCGCACGGCTGGCCCGACCACCTGGGCCAAGGTGGCCGGCTCGGGCAGCGGGGTTCCCTTCAGCCGGTCGAAAATCGTCCGGGTGGCGGCGGCCAGGAAGGCCTGGCGGGGGGCCCCTGACAACGACAAGTACTGGTCGTGGAGCAGCACCTGGGCGGCGTTGGTGCTGTTGAGCGGTACCGGCCACCCGGGGACCGCCACGGGCCCGGTGATCTTAAGGAGCGAGGTGAGGAAGACCGGGTCGACGGCAACGACCCCGTCGACCGGCCCCACCACCTGCCCGTAGAGCTGCTCGATGGCGTCCGCGTCGGTAGGGAAGTCAGGAGCGAAGGTGGCGTCCTGGGGGAAGGTGCCGAGGTGGACGTAGCCCTCCGCCGCCTCCCAGAGGGCGGGCAGCCCGGTCAGCCGCAGGTCCATCCCGGCTGGCGGCGTGGTCAAAGGCCCCAGGCTGACCTGGCCTCCCTCGGCGGTGAGGACCCCGTAGTCAGCCATGAGGCCCCCGCCGCCCCGCAACTCGGAGTTGTCGACTACCGCCACCAGGTAGCGGCGGGGGCCAGCGTCCCCTAGCAGGCCGGGCAGAGCTGAGGTTGCGGCGTCGAGGGTGGCCTCCTCCGAGGACAGCCGGTCGAGCTTGGCGCCGAATCGGTCCATGCGGTCGCGGAGGGGCGGCAGAATCCACGGGCCTCGCTCGATCGCCATGGTTCGCTGGGCCTGCCCGACTGCGCTGCGGGCGGCCCTGACCTGGACTCCTAGTCGGGTGATGGCGCCCAGATCGACCTGACCGAGGTGGACGGCCAGCGAGTGAGGGTCGGCGGAGCGGGCGACAGCGGTACCCACTGCCGCCACTCGGTGCCCCTCGGCGGTCAGTCTCACCAGAGCCTCTTGGTTCTGTGCCACCAGTGGCACCGCCCGGCCGACCCGCGCCCACCACAGATCGACGTAGTGGTGGGCCTCGTCGAACTTGGCTGAGGCGCCCTCCAGGAGTTGGGCGGCGGTCGTCACGTGGCCTTGGCGGGCGGCGTCAAGGCCGGCGTTGCTGGCGTCGACCGCGGCGGTCGCCGGACCGCGGGCCTTGGCGACGGAGAGGACGGCAAGGATGACGAAGGCGACTGTGGCGGCGCTCACCACTAGGACCGCGGTTCTGACCTGGCGCTGGACCCTCCGCCGCGACCGCCGGAGCCCGGAGACAGCCAGGGAGATGGCCCCGACCAGGAACATCAAGGTGGTCACCCCGGTGGTCTCCGGCCACCGGCCGCGCATCAGCCCCTGTAATGCGGCCGCGCCCACCAGAGCGCCGAGGACGCGGCCCCGCCGGCCGGCGATCGATGCCCCCGACGCCACCCCGAGCGACCCGCCGGCGACGGCGGCGGCCCACCCGCCGGGTAGACCAGCGACGGCCAGGCCCGACGCCACCAGCCACGACCATCGCCGGGCCCGCGACGCGGCCAGGGTCACCAGCAGTCCGGCGACGGAGCGGTAGGCGATGTCGAGCGGGTGCCAGGCCGTGGGCGCGGGTGGAGCGAAGGCGGCTCCCAGCGCGGCCAAGGCGGCCACGACGCGCACGAACCACGGGTTGCGGTAGGCCAGGACCCCGGGCTGGCGTCGCCCGACCGCCACGACGACGGCGGCGAAGACTAAGGCCGTGGCGGCAGCGGCAACTGAGGACACTGCTTTAAGAGACCTGAAACATCATTCGGCAGTTCAAGAATTTGGAGCGTAGAGCGCGAGCGAATGTCGTAATTCGCGACGGTGATGCCAGAACTATCCAGCGATCGATCCCTTTACCAGGGCTCACAGCCACCGTTAAGGTCCTGGTCAACGGCGGGTGCTGGGGTGGCTTAGCCAGGCGGGTGATAGAGGCGGACATCGGCGAGAGGCGCGGCAAAGCAGTGACGACGCGGGTCGTGGTGGCGGGCCAAGGCTACGTGGGTCTGCCGCTCGCGCTGCGCGCAGTAGAAGCCGGGTTCTCCGTAGTGGGCTATGACCCCGACGAGGGGCGGGTCAAGCGGCTCGACGCGGCCGAGTCCTACGTCGAGGACGTCCCGTCGGAGCGGATCGCCGCCGCTCTGGCCACCGGCAGGTACGCGCCGACCAGCGAGGCCAGTCGTTGCGCCGGGTTCGACGTGGCAGTCATCACCGTTCCCACGCCGCTGCGCGAGGGCAACCCCGACCTGTCCTACATCGAGCAGGCCGCCGCCACCCTGGGGCGCTTCCTGCGGCCCGGTGCCACCGTCATACTCGAGTCGACCACGTACCCGGGGACCACCGAGGAGCTGCTCGGGCCCATCCTCGAGGCCGAGTCGGGGTTGGCGGCCGGCGCCGACTTCCACCTCGGCTACAGCCCGGAGCGCATCGACCCCGGCAACCCGGAATGGCGCTTCGAGAACACCCCGAAGGTCGTCTCCGGAGTCGACGAGGCGTCGCTCACCGCGCTCACTGCGTTCTACGAATCCCTGGTCGAGCAGACCGTGCCGGTGTCCTCCCCGGCGGTCGCCGAGCTGACCAAGCTGCTCGAGAACACCTTCCGCCACGTCAACATCGCCCTCGTCAACGAGATGGGCATGTTCGCCGCCGACCTCGGCATCGACGTGTGGGAGGCGATCGACGCCGCCTCGACCAAGCCCTTCGGGTACATGCGCTTCACCCCGGGGCCCGGCGTCGGCGGCCACTGCCTGCCGATCGACCCGTCGTACCTGTCGTGGCGGGTGAAGCGCCGGCTGGGCCAGAGCTTCCGGTTCGTCGAGCTGGCCAACGACCTCAACGACCACATGCCCGACTACGTGGTGCGCCGGATCGCGGCCGGGCTCAACCGTCGACGCAAGCCGGTGAACGGCAGCCGGGTCCTCCTGCTCGGCTTGGCCTACAAGCGCAATACCAGCGACGCCCGCCAGTCGCCGGCGCTGGTCATCGCCGACCAGCTTCTCGCCCTGGGGGCCGAGGTAGTGGCAGCCGACCCGCACGTCGTCGAGGGCATCGCCGACAGTCGCATCGCTCGGGTGGAGGCCACCCCGGAGGAGGCGGCCCGGGCCGACGCCGTCGTCCTCCTGGCCGATCACGACGCCTTCGACATCGACGCCCTGGCTGGCGCCGCGCGTTACTTCTTCGACACCCGCCGCCGGGCGACCGGCCCGTCGGTGGAGCACCTGTAGATGGCGACCCGCATCCCCCGACCCGCCTTCGCCGAGCGTCCCTACCGATGGGCCCGGCGCCACCGCAACATCAGCGTGGCCGCCCTCGATTGTGTCGTCTGGTCCGTCGCTCTCGTCGTGGCCCTGGTCGCCCGGTTCGACTTCGGGCTGGCCCACATCCCGTGGTTCCATCTGGTGCGCGCCGTCCCGCTCGCACTGGGGGCCCAGATCGCCTTTGGGGTTAGTTTCGGGCTCTACGTGGGGCGCTGGCGCTACTCCAGCTTTGACGAGGTCGTCGCTCTTGCGATGACGGCCGGGGCGTCAGGGGGGATCCTGCTCCTTGTCGACGACTGGATCGCCGGCCGGCACCTGGTGCCGTTGGGGGTGACGGTGGTCGGCGCCGCCCTGGCCACCGTGGGGATGTCCTTCGAGCGCGCTGTGTGGAGGGTGGCAGCCGAGGCTCGGCGCCGGCCCCGGGTCGACACCGGCGCCAGCCCGCTTCTGGTGTTTGGGGCGGGGGAGGGCGGCTTTCAGGTCCTGCGCAGTCTGTTGGCCAACCCGAAGAGCCGCTTCTTGCCCGCCGGCCTGCTCGACGACGATCCGGCGAAGCGCCACCTACGGGTGATGGGCGTGCGGGTGGTGGGGGACCGGAACGACATCGCCCGAGCCGCCGCCGCCACCGGCGCTACCTCCCTGCTCATCGCCATTCCTAGCGCCCCGGCTGAGCTGGTCCGCCAGATCGACGAGCGGGCTCGGGCTTGCGGGCTGGCGGTCAAGGTGCTCCCGTCGGTGAACGAGCTCTATGGGGCCGAGGTGGCCGCCTCCGACATCCGCGACGTGACCGAGGAGGACCTCCTCGGTCGCCGCCCGATCGAGACCGACATCGACGCCATCGCCGGCTATCTGACCGGACGCCGGGTGCTGGTCACCGGGGCCGGGGGGTCCATCGGGTCCGAGCTGTGCCGCCAGATCCACCGCTTCGGCCCGGAGACCTTGGTCATGGTCGACACGGACGAGAGCGCCCTGCACGCCACCCAGATGTCCATCGAGGGCCGGGCCCTGCTCGACTCCCCGCAGCTGGTCCTGGCGAACATCCGCGACGCCGACCGGGTCCGCCAGGTGTTCCGCCAGCACCGGCCCGAGGTCGTCTTCCACGCCGCCGCCCTCAAGCACCTGACGCTCCTCGAGCGCCACCCCGACGAGGCAGTGCGCACCAATGTCTGGGGCACCCTGAACGTGCTCGAAGCGGCCGCCGCTTCAGGAGTCCACCGGTTCGTCAACATCTCGACCGACAAGGCGGCCGACCCGGTCAGCGTCCTCGGCTACACCAAGCGGATCGCCGAGCGGCTCACCGCGGCGATGGCCGACCGGGCGTCGGGTACCTACCTGTCCGTCCGGTTCGGCAACGTCATCGGCAGCCGGGGCTCGGTCCTTCCTGCCTTCCGGGCCCAGCTGAGTGCCGGCGGGCCGCTGACCGTCACCCACCCTGAGGTGACCCGCTACTTCATGACCATCCCTGAGTCGGTCGAGCTGGTCATCCAGGCCGGCGCCATCGGGCGCGACGGGGAGGCGCTGGTGCTCGACATGGGCGAGCCGGTGTCGATCGACGCCGTCGCCCGCCGCCTGGCCGGCTCGAGCCCCCGGCCGGTCGAGATCGTCTACACCGGACTGCGGCCCGGCGAGAAGCTCCACGAGTCCCTCTTCGGCTGCCACGAGCAGGACTTCCGGCCGGTCCACCCGCTGGTATCCCACGTGCCCGTCGAGCCCCTGGCCCCTGACGTGGCCCGGGAGCTGCCGGTGGCGTCGGCCCATCTCTGCCGATGCCTGCGTCAGCTGTCGGCCGGGCTGATCGACCTCAGCCCCCACCAGGAGGTGCACCCGGCGCCCATCTACGCCGCCGGTGCTGACTGAGCCGGCCGCCCGCAACGGGCACGATGGGAGGGTCGGACGGGTCCGCCGCTACGATGACCAGGTGATTCCCGGGGAGGCGGTGGTTGGGGAGCCGGACCTCCGGTCCTACATGCAGGTGCTGTGGCGACGGAAGTGGACCATCGCGCTGAGCGTGATCCTGGTCACCGGCGCCGCCATGGCCTTCTCGTTCCTGCAGGCCAAGAAGTACACCGCCATCGCCGAAGTCCTCCTCCAGCCCTCCAACAGCGGCAACCCGTTGCTGACGGCGAACGGGGGGGTGAGCCAAGACCTCACCCCCACCGACGTCCAGACCGAGGTGCAGATCATGACCAGCGCCCCAGTGGAGGCAGCCGTCTCGAAGACCCTGGGGGTCTACCCGGCCCCGAAGGTGTCGGTCACCCCGGTAGGCCAGACCAACGTGGTCGACATCGCCGCCACCATGACCAGCGGCCGCCAGGCGGCCCGCATCGCCAACGCCTACGCCAACTCCTACATCGACTTCAAACGCAACGCCGCCCTCCAGTCGGTGGTGGCCGCCGAGCAGCAGATCCAGGCCAGGATCTCCGACCTCGACTCCCAGATCACCGCACTTGGCAGCGGCGCGAGCTCCTCACAGCGCGACGCCCTCCTCGCCCAGGAGGCGACGTTCAAGTCGCAGCTGGCCGAGCTCCAGGTCAACTCGTCGCTGCTGAGCGGCGGGGCCGAGCTGATCACTCCGGCGTTGGCGCCAACCAGCCCCAGCTCGCCCAGGCCCAAGCGAAACGTCGGGGTCGCCGTCATCGTGGGCCTCATCCTTGGGGTGGGTCTGGCATTCCTCCTCGAGTACCTCGACGACTCTGTCCGCTCCCAGGAGGACATGTTGAGGGTCGCCTCCGACCTGCCGGTCCTTGCCCTGGTGCCCGCCGTGGAGGGGTGGAAGGACCGGAGGTCGACGATGGTGGTCTCCCTGGCGCGGCCCAAGTCGCCGGCCGCTGAGGCCTACCGTTCGCTGCGCACCTCCATCCAGTTCATGGACATCAACCGGCCGCTGCGCCGCCTGGTTTTGACCAGCGCGTCGGCCACCGAGGGCAAGACGACCACCCTCACCAACCTGGCGGTGACCCTGGCCGAGGCGGGCAAGCGGGTGATAGTCGTGTGCTGCGATCTGCGCCGGCCTCGCATTCACGAGTTCTTCGGGCTGAGCAACGAGACCGGGTTCACCTCGGTTCTTCTAGGTACCTCGCCTCTCCACGGCGCCCTCCAGCCAGTGGAGGAGGTCAAGAACCTCACTCTTCTCGCGTCAGGACCCGTGCCTCCGAACCCCTCCGAGCTCCTGTCGAGCCCTCGCGCGAGCGAACTGCTGGACATCCTGGCAACCTCCTACGACATGGTCCTTCTCGACACGCCTCCAGTCCTGCCCGTCACCGACGCCGCCGTGCTGTCGCGCCATGCCGACGGCGTTGCCGTGGTGGTAAGCGCCGGGGTCACCACCCGAAAGCAGCTGGGTCGGGCGTTTGAGGTCCTGGGGCACGTGAACGCCCCGATTGTGGGTGTAATACTCAACGGCCTGACCGACCAGAGCAGTTACGGCTACTCCTACCGGTACTCGTACGCCTACACCGAGCGGAATGGGAACGGCACCAACGACGCACCCGTCGGCCCGGCCTCCAGTCGGCTTGGTTCCTAACTCGACCGGCCTTTCTCCGAAGGGTCCTTCGACAGCGACTACTCCTCGGATGTCCTCCAGTACTCACGTGACACCGGGGGGTGGCGAGGGGCCCTTCGTTCGGGAGCTTTCGACCGGCGGGACGCCTGCGGGCCGTGCTCTACGACCGCCCATCGGTTGTCGGCTGGTGTTTTGAGCCCAGACGGCTCGTCGGTCCGTTGTCCGCCCCCAAAGTTCGCCTCCTTATATACGGAGGAACGTCGGGAGCAAGGCTGCATCCTTCCCGAAGCGCAGGACCTTGGGGCGGGTTTGTTCCGAGCGGGGGCTCTCGAGCGGGGTAAGCCATAGCTCGACGCTCCCCGAACTCGGGGGTGAAGCTGATGGGATCTGCTTTACGGCGAAGTTCGGACAACCGCATTCCGACTGTGTCCTGACAGTGCCCAAACGACGGTAGCCCCGACTGTTGGTCCTACGGCTTCGTCCCCGGACTTCTGCTCCGCCTCAAAGCCGAGAGGTCACTCGTCCGGCTACGTTCGTAGTCATGTGCGGGATAGCAGGTTGGGTAGGATGCCGGGCCGGTGGCGGGGCGGTGGCGTCCGTCCAGGCTGCGCTGCAGCATCGCGGCCCGGACGCATCAGGCATTGACCGATGGAGCGGCGACGGCTGGGACTGCACCCTGATCCACACCCGTCTCGCCATCAACGACCTATCCGAAGCCGCCAACCAGCCCCTTGTCAACGAGGATGATTCGCTGGCTCTGGTCTTCAACGGCGAGATCTACAACTCTCCAGAGTTGCGCCGCTATTGCGAGTCGCGCGGCCACCGATTCCGGTCGCACTCCGACGGCGAGGTCATCGTCCATCTCTGGGAGGACCACGGGCTTGACGCCCTGTCCCGGCTCAATGGCATCTTCGCGTTGGCGCTGTTGGATCGCCGGGCCGGACGCTTAGTCCTGGCCCGCGACCCTGTAGGGGTAAAGCCTCTGTTTTGGACAGAGAGAGACGGGAGGGTGTGGTTTGCCTCCGAGCTCCGCGCCCTGCAGACCGCCGGGGCGCCGGTCGGCGGCCCCGACCCCACGGCTCTGGCCCAGTTCCTCACGTTCCTCTGGATTCCGGATCCTCGGACCCCGTTCACAAACGCTCACTCGCTTCTTCCCGGGGAGGCACTCGTGTGGCAGGGCGGCCTCATGGAGCAGCGGATGTACCGAAGCCTCGTGGTGGAGGCGGCGGGTCAAGCGACCATTTCCGTTACCACCGCCAGCTCCGAGGTAGCTGAACGGGTCCAAACAGCCGTCCAACGCCAGCTCCTCTCCGACGTGCCGGTGGGGTTGATGGCCTCAGGCGGCGTCGATAGCAGCCTGCTCTGGTGGGCAGCCGAAGGGCGCCTCGATAGGGCGTACACCATCGACTGGTCCGGGGATCGGAGCTTCGAGCGGCTCAACGAGGACACGGCCGCCGTGGGGCGGCTCGAGGGCCACTTCGCCACGCCGGTCAGCTATGTACCTGGAACCGATGTCGATGTCGAGGAACTTCCAGCGAGCGGAGACCTCCTGGCCGACCCCGCGGCGGACCTCGCCCGGCTCATCGCCTCCCGTGCAGCCGCGGACGGCTTCAAGGTCCTGCTCTCCGGCCAAGGTGGCGACGAACTGTTCGGCGGATACCGTCGCCACGTCGTTGGGCCGACGGCAGCCCGGATGAGGCTGGGTCGACCGGGGGAAGTCGCCGCCAGCCTCCTGGCGCGTACGGGTGCCGGCGGCACACAGGTCGAGTACCTAGCCCGCCTGCTGCGGGCCGGAGCCCAGTCGGACCCTCTGTCCTCATACATGGTACTTTCCAGCTACAGCAATGCCCCTGAGCGGGCGTCCGTCCTGGACTGCACAGCCACCGAAGTGGCGGATGAGGTGGTGTGGCAACGCCACAGGGAGGCCTTTGAAGCCAGTCCGGTGGGCTGGTCGTTGCTGCGACGCCTACGAGCTGTTGACCTGACCGTCTACCTTCCGGGCTTAGGCCTGGCCTATTCCGACCGATCCGGGATGCATCACAGCGTAGAGGTTCGGGTTCCGTGGCTGGACCTGGACCTGATCGGGTGGGCGCTGACGCTGCCCGGGGAGGCACTAGTCCGGGGCCGGGTCGGAAAGTGGTTGACCCGGAAGGTTGCTCTGGATGTGCTGCCCGCAGAGGTGGTGAGTCGGCCAAAGCGTGGCTTCGGCGCGCCGATCAACGTAGTGAAGAAGGCCCGGGGATCAGTGGGGTCGCGCGGCTTCCGGCAAGGCGCCTACTTCGCCTTGGCCGAGGGCATTCTTCGTCGTTGGCTGGCCGGCCAGGCGGCGGCCTAAGCCTCTGTTCCCGATCGGAAATGGCGGGTAGCAGGTTTCCCGGTTCCCTTCGTAGAGCCCGGTCGGATCTGGCCGGCCTCGCCCTCCTGGACCCGCTACGACCGTGAGCGCCGAGTGCACCGGTAAGTTCACAGGCACTCGTGGACCCCGGTGGTCCATGCCTGGCGGCACCAGTGTTTGGTCCCACAACTGGCGGGGAGGTGGTCCCATCCTGTCCGATCCCCGTGGCGGCCGACACGAGTTCGCCGCGCCTTCACCGTGCAGCCCGAAAGCTCACCGTGTTGTGTCCTTGTCGTAACTCGGCGAGGTCACGATGATGACGGCGGCCATGAGATCCTCCTCGTAGGCGGACACGAAACTCCCCGCTGGCGGTCACGAGAGTTCCCGATGGGCGGCCACCAGATCTCCTTGTAAGCGTCCGCTGACCGGCCGGTATCCACCGGTCGGTGGGCCCTGTCAACGACGCCCGAAAATTGACCCCCCTGCGACGGCCGAAAATTGACCCCCCTCCCCGGGTCCACCGTCACGCAGCGTCGTCGCTAGGCACCACCCTTCCGAGGTCGCGGTCCTTGAGCCGGTAGCTGTCGCCTTTGAGGTTGACTACTTCGGCGTGGTGGACGAGGCGGTCGATCATGGCGGCGGCGACGGTGGCGTCCCCGAAGGTCTCGCCCCAACGCCCGAAGGGCTTGTTGGAGGTGACGATGACCGAGGCCCGCTCGTAGCGGGCCGAGATGAGCTGGAAGAACAGGTTGGCGGCCTCGGCTTCGAAGGGGATGTAGCCGACCTCGTCGATGATGAGCAGCGGGATCCGCCCGAGCCGGGTGAGCTCGGCATGGAGACGGCCCTGGGTGTGGGCCTCGCCGAGGCGGGCGACCCATTCCGCGGCGGTGGCGAAGGCGACACGGTGGCCGGCCTGGCAGGCCCGGATGCCGAGCCCGATGGAGAGATGGGTCTTGCCGGTGCCGGGCGGGCCGAGGAACACGACGTTCTCCCGGCCGGCCACGAAGTCGAGCGTGCCGAGATGCAGGACCGTGTCGCGTTTGAGGGACCGTTGGTGGTCGAAGTCGAAGAGGCCGCGCGGATAGGCGCTAGCAGGGGGACCATCCACCGGTCGTCGGTTTGGCCCGACTGGGATGTCGGGTTGCTACCCAACCCGACGACCCAGTGGAGGTCGGCTACATCATGCGCGCGTTGCAGGCCGGAGTGTTCGATGCTGTCTGGGC
>Ga0209810_1000250_pt1 | contig 148392 bp, 136 predicted proteins | sample Coa_R1_7_FD_187159 | JGI IMG/M metagenome (GOLD analysis project Ga0209810, IMG submission 187159) | Surface soil microbial communities from Centralia Pennsylvania, which are recovering from an underground coalmine fire - Coalmine... | ecosystem: Environmental > Terrestrial > Soil >...
CCAGGCACTCGGTGGCCTTCTCACGGTTCCAGCGCCAGCGGAGTCCGTAGAACGACGGCGGCTCCCTCGACTCTCCGGTCGCGTGGTAAGCCTCAAGGTCGGCCTTCAGGGTCCGGACCGCCCAGTTGTAGGCGTAGCGGCGCCCGCCCCATTGCCGGCGAATGGTCTGCCACTGCTTCGGCGTGGGGTCCAAGGCGAACTGGAACGCTTGCAGCGTCCAGCCGTCCGGGGCCGCGTACTTACGGGCCATCGTGCCGGAGCGCGGCCATCGCCCGGGCCGCACGATGGGCGGCGGCACGCCGGCCGTAGAGCCGGGCGCAGAGGCTGGTCAGGATCTCGGTCACGTCTCGGACCAGATCGTCATCAACCTCGGAAGGATCGACCACCACCAGCCGCCGCCCCTGGGCGGCGAGTGCAGCTTCCACCTCCTCGGCCCCGAACCGCGCGAAGCGGTCCCGATGCTCGACCACGATGGTGGTCACGGTCGGGTCACGCAGCAGAGCCAGGAACTTCCGACGCTTTCCGTTCAGTGCCGAGCCGATCTCGGTCACGATGCGCCCGACGGCGAGCCCCTCCTGGGCCGCCCAAGCGGCGACCCGCGCCACCTGCCGATCCAGATCGGGACGCTGATCCGCAGAGGACACGCGAGCGGGCGGTCACGCCGGCCGGGGACCGCGCCGGGGCGTCCACCAAGATCAGGTGACCAACCCGCCGGGCCGGGACGGGGAGCTTGCCCGACTGGAACCAGCGGTAGGCGGTCACGGGATGGATGCCTTGCTCGCGCGCCCACTGCTTCAAGTTCATGGAAGTGGATTGTAGTGTATAGGCGCGTCAGCTGTTGTTAACCCCGACGGTCGGAGGCAGGGAGGCACCTGGCCGCCTCGTGCTCGGCCGGCCATGGGACGCGTCCGGCCGGGCGGCGGAGGCGACGGACGTGCTTCGATAACCGTGGCGTGAGCGACGAGACCACCTCCCTGGTCGAAGGTGCCCTCCGCGCCCGGCGCGGCGACGCCTACCGGCGACGGGTGGCCCGGCTCCATGGGATCGGGGGCCGGGAGATGTTCGAGGCCGCCCGGCGGCTGCTCCGTTCGGGGGAGGCGGCGAGGCGGGCGCTGGGGGCCGACATCCTGTCGGGGCTGGACCCGGGACGGCTGCCTCCGCCCTTCCAGGACGAGTCCGTCGCCCTTCTCCTGCCGGCCGTGGAGGTGGAGAGCGACCCCACCGCGCTCGCCGCCGTGGTCCGGGCGCTGGCCCGGCACGGGGTACGGCGTGCCATTCCGGCCCTGGTCGGGCTGGTCGACCACGAGGCCGTGGAGGTGCGGCTGGGGCTCGCCGCCGAGCTTCACTGGTGCACGTGGCAGGAGGGGGTGGAGCGGCCGGACGGGGCGGTGACGGCGGCTTTGATCAGGCTCTCGGCCGACCGGATCGCCGAGGTCCGGAACTGGGCGTGCTTCAACCTGGCCCAGAGCGACGTCGACGGCGAGGAGGTGCGGGCGGCGCTGTGGCGGCGGTCGAACGATCGTCACCACGACACCAGGATGGAGGCGCTGGCCGGGTTGGCGCGGCGTCGGGACGACCGGGTGGGGGACGTGCTCCTGCGGACCGTCGAACGCCTGGGTGCGGCGCGGCTCGGAGCCTGGATCGTCGATGACCTGGTGGCGTACGCGCGGGAGAGGGGAGACGAGCGTCTCCTGTGCCGGTTGACCTGACCGGGGACGCGGAGGCGGCCTCCGGACCCGGCCCCGCCGCTCAGTGGACCCGGTCGATGGCCGACCGGGCCAGGTCGGCGAGCAGCGTCCGCACCCCGTCCAGGTCGGCCTCCTCGAGTTCGCGGAGGGCGGTCGAGACCAGGTTCCGTGCTTCCTCGCCCACCCGATCGAGCGCGCCGCTGGCGATCACCAGACGTTGCACCTCGCGGACCTGCTCCTCGTCGGGCGTGCCCGCCAGCAGCTCGCGCACCCGGTCTCCGTGGTCCGGGTGCTCGACGGCGTAGATCAAGGGCAAGGAGACCGTGCGCTGGCGGATGTCCTGGCCCAGCGGTTTGCCCGAGCGCTCGCTGTAGTCGAGCAGATCGTCGACCATCTGAAAGGCGATGCCCAGCAGGTCGCCGAAGTGCTCCAGCCGGGCGATCAAGGCCTCGTCCGCCCCGGCCAGCTGCGCGCCCGCCCGGCAGGCGGCGGCGAACAGGGCCGCGGTCTTGCCCCGCACCACCTTCAGGTAGGTCTCGTAGTCGCCGGGGAAGGCGCCCCGGAGACGGACGTCGTCGATCTGGGCCAGGCAGATGGCCTCGACCGCCTGGGCGATGGTGGTGGTGACATCGGGGTTGCCGAGCTGGGCGATGACCCTGACCGCCTTGGCGAAGTAGTAGTCGCCGACCGCGATCGCGGTCGAGGCCCCCTCCCGGGCGGCCACGGTGGGCCGGCCCCGGCGGGTGGGGGCCTCATCGACGTAGTCGTCGTGGACCAGGGTGGCGTCGTGAATCAGCTCGATGGCGCCGGCCAGGGCCGCCGCCTGCAGCGGGTCGGCCCGACGGCCGAGACGGCTGCTGAGCATGGCCAGGAGCGGCCGGACGCGCTTGCCCCCGGCCTCCACCAGGCGCCGCATGGGCAGCTGCACCGGCTCGGGATCCACCAGCAGCTGCCGGGCCAGCTCCAGCTCCACCAGCCGGCGCTCTCGGGCCAGCTTCGAGTCGGCCTCGACCGTGGTCGTGGGCGCGATCACGCGCGCCGCGGCCCGCCGGCGGCCGAAGTCCCCGTCCATCTGCAGCGCCACCTGGCGCTGGCGGGGGCCGTCCAGCTCCACGGCGAAGACCGACTGCCACGGCCCCAGCACCAGCCGGCCCTCCTCGACCAGCAGGGTGCAGGCGGGGAGGAGGAGGAGCTGCCGGCAGTGGGCATGGCCGTTGATCGGCTCTGCCGGGCCCACGCTCGGCCGCCGCACGAGGTCGTCGTGCCGGTAGGGGACGCCGGCGGGGGCCAGCCGCTCGAGCGTGGCCGTCAGGTCCTCGAGCAGGAAGGGCTCGTTCTCGTTGACGGCCAGGCCCAGCGTGGTGTGCAGCGACTGGAGGTGCAGCCGGCCGTTGCGCAGGCCGGCGGCGGCGATCTCGTCCTGGAGGCGGGCCGTGATGTCGACGAACTCGGTCGACCGGGAGGTGGGGAGCTGGAGCCGCCGCCCCACGATCATCGGGCGTCGGCGATGGTCGCCGTGAGCAGGTCCCGCAACGGGGGCGCGGGCGGGCCGCCGGCCGCCGCCGCCGCGGTGCGTTCCACGGCCTGGGCGAAGCCCACCTGCAGGCGCTGGTCGCGGGTCTCGGCCAGGAGGCGTGAGGCGCGGGCCAGGCAGAGATCGCCCAGGAGGAGCCGGGGCGCATCCGGCGCCTGGCCGCCCAGCCGCTGGAGCTGCAGCCCCGACTCCACCATCGCCGCCGCCAGGGCCACCTCGGCGGGAGCCCGGAGCCGGTAGAAGGCGTAGGCGTCGCCCATGCCCTCCTCCCACACCGGCTCCAGGCCCCTCAGGTGGACGTCGATCTCGGCCCGCTCGCTCAAGCGCTCCTTCCTTCTGGAGTGCGCGTACGCTCCCCCGGCGGCGTGGGACGTTCCCCGGCCCCGGGCTCGACTCGCTCGATCACGCTGGCGGCCAGGTGCCGGAAGGCCGACAGCGCCCGCAGGCAGGAGTCGTCGTCCCGGGTGACGACGTAGTACAGGCCGAAGCCCAGCACCGTGTTCAGCACCAGCGGCACCAGCACCTCGCGGTCGACCTTGAGCCGCACGCGGCCGTCCGCCTCCAGGCGGTCGATCTGCTCCTGGACGACCTCTCGGTAACGCGTGAACAGTTCCGGCAGGTAGGCGCGCAGGCGCTCGGTGCGGGGCGCCTGGACCAGGAGATCGAATGCCGCCAGCTGCATGTCCCCCAGGCGACGAAGCGTGTCCCAGATGGACGCCACCCCCAGCTCCAGGGCCTCCAGCGGGTCCGAGAGGCGATTGCAGGCCGCCCGAAGCTCCTCGACCGACCGGGCCGTGAGGTACCGCCACGCCTCCACCAGAAGCTCCGATTTGGTCGGGAAGTAGTACTGCAGGTTGCCGATGGCGACCCCTGCCCGGGAGGCGATGGCGCGGACGCTGGTCCCCGCGTATCCGTTCTCGAGCAGCGACTCCGCGGCCGCCCTGACGATCTGTTCCCGGGCTCCGGTCGAACCGTCGGTGAGGAGGCTACTGGTCATACGTATGTATTAGTCTACCGCGCCATGGGTCTCGCGCCGGGATGTTCAGGTCTGCTACGTTCTCCGCGGTGGATCGGTGTCGGGGTGGGGTGCTCCGGCGATCCGGCGAAGGCCACGGAGGGATGCGCCGGTTGCAGGGTTCCGAGGGGTGCTGACGCGCGAGCAGGTGTTCCCGAACCGGGTGGCCGGGGTGATCGACTCCGATGACCCGGAGGCCGCCTTCCGTGCCTGCGTGGCGGCGCTGGAGGGTGGGATCGGCACCATCGAGGTCTCCATGCGCGTCCCCTCCTGCCTGGACATCGTGCGGGGCCTGGTGGCGAGCACCGGGGGAACCCTGCCGGTGGGGGTGGGGACGGTCTCGGAGAAGGACGTCGTGCCCCAGGCCAGGCTGGCGGGGGCGGCCTTCGTCGCCACCACCATCGTGCTGCCCGAGGTGGCCGCCGCCTGCCGGGAGCAGGACATCCTCTGCGTCATGGGCGCCCTCACCCCCAGCGAGATCGAGCTCGCTCGCCGCAGCGGGGCCGACGTGGTGCACCTCTTCCCCGTCCAGGCCATGGGCGGCCCGGACTACGTCCGCTGGCTTCAGGGCCCGATGGCGGGGACGCCCTTCTGGGTGTCGGGCGGGGTGGAGATCGATCAGATCGAGGAGTACCTGTCGCTGGGGGTGGTGGCGGTCGGGCTGACCACGGCTCTCTTCCCGCCCGACGCGGTCCGTCGCGGCGACGGGGCGGTGATCGCAGCCCTCGCCCGGCGGGCGGCGGCGGCGGCCGGGGCGGTCTGGGCCTCCTGAGCCGGGGCCGGCCGAGCGGGTCGGTCAGGCCCGGTCGTGGCCGGCCCGTGCCCGATCGACGGCCTGACGCACCCGGGGGATGACCTCTCCGGCCAGGAGGCGGAGCTGGGCCTCGACGTCGCGGTCGGGGCCGAACAGGAAGCCGTCCATGCCCTCCTCCAGGGCGAGGTGGGTCAGCGTCTCGACCCACCGCTCGACGGGGCCCTCGAAGGGGCCTCCGCCCTCGCCCCCGATGTGACCGAAGACGTTGTACAGGCGGGTGATGGAGGCCGGATCGCGGCCCGCCGCCAGCGCCGCCTCGTCGATGCGACGCTGCATCCCCCCCAGCACCTCCGGCGGGGCGTAGGGGGAAGAGGGGACCCAGCCGTCGGCGAGCCGACCGGTGATCCCCAGTCCACGGGGCCCGTAGGTGCCCAGCCAGATCCCCATGGGGTGGGCCGGCACCGGCCCGGCGTGGAGGCCATGGAGCCGGTAGAAGCGGCCCTCGAAACGGATCCCCCGCCGCCCGCTCCACACCAGCCGGACGAGCGCGATCGCCTCCTCCAGGGCGCTCAACGCCTCGCCCCGCCCGCGGGCCACCCCGCCCATGGCCGCGATCCCCTCCGGGAAGGCACCGGCCCCGAGCCCCAGCTCCACCCGGCCCCCGGTCAGCCGGTCCAGCGAGGCGGCGGCCTTGGCCAGCACGGCGGGTGGCCTGAGGGGGAGGTTGGCCACGTCCGGGAACACGGTCACCCGCTCGGTGCGGGCCGCGATCACCGCCAGCAGGGTCCAGGTGTCGAGGAACCGTGCCTGGTAGGGATGGTCCTGGACGCCGATCAGGTCCAGGCCCAGGTCGTCGGCGAGCCGGGCCAGGCGCAGCGTCTCCCCGGGCCGGGCGGCGTCGGGGATCAGGAAGCTGCCGAACCGGAGTGGCCGGCCAGGGTCGGGCATTGACTCCTCCTCATGATCGTGACACGCCCGCCGGCGCGCCGCCAGCCGGGCCGGTGGGTCAGGGACGGCGGGCCCGTGCCCGTTCCACCGCCCGCTGCAGGGCCTGCTCCACCACCACCCGCACCATGCGCTTGCGCCAGGCGTGGTGCAGGTCGGCGTTGTCCAGCGGCTTGGCCGGCCGCGCCGCCAGCTCGGCGGCGGCGGCGATCGCCTCCGGGGTCGGCTCCTGGCCCGCCAGCAGCTCGCCGGCCGCCGGCGCCTCGACGGGATGGGAACCGACCCCGGACATCACGATCCGGACCCGCTCGAGGCGCCCGTCCACCAGCCGCAGGGCCACCCCGGCGCCGGCAATGGGGAAGTCGATCGAGCCCCGGCGGCGGAGCTTCACGTAGGCGGAGGCGAGCCCGTCGGCCGGGGGCAGACGCAGCGCCGTGATCACCTCGTGGGCGGGCTTGGCCAGGTACTGGATGCCGTCGTCGCGGTAGAGCTCGGCCGCCGGCAGCTCGCGTTCCCCGTCCGGTCCGACGAGGACGACCGTGGCCCCGAGGGCGATGGCCACCGGGGCGGTGTCGGTCGAAGACACGGCCCAGCAGCGCGGGCTGCCGGGGGCGACCAGGCAGACGTCACCGTCTTTCTTCATGCAGAAGCCGATCGACCGCCGCCACTCGTAGGTCATGTCGTAGTAGTTGCAGCGGGTGTCGACGCAGAGGTTGCCACCGACGGTGCCGGCGTTGCGGAGCGCCGGCGAGGAGACCAGGCCGGCCGCCTCCGCGTAGCCGGGATGGCCCTCGACCAAGGCGGGGTGCTCGGCCGCCTCGGTCAGGGTCACGAGCGCCCCCAGCTCGAAGCCGGAGCGGGCGTCTCCCCGCACGCCGCGCAGCTCGGACAGGTGGGCGAGCCCGATCAGGGTGTCGGCCTCGATCTGACGGCGCTTCAGCTTGGGCAGGAGATCGGTGCCGCCGGCCACCAGCACCGCCCGCGGGCCGACCTCGGCCACGGCCGCGGCCGCGGCCGCGGCTGAGGCCGGCTTCAGGTAGCGGAGTCGGGGCAGCCGGAGCACGTCAGCGCCCTGCGGCCGCGAAGGCGCGCTCCAGCTCCTCGCCCACCCGCAGGTCGTGGGGGTCGGGCGGGTCGACCCGGATCGGCGCCCCGTAGTCGACGTCGGGGAAGCGGCGGGGACCGTAGCGGGCCTCCTGGCCCCGGGCCCGGGCGTCCAGGGCCCGCAGCACCTTCTCGGGCGTGATCGGCGTCTCGTCGATCCAGATCCCGAGGGCGTCGAAGACGGCGGCGTTGATCGCCGGTATCACCGGCAGCAGAGGACCCTGGCCGGCCTCCTTGGCGCCGTAGGGACCCTCGGGGTCCACCGTCTCGACCAGGAAGGTCTCGATCTCGGGCATCTCGAGGACGGTCGGCGACTTGTACTCGAGCATGCTCGGCCACTTGTGCCGGCCCTTGCGGTAGACCTGCTCCTCCATCAGCGCCTCGCCCAGGGCCATGTACACGCTGCCCTCGACCTGGCCCTTGACGGCGAGCGGGTTGATCGCGCGTCCGACGTCGTGGGCGATCCAGACCTTGTTGACACGGATCAGTCCGGTGCGGGCGTCGGCGTCCAGGTCCACCACGCAGGCGGTGTAGCTGTAGGCCGGGCTGGGGCCGACCCCCGAGCCCTTGAAGGGACCGGCGATCCGCGGCGGCCGGTAGGAACCGCTGGTGGAGAGGGCTCCGAACCTGGTGGTGGCCAGCTGACAGGCCTGCTCGAAGCTCACCTCCCCGACCCTGCCCTCGCGGACCTCGATCTCGTCCAGGTCGCCCTGCACGCCCGTCGCCTCGGCCACCGCCTCGACCAACAGCCGGCGCATGCGGCGGGCCGCCTCCAGGGCGGCGTTGCCGGCCATGAAGGTCACCCGCGAGGAGTACGAGCCCAGGTCCACCGGGGTGGCGTCGGTGTCGGCGGTGACCAGCCGTACGTCGGCCGGCCGGAGACCCAGCTCCTCGGCGACGACGGTGGCCAGCACGGTGTCCGAGCCCTGCCCGATGTCCATGGCCCCGCAGTAGGCCGTCACCCCGGTGCGGTCGAGCTTGAGCTGGACCTCGGAGTGGGGCATGTCGTTCCAGTAGATGGGCGTGCCGGCGCCGGACATGTAGGCCGAGGCGGCGAAGCCCATGCCATGGCCGGGGCGCCGGGGGCGGCCGCGGTAGCCGGAGGCCTGCAGCACCTTCTCCGTGCACTCCTCGAGCCCGCAGGAGGTGACGCGCAGCCAGTTGACGGCCCGGGTGAAGGGCCGGACGTAGTTCCGTCGCCTCAGCTCGACCGGGTCCAGGCCCAGCTCGCGGGCGATCTTCTCCAGGTGGAGCTCGATGGCGAAACGGCCCTGGGGGGTGCCGTGACCGCGCTTGGGACCGCAGGGGGCCTTGTTGGTGAAGAGCCGGACCCCCTCGAACTTGTAGGCGGGGATGGCGTAGGTCACGGTCTGCAGGGTCCCGGTGTAGAAGACCGTGGCCGGACCGTAGGAGCCGTAGGCGCCACCGTCGAGGGCGGTCCGAACGTGCATGGCGGTGATCCGCCCCTCCCGGGTGACGCCGGTCCGCATCCAGATCAGGACCGGGTGGCGCCCCCGGTGGGCGTAGAAGACCTCCTCCCGGGTCAGGGTGCAGCGCACCGGTCGGCCGGTGACCATGGCCAGTTTGGCGACCACGATCTCGTGCGAGAAGGGGTCGGTCTTGCCCCCGAAGCCGCCGCCGTGGGCGGCGCCGATCACGCGGATCCGGTGCATGGGCAGCTCCAGGACCTTGGCCAGGGCCCGGTGCACGTAGTGCACCACCTGGGTCGATGACCAGAGGGTCAACCGGCCGTCCTCGTAGGTGGCGAGGGCGCTGTGCTGCTCCATGGGCAGGTGGGTGTTGCCCTGGTAGAAGAAAAGATCCTCGCGCACGTGGTCGGCGGCCGCGAACCCCGCCTCGACGTCGCCGAACTCGTAGCTGACCAGGCGGTGGACGTTGCCGCGCTGGCGGGTCAGGGCGGGGTCGTGGATCGGCTCGTCGACCGGGTCCCGGAGTGCCTCCTCGATCGACATCACCGGTTGCAGGGGCTCGTAGGAGACCCGGATCGCGTCCAGGGCCGCGGCCGCCGTCTCCTCGTCGACGGCGGCCACCGCCGCCACCGGGTCGCCCACGAAGCGCACCTTCTCGAACTCCAGCGCACGCTCGTCCTGGGAGACGGGCATGATGCCGTAGCGGATGGGGAGGTCCATCCCGGTCAGCACCGCCTTCACCCCGGGGATGCGCCGGGCGGCGGCGGTGTCGACGCTCAGGATGCGAGCGTGGGGGTGAGGGCTGCGCAGGATCCTGGCGTGGAGCATGCGCGGCAGCTGGAGGTCGTCGGCGTAGCGGGCGGTCCCGGTCACCCGGGCCACGGCGTCCACGCGGGGCAGCGGTCGCCCCACCACCTCCAGCTCGCCGTCGGTGCTCATGCTCCCATCCTCCTCGCGGCCAGCTCGACCGCATCCACGATGGTGGCGTACCCGGTGCAGCGGCACAGGTTGCCCGCCAGCGCCTCCTCGATCTGGCGGCGGCCAGGCTTCGGGTTGCGGTCCAACAACGCCTTGGCGGCCAGGAGCATGCCCGGGGTGCAGTACCCGCACTGGACCGCGCCCAGCTCGAGGAACGCCTGCTGGAGGGGGTGGAGGTGGGCCGGGCTGCCCAGGCCCTCGACGGTCGTGATCTCGTGCCCTTCCAGCTGCACCGGCAGCAGGAGGCAGCTGAGCTGGGGCCGACCGTCCACCAGGACGGTGCAGGTGCCGCACTCGCCCAGCTCGCAGCCGTGCTTGGTGCCGGTCAGGCCGAGCTGTTCGCGGAGCACCTCGAGGAGCGTGGCGTGGACCGGGACCAGGACCTGGTGCTCCTCGCCGTTGACTCGGAGGAGGAGCACCTCGCGGTGCACCGGCCGCTGTAACTCGTTCAACATAGCGAACCAATTTCGAGCATAGCTGGGGCCGCCTCAGAGGTCAATTTCGTTCCATATCGCGAACGAATCGGTTCCCCTTCGGGGTGAGTTCGTTCATAATGCTGAACGATGGTCCCCGCCGTCGAGCGTTCCTTTCGCATCCTCGACCTCTTGAGCCGCAGCCCCGCGCCGATGGGCACCTCGGAGGTGGCCCGTCGCCTGCGTCTGGCCAAGAGCACGGCCCACGGGCTGCTGCGGGCGCTGGAGGCGGTGGGGGCGGTCGAGGAGGTTCACCGTCGCTACCGACTGGGGCCGGCGGTCGAACGCCTGGCCGCGGTGGCCGAACTGCGCCGGCGCTGGCGGCCGGTGCTCGAGCGGGTCGCCGAGGAGACCGGAGAGACCGCCTTCCTCGGCCAGCCGCGCGGCCAGCGAGTGGCGATCCTGGACGAGGTCCTGGGCGCCGGCGCGCCGGTCATCTCGGCCCCTACCGGCAGCCACGTCCCGGCCTCGGCCGGGGCGCTCCGCAAGGTGCTGGCGGGAGCGCGGGTCGCCGAGGACCGAGGTGAGTACCTTGAAGGTGTGAACGCGGTCGCGGCCGCGGTGCCCGGCGGTCTGGTCTGGGTGGCCGGCTTCGCCGCCCGGCTCACGCCGGAGCGCCTGGCGGCGGTGGCGGATCTGCTGGGGCGTCTGGTGTGCCGGTAGCCGGCCCACGCCTGCGCGTGGAGAAGTACCGCGACCTCCTGGCGCGCATCCACGCGCTTCCCCGTCGGCGCCTGACGCTGATGATCGGGGTGGACGGCCCCCGGGGGGCGGGGAAGACCACCTTCACCCGCGCCCTGGCGGCCCTGGACCCAGGGCTGGACATCGTGCAGGTGGACGACTTCTGGCTGGCTCGGGAGCAGCGACGGCAGGAGCGCGGCGAGGCGCCGGCGGAGGAGGTGGCGGCCGACGTGGACTGGCGCCGGCTGCGCGCCCACGTCCTGATGCCCCTGGGCCGCGACCAGCCGGCCCGGTACCAGCGCTACGACTGGACGACGGACGCCCTGGCCGAGTGGCGCATGGTGCCGGTGGGCGGCATCCTGATCGTGGAGGGCCTCTACGCCTGCTCACGCCCGCTGGAGGGCTTCTACGATTTCCGGATCTGGGTCGACGCCCCGCTCGAGGTGCGCCGGAGTCGGGGGATGAGCCGGAACGGGGAGGGGGAGGAGACGCGGCGACGCTGGCTTTCGGCCGAGGCCGCCTACCTGGCGGCGCAGAACCCGGCCGTCCGGGCCAACCTGCGCGTGGACGGCTCCGGCTCCTTGCCCCACGACCCCCTCCAGGAGTACGTGCGCATCCGGGACGAGCCCGGCCGGGGATGACCGAAGGCCGGCCCGGCGGCCCACACGTCCGCCCGGGGGCATCTCGACGATGGATGCCAGGGAGGCTCCCGGAGCGCGTCACTCACGCCCGCCGGCCCGCAACGGGTCCAGCCAGCGGACCTCCCGGAAGCGGGCGAAATCCGTGTCGGCCGAGCAGATGGTGAGGCCGTGCTCGATGGCCAGGGCGGCGATCTGAGCGTCCGTGACCAGATTTCCCCGCAGCTGGTAGGAGGCGATCAGCGATCCCAGCACGGCCGCGTGCCGGTCAGTTGGGTTCGGGACCCAGACGGTCTCGCAGGCGAGCCAGTCGCTGACGTAGGACCAGGCCTGCTCGGGGGCCAGCGGGCGATCCGATGCCCGGGGATGGGTGACGATCCGGATGAACGCGCCGAGGACCAGCCAGGGCAGGCCGACGCGCCGGGGGCCGTTGAGCGCCTCGGTGAGCCAGGCGCGGGCCGCCTCGTGGAACCGGCTTGCGCTGTCGACGGCGAACAGCAGAATGTTGGCGTCGACCAACATCAGCGGGCAGCGGGCCCATCGAGCTGCTCCAGGGCCTCGGCGACGTCGATCACGTCGACGTGGATCCCGATCCTCTCGGCTCGCTGCCGGAACGGCCGGCGGGGCGGCCTGGCCTTGAGCCCGGCGCGGATCAGGTCGTTGATCACCTCGCTCAGCCCGGCTGACCGCTCTCGACGTATCCGGTCGAGCGCCGCCGCCACGTCGTCATCCAGCACGACCGTCGTGCGCATGCTCATCATTCTACATCTCGATGTCAAACCATTGACGTCGGGATGATCGAACCACTCGGGAGACGGCGGGACGTCTCCGGCTCCTTTTCCCGCCAGTGGCCTCGGCGCCGTCGTGACCACGGCCGTGGCCAGCCGATGGTGTCGGCTCCGCGCTCTCCGGAACAGCCTCCTCGGCCACCGCCCTATGATCTCCAACGGTCGTGTTGCGCTGGCTGACCGCAGGAGAGTCGCACGGGCCCCAGCTGACCGTGGTCCTGGAGGGGGTCCCGGCCGGCCTGGAGCTGTCCGCGGACGACCTCCGCCGGGACCTCCGCCGGCGCCAGGGTGGCCACGGTCGCGGCGGCCGCCAGCAGATCGAGGTCGACCAGGCCCACATCGTGGGCGGCGTGCGGGGCGGCGTCACCCTGGGCAGCCCCGTCGCCCTGGTGATCGAGAACCGCGACCACCAGAACTGGACGGCGCAGATGACGCCCGAGCGCGAGGGCTTCGCTCCCACGCCGGTGACCCGCCTTCGCCCCGGCCACGCCGACCTGGCCGGCGCCCTCAAGTACGGCCACCAGGACGTGCGCAACGTCCTCGAGCGCTCCAGCGCCCGGGAGACGGCGGCCCGGGTGGCGGCCGGGGGAGTGGCCCGGCGGCTGCTGGCCCGGTTCGGGGTCCGCGTCTTCAGCTTCGTGCAGTCGATCGGGCCGGTGGACATGGGCTACGAGGCGGTCGATCCCCTGGGCCTGAGCGAGGACCAGATCGAGTCCTCGCCGGTTCGCTGTCCCGATCCGGCGACCAGCGCCCGGATGGTGGCCGAGATCGACGCCGCCGCCGAACGGGGTGACACCCTGGGCGGAACCTTCCGCGTGCTCGCCACCGGGCTGCCGCCCGGCCTCGGGAGTTACGTCCACTGGGACCGCAAGCTCGACGCCCGCCTGGCCATGGCCGTGCTCAGCATCAACGCGGTCAAGGGGGTGGAGTTCGGGGCCGGGTTCGAGGGCGCCGGCCGTCCCGGATCGGCCTTCCACGATCAGATCGACTACGCGCAGGGACGGTTTCGCCACCTGAGCAACCGGGCCGGGGGGCTCACCGGCGGGGTGACGAACGGGGAGCCGATCGACCTGCGGGCGGCCATGAAGCCCATCTCCACGATGAAGAGGCCCATGCGCTCCGTGGACCTGGTGAGCAAGGAGCGGGTCGAGGCCCACTACGAGCGCAGCGACGTGTGCGTGGTCCCCGCCGCCGGCGTGATCGGGGAGGCGATGGTGGCGCTCACCCTGGCCGACGCCTTCCTGGAGAAGTTCGGTGGCGACTCGGTGGCCGAGATCGAGCGCAACCTCGAGGGCTACCTGGGCTCGATCGGCCGTTGAGGGCGGTCGTCCGGCGGTGAGCGAGGGGAAGCTGATGACGATGGCCGAGGCCATCCGCCGGTTCGTGCCCGACGGGGCCACGGTGGCGATGGGCACCTGCCTGGAGCCGGCCATCCCCTTCGCCGCCGGGCACGAGATGATCCGCCAGGGGCGCCGCGACCTCACCCTGGTCGGCCCCATCTCCGACGCGCTCTTCGACCAGCTGATCGGGGCCGGCTGCGTGGCCGCGGTCCGTGCCGCCTGGGTCGGCAACGTGTCCGAGGGCCTCGGTCACTGCTACCGGCGGGCGACCGAGCTGGGCGAGCCACGTCCGATCCGGGTGTACGACTACTCGAACTTCTCCATCTCGCTCGCCCTCTGGGCGGCGGCCTGGGATGCGCCCTACCTTCCCACCCGGACCCTGCTGGGAAGCGACATCCTGCGCACCAACCCCGAGCTCCAGGTGGTGGACGGGGTGGTGCGGGTGCCGCCCCTGCGCCCGGACGTGGCCGTCCTGCACGTGCAGCGGTCCGATGCCTGGGGGCGGGCGCACCTCTGGGGGCCGCTCGGGATCAGCGAGGAGGCCGGGCTCGCCGCCCGGAGCGTGGTCCTCTGCTGCGAGGAGCTGGTGGACCCTGAGATCACCCTGTCGGATCCCAACCGGATCTTGCTCCCGGAGACGCGGGTGGTGGCGGTGGTGCACGAGCCCGGGGGCTGCCATCCCTCTCCCCTCCAGGGCCACTGGCGCCGCGACCACGCCGCCTACCGGGCCTACGCCGAGCGCTCCCGGACCCGGGAGGGGTTCCGGGGCTGGCTGGAGGAGTGGGTGCTGTCCGTCCCCGACCGACGGGCCTACCTGGAGCGGCTGGAGGCCGAAGCCGTGCGGGTACGCGTCCACCGCCCCTCGGCTCCGGCCGACTACGGCGACGAGTGAGGGGATGAGCGCGAGCGGCTCGGCTCCCTACACCCCCCAGGAGCTCATGGTCGCGGCCGCCGCCCGGGAGATCCGGGACGGGGAGCTGGTCTTCGTGGGCATGCGCCTGCCCATCCTCGCCTACGGCGTGGCCCGCAACACCCACGCGCCCCGGGCCCGGGCCCTGTACGAGCTGGGGCTGATGCGCGATCGGGCGCCGGAGGCCTTCCTCGCCACCATGGGCGACCCGCCCAACGTGGTCGCCGCCCTCTGGGCCACCCGGATGTCGAACGTGATGGCGCTGATGGCGCAGGGCCAGGTGGATCTCGGGTTCATCGGCGGGGCCGAGGTCGACCGCTTCGGCAACCTGAACACGAGCTACATCGGCGATCCGGCCCGTCCCCGGGTGAAGCTACCGGGCAGCGGCGGGGGGGCCGACATCGCCATCCTCTCCCGGCGCTGGATCACGCTCATGGCCCACGAACCGAGGCGGCTGGTGGAGCGGGTGTCCTACGTGACCTCGCCGGGGCACGGCGACGGCACCCCGGGCTGGCGGCGCCGGAACGGGCTGCCGGGTGGCGGCCCGGTGGCGATCGTGACCACCATGGCCGTGCTCCGGTTCCCGCCCGAGGGTGGGGAGGCCTACCTGGATTCGGTCCACCCGGGCCACTCGGTGGAGGAGGTCAGGGCTCGGACGGGATGGGATCTGAAGGTCCCGGACCGGGTCCGCTCGACCCCCGCGCCCACCGCCGAGGAGCTGGGGTGGATCCGTCGGCTGGACCCCGAGGGTCACTGGACTCGATCCCCCTGAGCCGGGTCGGGCGCGGGCCGCCGGGCCCGACCCCCGATTTGCGATTCGTTGAACTGCTCCTGAAGAAGGGCTGTCCCCTCGGTGCCGACCCTGAGGGTCGATCGGATCATCACCTGTCAGGAGGCACCGACATGCAGCTCCGAATCCTCGTCGCGGGCGCCGGGGCCCTGGCGGCCCTGACCGGCTGCGGGACCGGCGCCACCCTCCTCGCTCGCCCGGCGGCGGCCACCGTCCCCACCGCGGCGCCGGCCACGCCGGGCGCGGCCTCCCGGTCCTGCGACGCCGGCCCGTGGACCGGCAGCCTCGATCCGCAGGGGCGTCCCGACGGTTTCGACGCCGGCGACGCGGGCGCAGTCTACGTCTGGCACGACGACACCGGCTGGCACCTCCGGGCCACCGACATGCGCCCCACCGACCACCACTACACCGGCACCATCGCCCTGAGCCCGCCGGCGCGCTTCCTCGCCCTGCGTCCCGTCCGCGACGAGCGGTACGACCGGGTCTGGGTGGACGGAAGCAACGTGCTCCACTACGACTTCCACACCCACGCCTCGATCGACGGGGCGGACTTCCTCGTGAGCTGTCCGGCCGAGGGTCGCGAGGGAAGGCAGCGGGAACGGCTGCTCTTCCACACCGAGTACGACGGCCGTCCGGTCCCCGACCGGGTCAGGGTCGGGGCTTCGAAGGCCATCCCGCGAGCGGCGACGTTCTGGTTCGTCCGCTCCGTCTGAAGCCGAAGGGCCGCGTGGGCGCCCCACGCGGCCCCTCTCGGCCCGCGGTGTGCCGCCGGCGGCGGACGCCGGCCGCGGCGGCCTCGGGCACCGCCGCCCGTCCCCTCCCGGGTCGGGCGTGAGGCGACCACCGCCGAGGGGGGTCGGTGTCGGGAAGCGGCGGCCGGGCAGGAACGGCGTCCCGATGGACGTCCGAGCTACGCCGACCTCCGGTTCAGGCGATCCCATCGACCCTGGCAGTCCACACAACGCGTGGCCTCGGGTCGAAAGCGCAGGCGCTCGGTTGGAATCCTGGTCCCGCAGTCCTCGCAGATGCCGTATTTCCCCTCCGCCAGCCGGCTCAGCGCCCGCTCCACCTGCTCCCGATTCTCGGCCAGGAGCTGGAGCAGACGGTCGTTGACGTCCCGATCGCTCATGACCTGGGCGAAGTCCGTGTCCTCGTAGTCGCGGGTCAGCACCCCGCCCACGCTCTCGGCGATCGACCGGTTCAGCCCCGCTTCATCCTGGAACTGGCTCACCAGCCGCACGAGCTCGGCGCGGTTGGCCTCCAACCTCACGATGCGTTCGTTCTGTTCGTGATCCTTCTCGTTCATCCAGCCACACCTCCTGCTCTAGGACGACAAGCGGGGGGACCTCAGACTATCACATTTCACGTAGGTGGAAGATGATTTTTTCTGGTTCCGGGATCGCGATCCCCGGATGCGTGGAAGACCAGCAAGAAGCCCCCCATCGGATGACAAACATGCTTGTCCGAGGGCTGACCGGAGGCCGTATCCGTCCCCACCTGCCCCCGAGACGCAGAGGGCCCGCGAGAGGTAGGAACTCTCGCGGGCCCTGGCGTCGAGCGGCACGGGGAGGCCCCCATGGGGCCGCCCGGGTGGGGGTCGCCGGTCAGGGACGTCGGAACATCGACTGCATCCGGATGGCCAGACCCATGTCCCCCTTGATCTTGAGCTTGCCGCTCATGAAGGCCGCGGTGGGGTCCAGCTGACCGGTGAAGATCTTCACGTAGTCCGCGGAGTCGGCGATCAGCGTGAGGTTCGGGTTCTCGACCTCCCCTTGCCCGGCCGTGGCCTTGCCGTCGGCGATGGTGACGAACCACTTCCCGGCGTGCTCCCCGCTGAGATCGAACTGGATCGTGGCCCTGGTGTTCCCGGCCTTCTCCGGGAGGAAGTACTCGGGCATCGACTGCACGACCTGATCGGGGGTGGGCTCTGCAGGGCTCTGATCGGCCATGTGATCCTCCACTGGTACGACGCTCCGCACCACCAACGGGCAATCATGGTATCCGCCCGACCGGTGAACATGGAGCGGATGGACTTGGAGCTTACAGAAGTTTGTCGTGGTGTCTACCAGCTGCGGCTGCCCATCCCGTTCGAGGACGGCCACGTCAACTGCTTCCTGCTCCCGCGGCGGGGCGGGGTGCTGGACATGATCGACTGCGGCATGGGCTCGGAGGAGTCGTTCGCGCTCATCCGGGCCGCGATCCGGGAGGTGGGAGGGCCTCGTGGCCGCCTGGGCCGGCTGGTCGTCACCCACATCCACCCCGACCACTACGGCGGCGCCGGGGAGATGACCGAGCGGGAGGGGGCGGAGCTCTACCTGCACCGCCTCGAGGTTCCCATGGTCCACCCCCGTTACCTCGAGATCGAGCAGCTGGTGGAGGAGGTGGGGCGTTACCTGGAGTTGCACGGGGTCCCCGAGGAGGACGTCGACTTCCTGAAGAACGCCTCTCGTCACTTCCGGAAGTTCGTCCGCCCCGCCCGCCCTCGCCTGCAGCTGGACGGCACCGAGGTGCTCGAGCTGGGCGAGCGACGGCTCCGGGTGGAGTGGACGCCGGGCCACTCGCCCGGCCACGTCTGTCTGTTCGACCTGGGCTCGGGCATCCTCTTCGCCGGCGACCACCTGTTGCCCGAGCTGACCCCCAACATCGGGCTGCACCCCCAGAGCACGCCGAACCCCCTCGACGACTACCTGGCCGGGCTCCGCCGTGTCGCCGAGCTGCGCCCGGCGATGGTGCTGCCCGCGCACGGTGCCGCTTTCACCGCGGTGACGGCGCGGGTGGCGGACCTGGTGCGGCACCACGAGCGGCGCAAGGCCCAGATCGAGGCCATCGTGGGCGACGGGGAGCTCGACGCCTGGAGGGTGGCGGTGGCCGTTTGGGGCCGGCGCGAGAACCTGCACGACATGCGCATGGCCCTCCAGGAGGGGCTGGCCCACCTGCAGTCGCTCAGCTTCGAGGGTCGGCTGGAGAAACGGGCGACGCCGGCCGGCATCACCTGGCGGCGGCGCTGACCGGGGAGGGGCGGGCGTCGGCCGGGGCGCCACGGGACCCGGGTCTCGAGGCCCCTGCTCAGCTCCCGGACCGGCTCCCGTCCCCCCGCCCGGGCAGCGAGAGCGGGAAGAGGCGGGCGGGATAGCAGCTCACGCCGACCGTTCCCGGCCCTGCGTGCGCGCCCACCACCGGGCCCACGGCTCCGACCAGCAGCGACTCGCTGACCGGCTCCAGCGCGGCCGCCAGCCGCTGGGCCGCCTCCTCGGCGGCCGCGTGCCCGACCACGGTGCAGAGGGGTTGCTCGACCTCCTGGGCCAGCTGGATGACCCGGCTCAGCGCCCGCTCCTGGGTTCGAACCCGCTCCAGCAGGCCCACCTCTCCCTCCTGGAGGGTGAGCACCGGCTTGACCTGGAGGAGGGAGCCCACCAGGGCTCCGGCCCGGCCGATGCGGCCACCGCGGCGTAGGTATTCGAGCGTGCCCACGACGAAGTACACGTGCATCGCCTCCTGGATGGGACGCAGCTCGGCCACCACCCGGTCGGGGTCCAGGCCCTCTTTGATCATGCGGCTGGCCGCCAGCACCACCAGCGCCAGGGGCAGGGAGACCATGCCCGTGTCGACGACCCGGATCCGGTCGCGGCCGACCAGCTCGGCCCCCTGCTGGGCGGCCGCGTAGGTCCCGCTCAGTTTGCTGGAGAGGTGGAGCGACAGCACCCGGGCGTGCTCCGCCAGGGCCTGCTCGTAGACGGCCGCGAACTGTCCCGGCGAGGGCTGAGAGGTGACGGCCGGGCTGCTGGAGGCGGCCAGCTTCCGATAGAAGGCCTGGGGCGTGATGTCGACGCCGTCCTGGTAGCTCCGCCCCTCCAGCGTCACCGTGAGCGGGACCACGATGACGTCGTGGGCGCGGGCCAGGTCGGGCGGGAGGTCGCAGGTGGAGTCGGTCACGAGGGCGACGGAGGGCTGGCTCATGGGTCCCACGAAGATACCAGCGACGTGCGTCCGTCGCCCCCTCCCGACGCCAGGAGCTGGACGACCGCGAGCGAGTCGGCCTAGCTCTGGGAGCCCCGCCCCGGCGCGCCCGGCTCGTCCGGCAGGTCGGGCAGGTTCAGGCTGTTGACCAGGTTCCGGAACACCGCCAGCCGGTCCTCGTCCAGCTTCTCACCGCGCTCACCCTGGGGGGCCTCGTCCTCGTCCTTCTCCGGCACCACGCCCGCCCGATCCAGCACCTCCGCCGCCACGTAGATGGGGCACTCGAAGCGAACCGCGAGAGCGATGGCGTCGCTGGGCCGGGAATCGACGTCGACCTCCCGCCCGTTCTGCCGCAGGTGCAGCCGAGCGAAGAAGACCTCCTCGCTCAGGGAGGTCACCACGATCTTGCTCACCGAGATGCCCAGCTCGCCGAAGGTCGTCGCCATCAGGTCGTGCGTGACCGGCCGCTCCGGGCTCATCCCCTGAATCTTCATGGCGATGGCGTTCGCCTCGAAGGCGCCGATCCAGATCGGCAGGTAGCGATCGGCGTGCTTCTCCTTCAGGATGACCACGTGCTGACTCGTGGGCAGGTGGACCCGGATGCTGTCGACGGTGACCTCGATCAGATCGTCCGTTTCAACGCCTCCTCGCAACCTAGTCTAGCGGGGGGCCACCCCGACCGAACGATTCGATGTCCCGGAATCGCCGCCAGGACTCCGGGCGTCGTCGGCCGTGGCTCGCTCCGGATCGGCCGGGGTCGCGGGGGGCGCGCGGCCACCATCCGCCTGGGGGAGAATTGACCGCATGGCGAAGGGCCCCCGGGGACGGCTGATCCTGGTCGACGCGCACAGCCTGATCTATCGCGCCTTCTTCGCCCTGCCCCCCATGAGCACCTCGGGTGGGCTGATCACCAACGCCGTCTACGGTTTCACCTCCATGCTGGCGATCGTGCTCGCCGGCCGGCCGGAGTACGCGATCGCGGCCATGGACGTGGGCCGGCCGACCTTTCGGACGGCCGAGTACGCGGCCTACAAGGAGGGGCGTCGGGCCATGCCCGACGACCTGCGGCCGCAGATGCAGCTCGTGGTCGAGGTCCTGGAGGCCCTCTCCATCCCGGTGGTGGGCGTCGAGGGCTATGAGGCCGACGACGTCATCGGCACCCTGAGCCGCCAGGCAGAGGCGCGTGGCCTGGCGGTCACGATCGTGAGCGGGGACCTCGACTGCCTGCAGCTGGTGACCGAGCGGGTGGAGGCGTTGGTGCCCCGTCGGGGCATCACCGACACCGTGGTCTACGGTCCGGCCCAGGTTCGCCAGCGCTACGGCCTGGAGCCGCGCCAGCTGGTCGATTTCAAGGCCCTGCGCGGTGACACCTCGGACAACATCCCCGGGGTGCCCGGGGTGGGGGAGAAGACCGCCGCCCAGCTCGTGCAGCGCTTCGGCTCGGTGGAGGCCCTGCTGGAGGGCCTGGGCGAGCTGCCGGAGGGCCGGGTCCGGCGGGCGCTGGAGGCGGCCGCGGAGCAGATCCGCCTCAACAAGCGCATGGTCACCATCCGGACCGACGTCCCCGTCGAGCTGGACCTGGAGGGCGCCCGCTGGCTGCGGTACGACCCCGAGCGGCTGCGGGCGGTGTTCGACCGGCTGGAGTTCCGCCAGCTCCTTCCCCGGATCCCACCCCCGGACGCGGTGCCGGTCCAGGCGCGCCTGGCCCTGGAGCCGGTGGAGGAGCTGGGCGCCGTGACCGTGGTCGGCCAGGAGCGTCTGCCGGAGGTGGTGACGGCCATCGAGGGCGAGGCCGGGGTGGCGCTGTTCGGCCTCTGGGACGACAATCCCCGCAGCGGTGCCCAGGTGGGCCTGGCCCTGGCGGCGGGTGACCACGTCTGGTACGTGCCGGCGACGCTGGTCCCCCATCTGGTCGAGCCGCTGGCCGGCAGGTCCCTGATGACCCACGACGTGAAGGAGATGGAGCTGGCCCTGCGCGCCCTCCATCCGGGCGAGCACGACTGGCGCTTCAGCACCTCTCTGGCGGCCTACCTGCTGGGCCAGGGAGCCCGCGATCCTCGGCTCGAGGACCTCGCCCGCGAGTTCCTGGAGCTGCGCTTGATGCCGGCCGATCAGCTCTTCGGCAGCGGTCGGAAGGCCCGTCCTCCCTCCGCCTGCTCACCCCAGGACTGCGCCGAGTTCGCCGGCCGCCGGGCCCAGGCCATCCTCCATCTGGAGCCGCGGCTGGAGGCGGAGATGAGGAACCTGGGGGTGGAGCACCTCTTCCGCGAGATCGAGCTCCCCCTGGCCACGGTGCTGGCCGAGATGGAGATGGAGGGGGTGGCGATCGACGTCCCCTACCTTCGCGCCATGCAGGTGGAGCTGCAGGGGCAGCTGGCCGACCTCGAGGCCCGGGCGGCGGCGCTGGTGGGACGCCCGATCAACCTCAACGCCCCCCAGCAGCTGGCCCGGCTGCTCTTCGAGGACCTGAAGCTGCCCGCGGGCAAGCGGACCAAGACCGGGTACTCGACCGACGCCGACACCCTGGAGGCGTTGCGCGACCAGCATCCGGTGGTCCCGCTGATCCTGGAGTACCGGCAGCTGAGCAAGCTCAAGTCGACCTACGTCGACGCCCTGCCGGAGCTGGTCGATCCGGTCACCGGCCGCGTCCACACCACCTTCGGCCAGGCCTCGACGGCGACCGGTCGGTTGAGCTCGTCCAACCCCAACCTGATGAACATCCCCGTCCGCAGCGAGCTGGGGCAGCGCATTCGCCGCGCCTTCCTGGCGGGACGGTCGGGGCATCTCCTGTTCTCCGCCGACTACTCTCAGATCGAGCTGCGCGTCGCCGCGCACCTGAGCCAGGATCCCCAGCTCCTGGCCGCCTTCGAGGCCGGGCACGACATCCACGCCGCCACCGCGGCCAGGGTTTTCAAGGTCCCCATCGATCAGGTCGACGCCAACCAGCGTCGCCTGGCCAAGGTCGCCAACTTCGGCTCCATCTACGGCCAGGGCGAGTACGGCCTTTCGCAGCAGATGGGCATCTCGGGCGAGGAGGCACGGGCCTTCCTGAAGGAGTACTGGGGCACCTATCCCCGGCTCAAGGAGTGGCTCGACGGGGTGCGGGCCCGGGCCCGCGAGACCGGCCTGGTGGTGAGCGCCACCGGACGCCGGCGGGCCATCCCCGACCTCCGCTCCCCCAACTACCAGCTCCGCCAGGCGGCGGAGCGGATGGCGGTCAACTTCCCCGTCCAGTCCCTGGCCGCCGACATCATCAAGATCGCCATGGTCAACCTGCGCCGGGAGATGCGCGCGGCCCGGCTGCGGGGGCGCCTGCTGCTCCAGGTCCACGACGAGCTGGTGTTCGAGATCCCCGAGGCCGAGCTGGACGCCTTCGCCGAGATGGTGCCCCGGGTGATGGTCGCCGCCTATCGGCTGGCCCCGGGGCTGGAGGTGGAGGCCAAGGCGGGGCCGAACTGGGCCGATATGCGCCGGCTGGCGACGGTGACCGCGTGAGGCCAAAGCCGACCGCGGACCGGTGACGCCGGAACCATCCCATGCCGGAACTGCCCGAGGTCGAGACCGTCGCCGCCCAGCTGCGCTCGCGGGTGGTGGGCCGAACCATCCTCGCCTGTCGGCTGTGGACGCCGGGCATGGTGCGTCATCCCTCCCCCGATGCCTTCGTCCTCCGCCTGGCCGGACGCCGGATCGAGGCGGTGACGCGCCGGGGCAAGTACCTGCTCCATCGCCTGTCGGGGTGCGGCGGCGAGCTGCTGGTGGTGCACCTGGGGATGACCGGCACCTGGACCTGCGTGCCCGCGGAGGCACCTGAGCCCGGGCACCTGCACCTCGTCCTGGAGCTCGACGATGGGTGCCAGCTCCGCTACCGTGACACGCGTCGCTTCGGCCGTCTGCTGCTCGGCGCCGAGGCGGACCTGCTCGCGGCCGGGGTGCTGCCCCGCCTGGGCCCGGAGCCCCTGGACCCGGCCTTCACGCCCGAGGCGCTGCACCGCCTCCTGCGCGGTCGCCGCGCGCCGCTGAAGGCCCTGCTCCTCGACCAGCGCGTGGTGGCCGGGCTGGGCAACATCTACGCCGACGAGGCCTGCTTCCGGGCCGGGCTCCGTCCCGACCGTCCGGGCGGGAGCCTGAGCCGGCGGTCGGCGGCGAGGCTGCACGACGCCCTCAGGGAGGTCCTGCTGGAGGCGATCGCCAACGGGGGCAGCTCGGTGGACGACTACCGTGACGCCCGGGGCGAGCCCGGCCGCCAGCAGGAACGCCTGCTGGTCTACGGCCGCGCCGGCCGCCCCTGTCTCCGCTGCGGCCGCCGGCTGGCGGTGATCCGTCTGGCCGGCCGGAGCACCGTCTTCTGTCGGAGGTGCCAGCGGTGACCGGCCCGCCCCGCCGGCCGCTGGCGGCCATGGCGGTGTGCGGCCTCGCCTTTGTCGCCTACACCCAGATCGTGACGCTCGGCTTGATGCACGGGCTCGACCTCGAGGTGGCGCGCCTGGCGGCGTCCCTCTGGCGGCCGCGGATCGGGACCGTGGCGGCGGCGGTGGCCCTCCTGGGCGGTCCGGAGCTGATCGTGGCGCTGACGCTGGCGATGGCGCTGCTCCTGGTCCGCTCCGGGCGCCGTCGGGCCGCCTGGGTGCTCCTGGCGCTGCCCGTCGCCGTGGCCCTCGAGCTGGTCTACAAGCGAACCATCTTCCATCCGCCTCCGGTCAGGTTTGCGCACAGCGACGGACCGAGTCTCGTAACGATTTTCGCCGCTGGCACGCTGACATTGGGTGGGAGCTACCCCAGTGGTCACATCATGCGCGCGGTCTTGATCTATGGTTGTGGGGCGTACCTGACCCGATGGCTGGCGCCGTGGGGGCGGGTGCGGCGAGCGGCATGGCCGGTGATGGTGTCGATAGTTGGGATGGTGGCTCTGGATCGCATTTACCTCAACGTGCACTGGCAGTCGGACGTGATCGGAGGCATCCTGCTGGGCGGAACCGCCCTGGCTGGCGCGGTGGCCTGGCTGGAGGCGCTCCGGGCCGTCGAACGGTGATCCCCATACAGAGCGTCAACGAGGTCGGGTCCCCTGAGCACTTCTGAACTGACTCCCCAAGACAAGGCCTCCACGGCTCCTGAGGGCGAGGACGCGGGCGACGTCCGCAGGGAGCCGGAGGTGGACGTGCCGAAGGGCGCCGACGAGGCCGGGCGGGAGGCGCCGCCGCCGCGTGCCCCCGCTCCGCCGGCGGCGCCTCCATCTCCGCAACCGCCGGGGCCATCGGGTGGGCCGCCGCAGCCGCCGGCGCGCCCGGACTCCACCGTCCGCCCCTGGCCGGGGACGGCTCCGGCGCCGCGGCCGGAGGGGGCCCCGGGGCAGGGGCCGGCCAGATCGCCGGGCGGGCCGCTGCAGCCGCCCCGGCCGGGTCCGGCCGCGGGCGCGCCGCCTCCCGGCGTGGCCCCTCGGGCGGGTGCGGGCGCCGGCCCCTCCGAGGCGGTCGGAGCGCCACCGGCCGCGCCGTCGCAGCCGCCCCCGCCCTCCCGTCCGGCTCCCGTCCCTCCGGCCACACGGCCTGGTCCTGGAGGTGGGGCCCCGCCCGGGGCGCCGGCCGGCCCGAGGCCGGGTGGGCTGCCGCGGCCTCCGGCCCCGCCGGGAACGCGCGCCCCGGGGGCCTCGCCGGTGGCGCCGCCGCGTGCCGACGTGCCCCCCTCGGGGAGGGGTGAGTCGGCGCCTCCCGGTGAGGGCCGGCCGGCGTCGGGGCCGCGCCCCCCGGCCTTCCTGCCCGGCGCCGGCAACGCCGCGCCGCGGCCGCCCGCGCCCCGCCCTCCGGCCCCGCCCGGCCCTGGTCTGCATCCCGGCGGCTCCCGCCTCCCCCGGCCCGCTCCCACCCTGCCGGGGGCGCCGGTTCCCACCACGCCGACCCAGATCCCGGATTCGGAGACCGCGCCCACACGCCCGATGCCCGCTGCCTCACCCCTGGGTGGAGAGGCCTGGGACCTGCTCGGCCAGCCGATCGGGCTGCGGGCGGACAACGTGGGACGGGTCTTCAAGTCCGGTGACGTGGCCGTGACCGCGCTCGACGGCGTCTCCTTCGAGGTCGCGCCGGGAGAGTTCGTGGCCATCACCGGTCCCTCCGGTTGCGGGAAATCCACCCTGCTGGCCCTGCTGGGAGGTCTCGACCGGCCCACCACCGGCCGCATCTACGCCGCCGGGCAGGCCCTCGACCAGATCAGCCAGTCGCAGCTGGACGACTACCGGCTGCAACGGGTGGGCACCATCTTCCAGACCTTCAACCTGGTGCCCTCTCTGAGCGCCGAGGACAACGTGGCCTTGCCCATGGTGCTGGCGGGGGTGCCGCTCGAGGAGCGCAAGCAGCGGTCCCGCCGGCTGCTGGAGCTGGTCGGCCTGGGTCACCGGGCCCGCCTGCGGCCGGGGAGGCTGTCCGGCGGCGAGCAGCAGCGGGTGGCCGTGGCTCGGGCGCTGGCCAACCGCCCCGGGTTGATCCTCGCCGACGAGCCGACGGGCAACCTCGATTCCACCCGCGGGGCCGAGGTGCTGGACCTGCTGCAGGAGCTGAACCGGCAGGGCGCCACCGTGGTCCTGGTGACGCACGATCCGGAGGTGGCCAGGCGGGCCGATCGCGCCATCCGGCTCCGGGATGGCCGGGTGGTGCCGGGGAGCGTGCAGTCCACCCGGCGCACCGGGCGCGCTCCCGAGCAGCTCGATCAACCCCGCCGGCTCTCCCGCGGCGACGCGCTCAAGCTGGGCCTGGCCAGCACCGGGCGACGGCCCCTGCGCACCGCCATCACCGCCGCCGGGGTGGCCATCGGCATCAGCGTGATGAGCCTCATCCTCTCCCTGGCGTCGGGACTCCAGCAGCAGGTGGTCGACACCGTGTCCGGCGACGTGCAGCTCCAGGCCGTGCAGGTCCAGGGGTCGCTGCCGGGCGCCCCGGCCAGGTCCATGGACGCCGAGACCCTGGCCACCCTGGACGGTCTCGACGACGTGAAGGTCGGCTGGGGACAGTCCATCGTCGGTGGCACGCTGGCCCCGGTGGGGAACCCCGGCGCGGGGAACCCGGCCGTGGTCACCAACCTGCCCCCGCAGCGGTCGGGCACGCCCAACCCCAACATCCTGGCCGCCGGTGGCCTTCCCTCCGACGACGAGGCGTCGCAGATCGTCATCACCGAGCAGCAGGCCCGGCGGTTCGGGTGGACGCCCCGGCAGGCGATCGGGAAGGCGGTGCTGTTCACCGGCCAGTACCCGGGCCCTCCCAGCGGGAAGCCGGGTCCCAGGCCCATGCCGCTGGCTCTGACGGTGGTCGGGGTGGCCCGGGGGGCACCGGCCGGCGATCCCTACTGGAGCCTCATCCCGTACGAGCTGGCGAACCGGTACTCGGCCGACATCACCGCCGCCAACCACTGGGACAAGCAGCCCTACACCAGCATCACCCTGCTGGCCGATTCGCTCCAGCACGTCGACCGACTCCGCAGCGAGGTACAGGGCATGGGCTTCCAGGCGGTGACGGCGAACGACGAGTTGCGCCAGTTCGCCGAACGGCTCGGCTACGTGGAGCTGGCCCTGGCCGGCCTGGCCATCATCGCCCTGGCCGTGGCCGCCCTCGGCATCACCAACACCATGTTCTCGGCCGTGGTCGAGCGCACGCGCGAGGTGGGCGTGTTCAAGGCCCTGGGCGCCCGGGCTCGAGACCTGTCCCTGATCTTCGTCACCGAGGCGGGCCTGATCGGCGTGGCGGGCGGCCTGGTCGGCGTCGCCGTCTCGGCGCTGCTGGCCCAGATCGGCAACCAGGTGATCGGGCAGATCGCCCGCGGGCAGGGGGCGATCGGGAGCGCCCTGGACCTGTTCCACCTGGCGCCGCCCATCGCCGTGATCGGGCTCGTCCTGGCGGTCGCGGTGAGCGCCATCAGCGGGCTGTTGCCCGCCCTGCGGGCCTCACGCCTGGACCCGGTACAGGCCCTTCGATACGAGTGACGGCTGCGTCCGGAGCGGGGCGCCGCGGTCCGGGCGTCCCGCCCGGGTCGCGGGGCCGAACCCGACCCTCCTTGCCCCTTCCCGCCCGCCGCCGGAGGTAAGATCGTGTCGCCCGGCGGCAAGGGAAGCCGGTGGAGGCCCGACCGAGGCCGATTCCGGCGCTGTCGCGCAACTGTGAGCGGGGAGCCTCCGCCAACGGCCACTGGAGCCGGTGGCTCCGGGAAGGCGGCGGGCGGGCGAGGATCCGCGAGCCAGGAGACCTGACCGCCGGGGATGCGAGCCCCGTCCGCGCGGGATCGGTGGGGTGCCTCCGGGGCGGCCAGGCCCCTTCCGGCAGTCCCCGTGAGTCAGAGTGGTGGGGACGCCCGCCGGACGCGGGGGGAGCGAGAGGGCCGCCAGAGGAGGCGTACGTGCGCAAGCACCTGCGGTTCGGGGCCAGCGCGTCACTGGCCCTCGTCCTCTCCGTGGCCGCCTGCGGCGGCTCGGCCACCGGCTCCGGAGCCGGTTCCGCCTCCGGCCGCGGGTGCCCGGCCGCCCCCCACCACGCCTACGTGGTGGTGGAGCACCTGTCGGGAAGGGTACTCCAGCGCTGCGTCGGCTTCAGCGGCTCGACCATCGACGGCGATCAGCTCATGCGGCGGAGCCGGATCGAGTACCAGACCCAGACCTTCAGCGGCCTGGGCAAGGCCGTGTGCCAGATCGACCGCGAGCCGGCCCACTTCTCGACCTGCTTCCCCAAGGGGCAGCCCTACTGGGCCCTGTACGAGTCACGGCACGGCGCCCCCTGGGTCACCCCCTCGACCGGCTACGCCGCGCTGAAGCTGGGTGACGGGGACGCCCTGGGATGGAGGTATGTGCCGGCCAGTGGCTCACCGGCGCCTCCGCCCCCGCCTCCGAGGGGGAGCTGAAGGGGCGTGCACGCCCGTGCCGTCCTGGCCTGGTCGGGCGCCTGCCTGGTGATCGTGCTCGCCACCACCAACCCGGTCTACCGGACGCTGGTGCTGGCGACGGCGGCCACGACCGTCGTCGCCGGCGCCGGCGTGGCCCGGGCGCGACGGCTGCTGATCGCCGCCGGGATCGCCGCCCTCTCCGCGGTGGCGCTCAACCTGGTCTCCGCCCACGTCGGCGCCGACGTGCTCTTCGCGCTGCCCGACTCGATCCCCGCTCTGGGCGGCCCGTACACCGCCGAGGCGCTGGTCGAAGGGCTCGCCGCCGGCGTCACCCTGGCCGCGGCCCTGCTGGCCGTGGCCCCGATTTCCCTCCTGCTCGAGCCCTTCGAGGTGGTCGAGGCGTTGCCCGAGGTGCTGGCGGGGACCGGGAGCGCGATCGCCGCCGCCCTCAACCTGATCCCCGGCGTCGCCGCCAGCTTCGCCGCGGTGGCGGAGGCTCAGCGCCTGCGCGGCTGGCGGCCACGGGGGCCGCGCTCCTGGACGGCGGTGGTGGTGCCGGTGGTCCTGAGCGCGATCGAGGACTCCATCCAGCTGGCCGAGGCCATGGAGGCGCGCGCCTTCGGCAGCGGCCCCCGGACACACCTCCGCCGCGCCGCCCCCGGTCCCGAGGACCGGCTGGTGATGGGGGTCGCGGCGGCGGCCGTGGCCGCCTTCCTGGGGGCGCGGGCGACCGGATGGGTCGCCGACTGGGACCCGTATCCCTTCCTCAGCCCGCCGGCGCTGGCGCCGCTCCCGGTCGCCGCCTGCCTGGCGCTGGCGCTTCCGAGCTGGGTATGGCGCTCGCGCGCATCGATCGTCTGACCTACTGGTATCCGGACGCCCGCAGGCCGGCGCTGGCTGGCGTCGAGCTCGAGATCGATCCCGGCCTGACCGTGGTCGCCGGACCTTCGGGGGGCGGGAAGTCGACCCTGCTGCGGGTGTTCAACGGGCTGGTTCCCCACTTCCACGGAGGCCGGCTGGCCGGCACCGCGGTGGTGGCGGGGCTCGACGTGGCCAGAACGTCCACCCGGCGGCTGGCCCGGGAGGTCGGCTTCGTGTTCCAGGACCCGGAGCTGCAGACCGTGCGCGGCGTGGTCGAGCAAGAGGTCGCCTTCGGGCTGGAGAACCTGGCCGTGGCCGAGGCGGAGCTGCCGGGCCGGGTGGAGGAGGCGCTGGAGGCGGTGGGCATGGACGGGCTGCGTGGGCGCCGGGTACGCACCCTGAGCGGGGGGGAGCGCCAGCGCCTGGCCCTGGCCGCGGCCCTGGCCCTGCGACCCCGGCTGGTGGCGCTGGACGAGCCCACCTCCCAGCTCGACCCGGAGGGCTCGCGCCTGCTGGTGGCGGTGTGCCGCGAGCTGGCCCGTGGCGGACGGGCGGTGGTGGTGGCGGAGCACCGTCTGGAGTCGCTCCTGCCAGGGGCGGGGCGGGTGGTGCTGGTGGAGGCGGGGCGGGTGACCGCCTTCGCCGATCCCCGGGCGGCGGCGCCCCGGCTGGCCGCGGCGCCGGCGATCGTGCGCCTCGGCCTGGCGCTGGGCTGGAGCCCCCTGCCGCTGACGCCGGAGGAGGCGCCGATCCCGCGGCTCCGGGGCGGAGAGGCGCCGCCACGCCCCCGGCCGGGCCCCGAGGTCTGGGCACTACGCGCGGTCAGCGTCGGCCCGGCCGGGCGCGCCGTCCTGGAGGGCGTGGATCTGGCCGGCGGAGCCGGTGAGGTGGTGGTGCTGATGGGGCCCAACGGCGGGGGCAAGACCACCCTGCTGCGCGTGCTCGCCGGCGCGCTGCGGCCCCTGGCGGGCCGGGTCGAGTGCCGACCCGGCCGCGTCGCCTACCTTCCCCAGAACCCGACCGTCCTCTTGCACCGGCCCACGCTTCGAGACGAGGTCCGTTTCACCCTGGAGCGGGCGAGCGATCCGGAGCCGCCCGAGGTGATCCTGGGACGCCTGGGCCTGCTGGAGGTGGCGGGGCACTACCCCCGCGATCTCTCCAGCGGGCAACGCCAGCGGGCCGCGCTCGCCGCCGTGCTGCCGGGCTCGCCCCGGCTCGTCCTGCTGGACGAGCCCACCCGGGGCATGGACGGCGAGGCCCGGGTCGCCCTCCGCGATCTCCTGGTCGAGCTGAAGGACCGGGGCACGGCGGTGGTCCTGGCCACCCACGACGCCGACCTGGCGGCCGAGGTCGGCGACCGAGTGGTTCGGGTGGGGGAGGGGGTGGTCCGCGACCTCGGCCACCCCGCCGTCGCCCTGTCCGCCCCCTCGGAGCTGGCCACCCAGATCGGCCGGCTCTACCCGGGCGGGCCGGTCACGGTCGAGGGCGTGCTCCGGCGCCTGACCGCTCCCTCGACCCCCGGGGAGGCCGGACGATGACCTCCTCCCGCGCCCCCGCCCTGCTCCTGGGGGCGATCTCCCTGCCCGGCGCCGGTCTCTTCGTCTGGCCCTTCCTGGTCCCCGGCGGGGTGCCCGACGCGCCGGCACTGGCCCTCTCCCTGGCCGCGGCCCTGGCCCTGCTCCTGATCGAGGTGGGCACGCGGCATCTCGACGCCCGGCGGCTGGCGCTGCTGGCCGTGCTGGCCGCGATCGACGCCGGCCTGCGGCTGGCGGTGGTGATCGGGATCGGCGGCTTCAGCCCCATCTTCTTCCTGGTGCTCTGTGCCGGCTTCGTCTTCGGCCCCTCCTACGGATTCCTGGTCGGCGCCTACTCGATCCTGGTCTCGGCCCTGGGCGCCGGCGGCATCGGCCCCTGGCTCCCCTACCAGGTGTTCGCCACCGGTTGGGTGGGGGCGTGGGCGGGCCTGGCCGGGCTGGCCTGGCGGGAGGTGGGGGGCTCGCCACGACCCGGCCCCGGGGCCGGGCCGGGCCGGCCGAGGGGGCGCGGTGAGGTCCTGGTCCTGGCGGCGGTGGGCCTGCTCAGCGGCTGGGCCTTCGGAGCCCTGATGGACGTCCAGACCTGGGTCGCCGGCTACGGCGGCAACCCGACCCTGGGCTGGAGCCCGGGCCTGCCACCGGCGACGGCGCTGCTCCACTTCGGCCGCTTCTACCTGGCCACCTCGCTCGCGTACGACAGCTTTCGAGCCGTGGGCAACCTGCTCATGGTGCTCCTGCTCGGCCCTCCCGTTCTCGCCGCCCTCTCCCGGCTCCGGTCCCGGCTAAGCTTCGAGGTGGTGAAGGAGTGATGCGTGCCTCCGCCTATCCCCTGGTCGACGCGGAGCGGGCGCTGGCCCTGGTCCTGGAGCACACCCCGGTCCTACCCGGGGAGGAGGTGAGCCTGGCCGACGCCTGGGGTCGGGTGCTGGTCGAGGACCTGGTCGCGCCCCACCAGCTCCCCTCCTTCCCGGCCAGCGCCGTGGACGGCTACGCCATCCGCGCCGCCGACGGAGGCGGGCGCCTGCCGGTGGTGGGCGAGTCCGCCGCCGGGCGACCCTTCCTCGCCCCCCTGCCCGAGCGGGCCGCGGTCCGCATCCTGACCGGCGGGGTGGTGCCGCCGGGGGCGGACACCGTGGTCATGCTCGAGGACACGCGGGAGGAGGACGGCGAGGTGCTGGTGCCGGTGGGATTTCCGGCCGGCCGCAACCTGCACCGACCCGGCGACGACCTCCGCCGGGGCGAGCTGGTGGTGCCCCGGGGCGAGCCCCTGGGGGCGGCCGAGCTGGGCCTGGCCGCCGCCCTCGGCCTTCCCCGGCTGCGCGTCCACCGGCGGCCGCGGGCGGCGCTGCTCTCCACCGGCGACGAGCTGGTGGAGGTGGGCCAGGCGCCGGGCCCGGGGCAGATCGTGGACTCCAACCGCTGGGCGCTGCTGGCGGCCCTGCGGGAAGCGGGGGCGGAGGTCACGGTGCTGGGCATCGCCCCCGACGATCCGGCAGCGCTGCGGGCGCTGGTGGTCGAGGCCCTCCGCGACCACGACCTGCTCGTGACCTCGGGCGGGGTCTCGGTCGGCAGTCACGACCTGGTCAAGCCGCTGCTGGAGTCGCTGGGCCAGGTCCACCTGGGCCGAGTCAAGCTGAAGCCGGGCAAGCCGTTCACCTTCGCCACCCTGCCCGAGGGACGGCTGGCCTTCGGCCTGCCCGGCTTCCCCGTCTCCTCGCTGGTCACCTTCGAGGTCTTCGTGCGCCCCGCCCTGCGCAAGCTCCAGGGCCACCGCCGGCTCCACCGGCCGACCCTGCCGGTCCGGCTCGCCTTCGAGGCAAAGGCCGCCGGCGACCGGACCGAGTACCAGCGGGTCACCCTGCGCCGGGAGGGGGGCGAGCTGGTGGCCGAGACCACCGGCTCCCAGTCCTCGTCGCGGCTGATGTCCCTGGTCGGGGCGCACGCCCTGGTCAGGGTGCCGCCCGGCGACCGGGGCCTGCCCGTCGGGAGCGTACTCGAGGCCCTCATCCTCTCCCTGCCCGATTGAGGCACAGCCCGATCGGGCTCGCCTTCGACCGGAGATGAGAGGCGCGTACGCTCTGCTCTGGTCCGGGGGCAAGGACGGCGCCCTGGCCCTGGACCGCGCCCGTCGCCGGGGCCTGGAGGTCCGGCGCCTGATCACCTTCTACGATCCGGCCACGGGCCGGGTGCGCTTCCACGGGACGCGGGTGTCGATGCTCCACGCCCAGGCCGGGGCGATCGGGGTCGAGCTGCGGGCCGTGCCCACGGCCTGGGAGGCGATGGACGGACGGCTGCGGGCCGAGCTGGGCCGGCTCCGGGAGGAGGGCTTCGCCGGGGTGGTGTTGGGCGACATCCACCTGGCCGACGTGCGCGCCTGGTACGAGGGGCGGGTGCGGGAGGCGGGGCTGGAGCACGTCGAGCCCCTCTGGGGGGAGCCGCCGGCGGCGCTCCTGACCGAGTTCGTCGAGGGCGGTGGCCGGGCGGTGCTGACCTGCGTCGAGCTGGCCCGGCTGGACGAGACCTGGTTGGGGCGGGTGATCGACGCCGACTTCGTGCGCGACGTCGCCCGTCTCCCGATCGACCCCTGCGGGGAGCGGGGCGAATACCATTCCTTCGCCTTCGCCGGGCCGGCCTTCCGGCGCCCGGTGGACTGGAGGCCGGGCCGGCGGCGCAGCGACGGCCGCTTCGCCCAGCTCGACCTCCTGCCGGGCTGGAGGTGAACGTGAAGGAAAGGCCCGGGACGGGGATTGGGCACGAACCCGTTCCCGGCCTCCGGCGCCGCTCCACGGCGGTCGGACTCCGCCTCAGCCCGGGACGCCGCTGGCGAGCAGGGTGCCGAGGTCGACCTCCCCGCGCCAGAGCTGGAGCGCCGGGTGCTGGTCGCCCGAGACGACGTCGGCCGCCCCCCTGCGGGTGGTCGCGAAGCAGAGGATCTGGCTCGGCTCGGCGAGGCCGAGGAGGAGGGCGGAGTGGGTGGCGACCAGCACCTGCCCTTCGTAGACGGACGCGAGTGACTGGAAGACCGGCTCCAGCGCCTTCGGGTGGAGGCCGTTCTCCGGCTCCTCGATCAGATACAGCGCCCCCTCGGTGGTGGGCAGGTAGGCGAGAAGGGTCAGGGCCAGGATGCGCAGGGTCCCGTCCGAGACCAGCCAGGAGGGCGCCCGCAGCCCCGAGTCGTACTCGAGCACCAGGTAGCGGTATCGGTCCGACTCGCGGGTCTCGATCTCGATGTCGTCGAGGCCGGGGAGCACGAAACGCAGATGGCGCAGCCACTCCTCGAAGCGGTCCGGCTGGCCGGCCTTGAGGTCCTCGACCACCAGGGGGAGGTTCGAGCCGTCGGGGAGGAAGCGCTTGGGGTCCCGGGGCGAGACCGGCTGGCGCATGGCCCGGCTGTTCAGCTGGAGCCAGAGCAGCCCGTCGCTCAGGAAGCGACGGAGCCAGGCGGCGGCGGGGAATCGCGACTCGTCGTCGGGCAGGCTGGCCAGGGCAGCCCGCCGGGGGCCGACCCGGAACTGGATGTTCCAGTCGCCGGCCTCGCTCCGGAAGTAGTCGTTGCCGGACCCCGGCACCTTGCGGACGACCACCCGCCAGGCCGACCCCCGGGGGGGCTCGCGGACCAGCGTGGCCGGAGCCGTGGGGTCGTGGGGGAAGAGCGAGGCCTGCGCCGGCGGCGGTTTCGCGGCCGGCTTGAGCCAGAGGTACTCCTCGAGGACGCCCACCTCGCCCTCGCCCGTTCGGCCGATCCGGACCGCGTACCGGCAGCTGGAGCGGGCTCCCCGGGCCAGCCGCTCGGGCAGCTCGACCTCGAGCGCGATCTCGAAATGGCTGCCCCGCCGCATCCAGGTCAGGTCCTCCAGCTCGTCGGCGCGGGCCGCCACCGCCTCGGCCGGTCCGTCGCGGAGGAGATCGCGGACGAAGTGGAGGGCGTCGAGAAAGGACGACTTCCCGCTGCCGTTGGGGCCGACCAGGATGGCCAGGGGCCGGAGCCGGACCTGGACGTATTCCAGGCAACGATAGCCGAGGACCTCCACCGACGAGATCAACCGGCGCTCTTCGGCCGTGGGCACGGGCGCGGCATCGGCCATGGTCGAAGGTTACCCGTCGGGCCGGCAAGCCCGGCCCGGATGGCTCAGGGCCGCTTCGCGGGACGCCGCTCCCGGAGCGCGTCCTGGCCGGCGGCGCGCGCCAGCGCCGCCGCCTGCAGGCCCCGGATCACGGCCGGAAGGGACCGGCCGGCCGCGCCGGCCACCGTGCCGGCCCGGCCGAGGCCACCCGGGGCGAGGGCCGCCGCCCGGAGCAGCAGGGGCAGGGCGCCGGCGGCCAGGGCCTGGACGTCGGCCGGCCGGCGGACGGGGGCCTCCTCTTCGCCCGGCCGCGCCCGAGCCCCCGGCCTCGGGACGACCGGCGCCCACCGCGCACCGGCGACGGACGGCTCCGGCCCGGGCAGGCCCGGCGTGGCCCGGGGTCCGGCCAGGTCGAGCAGACCCTGGCCCAGCCACCTGGCCGTCTCCTTCGCCGTTTCCAGCCCGAGTCGGGTCAAGAGACCCGCCAGCATGGCCCCCTCGGTGGCGACGGCGAAGGCCAGCTCCGTGGGCCGCGCCGGGGCCGGCGCGCTCCCGCCGCCCGGCTGGAGGCCGGCCAGGAACGCGCCTGCCCAGGCTCCCATCGCCTGGACGATGTCCCGGCCGTCGCCGGAGGAGGGCGACGGCCGTTCTCGGCCCGCCGCGGCGCGGTTCGACCCTGACCTGGCCATCGTCACCCTCGAGCCTACGCCGAAGGGACCGGCGATGCGGAATCGAACATCCGTTCCAGGGTGGTGCCGGAGCGGAGGTACAATGGCTCGGGTGAGGGCCGGGTTCCACATCGAGGCGCCGTTCGAGCCCAGGGGCGATCAGCCCCAGGCCATCGAGCGACTCGTGGACGGCATCCGATCCGGCCTCCGCGAGCAGGTGTTGATGGGCGTCACCGGCAGCGGGAAGACGAACGTGATGGGCTGGATCATCCAGGCCCTGGGCCGGCCCGCCCTCGTGCTCAGCCCCAACAAGACCCTGGCCGCACAGCTGTGCGCGGAGTTCAAGCGGCTCTTCCCGAACAACGCCGTCGAGTACTTCGTCAGCTACTACGACTACTATCAACCCGAGGCCTACATCCCGCAGTCGGACACCTACATCGAAAAGGACTCGAGTCGGAACGACGACATCGACCGGATGCGGCACCGGGCCACCACCTCACTGCTGACGCGACGTGATGTGATCGTGGTCGCCAGCGTGAGCTGCATCTACGGCATCGGCTCGGTCGAGGACTACATCGGTGAGTCGCTGCACCTCCAGCGCGGTCAGTCCCTGCGCCGGGAGATCTTCCTGCGCAAGCTGACCGAGATGCTCTACGAGCGCAACGACTACGACCTGGGCCGGTTGCGCTTCCGGGTCCGTGGTGACGTCATCGACGTCGTGCCGGCCGGTGAGGAGCGCATCTTCCGGGTCGAGTTCTTCGGCGACGAGGTCGACCGCATCCAGGAGCTGGAGCCGCTCACCGGGGAGATCGTTGCCGCGCACGACGAGCTGACGATCTTCCCCGCCAGCCACTACGTGACTCCGCGGCAGAAGCTGGAGCTGGCCCTGCGCGACATCGAGGCCGAGCTGGAGGAGCGGGTGCGGTGGTTCGAGGAGCAGGGCCGGCCGCTGGAGGCGCAGCGGCTGCGTCAGCGGACCATGTTCGACCTGGAGATGCTGCGCGAGACCGGTACCTGCCAGGGGGTCGAGAACTACTCGCGTCATCTCACCCGTCGCCAGCCCGGGCAGGCCCCGTACACCTTGCTCGACTTCCTGCCCGATGACACCGTGGTCTTCATCGACGAGTCACACGTGGCGGTGCCCCAGCTGGGAGGGATGCTGGGCGGCGATCGCTCCCGCAAGCAGGCCCTGGTCGAGTATGGCTTCCGCCTGCCCAGCGCCTTCGACAACCGTCCGCTCAGCTTCGAGGAGTGGAATGAGCGCGTGGGTCAGATCGTCTATGTCTCCGCCACCCCGGGACCCTACGAGATGGAGCGGGCGGAGCGCGTGGTCGAGATCGTGGTCCGGCCCACCGGCTTGGTCGATCCCACGGTCGAGGTGCGGCCCACCGCGGGCCAAATCGACGACCTGATCGCCGAGCTGCGGCGTCGCGTCGAGCGGGGCCAGCGCTCGCTGGTCACGACGCTGACCAAGCGCTTCGCAGAGGACCTGACCGACTACCTGAAGGAGTACGGCATCCGGGTGCGCTACATCCACTCCGACCTGGACGCGGTGGAGCGCGTGGAGATCCTCCGTGACCTGCGGCTCGGCAACTTCGACGTGCTGGTCGGCATCAACCTCCTGCGCGAGGGGCTGGACCTGCCCGAGGTGGCCTTCATCGCCATCCTGGACGCCGACAAGGAGGGCTACCTGAGGTCGTACCGCTCCTTCATCCAGATCATCGGCCGGGCGGCTCGCAACGTCGAGGGCCACGTCGTCATGTACGCGGACCGGATCACGGACTCCATGCGCCAGGCCATCGAGGAGACGGAGCGGCGCCGCGCCCGCCAGGTGGCGTATAACCAGGAGCGCGGAATCACCCCCGAGACCATCCGCAAGGCCGTCTACGCCCTGGAGATCGAGGAGAAGGACGCGCAGGCCGACGCGGTGGAGCTGATGGCCGGCGCCGGCCTCCCCCGGGAGGACCTGCTGGCGATCGCGAGGGACCTGGAGCGCGAGATGAAACGCCTGGCCCGAGAGCTGCAGTTCGAGGAGGCGGCCCGGGTGCGGGACCGCATCGTCGCCATCCGGCGGCAGCTGGCGGGCGAGGGCGAGCCGGAGGACGACGCCGAGGTGGCGCTGGCCGTGGCGGCGGCGCCCAGGCCACGGGCTGGCCATCCCCGGGGCCGTCGTCGCGGCCGGCGGGGTCCGTGACCCCGGCTCGGCCCGACGCGACGCCGGCGGCGGGTGCTACCGTACGTCGGGAGTGAGCGCGTCGGGGGGAGGTTACCTGCGATTCCCCACCCTGTTCCGGGACAGGGTGGTCTTCGTCTGCGAGGACGACCTCTGGCTGGTGGGGGTGGAGGGCGGCCGGGCCTACCGGCTGACCGCGGGCGTGGCGGAGGCGAGCTGGCCCAGGTTCTCGCCCGACGGTTCCCTGATCGCCTTCGTGGGTGAGGAGGAGGGACCGCCCGAGATCTACGTCATGGGAGCCTCGGGGGGCCAACCGCGCCGGCTCACCTTCCAGGGGGCGGAGTGCCGGGTGGCCGGCTGGACGCCGGACGGGGCCTGCATCGTCTACGCCACCACCGCCGGCCGGCCACTGACGGGGGAGTTCTGGCTCAACCAGGTCAGTCGCGAGGGCGGCCTCCCGCACGAGATCCCGCTCGGCCCGGCGACCACCATCACCCGTGGCCCCGGCGGCGCCCTGGTGCTGGGGCGCAACGCCACCCGCGACCCAGCGCACTGGAAGCGGTACCGGGGTGGGCGCGTGGGCACGCTCTGGATCGACCGCGACGGGAGCGGCGAGTTCCATCCCCTGATCCTGCTCGACGGCAACGTCTCCTGCCCGTGCTGGGTGGGGGACCGGATCTACTTCCTCTCCGACCACGAGGGGGTGGGGAACGTCTACTCCTGTACCCCCGAGGGGGACGACCTGCGGCGCCACAGCGATCACGAGGACTTCTACGCCCGCAACCTGGACTCCGACGGCCGGTCCCTCGTGTACCACGCCGGTGGCGACGTCTACCTCCTCGAGCACGACGCCGACGCGCCGCGCCGGCTGCCGGTGGAACTCCCCAGCTCCCGGACCCAGCGCAATCGCCGCTTCGTCTCGGCCGAGCGGTACCTGGACAGCGCCACCCTCAGCCCCGACGGCACCGGGCTCGCCATCACCACCCGAGGCAAGGCCTTCACCTTCGCCAACTGGGAGGGGGCCGTCTCCCAGCACGGCGAGCCGGACGGGGTGCGGTACCGGCTGCTGACCTGGCTCAACGACCGGCGGCGGCTGGTGGCGGCGTCCAGCGGGGCCGGCGACCGGGAGGAGCTGGTGGTCCTGCACGCAGACGGGTCGGTCCCGCCCGAGCCGCTGAGGGGTCTCGACGTGGGCCGGGTGGTGGAGCTGCAGGTGGCCCCGGCCGCCGACCTGGTGGCCATCGTCAACCACCGCAACGAGGTCCTGCTGGTGGACCTGCGCGGCGATCGTCCCACCCTGCGCCTGCTCGACCGGAGCCCCTTCGAGCGGCCGGAGGGCGTGGCCTGGGCGCCCGACGCCGGCTGGCTCGCCTACGGTTTCCCGGACACCCCTCAGTCGATGGTGATCAAGCTCTGTCGCGTCGCCACGGGCGAGACCGCCGTGGCGGCGGGGCGGGTGCTGCGCGATTCCATGCCCGCCTTCGACCCCGAGGGCCGCTACCTCTACTTCATCGGCTGGCGCGATTTCGAGCCGGTTCGCGACGCCATCCAGTTCGAGTGGGGGTTCCCCTGGGCTTCCCGTCCCTTCGCGGTCGGTCTGCGGCGCGACGTGCCCCACCCCTTCGTGCCCCGGCCCCGGCCGCCGACCAGCAAGGAGGCCGCCGCGCTCAGGCGGGCCGAGTCGGAGGAGGCCGAGGCCGTGCCCACGGTGGAGGTCGACCTCGACGGCATCGAGGACCGGGTGGTGGCCTTCCCCGTGCCGGTGGGCCGGTACGGGCGGGTGCAGGGGATCCGGGGCAAGGTGTTGTTCTCCTCCTTCCCGCTCGACCCCGACCACGAGTCGGGCGGGACGGTCGAGTGCTACGACCTCGAGACCCACCGGCAGGAGCGCCTGGTCGACGGGGTCGAGGACTTCCAGGTGGGCCGCGATGCCAGGACGGTTCTCTACCGCTCGCGCGGGGGGGTGCGGGTGCTGAGGGCGGGTGAGAAGGCTCCCGAGGACGACGGACCGGGCCGGGAGAGCGGTTGGGTCGACCTGGATCGGGTCAAGGTCTCGGTCGAGCCGGCCGCGGAGTGGCGGCAGATGTTCCAGGAGGCGTGGCGACTGCAGCGAGAGCAGTTCTGGACCGAGGACCTCTCGGGCGTCGACTGGGAGGCGGTCCACCGGCGCTACCTGCCCCTGGTGGACCGCGTCACCACCCGCTCCGAGTTCTCCGACCTGCTCTGGGAGCTGCAGGGCGAGCTGGGCACCTCGCACGCCTACGAGGTCGGAGGCGCCTATCGTTCGGGACCCAACTACCGGCAGGGCTTCCTCGGCGTGGACTGGGAGGAGGATCCCGAGGGGCGTGGCTACCGGATCCGCCGGATCGTTCGCGGCGATCCCTGGAACCCGAAGGCCAGCTCACCGTTGCTGGGCCCGGGCGTGGACGTCCGCCCCGGGGACCTGGTGGTGGCCATCGACGGCCAGCCCCTGGGGCCCAGGGTGTCGCCCGCCCAGCGTCTCGTCAACCAGGCGGACAACGAGGTGGTGCTGACCATCCGGCGGGGCGACCGCCAGCACACGGTCACGGTCAGGGCCCTGGACGACGAGCGGCCGGCCCGCTATCGCGACTGGGTCGAGGAGCGGCGCCGGTACGTCCACGACCTCGGCCACGGCCGGGTGGGCTATGTGCACATCCCCGACATGCGGACCATGGGCTTCGCCGAGTTCCACCGGGCTTTCCTGGTGGAGTACGACCGCGACGCGCTGATCGTGGACGTGCGCGGCAACCGGGGCGGGAGCGTCTCGGGGTTGCTGCTGGAGAAGCTGGCCCGGCGCCGCGTGGGCTACGACTTCGCGCGCTGGTCCGCCCCCCAGCCCTATCCGCCGGAGTCGCCCGCCGGCCCCCTGGTGGCGCTGACCAACGAGTCGGCAGGGTCGGACGGGGACATCTTCAGCCACGCCTTCAAGCTGCTGGGGCTGGGTCCGCTGGTGGGAAAGCGGACCTGGGGTGGGGTGATCGGCATCCGGCCGCAGCACCATCTGGCGGACGGCACGGTGACCACCCAGCCGGAGTTCTCGTTCTTCTTCGACGACGTCGGCTGGCAGGTCGAGAACTACGGGACCGAGCCGGACATCGAGGTGGACAACGCCCCCCAGGACTATCGCGACGGCGTCGACCGGCAGCTGCAGCGGGCGGTCGAGGTGGCCCTGGAGCTGATCGAGCGGCGGCCGCCCCACCGCCCCCGGCCGGGGGACCGTCCCCGCCGCTCCCGTCCCCGTCTGGCCCCGCGCACCCGGGCTCCCGGGAGCTGAGGAAGGGGTCCGACCCGACCGTCCGTCGTGGGAAGGCCGGCCTCGGCCGAGCGGCATCGGGGCAGGGTCGGAGGTGCCAGGGTCCTCAGGCCACCGGGAACCAGCAGGCGGCGAGGTGGCCATCCTCCTGCACGGTGTCGGCCGGCGGCTCCTCCAGGGCGCAGCGTTCCTGGGCCTTGAAACAGCGGGTGCGGAAGCGGCACCCGGAGGGTGGATGCACCGGCGAGGGCACGTCCCCGCTCAGGATGATGCGCTGACGCCGGCGCTCGAGACGCGGGTCGGGGATGGGCACGGCCGAGAGCAGCGAGGCCGTGTAGGGATGCCGGGGATGGCGGCGGAGGTCCCGGGCCGGGGCCACCTCGACCACCTTGCCCAGGTACATGACCGCGATCCGGTCCGAGATGTGGCGCACCACCGACAGATCGTGGGCGATGAACAGATAGGTGAGCTGGAACTGCTCCTGCAGCCGCTCCAGCAGGTTGATGATCTGGGCCTGGATGGAGACGTCGAGGGCCGAGACCGGCTCGTCGCACACGATCAGGGAGGGCCGCACGGCCAGGGCCCGGGCGATCCCCACCCGCTGCCGCTGACCGCCGCTGAACTCGTGCGGATAGCGGTTGGCGTACCGGGGGCTCAACCCCACCACCTGGAGCAGTTCCTCCACCCGCTCCCGGCGCTCAGCCCGGCTGGAGGCCAGGCCGTGGATGTCCAGCGGCTCGGCCACGATCTCGCCCACCGTCTGCCGGGGGTCCAGGGAGGCGAAGGGGTCCTGGAAGATCATGGCCAGCTCCCGGCGCAGCCGCCGCAGCTCCGAGCCCCGCAGCCGGAGCAGGTCCCGGCCCTTGAAGCGTACTTCACCGGCCCGGGGCTGGACCAGCCGCAGGACCGACCGCCCGAGGGTGGTCTTGCCGCACCCGGACTCGCCCACCAGGCCCAGGGTCTCCCCCTGGCGGATGGTCAGATCGACCCCGTCGACCGCCCGGACCTGAGCCACGGTGCGTTGCAGGACCCCGGCCCGGATCGGGAACCAGACCTGGAGGCCACGTACCTCCAGGATCGGCTCGGCCGGGGTCCAGGTCCCCGATCCCGGCGGGCTACCCCGGGGCATCCGTCTCCCGCCCGGTCGGGGGCAGATCCCTCCCCGCCTGGGTGACCCAGCAGGCGGCGCGCCGGCGCCCGCCCACCGGCGCCAGCTCCGGCCGCTCGCCGGCGCAACGCTCCTCGGCGAAGGGGCAGCGCGGGTGGAAGGCGCACCCCGAGGGCAGGTCGATGAGGTCGGGGGGCAGGCCCTCGATCGCCTGCAGCGGCTCCCGGTGGTCGGAGTCGAGGCGGGGGATGGAACGCAGCAGCGACCAGGTATAGGGGTGGCGGGGGTGATCGAAGACCTCCTCGGTCGGGCCCTCCTCGACGATCCGGCCCGCGTACATGACCATCACCCGCTCGCACATCCCGGCCACCACGGCCAGGTTGTGCGTGATCAGCACGGTGGCGGTGCCCAGCTCCCGGTTGATCTGCTTCAGCAGCTCCAGGATCTGGGCCTGGATGGTCACGTCCAGGGCCGTGGTGGGCTCATCCGCGATCAGCACCGAGGGCGTGGTGGTGAGCCCCATGGCGATCATGGCCCGCTGCCGCATGCCGCCCGAGAGCTCGTGCGGGTACTGCCGTGCCCGCCGGTCCGGCTCCGGGATGCCCACCTTGCCCAGCATCGCCACCGTCTCCCGCAGTGAGCGCGACCGGTCGAGGCCGCGGTGCAGACGGAGCGGCTCTCCCACCTGCCAGCCGGTGCGGAAGACCGGGTTGAGCGAGGTCATGGGGTCCTGGAAGATCATCGCGATCTCCACCCCTCGGATCTCTTGCATCTCCTGGTCCGAGACCCGGACCAGGTCGCGGCCGCGATAGCGCACCTCCCCACTGACGATCCGGCCCGGCGGTGGCAGCAGTCGCATCACGCTCAGCACGGTCACCGACTTGCCCGAGCCCGATTCGCCGACGATGCCCAGGGTCTCCCCGGCGTCGACGTGGAAGGCGACGTCGTCCACCGCTCGGACCAGCCCGGCCCGGGTGGGGAACTCAACCCGCAGGCCGCGAACCTCCAGCAGGTGCCCACCCTCCGCGGTCATCGGATCACGCCCGCCGGTCCGCAGAGGTGGGCCTGGAACCAGCCCAGGATGCGCCCCAGCACGTCCTCGCGGTGGCCCGGATAGCCCAGGCTCATGAAAAGGTGGGAGGCCTGGGGATAGCGCACCAGCTCCACCTCGCAGCCGGCCTGGGCCAGGGCCACGAACATCTCCTCGCCCTGGCCGATGGGACAACGTTGGTCGTCCTCGCCGTGGACGATCAGGGTCGGGGTGCGCGCCCGGTGGGCGTAGGTCGAGGGCGAGCGCTCCCGGTACCAGGCCGGCTCCTCATGGGGGCGTCCGCCCCACTGCAGCGGACCCCAGAAGGGGCTGATGTCGCTGGTCCCGTACATGGAGACCAGATCGAAGCAGGGAGCGCCGCAGACCGCCGCCCGGAACCGATCGGTGTGACCGATGATCCAGGCGGTCATGTAGCCGCCGTAGCTGAAGCCGTAGACGCCCAGGCGGTCGCGGTCGACGCAGGGGCGGGCCGCCACCTCGTCCACCACCGCCATCAGGTCCAGGTAGTCCTCACCGCCCCAGTCGCGCAGCACCCGGCGGGTGAAGTCGCGCCCATAGGAGCTGGAGCCACGGGGGTTGACGGCCAGGACCAGGAAGCCGTGGCTGGCCAGGCACTGCTGCACGGGAGTGAAGCTGTAGCCGTGGTGACCTTGAGGCCCGCCGTGGATGTCGAGCACCAGCGGATGGGGTCGGGCCGGATCGAAGTCCGGGGGGAGCAGGAGCCAGGCCTCGATCTCGAGCCCCCGGCGCGAGACCAGGAGCCGTTCCCAGCCCACGGCCGCGTGCTCCGCGCGGACGTGGGCGTTGTGGTCGGTCACGGTTTCGGTCGTGCCCCGCTCGCGGTCGAACACCACCACTTCGCCGGTGGAGGCGAAGTCGGCCCTGACCTGGACGAAGCGGCGTCCCGGGGCGTCGGCGCCGAGGGCGGTGTGGTGGGCCGGCCAGGTGACCAGGGGCTCCAGTCGACCGCTCTCGACCCGGAGCAGGTAGAGGCCGCTGGCGCCGGCCCGGAAGGCGTGCAGGACCACCCGGTCCTCGTCGAGCCAGACCGGCACCGAGGGCGGACGGGAGGAGGGGTATCCGGCGTCGGGCAGCACCGGGAGATCGTCGGTCAGCCGCCGCAGCTCGTTCCCCGCCAGGTCGTAGAGGTAGAGGTCGGGCTGACCCGTGCGCTCCGGCTCGCCGCTGAGCAGGAGCCGCCGGCCAGAGGGAGACCAGGAGTGCAGCCCCAGGATGCCGGTCTCACCCAGGTCGACCCGGGTCGCGCTCCCGTCCTCCAGCTCCAGGATCTCGATCCAGGAGTGGTTGCGGACCCGCTCCGAGACCTGGAGGGCGAGGCGACGCCCGTCGGGCGACCAGCGCGGGAACTCGTGGTCCAGGGCGGCGCGGGTGAGGGCGCGCCGCTCCCCGGTCGCCGTCTCCACGACGAAGACCTGGCGGCGGACGTCGCCCAGGTAGCCCCGGACGTCTTCCTTGTAGTCGAGGCGGCGGATGACCCGCACCCGCGGTGCCTGGCCCTCTCCGGGCCCGGCCTCGTCGGGGTCGTCGGGGTCGACCAGGGTGACGTAGGCCAGCCGGCGGCCGTCCGGCGACCAGGCCGGGGATTCGATGGGATGGGCATGGCGCGTGAGCAGAGCCGGCTCCCCGCCCGGGACGAGGGTGTACAGCCCGCTCCGGGGAACGCGGTCGGAGACGAACGCCAGCCGTTCCCCGTCCGGCGACCAGCGCGGGAAGAGGTCGCGGTGTCCGGGGTCGGTCAGCGGCCGGGGAGGTCCGCCCGACAGGTCGCGGAGCCAGAGCCGGGACGGCGGAAGCGCCCCCGGCGACTCCGCCCGGGCCAGGGCGTAGACCAGGCGCGAGCCGTCCGGGGCCAGCTGGGGCTCGAGTGCCAGGGTCAGCTCGTAGACCAGGGCGTGCGGGGTCCAGGGTCGAGCGTTCACGGTCAGGCCCTCCTCAGCCGCGGGTCGAAGGCGTCGCGGATGGCGTTGCCGAGCACGTTGGCCGCGAGCACGGTCAGGAAGATCAGGCAGCCGGGCAGGACGACCAGCCAGACGGAGTGGACGAAGTAGACCTGGGCGTTGCTGAGCATGTCGCCCCAGCTCGGGGTCGGGGCCTGGATGCCCAGGCCGAGGAAGTCGAGCGCCGCCTCGATCAGCACCACCTGGCCCAGGCTGAGGCTGGCGGCCACGATCATCACGGGCAGGGCGTTGGGCAGGACGTGGTGCAGGATGAGGCGCGCGTCGCTGGCGCCCAGGGAGCGCGTGGCCACGATGAAGTCGCGTGTGCGCAGCGAGAGCACCTCGGAGCGAACCAGCCGGGCCAGCCCGGCCCAGCCGATCGAGGCAATGATCACGGCCAGGGTGATGGCGTTGGGCCGGAACAGGATCGACATCAGGATGTAGAGGAAGACCGGAGGCACCGAGAGCACCACGTCCACCACCCGCATGAGCACGTCATCCAGCGTGCCCACGTAGTAGCCGGCCAGCAGGCCCACCGCCGCCCCCACCGTGAGCGCGATGGCCACGGTCAGGAAGCCCACCCCGAGCGAGACCCGGGCGCCGTAGACCAACCGGGTCAGGGTGTCGCGGCCGAGCTCGTCCGTGCCCAGCCAGTGCCGCCGGCCCGGGCTGGCGAAAGCGTGGGCGAGGTCCTGCTGGGTGGGTCCGTAGTGGGTCACGAGACCGGAGATGGCCGGGGCGGCGAGCGCGATCGCCACCAGCAGGCAGAGCACGATCGCCGCCCCCATCCCCGCCCGGTTGGAGCGCAGCTCCTCCCACGACTCGCGCCAGAAGCCGCGACCGGCCCGGGCTGCCGGGGCGGCGATCACGGCCCCGCGGGCGAGACGCTCGGAGTCGATCACGAGTACCGGACCCTGGGGTCGATGGCGGCGTAGAGCACGTCCGCCAGTAGGTTCCCCAGCACCACCAGGACGGCGGCGAAGGTGGTGATGCCCATCACCGTGGTGTAGTCGTACTGGAGGGCTCGCTGGAAGGCGAGGAGGCCGATGCCGGGCCAGCCGAAGACTACCTCCACCACCAGCGCCCCGCTGACCAGCCCCGGCAGCTCCAGCCCGACCAGCGTCACCAGGGGGGCCACGGCGTTGCGCAGCGCGTGTACGTAGACCGTCCGCCGCTCGCTCATGCCCTTGGCCCGGGCCGTGCGCACGTAGTCCTGGGAGAGGGTCTCGATCATGCTGGAGCGGACGAAGCGCGACCAGGCGGAGAGGTAGAAGAAGGCCAGCACCGCAGCCGGCATGGCCAGGTGCTGGAGCCGGTCCAGGAGCCCGCCGCCTCCCAGCGGACTGACCGCGCCGCTGGAGGGCAGCCAGGGCAGTCCCCAGGCGTGGAACTCGACCGAGAAGAGCAGGATCAGGAGCAGGCCCAGCCAGAACTGGGGCACGGCGAAACCGGCCACGGAGGCCACGGTCAGGAACTGGTCGAGGCGGCCTCCGCGGCGGACGGCGCTCACCACTCCCACCGGGATGGCCAGGGCCAGGCCGACCACGATCGCGGTCGCGGTCAGCTCCAGGGTGTTGGGCAGACGCTCAAGGACGCTGGCCAGGACCGGGCCGCCGTCGATCAGCGAGCGCCCGAAGTTGCCCTCCAGGATGCCGGGGTCGATGTTGCGACTGCCCCCCAGGGCCCCGGCCAGTCCCACCGCCTTGAACAGGGCCCCGATCCCGATCCAGTCCAGGTACTGGACGACGAGCGGCCGGTCCAGCCCCAGGTTGGCCCGGATACGGGCCACGTCAGAGGGCTTCAGGTTGGGGTCGAGCTGCAGGCCGGGCACGTAGTTACCGGCGGTGAAGTGCATGAGCAGGAACGTGATCAGGGTCACCCCGAAGAGCACGGGGATCGCCGTCAGCAGCCGTCTCGCCACGTACCCGGTCATCGGCCCTCAGCGAGCCCTCACTTGCCGTCGGTCACCCAGACGTCCTTCATCCAGGGCCGGGCCCCGTACTGGTTGAAGGTGCCGAACCCATAGCCGCGAACGCGCTTGCTCACCCCGTAGGTGAACTTCTGGAAGTACAGGATGGGCGCCGGCACCTGCTCGGCCATCAGATCCTGGTACTGGAAGTAGAGCTGCTTGCGCTTGTTCCGATCCAGCGTGGTGGCGGCCTGGCTCAGCAGCTGGTCGACTTGCGCGTTCTTGAAGTCGAAGCCGTTGAAGCCGCCGGGCGCGGTGCCCGCGCTGGAGAAGAGCTGCGACTGGTCGGGGTCCTGGCTCCAGTTGAAGCCGACCAGGATGGTGTCGAAGTCGCGGGTGTCGGTGATCAGGGTCACGAGCTGGGCGAACTGGATCTGCTTGGGCGTCATCTTGACGCCGATCGCCTGCCAGTCCTGCTGGATGACCTGGGCCACGTTGGTCAGCACCGGGCTGGAGGCCGAGTACTGCATGGTGAATTCCAGCCGGCGACCGTTCTTGGCCCGCACGCCGTCCGCTCCCTTCGTCCACCCGGCCTGGTCCAGCATCTGGTTGGCCCTGGCCGGGTCGTACCCGTAGACCGGCCTGGTGTTGGGGTTGTAGGCCCATGAGGTGGGCGGCTCGACCGAGTTGGCGACCTGGCCCAGGCCGAAGAGCACGGTCTTGACGATGCCCGGCCGGTCGATCGCGTAGAGCAGGGCCTGGCGGACCGCCTGCTCCTGGAAGAGCGGGCCGGCCGGCTTGGTGGGGTCGAGCTGGTACATGTAGAACTCGAAGCCGGGGATCACGAACTGGACCAGGTCGATGCCGGCCTCGTTCTGCAGGGAGGCGGCCTGCGAAGGGTCGATCTGCCCCGCGTCGATCTCGCCGGTCTTGAGCTGATTGCCGACCGCCACCGTGTTGGGGACCACCTTGTAGACGAAGCTGTCGAGCCGGGGGGCCCCGCGGTAGTAGCCGGGATTGCGGGTGAAGACCACCTGCGACCCCTTGTCCCAGCGCACGAACTTGAAGGCGCCGTTGGTCACGGTCGGAGCCGAGTTGTAGTCGGCGGTGTTGATGGCGGCGGGCGGCAGGCTGCCGAGCACGTGCTTGGGCAGGATGCCGTACTGGCCGTGGGTGGCGAGGAAGGGCGCGTAGGGTGACTTGGTCTTGACCACGAAGGTGTACTTGTCGGGAGCGGAGACGCTGGCCACGTGCTGGGTGAAGTCGCCCCGCCGGGGCGAGGCCACGGCCGCGTACTCGGGCGCGAAGATCAGGTTGTAGGTGAACAGCGCATCGTCCGAGGTGAGCGGGGTCCCGTCCGACCACTTGACGTCCTGGCGCAGCTTGAAAGTGTAGGTGACGCCATCCGAGGCGGCCCTGGGCACCTCGGTGGCGATCATGGGGATGAGGTCGCCGTTGGCCTTGCTCGAGAGCAGGCCGTCGAGGCAGAGGCCGGAGCAGATCTGGCTGTAGACGTCCTGCACCAGCACCGGGTTGAAGGTCTTGATGTCGAAGGCCCAACCCTCGGTCACGTGCCCGCCCTTCCTGGGGGTGGCCGAGGTGGTCTGACCGCCGCCGGTGCCGCAGGCCTCGAGGAACTCGATCGTCCCCATCCCGAGCGCGGCCAGGGCGGCGCCGCCGCCCATCCGGCGCAGGAACTCGCGCCGGGACCACTCGCCGGGCAAACGGTGGAGCCGCTGAGACGGCTCGTCCTGTGCGTCGATGCCACTCATCTCTTTACCTCTCCCGTCCCACTCCTGGCCCTGACGCCCGTCTCTCTTCGCGAGCGGCCACCGCCGCTCGCCCGGTGCCGGGTCGATGGTTGCCCGCATTATGGGATGGGGTCGAGTGAGCGTCAATCGTCGTTCTGCACGGGGCCGGTCCCGGTCGGCCGCCGAACACCGTCGACGAGGCGGCGATGCGGGCCGGCGTGCACGTCGTACGGAACCCCCGCATCTCCACCCGGCTCTCGGATGCCGGCCTGGTGACGCGCGCCGGCACCGGCATTCGACGCATCGTCAGGCTGGCACGGGAGGCGACCGGCAAGGACATCACGATCGAGGTGCGTGACTTCGAGGTCCTGCTCTCGATCCCACGGCCGGAACGGGAGGGTTGATGCCCTGCGCTCCCCGCTCGCCGTCCGGCGGCGTCGATGGCTCGCCCGGCCAGCGAAACCGCCCCGGGCGCGGCCGAACCGGCTCACCTTGACGGAGCGAAGGAGGCATGTTAGCGTGGTGAGTGCTGGCATACTAGCATGCATTATCACGTGCTGACCTGTGCCCGTCGGGCTGGAGAGAGGGGGGACGCCGGGGGGTCTGAGGGTCCCAGCGTGGGCGAAGGCGGGTCCACCGATTCGAGCCAGCTCTGCCCTAACTCCGCGTGGTTCGACGGTGACGTGGTGCTGACCGCTCGCCGCGCAACCGCCGGGGCAGGGGCGCGAACCCGACCCGGGCGCCGTCGACGCACCGCGTGCGATCCGGGATGGGGGGATCGGGACGGTTGAGGAAGAAGGAGAGGAGGGACGATGAAAGCGGGAGGGGGGCAGCGTCGGTGGTGGAGCCGGCTCGTGCCGGTGGGGGTCGCCCTGTCGTTGGTCGCGGCCGCCTGCGGCGGGGGTGGCGCCGCCTCGAGTGCCGCGGGCCGGGCGTCCTCGGCGACGCCGCAACGCGGGGGGACGTTGAACTACCTGATCAGCGGGGTCCTGGCCAACTGGGACCGTGGGCTCGATCCCGCCTCGGCCGGGTCGGCGCCGACCGTCATGCTGAACGCGATCTTCGATCGCCTGTTCTGGCTGGGCCCTTCGGGCAAGATTCAGCCCGGCCTCGCCACCGGATATCAGATCTCTGACGGCGGCCGCACCGTCACCATCTCGCTGCGCCAGGGGGTGAAGTTCCAGGACGGCACCCCCTTCAACGCCCAGGCCGTGGCCTGGAACATCAATCGCGACCTCGCCACCCCGTGTGTCTGCAGCCCGGTCACGTCCTGGCCGCCGCTCAGCCCGGAGGGGATCACGACACCCGACGACCATACCCTGGTGCTGCACTTCACCCGTCCCTACGCGGCCGTCATCGACGTGCTCGTCAGCACCAACGTCAACCTGGTCGCCTCCCCCTCGGCGGTGCAGAAGATGGGCGAGCGCCAGTTCGCGCTGAAGCCGGTCGGGGCGGGGCCGTTCCAGGTGGTGGACGACATCGTGAGCTCTCAGCTCGTCCTGAAGCGCTACGATGGCTACTGGAGGAAGGGGCAGCCCTACCTGGACCGTCTCATCTTCACCTCCATCGGCAACGACCAGGCCGCCTATCAGGCCATCCTCGCCGGACAGGCCCAGGCGACCACGCTCACCACCCCGTCCGTCATCACCCAGGCGAGCCGAGACAAGAGCGTGCAGGTCACGCTCCAGGAGGGTACCTCCCCCTGGGTCATCCAGCTCAACACCTCGATCCCGCCCTTTGATGACAAGCTCGCCCGTGAGGCCATCTACTACGCCACCAACGTCGAGGCGATCCGCGCTCACATCCTGAACAACATGTTCCCGACCACGCAGTCGTTCACTGGTCCGGGTGGACTTTTCTATCAGCCCAAGGTGCCGGGATACCGAACCTACAACTTGAACAAGGCCAGACAGATCGTCACCCAACTGGGCGGTCTCAAGGTCGACCTCATGGGCGGCAACGACACCGTCACCAACCTGACCCTTCAGGCCCTGCAGACCCAGTGGCAGCAGGCCGGGATCCAGACCACCATCCATCCCTACGACCTGACCCGGCTCATCCAGGAGTTCCAGGGCAAGCGATGGCAGGCGGCCCTGCAGACGGTGGGGGCCTTCGATCCCGGCGTGAGCACCGGGCTTCCCTTCCGCTTCCTGTCGACCGCCGTGTACAGCGGCGTCCACGATCCCGTCCTGGACCAGATGATGAGTCAGGCCGCTGCCACCTTCGACACCGGGCAGCGAGCTCAGCGGTACGCGCAGATCGCGAAGTACATCAGCGATCAGGCCTACGCCCCCTTCCTCTTCGCCGTGGCACCGGCCTCGGTGGCGGCGCGAGGCGTGAGGGGCCCCGGGCTGACGACCAGGCTGCCCATACCGAGCGTGGCCGTGCTGCCGGTCTGGAACGAGGCGTGGATCAGCAAGGGGTGATCGTCCCGGGCCGATCTCACCCCGGCCGCACCGATGGTCTCGTGCCCCAGGAACGACACGCGGGCCGGAGATCGAGGAGGGACAGGGAGAACATGGCCGATGAGTGAGCGACGAACGTCGGTGACGACCGGGGCGGCGGCGCCGGGGGATGGGAGCCGTCCGCGGTCGAGGGGCGACGGTGCCCCGTCCCCGCTGCGCCTGGCGGTCGTGATCGACGAGGCCTGTGCCCGGGTCTGGGAGGCATGGGGGCAGGCCGCCACCGTGGTCGGGCTGCGGGTGAGCCCGGCCGTCTACGAGGCGGTGGCGCTGGCGCGACCCAAGGAGGTCCAGCGCGGCTACCCGTTGATGCTACTGGGCCTGGAGCTGGTGGTCGACGCCGCCGTGGGGACCTACGAGCCCGCCGTCGTCTGTGCCTGAGGGGACCCTCGGTGCCCGGGGAGGCGCCGGCAGCGTGAAGGTGCCGCCGTCACGATCGTTGCTGGAGGAGGAGCGATGCTGACCGCCGAAGAGAACGAGACGCTCTGTCGGGTGGGGCCGGACACGCCCATGGGCAAGGTGCTCCGACGCTACTGGACCCCCGCCTTCCAGCTCAAGGATCTTCCCGAACCCGACTGCCCGCCGATCCGGGTCACGGTCCTGGGCGAGAGCTTCGTCGCCTTCCGCGACACCGAGGGAAGGCTCGGGTTCCTGGACGAGCTGTGCTGCCACCGCGGCGCCTCGCTGGCGCTGGGTCGGGTCGAGGACTGTGGCATCAGGTGTCTCTACCACGGCTGGAAGTACGCGGTGGACGGCACCATCCTGGAGATGCCGAACTTCCCCAACTCCACCTTCAAGGACCGGGTGAAGCAGCCCAGCTATCCGGTGCGTGAGAGCGGGGGGCTGGGCTGGGTCTACCTGGGGCCGCCGGGCACCGAGCCGCCCTTCCCCAGGTTCGCGTGGTCGGACCTCCCGCCCGACGAGATCGAGGTCAGCGAGATGATCCTCGACTGCAACTGGATGCAGGTCCAGGAGGGATCGATCGACTCCTCCCACGTCGGCATCCTGCACCTGGACACGCTGGCCGTCTCCGATCCCGGACCACGCACCGTCGGCTCCTTCAAGTTCGCCGGAGAGCCCTGGGACCTGGGTCTGGCCCCGCCCGGAGAGCGTGATCCGCGAGGCTTCGGGGTCGAGCGGTTGGAGGGAAAAGACGGCGGCCGGGCTCGCCGGCGGGGCGTGGGGTGGCCGAGCAACGACAACGGGCCGCGCATCGAGGTCGAGTACACGCCCTTCGGCTTCCACTACGCGGCGATCCGGGACGTGGACGGCGATCCGGGCAAGAAGTACATCCGGGTCACCGCCTTCGTCGTGCCCTACACGGCCTTCATCGCCGGCTCCACCGGCGCCATCATGGTCGTCCCCCGCGACGACGAGACGTGTTCCTCGATCATCGTCTCGCCGGTGCCCAGGGACGCCGAGGGCCGGCCCATGCGTGGCCTGCTGGGGAGGGGCATCGATCCCAGCGTGTGGGGGCCGGAGCCGGAGCGGCGGCGTCTGCGCATCCCGCCCCAGGACCGCGAGGCGATGGCGGCGGGCAGGAGCTTCGCCGGATTCCGGGGCGGCAACCGCATCCAGGACGCCGCCGTCCAGATGTCGGAGGGCAAGATCTACGACCGCCGCAAGGAGCACCTGGTCCCCGCCGACCTGGCCATCATCCGGCTGCGCCGGCTCCTGCTCGACTCGGTCAAGCTGGTCGAGGAGGGCAAGCCGCCGCTCGGGTTGGGCGAGGGCTTCGACTTCACCCGGCTCAGCGCCGCCAGCGCCGTGGTCGACGCCGGAACCCGCTGGCAGGACCTCGTGCCCGGCAACCAGGGCCGCCCGGCCGAGGCCAGGAGCTGAGCGCCCCGGGCCGGAGCCGTCGCCGCGGGCCGGGCGCTGTCCGGTGCCACCGCCGCTCGACCCGCGGTCGGGCCGAGGCGACCGGCTGGCGCCGCGCGCGAACCCGGTCGCCCGCCCCCCGTCGCCGCGGGCCCGAGCCCCGGGCGCCGGCGGGTCAGGCCGATGGCCGCGTCGAGGCTCCACGCGCCCGCGCCCATGACCAGCGGGGCCACCGCCCGGCCGATCAGGGCCAGGTTCAGCTCCCAGCCGTAACGACCTTCGCCTGGCTGAAGGAGCCGAAGGCATGGCTGACCCTGGCGATGGCAACGGCCATGTCCATGATCAGGCCAATGGTCGCGACCACGGTGAGGAAGCCGGCGAAGAGGAAGACGCTGCCGAGGAACTCGGTGACGCCGACCACGAAGGCGAATCCGTGCGGGGATGGGATACCGACGGTCCGGAAGAAGGCGGTCGTGCCCCCGATGCCGCTGCCGCCGAACCCGCCGAACAGTTTCTGGCCGCCGTGGGCCACGAAGATCACGCCCAGCGCGACGCGGAGGATGAGCGCGGCGGCATCGATCGCGTACCAGCTGGATTGCACCGCCCGCAACCGCCGACCAGGCCACTCGAGCATGGCTTCCCTCCCGACGGATCGCGGTTGGACGATGGCGCTCCGACCCGCTTGGGCTACGACCGCGAAAGCCGTCCTGTGACGTCTCCGGTCGAGGAGAGGCAAGGTCCTGCCAGGGCCTGGATCCCGGGCGGTGCCGATCGTGATGGTCCGACGCCCCGGGGAAGCGCGGACGGCGAGCGGTGTCGCGCGGTCAGGCGCCCGGCTCCACCAGCCCCGTCTCGTAGGCGAGAACGACGGCCTGCACGCGGTCACGCAGACCGAGCTTGGCCAGGACGCGGCCGACGTGAGACTTGACGGTGGTCTCGCCCAGGTGCAGGGCCTCGGCCAGCTCCGCGTTGCTGAGCCCGCGGGCCATCAACTTCAGCACCTCGAGCTCCCGGGGCGAGAGCGTGGAGAGCGCCTCCTGGGACACTGCCCGAGGTTTCCGATCGCCGGCGAACCTCTGGATCAGCCGCCGCGTGATCGAGGGTGCCAGCAGGGCCTCGCCGGTGACGACCAGGCGGATGGAGGCGACCAGCTGCTCGGCGGTCACGTTCTTGAGCAGGAAGCCGCTGGCCCCGGCCGCCACCGCGGAGTAGACGTACTCATCGAGGTCGAACGTGGTGAGCACGATCACCCGGCACTCGGGGAGGGCGGCCAGGACCTGGCGGGTGGCCTCCAGCCCGTTCATCACCGGCATCCTCACGTCCATCAGGACCACGTCCGGACGCAGCCTGCGGGCGATCGAGACCGCGGCCTCGCCGTTCTCGGCTTCTCCCACCACCTCCATGTCCTCCTCGGCCTGAAGGATCATGCGGAAGCCCGTCCTGACCAGGACCTCGTCGTCGGCGATGGCGATCCGCAGCGGCCGCCCAGCCTCGGCTGGCTTCAGCCGGCCACCTCCAGGGGCAGGCGTGCCCGCACCGTGTACCCCCCCTCGGGGCGAGGTCCGGCCTGCAGCTCGCCGCCGTAGGCGGCCACCCGCTCCCTCATCCCGACCAGGCCGCGACCGGTGCCGTTGGAGCCGGACACCCCCCGCCCGGTGTCGGTCACCTCGATTCCCAGGCAGTCGCCGTCGAACCGGAGGCAGACCGTGGCCCGGGAGGTGCCGGCGTGCTTCAGCACGTTGGTGAGCGCCTCCTGCACGATCCGGTAGGCGGTCAGGTCGAGCCCCCGGGGCAGCGGGCGAAGCTCGCCGTCGAGGTGGACCGCGACCAGCAGTCCAGCAGCCCGGACCCTCTCCACCAGAGCATCGAGATCCCCGAGACCGGGGGCGGGTTCGAGCGCGGCCTGGTTCACGTCGCCGGCCAGCACCCCGAGCAGGTGCTGGAGTTCGCTCAGCGCCTCGGAGCCGGTCGACGAGACGGTGCGCAGGGCAGCCTCAGCTTCATCGGGGCGCCGTCTGAGCATTCGGCGTGCAGCCTCGGTCTGCACGACCATCACCGAGACGGCGTGGGCAACCACATCGTGGAGCTCGCGGGCGATCCGGGCCCGCTCCTCGGCGACCGCCGCGCGCGCCGTGGCGTCGCGCTCCCGTTCGAGCCGGAGTGCCCGCTCCCGGAGACCGGCAACCTGGCGCCGCTGGGCGCGGACCGCGTGTCCGATCAGCCAGGCGGTGAACGGTATCACCGCGTAGGAACCGGGAAGGCCGCCCATCCACCTGGTCAGGCTGTATCCGACGTCGGGCAGGATGCCGGCCGACAGGGCGAGGGCCAGCGACCAGGCGCGGTTCTCGCTGTGGGCCCCGGCTGAGTAGGCGCCGATCAGCAGACCGGTCAGCACGAAGCCCGAGAACCCGAGATGGTGGAACAGCAGCACGGTCGCCGTCTCCGCGACCACCTGGGTGCCGAGGGCCGCGAGCGGGTGCCGCCGGCGCCAGGCGAGGGGCGCGATGGCGGCCGTGGCCAGCACGGGCCAGAGCGCTGGTGGAGACAGATCCCACCCGTTGAAGCCATGGAGGGGGTACAGCTCCAGGACCGTGAGGAGACCCAGGCCGAGCGCCATCGCCGCGTCCTTCGCGAAGGGATCCAGGTCGCTTACGCGACGCCGGCTGGATCGCAGGAGCTCCACGACCGAACTCTAGCGTGGGGCCGGCCGCTGGCATTCCTGCCGGAGGATGAAAACCGCTCCTTCTGGAGGAGGAACCGGCTCGAAATCCTCCCCAGGGAGGCGTGAATTGCCTCCTCGCGGGCGAGGACGTGGGCCGGACCCAGGCCGGAGACTCGGCGACATGAGCGAACACGTCCTGGTTACGCAAGGGCTGACCAAGTCGTACGGCAGCTGCCAGGCGGTCAAGGGCCTCGACCTCGAGGTCCGCCGAGGGGAGGTCTTCGGCTTCCTGGGGCCGAACGGCGCCGGCAAGACGACGACCATCCGGATGTGTCTGGGCCTGATCCGGCCCACCTCGGGCCGGGTGCTGGTCCTGGGCCGAGACGTGGGCCGGTACGGTGCCGAGGTGCTGCCCCGGGTGGGCGCGCTGATCGAGTCGCCCGCCCTCTACCCGTACATGTCCGGTCGCGACAACCTGCTCTGCTTCGCCGACACCCTCTGTGGCGTGCCCAAGCGTCGGATCGACGAGCTGCTCGATCTCGTTGACCTGCGCGATCGCCAGCGGGACAGGGTGCAGGGTTACTCCCAGGGGATGAAGCAGCGGCTGGGGCTGGCGGTCGCCATGCTCCACGATCCCGAGATTCTGATCCTGGACGAGCCTGCGAACGGCCTCGACCCGGCCGGCATCGTGGAGATGCGGAGCCTGCTGCGCAGACTGGCGGGCCAGGGCAAGACGATCTTCTTCTCCAGCCACGTGCTGGCCGAGGTCCAGCAGACCTGCGACCGGGTTGCGATCCTGCACCTGGGGGAGCTGATAAAGGTGGCCCCAATGGGCGAGCTGCTCCATGGCAGCGGGGAGTTCAAGGTTCGGGTCGCCAATGCCATCGACGCGCTGGCCGTGATCAGACGGCAACCCTGGGGCCGGGCCGCCCGTGAGCTGGACGGCATGATCCTGACGGCGTCGCCGAGCGGGCGGGGGCGGGAACTCACGGAGTTTCTGGTGGCGGCGGGGTTCACGCCCGATGCCGTGATCGAGCGGGCGCAGGACCTGGAAGAGGTCTTCCTGCAGCTGACCGGAGGCGAGTCGAGGTGAGCGGGGCCGTCTGCCGTCCGCATTTCGCCCGGCTCGTTCGGGGGGAGCTGAGGAAGCTCTCACGCCAGCGGACCAACTGGCTGATGGTGGGCCTGGGGGTTGTCGCCGGGGTGGTCGCAGGCTTGGTGTTGAGCACCTCCTCGGGCATCTGGCACGCCGAGGGTGCTTACCGAGACGCGATTCAGACCGATCCCGCCTACTGGATCCACGGCCTGGTGGTCGTGAGCGGGCTCATCATCCGCATCGTCGGGGGCGCCCTCCTCCTCTTCGCCTCCGCTCGCCTGGTGGGCGTGGAGTATTCCGCCGGACCCATCCGGGTGGTGCTGGCTCGGGGCGTGGGCCGGGTACAGCTGCTGGCCGCGAAGCTCCTCGCCCTGGTGGTCTTCGCCTTGGTGGTCTTCGCCGGCCTCCTCGTGCTGGCCGTGCCCTTCGGCCTGGCGCTGGTCGCCGCCCAACATGGAAGCCTGCCCCACCTCCTCCCGGTCCTGGTCGGGGGCGAGCGGCACGACCTGTGGGTTCACCTGCTGACGGTTCTCATCAGCTTCGGCGTCTGCATCCTGATCGGAGCCGCCGGCGCCGCGACAACCCGCTCGCTGCCCCTGGCGATGGTCGTCGCGGTGACGTTCTTCCCGCTCGACAACCTCGTGGCCGGCAATCGGGACTACAACGTCTACCAGCTGGGCCCGAACTTGAACACCCTGAGCGAGACGATGGGCCACATGCGGGAGAGCGCCTTCACCCGGGTGGCGGTGCCTGTCGACACCACGCACAGTCTGGCCGTGATCGGCGTCTACTGCGCGGCGTTCCTGCTGGCCGCGTTCCTTTCGACCTGGCGCCGGGACGTCCTGGAGTAGCGCCCATGCCCCAACGGTCCTTCTCCTGCCTCGTGGGCGGCGAACTGCGAAAGGTCGTGCGCCAGCGCTCCAACTGGGTGGTGCCGCTGGCGGCGGTCGGGGTCGGGGTGGCGGCCGGTACCGCCGCCGCCGACCAGGCCGACCTGCTTCACGAAGGATCCTTCTCGCTTGCGATCGACATCTACCGCGTGTTCGCCGCCGCCTCGATCGGCGCCTTGATGCTCGCGCTGTCGGCCCGGCTGGTGGCGATGGAATACCGGCTGGGAACCATCCGGGTGATCCTGGCGCAAGGCGTGGGCCGGCTGCGGCTGCTGCTCGCCAAGCTGGCCGCGTTGGGGCTGGTGGCTCTCCCCAGCCTCGCCGCGCTGACGGTGGCGGGAATCGTCTTCGTCGCCATCCACCTCCACCAACGACCTGCAGCCGTCGCCTGGCGCGAGGCCTGGATAGGAGCGCTGACGGTCGTCTTGAGCACGATGGTCTGCGGTCTCCTGGGGGCGGCCGCCGGGGCGGTGGGCCGCTCGATGACGTTTGCGGCGGCGGTCGCCGCCGGCTTCTTCCCGGTCGACAACATGCTCGGCTACCTGCTGCCCATCCTCGGGAACGCGACCGGGGAGCGGGTGTGGAGCGATCTCACGACCTACCAGCTCGGCCTCGCGCTGAACCACCTTCCCTCGGTGTTGATGGGCCGGCGCGCCGGCGAGCTGGTCGCCCCTGCCCGCCCCGTGGACGCCACCCACACCCTGCTCGTGATCGCCGTCTACGTGGCGGCATTCGTGGCCGGCGGGGCGCTGCTCACCTGGCGCCGCGACACCCTGGAATGACCGGTTGCGATTCGGTTCGTGGGAATCACGCTCGCGGTAGGCGTTGAGGATGTCCAACTGCTCCCTCGTGTTCTTCCATGGAGACGTCCTCCGGTGCGACGACGTTGGCTCTGGACACCAACACGTTCTCGCACCGGGGACTCCTCCGTCTGACCCTCAGGTCGGCCGAGGGGTGCGGACTTTGAGATGGCCACTCCCGCGGACTCTACGTTGGCCAAGGACAGGGAGGAAGCGTCGTACCGTGCTGACGTGCCTGAATCATGGCCGGGCGATGGCCCGGGTTGTCGCAGATGCCTGGAGGCGAACGACGGGCGGCGCCGGTGCGCAGAGGTGGGCCACCGCGCGGGCCGGATCTGGATCTGCACGGTGTGGCGTTCCCGATCCCCGCCCGCGGCGGATGACCCATCGCGAGCCAGGCTCGCGACCGGATCCGTTGGCCCTGGGTCTCTCGCCGAGGAGGTGGCTCACCATGGCCGCTGTCGGAGCTGCCCTTACAAAGGCTTGACGTCCCGCTGACGCCGTTCAGGACACCTCTCGACCTTCAATGGATGTCCAATGGATGTCGTGAGCCGGCGATACGACGGGCGAGCGGGGTGGCACGGGTGGAGGCTCGGCGTCCGGATGGAATCGATCCTGGCGGTGGCGCTGGTGGTCGTCGCTGCCTGCAGCCCGGCGCCGATGGGCTCTACGGCTCCCGGCCCGAGGTCGACCGGTATCCACCTGATCCGGCACGTCGTCATCATCTTCCAGGAGAATCGCTCCTTCGACTCGTACTTCGGGACCTTCCCCGGCGCGGACGGGATCCCGGTGCAGAACGGGCAGCCAGCGGTCTGCGTGCCCGACCCGGCCAACGGCCGGTGCGTCCGGCCCTATCACGACACCGCGGATCGGGACTTCGGTGGCCCCCACGACGACGTGAACTCGATCGCGGACGTGAACGGGGGCAAGATGGATGGGTTCATCGCCCAGGCCCTCAACGCCGATCGCCGGGCCTGCCAGCGGAGCCCGTTCAACCCGGCCTGTGTTCAAGCGACCTCCGGCATGCCGGACGTGATGGGCTACCACACCGGTGCCGACATCCCCAACTACTGGGCCTACGCCCGCGACTTCGTGCTTCAGGATCACCTGTTCGAGTCCGTCCACTCCTGGAGCTTCCCCTCGCACCTCTACCTCTTCTCCGCCTGGTCGGCCCGCTGCGCCAGCTCCAACGACCCGATGAGCTGCACGAGCAGCGTCGATCCGCCCAACCGAACGGCGACCGATCCCACCCCCTTCGCCTGGACCGACCTCACCTACCTCCTCGATCGCCACCAGGTGACCTGGGCGGTTTACCTGGACCATGGCGCCGCCGGTGTGGGCCAGCCGGGACTCGGCCTCGCTGGCGTGCCCAAGATCTGGAACGTCCTCCCGGGCTTCGCCGATGTCCACCAGGACCACCAGCTCGCGAACATCCAGGACCTGTCGCGCTTCTTCGCCGCGGCCAGGACCGGCACCCTGCCGGCGGTGTCCTGGATCCTGCCCGATGGCCGCGACTCCGAGCATCCGCCCAACCTGGTGAGCGCCGGCCAATCCTACGTCACCGGCCTGGTCGACGCGGTGATGCGAGGCCCCGACTGGCGCTCGAGCGCCATCTTCCTCACCTGGGACGACTGGGGTGGGTTCTACGATCACGTGGTGCCGCCCACCGTCGACCAGCTGGGTCTGGGGATCCGGGTGCCGGGCCTGGTCATCAGCCCCTACGCCCGACGGGGCTACGTCGACCACCAGACGTTGAGCTTCGACTCCTACCTGCGCTTCATCGAGGACGACTTCCTCAACGGCCAGCGCCTCGATCCCCGGAGCGATGGCCGGCCCGACCCGCGGCCGGACGTTCGCGAGGCCTCGCCGGCGCTCGGCGATCTGACCCGGGACTTCGACTTCACTCAGGCTCCGAGACCGCCCGTGATCCTGCCCACCAACCCCAGGACGGATCTGGTCTCGCCCGGACGCGGCTGAGGTGGATCGGGCGGCGACTGGAGTGGGGCCTTCACGTGACCGGGGGCGGCACAGGTTGACGCTGCCCCGGCAGCTGACCCGGACCAGCACCCGCTGAGACGATCCCACCGGGGCCAGGTGGTTGCGGCCCGGGGCCTCGCGCAGGGCGTGGTGCCGGGGGTCGAGCCGGTCCTCCTCCCCCGGGGGCGGGGAAAGAGGTAGGAGGAGCTCCCGCTCCGCCATCGCCGGCTCCACCTACCGCTCCCCGGGCGCGCCACCGCCCGGGCGATCGTCCCCGGCTCCCGGGCCGCGGCCAGAAGGGAGCGCAGGCCGCCCGGTCGGCGCCGGGCGGTGGTGATGGCCGGGGTTCAGGTGCTCCGCCTACCGTTGCCTTCCATGGCCTGTCCGTTCCCCGACAACGTCGTCGCACCATGACCGCCCGGCCTCGCCGCCATGGTCAGGGCCGGTCCCGGCGCGAGTGGGATGCGGTCGGCGGCTCGTCGTCCCACGCCCACACGATCGGCGCCGCCGGGGGATGGATGGCGGTGATGGGCGAGGCTCTCGGTGCTGCCGGTGCCGGGTGCCCGGTCACGCCCTGGACGTGGGAAGATCCTCGACGCACCGATCGCTGCGCGGGAGTACGACGGCGCCTCGCCCGGCCATCCGACCTGCGGCCAACCGAACGCAGCCCCATACCTCGCTTCTCCCCGGGCCCCCGGCCCCGGACTCCGAACCGTGCCGCCTCTGGACGGGCGGGTTCGTATCGGAGCCCCACGACTCGGCACCTTCACGGTTTGGACTGTTGGTAGTACCATTAGTCCACCCCGATCGGGGATGGGACGCTTGGAGAGAACGAGGGAGCGGAGGACCATGGAGAAGCCTGTTCGTTACCTGGCCTGTGCCGCGGCGCTGGCGGCGCTGGCAGCCTGTGGGGGCTCGACGTCGGTCGAGCACGGGCGCTATTCCCCCACCACGCTCACCTTCAACGCCAACGGAACACCGGATCTGAAGGGTCTCACCATCCACCTGGGCAACTCCGCCGGCGACGCCACGATCGGCGACACGGTCGTCTACATCGTGGTGCAGACGCTGAAGCAGTGGGGCGCCAATGCCGACCTGCAACTCGGGGACGCGAACACGACCCAGCTGGCGGTGGTCAGTGGTCAGCTCCAGGCCACGGCCGGGCCACTGCCTACGGATCTCAACGCTGGGCTCGACGTGTTCGGCAACAACCAGGTTCACGTCGACTATCTGGTGGTTTCCAGAGATCTCACCAGTCTCGACCAGATCAAAGGGAAGACCGTGGCCATCGCCACCACCGTGTCCCCTGACTATTACCTGCTGCAGGGCGCGTTGAAGAAGGTTGGGCTGACGACCAGCGACGTCAAGGTGCAGCTAACCGGATCCAACGGGAACTCCGTCAACGACATGATCCAGGGACGGGTGGACCTGGCCTTCGTCCACGCTGATGCCCTGCTCCAGCTGGAGCAACACGGTACCATCCACGTGCTCGCCAACGCGGCTGCTCTGGAGCCCTGGGAGGCCGACAGCTACATGGCTGCCACTCCGGCCTGGCTGAAGGCCAACCCGGCCACCGCTGAGGCCATCGATCTGGCCTGGCTCCATGCCGCCTACGTCTTCGACCACGAGCGGTCGGCCTGGGTCAACGCCGCGCTCGCCTACACCAAGAACGCGGAGACGAGTTCCCAGGTGGCCGCCGGCTACGATGCCCTGGCCAGGGCCCAGCCCTGGCCTGACGACGGTTCCGGAATGAGCCTCAGCACTCTGACCAAGAACTTCGACGCGGCCAGACAGGCCGGTCAGATCAAGGGGCGCGGTGATCGCCCGATCTCGCAGTGGGCGGATATCGGTCCCTGGCAGGCGGCGGTCAAGTACTTCAAGGCCCACGCCAAAGCCATCGAGGCCTGAGCGGTCGTGGGTCAGGTCGGCCTCGGTACCGGTGGAGCAGCGGTCCGGGACTCCAGGGATGCCCGGGTTCATCACCCGGTCCGCGCCTGGCATGGGGATGTGCTCAGGATGGCCGCGATCGTCGCCTTCCTCGGCGCCTGGCAGCTTTCGGGGCTCTTCCTCAACCCCATCTTTCTCTCCACCCCGCTCGCCATCCTGCGCGCCTTCCTCGAGATCGTGGCCGACGGAACGCTGGTCCGTGCCTTCCTGGGCAGCCTGGAGGAGATGGTGCTGGGGCTGGCCGCGGCCACGCTGCTCGGCTTTGGCCTGGGCATCCTGATGGGACGATCCCGGTTGGCTCAGCGCACCTTCGAACCATTCGTCAACTTCTTCAATGCCACGCCGACCATCGCACTTCTTCCGCTTATGGAAATCTGGTTCGGTACGGACATCAGGGCACGCGTGGCGTTCATCGTGATCATCTGTGTCTGGACACTCGTCATCAATGCCCTCAGCGGGGTCCGGAACGTGAGCCGGGGCTATGCCGACGTAGGGATCGCTTTCGGACTCGATCCCTTCGCCCGAACTTGGAAGATCTTCGTACCGGCTGCTATGCCTTACCTCATTGCGGGCATGCGGGTTGCCCTGGCCCAGGCCACGGTGGGCATGGTCCTCGGCGGTCAGGAGGTTGGCGAGAGCGGGCTGGGTGGGCTGACCGAGCGATACGGCTCGTTTTTCGAGACCGATCATCTGATTGCAGCCATCATCAGCAGCACTGCTCTGGCACTGCTCCTGTTCGGGATGCTCCGAATCTGTCAGTATCGCCTCTTCCCCTGGATTACGGCCACCGCCGCGGAGCGAAGGTGATGAACGTGAAGCCGCTTCTGGAGATCCGGCATCTCAGTCACACCTATGAGACCAAACGCCGACGTGTGGAGGCCCTGCGTGATATCAACCTCGAGGTCCGGGCGGGCGAGTTCATGAGCCTGGTTGGTCCCAGCGGATGCGGGAAGACGACGCTGCTTCGCATCATCAATGGTCTGACACCTCACTCTGAGGGTTCGGTTGTCCTGGACGGCGTCGAGCTGAGAGGGGTCAGCCGAGACATGGGGTTCGTCTTCCAGGACATCAACCTCCTGCCCTGGCGAAGTGTCGTGCGTAACGTCGAGATCGGTCTGGAAGCGCGGGGTCTGGGGGCCCGGGAACGTCGTCGACAGGCCCTGAACGCGCTCCGTCTGGTGGGCCTCGAGGAGGAGGCTGAGGCTCCTCCTTACACGCTGTCAGGAGGAATGCAGCAGAGGGTCGGCGTCGCTCGAGCCCTGGCCGTGGAGCCGAAGGTGCTCCTCATGGATGAGCCCTTCGGTCATCTCGACAACTTCACCAGAGAGAGCTTGCAGATCGAAATCTCCAAACTCTGCACTGAGCTGGGGATGACCGTGGTGTTCGTGACGCACGATGTCGACGAGGCGATCTTCCTCAGCGATCGGATCGCGCTCTTCCACTCGTCGCCGGGGCGCCTGGCTCGAATCATCGACGTCGATTTGCCGCGTCCCCGCTGGCAATTCAACGTCAGGGCTCATCCGCTCGCCATCCGGCTCAGAGAGTTGATCGTGAGCGAGCTGGACGTTCGGCGAGGGCTCGCCATATGAGCACGGAGCCGACCGGGAACGTGGGTCGGCGTGCTCTCACCCCTGCACGACTCGAGCTATTGCTCCCGGTGACCGCGATCGCCGTCGTCCTTGTCGCCTGGCAGCTGTCGGGATTCTTCATCAACCCGATCCTGATCTCGACTCCGACGGCGGTGGCTACCGATCTCTACAACCTCTTCGCCACCGGCACGATCCTCGGTCCCCTCGGGGAATCGCTGGAGGAGATGGTGATCGGAGGCCTGGCCGGGATCGTGGTCGGGATCGGGATCGGCGTACTCATGGGCCGCTACGTGATGATGGAAAAGGTCCTGAGCCCGTTCGTCAACTTCTTCAACGCGACACCACTGGTGGTCATCATCCCCCTGGTCATCATCTGGGTCGGCATCGGTCAGACAGCACGATTGCTCTTCGTCTTTCTGATCACGCTCTGGCCGGTGCTGCTGAACACGGTGGCCGGGATACGGAACGTGAACCGTGGATACGTGGACGTGGGGGCCGCGTTCGGCCTTTCCGAGCGGCAGGTCATGTGGCGAATCACGATCCCGGCTGCCGTCCCCTACATCCTGGCCGGAGTGAGGATCTCGGCCGGCCTCGCCATCATTGGCATGATCGTGAGCGAGATGGAGGTCAGCCTCACCGGCCTGGGGTACATGTTGATCACGTTCGGAAACTCCTTCCTCACCAGCAAGCTCCTCGCGGTGGTGGTTGTGGCCTCGCTCTTCGGGGTTGGCAACGTCCTCTTGCTGCAGTGGATCCAGAACGCCTTTTTCCCCTGGATACGGGCTTCGGCGGCGGCACAGGAGTAGAACCGGGCTACGACCGATTGAAAACCTGCAGCTGCGGCGGCGTGCCGTTCGATGGTGACGTCCTCGTTCGCCGCCAGAGGTTTGGATGCGAGGACGTCTCGTCGACCGGAGCGGGCTGACGTCGTCACCACAGATGCCATTCCATGAGCGGTCGACGACACCATCTTCCAGAGATGGGAGCGGAAGGTGGAGGGCAGCGGCTGTTACCAGGACCCGGTGCGCTCCACCGGTCAGGAGGTGGTCGTGGTCACCGGCCTCAACCTCGTCAGCGTGGCCTGCTACCTCCGCCCTGGGGTGCGGCTCCATCGCCGGCTGGGGCCGACCCCGATCGAGCTGGCCACGGCCATGATCCGGGAGTTGGGGAGTGGTTCCCGGACCGGGAGCTCGAGGTGGTGGCGGACGACGCCGACTGCCCACTCGCCCGAGGCGGTACGTCGCGGAGCCGTGCCTCGAGGAGGCGAAGACTGTAGAGGGCCATCGCAGCGGGTTCGCGCCGGTCGTTGCAGCAGGATGCCTCCGTGGTGGTGTCCGGACCGGACGACGATCGCGTTCCGGCGTTGCGCATGCGGCACGTGCTCCGCGTCCACCGGCCGGCGCTCGCCGTCGCCGGCAACGTGGCCCCGACCCCGGGCCGGTTACGAGACGGTCACGTTCGGTCGCCGCCGGGCTCCCCCCGGCGCCGCAGGGCCGCGTCTCGGGCCTCCCGGATGTGCTCGCGCATGGCGGTGCGGGCGGCGAGGTGGTCGTGGGAGGCGATGGCCTCGGCGATGCGGAGGTGACTCCGCCGCGAGCGGGAAATTCGGCCCGGCACGGAGAGCGTGGTCTCCATGCCCGCGGCCAGCATGCGGTGCAGGAGCTGTGTCATCTGGGCGAGGAAGCGGTTCCTGGCCACGGCGGCGACCAGGAGATGGAAGTCGGTGTCCAGCTCCTGCAGCCGCTCCAGGTCGGGCGGATCGGCGGTGGCCTCGGCGTCCAGCGCCGCGATGGTCGCTCGCAGGGCGGCGATGTCGTCCTCGGTGGCCGCCTGCGCGGCCCAGCCGGCGGCCGCGACCTCGAGGACCTCCCGCATGTCGAACAGCTGCTCCAGATCGTCCGGGGTGGGGGCCGGCTCGGCCAGGAGCGGCGCCGGCGACGGCTCGGCCACGTAGATGCCGTGGCCCCGCCTCACCCTCACCACCCCGCGTGAGCTGAGCACCGCGATCGCCTCGCGCAGCGAGGACCTGCCCACCTGGAGGATTCCCGCCAGCTCCCGCTCGGAGGGCAGGCGATGGCCGGGGGAGAGGCGCTGGGTGCGAATGAACCTCTCGATCTCCGCGGCGACCCGGGCATGAAGCACCGTTCGGGAGCCAACGGGACGCCACGCCGAGTTCACGCTGGACGATGGTACCGTTACGGCGGTCTGAGTTCAGTCCAATAGCTCACGAGGAGCGATGTCGATGGGTATGAGCCCTGCGGGCGCAGAATCGCGGGACGAGGTCCAGGCCGGGCCGGCGGCACCGCACTTCCTGGTCCACAACGAAGGCGACCACGTCGCGGTCGCGGTGCAGGACGTCAAGCCGGGCACGGCCCGGATCACGTACCTGGACTCCCAGCGGACGGCCGAGGTGGCCGTGCGCGAGGACGTACCGCTGGGCCACAAGGTGGCGCTGGTCGACCTCCCCGCCGGAGTGGAGGTGATCGAGTACGGAGTGGTGATCGGCCGGACCAGGCAGGCGATCGGGAAGGGGCAGTGGGTGCACGTGCACAACCTGCGCAGCGCCCGCTGGGAGAAGAGCGCATGAGCGCGACGCTGTTCGGCTACCGCCGTCCGGACGGGAAGGTCGGGGTGCGCAACCACGTCGTGGTCCTGCCCGTTGACGACCTCTCCAACGCAGTCTGCGAGAACGTGGCCCGGGTCGTGCCCGGCGTTCTGGCCCTACCCCACCACTACGGCCGGCTCCAGTACGGGGAGGACCTCGAGCTGACCTTCCGGACCCTGATCGGCAACGGGGCCAACCCCAACGTGGCCGCGGTCGTGGTCGTCGGCATCGAGCCGAACTGGACCCAGCGGGTGGCGGAGGGGATCGCCGGGACGGGCAAGCCGGTCGAGGCCTACTCCATCGAGCGGTTCGGCGACCTCCAGGTCCTGGCCGCCGCGGCCCGCACCGCCCAGCGGATGTTGCAGGACGCCTCCGAGCGACCTCGCGAGCCGATCGAGCGACGCGAGCTGGTGATCTCGATCAAGTGCGGCGAGTCGGACACCACCACCGGGCTGGGTAGCTGCCCGACCGTGGCCCAGGTGGTGGACCGGCACGTGCAGGAGGGGGGCACGGTCATCTTCGGCGAGACCTCGGAGCTGACCGGGGGCGAACACCTGATCGCGGGCCGCTGCCAGACCGAGGAGGTGCGCCGGAAGTTCCAGGACTTCTACGACCGCTACCTGGCCGAGATCGAGGCCTCGGGGGCCAACCTGCTCGGATCGCAGCCGACCCAAGGCAACATCCGGGGCGGGCTCTCGACCATCGAGGAGAAGGCACTGGGCAACATCGCCAAGACCGGCACGGTGCCGGTGGTGGACGCCCTGGCCATGGCCGAGGCCCCCACCCGGCCGGGCCTGAACTTCATGGATTCCTCCTCCGCCGCCGCGGAGTTCATCACCCTGATGGGCGCGGCCGGAGCCGTCCTCCACCTCTTCCCGACCGGGCAGGGCAACATCGTCGGCAACCCGGTGGTGCCGGTGATCAAGATCACCGCCAACCCCCTGACCGCGCGCACCATGGCCGAGCACGTCGACCTCGACGTCTCCGGCCTGCTCTGGGGGGAGTACTCGCTGGCCGAGGCCGGCGAGCGGCTGATGGCGCTGATCGGACGGGTGGCGAACGGGCGGCTGACCTGCGCCGAGGCCCTGGGCCACCGCGAGTTCGTGCTCACCAAGCTCTACCGGAGCGCCTGAGGATGAACTCGACCGCCGGCACGCCGGAGGCGCGGGACCCGTTCCGGCCTGCCGCCCGGACGCCGCGCATGGCGGTGCGGGGAGGCGAGGGCAGCCGCGGCGCCTCCGGCGTGACGGCCGCCGGCCCGTCCGCGGTGTCACCATGAGCCGCTTCAGCCCCGGGCAGCTGACCCGGTTCGTCGTCGAGGCGCTCCGCCGGCACCAGGTCCCGGACCAGGACGCCCGGACCGTGGCCGAGTCTCTGGTGGAGGCCGAGCTCGGCGGGCAGGGGACCCACGGCCTGATGCGGCTGCCGTTCCTGCTCCGTCGCCTGCGGGCGGGATTGATCAATCCCCGCCCGCGGATGCGGGTCTCCTGGTCCCGGCCGGCGCTGGCGCTGCTGGACGCCGACAACGCCCTCGGCCCGGTGGCCGGGGTACGCGCGGTCCAGCTCGCGGTCGAGCGTGCCCGTGTCTACGGGGCCGGCGTCGTCGCCGTCCGCCGCAGCAACCACCTCGGCGCCATGAACTTCTACCTGCGGCGCCTCGCCGCCGACGGCATGGCCGGCCTCGGCTTCAGCAACACGCCCCCGGCCATGGCTCCACCCGGCACCAGCACCCCCTATCTCGGCACCAACCCCATCGCCGCCGCCTTCCCGCGCCGTGGAGGCGGGGCCCTGGTCGTGGACATGGCCACCAGTCAGGTCGCGCGGGGTCACATCCTCAGGGCACGGCAGGAGGGCGGGCCATTGCCGCCGGGATGGGCGGTGGATGACCGGGGCCGGCCCACGACCGATCCGGATGCGGCGATCGCGGGAAGCCTGGCCCCACTGGGAGGCGCCAAGGGCTTTGCCCTCGCCCTCCTCGTGGAGGTGATGACCGGTGTCCTGGCCGGCGCCGGGGTCGGCCCGGAGGTGACCGGCACCTTCATCCCCTCCGATCGGGAGAGCAACGTGGGCCACAGCTTCTGGGCGCTCGACGTGGGCGCCTTTGGCGGTTTCGGGGAGCGCCTGGAACGGCTGGCGGCTGACCTCCATGGCCTGGGAGGCAGGGTGCCGGGGGAGCGGCATCACCGGGAGCGGGAGCGGCACCTGCGCGAGGGTGTCGAGCTTCCGGAGTCGCTGGTCAGGGAACTCGAGGAGCTGAGCGGGGTGCCGGTGGGTGGCTGACGGTCGAGCGGCCGCCTCCGGGCGCGGCTCCGTCGGCACCGCGGTCAGGGCCGGACCATCGCCCCCGCGGCGGGCACGCCCTCGGCGGCGCCGCGCCAGCCCCGGGGGCCGAGCAGGCATCGGAGCCAGGGAGAGAGGACGGCGAAGAGGGCCATCGCCACCACGAAAGAAAGCCCGCTTACGATCATGACCGGCCGCGGCTCGACCACGTCGGCGAGCCCGCCCATCCCCCAGCCGATGGTCGCCATGGGGGTCAGGGTGATCAGCTGGTAGATGCTGGTGGCCCGGCCCCTGAAGCCGTCGTCGACCCCCGACTGGATGAGGGCCAGGGCCATCGACATGAAGGTGGCCTGGGTGGCGCCGACGAAGAAGCCCAGGGGGACCGCCAGCAGGCCGCTACGGGCGGTCGCCATTGCGGCCAGGAACAGGCCGCTGCCGAGGGTGCTGACCACGAAGACCCGGGAGCGATAGCGGCCGCCGGCCAGCCAGGCCAGGACCAGGCTGCCGCTCACCGCCCCCAGCCCGATCGCGGCGAGCAGGGCGCCGTAGGTGGAGCTGGTGGCGTGCAGGTCGTTGCTCACGAACATGGGCAGCATGCCCTGGTAGGCCATGGTCAGGGAGCAGTGGAGGGCCACCGCGCAGACCATGGTCAGCACCAGCGGTCGCAGGGCGAGGTAGCGGAACGACTGCCGCAGCCGCAGCCCCGGGCTCTCAGCGCCGCGGGGCACCGGCCGGACCGGCCCGACGGGCAGGACCAGCAGCGCCGCGGCGACGTACAGGACCGTGCAGGCCGTCCAGGCGAGCGCCGGCCCGCCGATCGCCAGGAAGGGCGTGGTGAGCGCCGGTCCGAGGAACTCGGCGCCCTGGGTTCCGACCTGGGACAGGGAGACCGCGTTGAGCAGGTCGTCGGGCGCCACCAGGCTGGGAACCAGCGTGCTCCGCAGCGTCATCTGGAGCACGAAGGAGACGCCGTAGGCCACGGCCAGGAGCAGGGCCAGGGTCAGGGTCAAGTGCCGGGTGGCGGAGAGCAGCGCGAAGCCGGCGGTGGCCGAGGCGGAGAGGGCCGCCGCCGCGGCATTGAGCGTGCGGCGGTCGAAACGATCGGCCAGCACTCCGGCCACCGGCGCCAGCAGCACCACCGGCCCCTGGGTGGCGAAGAGAGCCGCTCCCACCCAGAAGGAGGAGTGGCTCAGCTGCAGGACCTGCGAGCCCAGGATCAGGACCAGGGACCACCGCCCGGCGGAGCCGGCCGCGTTGCTCAGCCACAGCCACCGGAACTCGGGATAACGACGCAGGGAGGTCAGCACGTCCCGCCGCTCCCGGCCCTCACGGTGGTCCTCATTCCCCGGGACCCCGTGCCCGGATGGGCGACGTGGCCGGCGCCGTCCCTCCCGCCATCACGCGCCTCCCGTCCGTCCCACGCCGATCGTCCGGCTCCGCGCCCGAGCGCGTCGAGCCCGTTCGACGGGTAACCGCCCCCGCTTGGCGGGCCGGGCGTGCGCAAGAGTGGAGAGCTGAGGCACCCGGGCCCATCGTAGTCGGGGCAACGGTCGCCATCAACCCGAACCAACCATCCGAACCGGTTCCAGGTTGGGAGGCGGGATGGGCCCGGGCGTCGGGGGCAACGGAAACGAGGTCCTCGACTCAGGGACCGAGGAGGCCTTGCGTGGTAGACCACCATCCGGCATCGCCGCCCTCACATCCAGGCCTGGATCCGGCTTCGAGGGGGGCTTTCCGGCCCAATGCCGATGGGCCGGATCCAGGCGGTGGCGCTGGGCCTGGGCCGGCAGCGGTCGCTCGAGGCCACTGGATGTTGTGAGAGCTCTTTCCTGGGGACCGGTCACCGTGCATCGCCGGCAGGGTCGGGTGGGCGAGTTGCCCGGAGATCGCGGCGGCCACGGGATCGGCGTCGTCCCCGCCACCTGGGACGACCGGACCGATGGAGCACCATGGGCCGACCCTGCCACTCTCGCCCCCGCTACCGACCTGGGAGAGGCTCGATGGTCGAGGTAGGGCCTGAGTCCGGCTGCCCTGGCCGAGCGGGGTGGCCTGGGCGGTCGTCGCCAGTGAGGGCCTGGCGGACGGCTTGGCAGTCACGCCGGCCATCGCGAGGTGCTCACCCACGTCAACGGGGAGCGCCTGGTCCCTGGGTCGTCTCCTCGGATCTCCCCTGAACGGGGATGGTCGCCGCCGAGCCGCCCTTGCCCGAGGAGCCGTTGGAGTTCGTCGCTGGCTACGTCGTCCAGGCCTGGCCGGTGGCGAAGCGATCCGCGAGCTGCAGCGCCCAACGCTCGAACTCGGGCGGCAGGCACTCCCCCAGTGCCTGAGGTGGCTCATCCAGCCGCAGGGCGCGGACGTCGTCGAGGATGCGGCGGGCGGTGCTGGCCGCCTCGGCCGCCGCCACGGGCGAGACGATTCCCTCGACGGCGTCGCCGTAGCGGACGAGCTCGGCCAGGAGCCGAAACACGGACTGCCAGCGGGGGAAGGCGACGGGCAGTCCTCCGAGGCTGGTGACGAAGGCGTCTGAGTGAAGACGGTAGCGGACCTGGTTACGAACGCTGACCGCCTCCAGGACGCCGGCCAACCTGAGGCTGTCCAAGGCGTCGGCCACACTGCGCTTGACGTACCCGGCCTCGGGCGTGAGATCCGCCGCGGACGCGGTCATGGTCGGATCGGCCAGGAATAGCCGTACCACCTCGGCCCGGGCGGAAACCCCGAGCAGGGCCCGGAGTCGAAGCTGGACCAGGGCCGGACGGCGGAGGTCGGGGAGCCGGGACTTCCCGGTCGGCCGGTAGGCTCGGGCCTTGGTCGCGTGTGGCCAGCGCAGGCGGGTGTGGGCGTTGGCGGTGGCAGCGAAGGGACCGAACATGCTCTGGGACTCGGGCGACGCGTGGGCGAGGAGGTTGCGGAGCCGGCTCGCCGAGACCAGCTGTCCGAACCTTGTGCACCAGTCCAGCGCCTCGTCCCGAAGCCGGGGATCGGCGTCCCCGAGGAGGGCGGTGAAGATGATCAGGGGCTCCAGGTCGATGGCGACGGAAGCGTGATGCCGCTCCCAGCCGGAGACCCCGAGCTCCGTCCAAAGGCTCCAAGCCAGGGAGAGCTCCCGGTCCTGCAGCTGTGCCCTAAAGCTCGGCATCGGCGTTCTCCACGCCGAGGAACTCGAGTGCCTGGATGAGTTCGTTGCGGAAGCCGGGCGAGGGGTCGTGGGTCCGGGCCCAACGGCCTGCGAAGAGGAGCTCCTCGCGAGTTGGACGGAGCTGGCGCAGGTCGGCGACGTGCTTGCTCGCCGGTCCCTGGTCCGCGGACGCGTAGAGCTTGAAGCAGATCTGGTCCAGGCGGCTGGCCAGGCGCAGGTGGAGGGCCCCGTAGGAGCGGGTCTCGACCCTCTCCTCGAACCCGGCCGGCAAGCCGAGGTCGAGCAGGTCGGTGGGGCCCGGATTGAGCCAGTCACCCCCGATGCCGAAGGCCTCCCCGACGTCGCGGCTGGCCTCGAGGAGGTCGGAGGGGAGGGGACGGGCCTTGCGGTAGTGGCCCGCCTCGACCAGGGCGAGGACGTCCAGGTCACGCGTCGGCCTCTGAATGGCGCCGAGCAGCATGAGACCACCGCCGCCGGCGGCGACGAGCTCGTGTCGGCGCTGCCGTCGCTGGAGCACGGCCCCGAGTGCCCAGAGCACCTGGCTGAGTTGATCTCGATTCACGTAAGAACTATAACTTCTCGATTCGAGAGTTTTATTTTCGCATTATGCCTTCCACCTTGCTCTCCTGCGAGCCACGCGTGCGGTTCGTGGGGGCGCCCATACGAACCACCTCGCTCGAGCACGGGAAGTGAAGGACGCGGCCTTCCTGGTGACGACGGTGGGTCCGGCGATGCGAAGGACAGCGTGCTCCTGGCGCTCACCGTGGCTTCGGCACGGAGGCCCTCGACTTCAGCCAGGGGCACGATCCCGCCGCCTGGTTGCGGGCGAGTTGCCCGGGATCGCGGCGCCACGGGATCGGCGTCGCCTCCCACCGCCCGGGACGACCGGCCTGGGTGGCGACCGTGGCCCTGGCCGGCGGTCGCCTGACGCCGGCCACGGAGAAGGCCCGGCCGACTCGGGGTCGCCGGCCCGGGCATGACCCGGGAGCGCCCCCGGCCGCCACCGGCCCCGGTCTATAGTCCCTCTTCGTGAGCAACCTCGAGCTGCTACGCCGGGGCATGGTGGGGCAGGGGCCGAGAGCAGGCTGGCGCGAGACCATCGGTGCCCGCATCGCCGAGGTGGAGGACGGTCGGGTGACGGTGGAGCTGGAGGTGCACGCCGGCCACCGGCACGAGGGCGGCGTGGTCCAGGGCGGCATCATCACCCAGATCGCCGACGCGGCCATGGGCATGTCCCTCCTCACCCGGCAGCCGGACGACCAGGCCAACGTGACCATCGAACTCAAGATCAACTTCCTGCGCCCGGTGGTGGAGGGGCGGCTGCGGGCCGTGGGCCGGGTGGTGGAGATGCGCCGGACGCTGCTCTTCAGCGAGGCGGACGTGCTCGACGAGCGGGGCCGGCTGGTGGCCCGGGCCTCCTCGACCTGTCTGGCGGTGCCGAGGCCGTGGAGGTGAGGCAGGGGCCCTCGCCCGCCCAGCGCTGGATCGGCATCGAGGTCCGCTCCCTGGGCGGCGGCGAGGCGGTCCTGGAGCTGTGCACCCGGCCCGAGATGCAGAACAGCGCCGAGATGGTGCACGGGGGCTTCATCGCCCTCCTCGCCGACTCGGCCATGGGCAGCGCCATGGGCAGCGTGCTGCCGGAGGGGGTGCGGCACCCCAGCTTCGACCTGAAGGTCAACTTCATCGCCCCGGGCCGAATAGGCGAGCGGCTGCGCGCGGTTGCTAAGGTGATCCACTCGGGCCGGCGCACCGGCATGGCCGAGTGTCGGCTCCTGGGCGAGGACGGGCGCCTGGTCGCCACCGCGACCGCGACCTTCGCCGTCCTCCCCCCGACATCCGATCAGAACGAGGCATGAGGACGGCGGGCGTGGCCAGCGACAGCATCGTCATCCGGGGGGCGCGGGAGCACAACCTCAAAGACCTCACCCTCTCCATCCCCCGCGACCGTCTGGTGGTGTTCACCGGGCTGTCGGGATCGGGCAAGTCGTCGCTGGCCTTCGACACCATCTACGCCGAGGGGCAACGGCGCTACGTGGAGTCGCTCTCCGCCTACGCCCGCCAGTTCCTGGGCCAGATGGAGAAGCCGGACGTGGACGCCATCGAGGGCCTGTCGCCGGCGATCTCGATCGATCAGAAGGGCACCTCGAAGAACCCCCGCTCGACGGTGGGCACGGTGACCGAGGTCTACGACCATCTCCGCCTGCTCTTCGCCCGCATCGGCCGGCCGCACTGCCCGAGGTGCGGGCGTGAGATCCAGAAGCAGACGGTCGAGCAGATGGCGGAGCAGGTGGAACGGATGCCGGCCGGGACCCGGCTGATGATCCTGGGGCCCGTGGTCCGAGGTCGCAAGGGCGAGTACGAGCGCCTGTTGGAGGACATCCGTAAGCAGGGCTTCGTTCGCGTCCGCGTGGACGGCACGATGTACGAGCTGGGGGAGCGGATACCGCTGGAGCGTTACAAGCAACACGACATCGAGGTCGTGGTGGACCGCGTGGTGGTGGGACCGAACCTCCGCACCCGGCTGGTCGACTCCCTGGAGACGGCGGCCCGCCTGGGGCAGGGCACGGTGCTGGTGGTGCCCGTCGACGGGGGAGAGGAGATCTCGATGTCGCAGGACTACGCCTGCCCCTACGACGGCATCAGCGTGCCCGAGCCCGAGCCCCGCAACTTCTCCTTCAACACCCCTCACGGCGCCTGTCCGGTCTGCACCGGTATCGGCTCGCAGCTGGTCGCCGACCCCGATCTGGTGATGCCCGACCCCTCGCTCTCGCTCCGGCAGGGTGCGATCGCGCCCTGGAGCCGGTCGCAGTTCTTCTACCCGGAGCTGCTGGAGGCGGTGTGCGCGGCGGTGGGGATCGACATGGACCGGCCGGTGGGGAGCCTCTCGCCCGAGCAGCGCGATCTGCTCCTGCAGGGGACGGGCGACCGACCGATCCGGTTCTCGTATCGCAATCAGTACGGGCTCCGGCGGCGGTACGAGGCGCCCTTCGAGGGGGTGTTGGCCAACGTCCAGCGCCGCTATGAGGAGACCGACTCCGACTTCCTGAAGGCGGAGCTGGAGAAGTACATGTCGGAGCGCCCCTGCCCCGCCTGCAAGGGTTCCCGGCTGCGGCCCGAGTCGCTGGCCGTCACCGTGGCGGACCGGAACATCGCCCAGGTCTGTGCCCTCTCCGTCACCCAGGCCATCGAGTTCTTCGCCGACCTGCGCCTGAGCGAGCGGGAGCGGACCATCGCCCGCGGGATCCTGAAGGAGATCCGGGAGCGGCTGCGCTTCATGGTGGACGTGGGCCTCGACTATCTGACCCTGGACCGGGCCGCCACCACCCTCTCCGGGGGCGAGTCGCAGCGCATCCGCCTCGCCACCCAGATCGGCTCCAAGCTGATGGGCGTCCTCTACATCCTGGACGAGCCCTCCATCGGCCTCCATCCCCGCGACAACCACCGCCTGATCGAGACGCTGCTGCAGCTCCGGGACCTGGGCAACACGGTGATCGTGGTCGAGCACGACGAGGAGACGATCCGGTCGGCCGACTTCATGGTCGACATCGGTCCGGGGGCGGGCGAGCAGGGCGGCCGGATCGTGGCCGCCGGGCCGGTGGCCGAGGTCATGGCCCATCCCACCTCGCTGACCGCCGCCTACCTGCGCGGCGATCGTCAGATCCCCATCCCCGAGCGGCGGCGGCCCGGGTGCGGCCAGAAGCTGGTCATCCGGGGGGCGAGCGCCAACAACCTGAAGGAGATCGACGTCGAGATCCCCCTCGGCTGCTTCGTCGGCGTCTCCGGGGTCAGCGGCTCCGGCAAGTCGTCGCTGATCAACGACGTCCTGGCCCGCCGGCTGGCGCAGCACTTCTACCGGGCCAAGGCCAGGCCGGGCCCGCACCGTGCCATCGAGGGCCTGCAGCACCTGGACAAGGCGGTCGAGGTCGACCAGTCCCCGATCGGGCGGACACCGCGCTCCAACCCGGCCACCTACACGGGCGTGTTCACCTCCATCCGCGAGCTGTTCGCCTCCCTGCCCGAGGCTCGGATGCGCGGCTACGGGCCGGGTCGCTTCTCCTTCAACGTCAAAGGGGGGCGCTGCGAGGCCTGCCAGGGCGACGGCATCATCCAGATCGAGATGCAGTTCCTGCCCGACGTCTACGTGCCCTGCGAGGTCTGCCACGGGACCCGGTACTCACGGGAGGTGCAGGAGGTCCGCTTCCGCGGGCACTCCATCGCCGACGTCCTGAACCTCACCGTGGACGAGGCGATGGGGGTCTTCGAGAACGTGCCCCGGATCGTCCGCAAGCTGAGGACCCTGCGCGACGTCGGTCTGGGCTACATCCGGCTGGGGCAGCCCGCGACCCAGCTCTCGGGCGGCGAGGCGCAGCGGGTCAAGCTCTCGACCGAGCTCTCTCGCCGCGACACCGGACGCACCATGTACGTGCTCGACGAGCCCACGACCGGGCTCCACTACCTCGACGTGGAGCGACTGCTCGACGTGCTCCACCGACTCGTCGATCAGGGCAACACGGTGGTCGTCATCGAGCACAACCTGGACGTGCTCAAGACCGCCGACTGGCTGATCGACCTGGGACCGGAGGGCGGTGAGCGCGGTGGTCTGGTGGTTGCCGCCGGCCCCCCGGAGGCAGTCGCGCTCGAGGAGGGCTCCTACACCGGCCGCTACCTTCGTCCGATCCTGGAGCGGGCCGGTCGCCTGGTTGCCGAGGCCCCGGCGGGCCGCCGGATCGCGGTGTCGGCATGAGCGCGGTGACGTCCCTCTCCGCCCTGGCCCGGCTGCGCCAGGTGCTGGGGGAGATCGTGGACCTCCAGCGGGCCGCCGAGCTCCTGCAGTGGGATCAGGAGACCTGCATGCCCCCCGGTGGGGTGGAGGATCGAGCGGCCCAGCTGGCCACCCTGCAGCGGCTGGCCCATCAACGATTCGTCTCGGCGGAGGTGTCGCGGCTGCTGGAGCGGGCGGAGGCCGAGGTGGAGGGGCTGCCCTACGACTCCGACGAGGCCTCGCTGGTCCGGGTGACCCGGCGGGACCTGGAGCTGGCCGCCCGGGTGCCCTCCGATCTGGTGGCGGCCCGCGCCGACGCCGCCGCCCGGGCCGCCGCCGTCTGGCGCGAGGCCCGGGCGGCCTCGGACTGGTCGCGCTTCGTCCCCGCCATGGAGGTCTCGGTGGAGCTGTCGCGACGCCTGGCCGAGGCCGTCGGCTACGAGGAGCGGCCCTACGACGCCCTGATCCGGATGTCGGAGCCGGGCCTGACCACGGCCCGGGTGGAGTCGCTCTTCGCCGAGCTGAAGGCCTTCCTGGTTCCGCTCGTCCGCCGTCTCGTCGACCTGGCCGACCGCGTCGACGACCGGGTCCTGGACCGACCCTGCGATCGCGACGCGCAGCTCGCGCTCGCGCTCGAGGTCATCCGCCGCCTGGGCTTCGACCTGAACCGCGGCCGCCAGGATCTCTCCGCCCACCCCTTCTGTGCCGCGTTCGGCCCCGGCGACGTCCGCGTGACCACCCGGGTCGGGTCCACGCTGCGCGACTCCGCCCTGCTCTCGTCGGTGCACGAGTCCGGACACGCCATGTACGAGCAGGGGATACCGCGCTCCCTCGACCGGACGCCGCTCTGGGGCGGGGCCTCGCCCGGGGTGCACGAGTCCCAGTCGCGCCTCTGGGAGAACCTGGTCGGCCGCAGCCGGCCGTTCTGGGAGTGGTGCCTGCCGCGCCTGCGCGCCGTCCTGGGCGAGACGGTGGCGGACGTGGACGTGGATCTGCTCTGGCGCGCCCTCAACAAGGTTCGACCGGGCTACGTGCGCGTGGAGGCGGACGAGGTGACCTACAACCTCCACGTCCTGCTCCGCTTCGAGGTCGAGAACGAGCTCCTCGAGGGCCGGCTCCGAACCGTCGACGTCCCCGACGCCTGGGCGGCACGGTTGTACGACTACCTGGGCCTCGAGCGACCGGCCGACGCGCTGGGCCCCCTGCAGGACATCCACTGGTGCTCGGGCATGGGCCACTTCGTCGGCTACACCCTGGGCAACCTGATCGCGGCCCAGCTCATGGAGGCGGTGCGGCGCGACCTGCCCGATCTCGACCGCCGGATCGCCGATGGGATCTTCGGCGACCTGCTGGGCTGGTTGCGCGAGCACGTGCACCGCCACGGGCGGAAGTTCACGCCCGACGAGCTGGTGCGCCGGGCCACCGGCTCCCCGATCGGCGCCGACCCCTGGATCGCCTACGTGGAGGCGAAGGTCGCGGCCGTCTACGGGCTCACCTGAAATGCGGGGCCGGGGAGCGTGCCGGGGCGGGCCCCGGTGAGCTCGGCGGCACGGACGTGGGGGCGCTAGAGGCGGGGGCCGGGGTCCTCCTGGTCCTGGGCGCCCTCACGGATCTCTTTCAGTCGATCGTCACGCCCCGTCCGGTCGGCGGCCGGCTGCGGCCGAGCCGCTACCTCGACCGGGTCCTCTGGAGGGCCGTCCGCTGGCTGGCGCTACGCGAGCGCATGACCCGTCGGCGGGAGGCGCTGCTGGGGAGCTACGGACCGGCCCTGGTCCTGATCCAGTTCGTGGGCTGGGGCCTGCTGCTGGTGGCCGGGTACGGGCTGATCCTGGACGCGTTGCGCGGGCAGATCACCCCTCGTCCCGCCGGGCTCGGCACCTCGATCTACGTGGCCGCGGTGTCCTTCCTGACCATCGGCTACGGGGACTACGCCCCCTCGGGAGCGGTGGCCCGGGTGGTGGCCGCGATCGCCGGCGCCACCGGGCTCGGCGTCATCGCGCTGGTCATCACCTACCTCTTCAGCCTCTTCGCGGCCTTCCAGCGCCGGGAGGCGGCGGTGGTGGCCCTGGAGGCGGCGGCCGGCGCCCCGCCCTCCGGGGTCAGCCTGCTCGAGACCTACGCGCTCGGCGGCATCCTCGACGACCTCGCCGACGTGTTCAAGCGCTGGCAGCGCTGGTCGGCCGAGGTGCTGGACAGCCACCTGGCCTTCCCGACCCTGACCTACTTCCGCTCCAGCCACGACAACGATTCCTGGATCGGCTCGCTGGGGGCGGTCATGGACGCCTCCACGCTGGTCCTCACCACCCTCGACTGCGAGGGCGATCCGGCCCTGGTGGCGGCTCGAGGCTGGGCCCGGCAGGCGCTCTGGGTGGCCGGGCACTGCCTGGAGGACCTGATCATCTACTTCGACCTCCGCTTCGAGGATCACGTCGGCGTGGAGCTGCACGAGTACAGGGCGGCACGGGAGCGACTGGTCCGGGCCGGCTACCGGCTGCGGGCCGAGACGGAGGGCTGGGAGGCGTTCCAGCGGGTCCGTTCCGGGTACGCGGATCGGGTCAACGCTCTGGCCCACCACTGGGCCATCCCGCCCGCCCAGTGGATCGGGGATCGCTCCCCGTTGAAGCTCCGCCCCCGGCACGGGTCCGAGCGGGATCTCCCCGGCGGGGGCTGACCGGGCGTCGCCGGGCGAGCGCGGATAACATCGGCTCAGGTATGGCGGTCGCGACGGAAACCATCCGCCGCCGGTTGCAGGCGGTGCCGGAGTCGCCCGGCGTCTACCTGTTCCGGGATGCGGTGGGACAGGTCGTCTACGTGGGCAAGGCGGTCCGGCTGCGGGACCGGCTCCGGAGCTACTTCACGCCCGGGTACGCCCAGACCCCGCGGCTGGCCGACATGCTGCGCAAGGTCCAGGACTTCGAGTTCGTCAAGACGGAGAACGAGGTGGAGGCACTGGTGCTGGAGTGCAACCTCATCAAGCACTACCGCCCCCGCTACAACATCCGTCTCAAGGACGACAAGAACTATCTCTACCTGAAGCTGCCGATCACCGAGGAGTTCCCCCGCGTCCACTACGTCCGCCGCATCCAGGAGGACGGTGCGCTCTACTTCGGTCCCTACACCAGCGCCCAGGGCTTGCGCAGCACGGTCCGGAGCCTGCGCCAGCTCCTGCCCTTCCGCACCTGCTCGGACGAGGTCTTCCGCCAGCACCGGGTCTGTCTCGACTACCACATCCACCGCTGCCCCGGCCCCTGCGAGGGCCTGATCAGCTCCGAGGACTACCTGGCCCGGATTCGGGAGGTGGCCCTCTTCATGGAGGGACGCTCGGACCTCCTCACCCGGCGGCTGAGAGAGCGCATGCAGCAGGCCTCCGACGCGCTCGACTTCGAGAACGCGGCCCGTTACCGCGACCAGCTGGCGGCCATCGAGCGAATCGCCGCCCGTCAGAAGGTGCTGACCCGCGGGAACGAGGATCAGGACCTGATCGCCTACGCGCGCCACGGTCGGGACGTCTACGTCGAGGTCGCCTACGTGCGCCAGGGCAAGATGGTGGGCCACGACGGCCATGCCCTGGAGGGGGCGGGCGAGGCGGCCGGGCCCGAGCTGCTGCGGGCCTTCCTCCTCATGTACTACGGCAGCGCCACCCACGTCCCTCGTTCGGTGGTGCTGCCGGGCGAGATCGAGGAGCCGGAGCTGGTGGCCGACTGGCTGGCACGGCGGCGCGGCGGGGCGGTTCGCCTGGAGGTTCCCCGGCGGGGGCGCAAGCGCGCCCTCCTCGTCCAGCTGGCCGAGACGGCCGAGGAGGAGCTGCGCCAGCTCCGCATCCAGGCCGACTACGACCGCAACCGGACCGAGCCCATGCTGAGCGGCCTGGCCGAGGCGCTGGGTCTGCCCGAGCCTCCCCGGCGCATCGAGTGCTACGACATCTCCAACCTCCAGGGCGACTCGGCCGTGGGCTCGATGGTCGTGTTCGAGGACGGGCGGCCACGGAACGACCAGTACCGTGTCTTCCGCATCCGCTCCACACGCGGGCCCAACGACTTCGCCATGCTCCAGGAGGTGTTGCGGCGACGCTTCGGGCGGCTGGAGGCGGCCGAGCGCAGGGAGGGCGCGACCGATGCGGCCGATGCCTCCTTTTCGACCCGTCCCGACCTGATCCTCATCGACGGCGGGCGCGGCCAGCTCTCGGCCGCGCTCGAGGTGCTGGAGGAGATCGGGTTCGCGGACATCCCGACCTTCGCCCTGGCCAAGGAACGGGAGGAGCTGTTCGCCCCCGACCGTCCCGAGCCCATCGTCCAGGAGCGCAACTCCCCCGGCATGTTCCTGGTGCAGCGCGTGCGCGACGAGGCCCACCGCTTCGCCATCACCCATCATCGCCGGCAGCGGGCTCGCAAGGCGCTCGCCTCCCCTCTCGACTCGGTGGAGGGCATCGGTCCCGCCCGCCGGCGCCGGCTGCTGCGGACCTTCGGCAGCCTGCAGGGCATCCGCGAGGCCCCGATCGAGCGGCTGCGGGAGCTGGGCATCCCGGAGAAGGTGGCGGTGCGGCTCAAGGAGCTGGTCTGAGCGGGCGCCCGCGATGGCCCTGGTCCTGATCGGCGGCGCCAGCGACGAGCACGTCGCCCGGGCGCTCGAGGCCTTCGAGGCGGCCGGCTGGAGGCCGGCCCCGGAGCCCCTCCCGGGAACGGAGGCGGACACGGTGGTGGTCGTGCGTGATGCCGCCGGGCTACGGGCGGCCGACGCGCTCGGCCATCGCTACGTGCTCGTGCACCATGGCCCCGACGACGGCGTGCCCGAAGGGACCTACGCCCGTGCCCACCACCGGGTGGAGGCGTCGGAGCTGGCCGAACTGGCCCGCCGGCTCCGGGGCCGGGACCGACTCCGGGTGGTCTGCCTGGCCTTCGCCTACCGGAACGGCGTGCCCCGGGAGGCCGACTGGGTGGTCGACGTCCGCTTCCTCGACAACCCGTACTGGGTGCCCGAGCTGCGCCCGCTGGACGGCCGCCATCCTCGGGTGCGCGAGCACGTGCTGGGTCAGCCGGCCGCCCGGCACCTGCTCGACGGGCTGGAGGCCACGCTGCGGCCGCTGCTGGCCGAGTACCGGCGGCGGGGGCGGACCGAGCTGACGATCGCCTTCGGCTGCACCGGCGGCCGTCACCGATCGGTGGCCCTGGCCGCGGAGATGGCCCGCCGCCTGGCCCCGGAGGGAGAGGTGGAGGTCGAGCTGCGGGCGCGCGAGCTGGAGGCCAGCCCCGGCCCGATCTGAGCCCGGCTCAGCGCCCGGGCCGGGGCAGGAGGGGCAGGGCGATGGCGACCGAGTCGGGGCAGACCGGCCGCCCCGCCAGCCAGGCGGCCAGCTCGGACGGTGCCACCCAGGCGGTCTCCACCACCTCGCCGTCGGCGAACGTGAAGGGGCCGTCGCAGCGGGCCAGGAAGACCTCGCCCCTCACCCGCACCTCGGCATCCTCATAGCTGCCCCGGCCCAGGTGGGTGAGCGGGACCTCCACCCCGGCCTCCTCGACCAGCTCGCGGTGCGCCGTGTCCTCGGGGGACTCGTCCACCCTCGCCACCCCTCCGAAGGCCACGTCCCACCGGTCCGGCCAGACATCCTTCCAGGAGGCGCGCCGGTGGACGAGGAGCCGATCCCGCCCATCGAGGAGCAGGACGTAGACGGCACGGTGGCGGAGGTTGCGGTGGCGCATCTCCGCCCTGGTCACCACGCCCCGGGGCCGACCCGCCTCGTCCAGCTCCTCGACCGGCTCCTCGGCGGCTCCGGGCCGACCGGAGGGCGTCCCCTGCCTCCCCGGCATCAGTAGGCCGCCAGCTTTCGCATCGCGACCGCGATCTTCTCCGGGTTGGGCATGAACGCCTCCTCCTGGGGTCGGTTGAAGGGCATGGCCGGCACGTCGGGACCGGCCAATCGGGTGACGGGGGCGTCCAGGTGCTCGAAGGCGTCGCTGGCGATGATCGCTGCCACCTCGGCCCCGAAGCCACCGGTCAGGTTGTCCTCGTGGACGATCAGGGCACGGGCGGTCTTGCGCACCGAGGTCAGGATCGTGTCCCGGTCCAGCGGACGGAGGGAGCGCAGATCGATGACCTCCACCTCGATGCCCTCGGCCGCCACCGTCTCCGCCGCCTCCAGGCAGTAGTGGGTCATGAGCCCCCAGGCGATGCAGGTCAGTCGGGTGCCCGGGCGGCGCACGGCTGCCGGCCCGATGGGCACCACGTGGTCTCCCTCCGGCACCTCGCCCCGGATCGAGCGATAGGTCTTCTTGTGCTCGAAGAACAGGACCGGGTCCGGGTCCCGGATGGCGGCCTTGAGCAGGCCCTTGGCGTCGGCCGGCGTGCTCGGGATCACGACCTTGAGTCCGGGCACGTGGGCGTAGAAGGCCTCCACCGACTGGGAGTGGTACAGGCCCCCGTGCACGCCGCCTCCGAAGGGGGCCCGGATCACGATCGGGCACGACCAGGCTCCGTTGGAGCGGTAGCGGATCCGGGCGGCCTCGCTCACGATCTGGTCGAAGGCGGGATGGATGAAGTCCGCGAACTGGATCTCGGCCACCGGCAGGAGGCCGTTGAGCGCGCTCCCGATCGCCACCCCGACGATGCAGGACTCGGCCAGGGGCGTGTCCAGGACCCTGGCCTCGCCGTATCGGGCCTGCAGGCCGTCGGTGGCGAGGAACACCCCGCCCTTGCGGCCCACGTCCTCCCCCAGCACCCAGACCCTGGGGTCGCGCTCCATCTCCTCTTCGAGGGCTTCGCGAATGCCCTCGATCAGGGTCTTGACGGCCATCGCCTCATCCCTCCGCCGCGTAGACGTGACGTTCGAGGTCGGCCGGGTCCGGGAGCGGCGCCGCCTCGGCCGCCGCGACCGCCGCGTCCACCTCGGCCGCGCACTCCCGCTGGAGCCGCTCCTCGGCCTCCTCGGTCAGCAGCCCCTCCTCCAGCAGGTGGGCGCGGAAGCGGTCGATGGGGTCGGAGCGCAGCATCTCCTCCAGCTCCTCGGGGGGGCGGTAGCGGCGCTGGTCGTCGTCCGAGGAATGGGAGGTGATGCGCCAGCAGCGGGCCCGGACCAGGGTCGGCCCCTCGCCGGCGCGCGCCCGCCGGACGGCCTGGCTGATGACCTCGTAGACGGCCAGGGGATCGCCGCCGTCGACGTCGGCGGCGGCCATACCGTAGCCCCGCGCGCGCTCCGCCACGGAGGCCACCGGCATCTGCAGGGTCCGGGGGACGGAGATGGCGTAGCCGTTGTCCTCGACCAGGCAGATGAGGGGCAGGCGGTGGACGCCGGCGAAGTTCAGCGCCTCGTGCCAGTCGCCGCAGGAGGTGCTGCCTTCCCCCAGGGTGGTGATGGTCACCTCGTCGAGGTCGCGCAGCCGGGAGGCGTAGGCGATGCCGGCCGCGTGCACCACCTGCGTGGCCACGGTGCTCGAGACGGTGACGATGCGCGCCCGCCTCAGGCTGAAGTGCGATGGCATCTGGCGCCCGCCGGAGCCGGGATCGTCGGCCCGGGCCAGCACCGAGAGCATGAACTCCCGCGCCGTCATGCCCATGGCCAGGCAGAGGGCGAGGTCGCGGTAGTAGGGCACCACCCAGTCGATCCCCGGCCGCAGGGCGGCGGCGGCCGCCACCTGGGCGGCCTCGTGGCCCTGACAGGAGATCACGAAGGGAGCCTGACCCTGGCGGTTGAGCGTCCACGCCCGCCGGTCCAGGGCCCGCGCCAGCACCATCTGGCGATACATGGTCAGCAATCGCTCCGGCTCCAGGCCCAGCGCGAGGTGACGGGCGCGCGGGGCCGTGGAGGCCGGAGCCTTCCCCTCTTCGCTCATCTCGATCCTATTCTCTCCCAGGCTCTGGCGGCGAACCATGCTCGCGACGGGTCGCGCCGGCTCGGGTTGGCAGGTCCGGGGACGGGTGACTAGACTGAACCCGCACGCGGGGGAGGGCAGTTCGTCCCGGGAGGTGATGGCGCCATCTCGTTCGCAGCCGAAGTCAAGAGTGAGCTCGCGGGCCTGACGCCGGCCCGGCCCTGCTGCCAGTTGATCGAGCTGCTCGGCATCTTCTACGCCGCCAAGGGCCGGGTGATCCGGAGCGGCGACGGCCAGGCGGCCTACTTTCCCCTGCTCAAGAACACCACGGCGAGGAAGGTGGTACGCCTGGCGCGCCTGATCGGTGGCATCGAGCCCAAGTACCAGGCTTCCCGCAGCGCCAAGCAGATGACCTTCTTCGTCGAGCTGCCCTTGCCGCGGGGGATCGGGGAGCGGTTCGTACAGACCGCGACCCGGGTCTGCCCGGAGGCGCCGTGCGATCGCAAGGCGCTGGTGCGTGGCCTGTTCATGGGCTGCGGGTCGGTGAACGCGCCCAGCGCGCGGTACCATCTCGAGTTCGCCCTGCCCACCCCGGGCTGGGCTTCGACGCTCGCCCGCCTGCTCCAGGCCCAGGGCGTCCGGGCGGGCGTGGTCGAGCGTTCCGCCCACCACGTCGTTTACGTCAAAGACGGAGACGGGATCGTTCGGACGCTCTCCCTGATGGGGGCATCCCGCGCCGTCATGGAGTTCGAGAACGTTCGGGTCGTGCGCGAGGTCAGCGGTCAGGTCAACCGGCGGCTCAACTTCGAGACCGCCAACCTGGACAAGACGGTCGGCTCGGCCCTACGGCAGGTGGCGGCGATCGAGCGGCTGGAGCGGTCGGGCCGGCTCGAGGAGCTGTCGCCGGCGCTCCAGGAGGTCGCCCGGGTGCGCCGATCCAACCCGGAGATGAACCTGTCCGAGCTCGCCGGTCACATGCACCTCTCCAAATCGGCGGTCAACCACCGGCTTCGCCGACTGGTCGAGATCGCGGAGGGCGGCATCCCGGAGCACGAGGGCGGGGACGGTCCCCGGCTCAGGGAGCCGGCTGCGATCGGGAGCCGTCCGGCGTAGCCTGGAGCTCGCCGGGGGCAGGCCCGTGGCCGTGCGCCCGGCAGGTGTCCCCGTACGCTCTGTGTCCGGCGGGTGGTCCAGGGCGGCGGCGGTCGACCGGCGCAGGACAACGTAGATGGAGGCAGCATGTCGATTCGTGTGGGCATCAACGGCTTCGGGCGCATCGGCCGCAACATCTTCCGAGCGGCGTACGATCTCAATCCCGACGTCGAGATCGTGGCGGTGAACGACCTGGGCGATGCACGCACCTTCGCCCACCTCCTGAAGCACGACACGGCCCTGGGCACCTTTACGCCGGCGGTGCAGGCCCGGGACGGCGAGATCGTGGTCGACGGCCGGCCGGTGCGTTTCCTCTCCATCAAGGACCCCGGCGAGCTGCCCTGGCGGGACCTGGGGGTCGAGATCGTGGTCGAGTCCACCGGCCTCTTCACCGACGCCCGCCGGGCAAAGGTTCACATCGAGCGCGGGGGGGCGAGGAAGGTCATCATCTCCGCACCCGCCACCAACCACGACTACACGGTGGTGATGGGCGTCAACCAGGCGGGCTACGACCCGCGGACCCACCACGTGATCTCGAACGGGAGCTGCACCACCAACTGCTTCGTTCCCTTGGCCAAGGTCCTGCACGACCACTTCGGGATCGAGCGGGGCATGATGACCACCATCCATGCCTACACCGCCGACCAGCGGCTCCAGGACCTGCCTCACCACGACCTGCGCCGGGCCCGCGCCGCCGCCGACAACATCATCCCCACCACGACCGGCGCCAACCGCGCCGTGGCCGAGGTGTTGCCCGAGCTGGAGGGCCGGTTCGTGGGCCTGGCCTTCCGGGTGCCGGTGCTGGACGTGTCCGTGGTCGACCTGAGCGTCGACCTGGGCCGGTCGACCACCGCCGAGGAGATCAACGCCGCCTTCGAGGAGGCGGCGAGCGGGGCCATGAAGGGGATCCTGGCGGTCAGCCACGAGCCACTCGTCTCCTCCGACTTCAAGAACGATCCCCACTCCTCGATCGTCGATGCCCCCCTGACCGTGATGCTGGGCGACCGCTCGGCCAAGGTGATCTCCTGGTACGACAACGAGTGGGGCTTCAGTTGCCGTATGGTCGACCTGATCACCTACGTGGCCGAGCGGCTGTAGCGGAGCCCGGCCGGAGACGTGAAGGCTTCCTACGAGGGATTGGACCTGGCCGGCCGGCGGGTCCTGGTCCGCGAGGACCTCAACGTCCCCCTCCAGGACGGGGTCATCGGCGACGATGGCCGGATTCGCGCCGCGCTCCCCACCCTGCGTGATCTCGTCCGGCGCCGGGCGCGGGTGATCGTGGTCTCCCACCTCGGCCGCCCCCGGGGGCGGCCCCAGCCGGGTCTCTCCCTGCGCCCGGTCGCGACCCGGCTGGGCGAGCTGATGGGACGGACGGTGGCGTTCGCCGAGGACTGCGTCGGTGAGACCGCGGCCGCGGCCGCCGGGCGCCTGGACGAGGGCGAGGTGCTGCTGCTGGAGAACGTCCGCTTCCATCCCGGCGAGGAGGCCAACGACCGCGAGTTCGCCCGGCGGCTCGCCTCCCTGGCCCAGGTGTTCGTCAACGACGCCTTCGCCGCCTCCCATCGTGCCCACGCCTCGGTGGTGGGGGTGGCCGGGTTCCTGCCCGCCTACGCGGGCCGGCTGATGCTGGCCGAGCTGGAGGCGCTGCATCGGGCCCTGGACGCACCCCGGCGGCCGCTGGTGGCGGTGGTCGGGGGGGCCAAGGTGTCGACCAAGGCCGGCGTCCTCCGTCACCTGCTGCCGCGGGTGGACGCCCTCCTGGTGGGAGGGGCCATGGCCAACACCTTCTTCAAGGCCCGCGGCCTGGAGGTGGGGGCGAGCCTGGTCGAGGACGAGGCCCTGGAGGTCGCCCGGCAGGTGGAGGCCGAGGGCGGTGACCGACTGGTGCTTCCGCTCGACGCGGTGTGCGCCCGACGGATGCGGGCGGGCGAGGAGACCAGGGTTCAGGAGGTCGGAGGGGTGGAGCCGGGCTGGATGATGCTGGACGTGGGGCCTCGGACGGTGGCGGCCTTCGCGAGGCGGCTGCAGGGCGCGGGCACGGTGGTCTGGAACGGTCCCGTGGGTGTCTTCGAGATCCCCGAGTTCAGCGCCGGCACCAAGGCCCTGGGCGAGGCCATCGCCGCCTCGGGCGCGTACTCGCTCCTGGGCGGCGGGGACACGGCCGCGGCCGTGCGCCTCCTCGGCCTGGAAGGACGCTTCTCGCATGTCTCCACCGGAGGCGGGGCCACCCTGGAGTACCTGGAGGGCAAGGAGCTACCCGGGCTGGCCGTGCTGCGGGAGGCGACCTGATGCCGGCCTCCCGGCCCCTCCTGGCGGCCAACTGGAAGATGAACCCGCTCAGCGCCGGGGCGGCGGCCGAGCTGGCCGGCGACGTGCTGCCCGCGGCCCGTGAGCACGCCGGCCGGGTCGAGGTCGCGCTCTTCCCGCCCTTCCCATGGCTGCTGCCGGTGGCGCGGGTGCTGGAGGGCACGGAGGTGGGACTCGGCGCCCAGGACTGTCACTGGGAGGCCTCGGGCGCGTTCACCGGGGAGGTCTCGGCCGCGATGCTGGCCGGTTGGTGTGACTGGGTCATCGTCGGTCACTCGGAGCGCCGCATCCACTTCGGCGAGGACGACGGGATGGTCGCCCGCAAGGCGGCCGCCGGCCTGGCCGCCGGTCTGGACGTGATCCTCTGCGTCGGCGAGCGCGAGGAGGAGTTCGTCGACGGTCGCACCGGGGCCGTGATCGAGCGGCAGCTGCGTGCCGGCCTGGAGGGGGTGGAGGCCCGGGGAGGACGACGGCTGGTGGTCGCCTACGAACCGGTGTGGGCGATCGGCACCGGCCGCAACGCCGATCCCGACCACGCCGGCCGGACCATCGGGCTGATCCGCCGGACCCTGGTCGACGTTCTGGGCCGGCCGGGGCAGGAGGTGCGCGTCCTGTACGGCGGCAGCGTCAACGCGGCCAATGTCGCCTCCTACGTCGGGCTGCCGACCTGCGATGGCTGCCTCGTCGGCGGGGCCAGCCTGAAGGCGGCCGAGTTCTCGAGGATGATCGCCGAGGTAGCCGCCCTGCCCCGAGCGGTGGCCGCCGGGGAGGAGGCCGAATGAGCCGTCATCGCCTGGTGTTGCTCCGCCACGGGGAGAGCGAGTGGAACGCTCTGAACCTGTTCACCGGCTGGATCGACGTCGGGCTCAGCCCGAGGGGGGAGGAGGAGGCCCGCCGCGCCGGGAAGCTGCTGAGCCGGCGCGGACTCCTGCCGGACGTGGTCCACACCTCGGTGCTGCGCCGGGCCATCCGCACCGCCGAGATCGCGCTCGACGTCTGCGACCGGCACTGGATCCCGGTCCGGCGATCCTGGCGGCTCAACGAGCGGCACTACGGTGCGCTGCAGGGGAAGGACAAGCGTCAGATCCTCGAGCGCTACGGCGAGGAGCGGTTCATGGCCTGGCGTCGTTCCTACGACGTCCCGCCCCCGCCGCTCGAGGCCGGGGAGCTGCGGGGCCAGACCAGCGACCCGCGCTATGCCGGCCTCCCCCCGGAGCTCCAGCCCCGGAGCGAGTGCCTCAAGGACGTGGTGGCGAGGATGCTGCCCTACTGGTACGACGCGCTCGTCCCCGATCTGCGGGACGGGCGGCTGGTGCTGGTCTCGGCGCACGGGAACTCGCTGCGGGCGCTGGTCAAGCACCTGGACCGGATGTCGGACGCGGAGGTGGTCGATCTCAACCTCCCCACCGGCATCCCCCTCCTCTACGAGCTCGACGAGGAGATGCGGCCCCTCCGCCCGGGGGGTGAGTACCTGGACCCGGAGGCGGCGGCCGCCTCCATCGAGGCGGTGAGGAACCAAGGGCGGCGTTGACCGCAGGCGGCCGCCCGGCGGAGAGAGTACTGTCTCATCTATCCCGCACAACGAAGGAGGTATGCAAGATGGCGTTCGAACTCCCGCCGCTGCCCTACCCCACCAACGCGCTCGAGCCCCACATCGACGCGTTGACCATGGAGATCCACCACGATCGGCACCACGGCACCTACGTCAGCAACCTGAACGCCGCCATCGAGAAGCATCCCGAGCTGGCCAGCAAGACGGTCGAGGAGCTCCTCGGCAACCTGGCCGCGGTTCCCGAGGACATCCGCACGGCCGTCCGCAACAACGGCGGCGGGCATCTCAACCACTCGATCTTCTGGAGGATCATGAAGCCGGGCGGGGGCGGGGAGCCGGTTGGCGACTTCGCCCGCGCCGTCGACGAGGCCTTCGGCTCCTTCGCCACCTTCAAGGACACCCTGAGCAAGACGGCCGTCGGCCAGTTCGGCAGCGGCTGGGGCTGGGCCTACCTGGACGGCTCGGGCAAGCTCGTGATCAAGGGCTTCCCCAACCAGGACAACCCGGTCATGGAGGGCGGGAGGCCGATCATGGGCGTCGACGTGTGGGAGCACGCCTACTACCTCAAGTACCAGAACCGGCGCGCCGACTACGTGGCCGCCTGGTGGAACACGATCGACTGGGAGGAGGTCGATCGCCGCTACCGCGCGGCGCGGTGACGGGGGGCGGGAAGGGCGCGGCCCGCGCCCTTCCCGCTACACTTGCCCAGGAGGCGGACGGCCACGCCGGTGGGCGGGTTCCGTCGCCGGGGGGTGTTCGATGAACGTCACTCACGTGCTCGTCATCCTGGAGGTCATCACCTCCGTTCTGTTGATCGCCGGCGTAGTGTTGCAGACGCCCCGGGCCACCGGTCTGGGCGGCACGCTCGGCGGCGGTGGAGGCTTCACCGGAGGCTACCGCACCCGGCGCGGACTCGAACGCCAGCTGTACTACACCACCTGGGTCCTGGCGGCGGTGTTCCTGATCGTGTCCGTGGCCAACATCTACGTCGCGACTCACCGCATCACCTGAGGCCGATGGGCCTCGTCCGAGGGCGGAGGTCCCTCCTGGCCGTGGCCGGCCTTCTCCTGCTGACCGCCTGCCAGGGCCACCTCCCCCAGGTCCTTCCCCGAGCGGCCATCTCGCCCGCGCCGGGGGGCCAGGTCACCGAGGCGATCCTCGGTCAGGTCGGCCCCCTGAATCCTCTGTTCGAGCAGGAGACGAACGCCCAGGACATCGACAGCCTCATCTACCAGGGGCTGACCACGGTCGACGCCCACCAGCACGTGATCGGTCTGCTGGCCAGGAGCTGGACGGTGTCGGCCGACGGCCTGAGCTACACCTTCGCCCTGCGCGACGGGGTGCGCTGGGCCGACGGCAAGCCCTTCACGGCGGACGACGTCATGTTCACCTTCGGGGTCCTGCAGAGCCCTCAGTACCAGGAGCCGGACGCGCAGTACTGGAAGGAGGTCACGGTTCAGAAGGTGGGGCCCATGGCGGTGCGGTTCACGCTCAAGGCGCCCAGCGCCTCGTTCCCGGTCGCGCTCCGGCTGGGCATCCTGCCCAGGCACGTGTTCGAGCGGATCCCGATCACGAGCATGGCCTCGTCCGCGTACAGCGGGGCCCGCGCCTTCGGGACCGGGCCCTTCCGGGTGCAGTCGATCTCTCCCGACCGGCAGACGGTGGTGATGGTGCGCAACCCCTACGCCAGGCCGCGGCCGTATCTGGATCGTTTCGTCTTTCGCGCCTATCCCACCCTGGGCGACGCCGTGGAGGCGGTGACCAGGGGACAGGCCGATACCGTGGGGGCGCCCGAGATGCCCCAGGTGGACCCGCTCCGGAAGCAGGGCGGTCTCCGGGTGCTGGAGGTGCGCACCTACAGCTTCGTGGCGATGTTCTTCGACCTGACCCCTGACCTGGCCGCTTACTTCGACCCTCCGACCGTGCGCCAGGCGCTGGTCATGGCCATCGACCGCCGAAAGATCATCGACCAGGTGCTGGGGGGCCGCGCCGATCCCGCCCCCGGCCCCATCCCACCCACCAGCTGGGCCTATTCGGCCAAGGATGCGGCCAAGTATCCCTACGATCCGGCCCGGGCGGCGACGCTCCTCCAGCAGGCGGGGTGGGCCCGTAACCCCCGGACCGGCCTCCTCGAGCGCAACGGCCGTCCCTTCTCGGTGACCCTGGAGACCGCCGACGCCTACCCGTACGTGCAGGTGGCGGAGTCGATCAGCCGGCAGCTGCGACCGCTCGGGGTTGCGGTCGACGTGCGCACGGTGCCGGTGGCGGTCCTGTTCAGCCGCGACCTCATGGGCCGTCAATACCAGATGGCGATCATCGCCCTGGACACCGGTCCGGACCCGGACGAGTTCTCGATCTGGCACTCGGGGGCGCCGCCCAACACCTTGAACTTCGCCAGCGACATGATCCCCCACCAGGCGATCATCGACAAGGATCTGGAGGACGGGCGCTCCAACCTCGACCTCGGGGCGCGGCGGACGGCCTACGCGGACTTCCAGGACCTGATCTCGGACGGTGCGCCGGCCGACTTCCTGTTCGAGCCCTACTACACCTACGTCGTCTCGACCCGGGTGCGCGGGGTGCGCATGAACCCGGTCATCGACCCGGTGGACCGTTTCCAGTACGTCACCGACTGGTACGTGACCACCAACGCCTGAGGGCCCGCGCGCCCTGGCGCCGGGCGGGCCGGCGAGGCCCGGAGTCGCGGCCGCTCACCTCGACGAGGCGTGCCGATACTTGACGGCCGGGCGGCTGGGGTCGGGCGAGTTCTCCTCGGCGCCCGGCTGGTCGGGCAGGGGTGCGGGCGTCCGGCGAAGGGCCCGCGGTGGCCACGACGTCAAGTGCCTGCGACGGGGGGCGCTTACATCCATAGCGCTTTTCTGCTTCAATGGGGCGTCAGTACCGGCAGCAGTACCGAGAGGGAACGCTGGGATCCGACGACATGGGGGGATGGAGCGCGTCGTGCGCCGGCCCACGTGGCCGGGCGCCCGAGGGCGCCCGCCGGCGGGTGGCCGCACGCTGCCGCACGAGTCCCGCCCGAAGTGGACGGTCGCCGTGTGCCGATCGCCCCTCGCCGCCAGCGCGGGCGTGAGCGGGCGGAGGCGCGCGGCCCTGGTAGGCACGGTTCAGGGGTCGACCGGCCCCACGCACAGAGATGTTTAGGAGGGGATAGTGATCGGTCTCAACGCCGAGGTGCTCAACCGACGGCAGCTGGTTCGCGCCGCGATCGCATCCTCGATCGGGACCACGATCGAGTGGTACGACACGGTGCTCTACGCACTGGTGGTCGGGCTCTACCTGGGACGGCTCTTCTTCCCGAGCCGCGATCCCTTCGTCAGCGGCCTGGAGGGGTTCGGTTCGCTCTTCGTCAGCTTCCTCTCGCGGCCGGTCGGCTCCATCATCTTCGGCCACTTCGGCGACCGGGTGGGCCGCAAGGCGACCCTGATCGCCACGTTGCTCCTGGCCGGCATCTGCTCCTTCCTGGTGGGGCTGCTGCCCACCTACGCCCAGATCGGGATCTGGGCACCCGTGTTCCTGGTCGTCCTCCGGGCCCTGCTCGGCATCGCCCTCGGCGGCGAGTGGGGCGGCTCGGTGCTGCTCGCCCTGGAGTGGGGCAACCGTGCCCGCCGGGGCTTCTGGTCCAGCTGGCCACAGATCGGGCTGCCGGCTGCCTTCGTCCTCGGCTTCGCCGCCCTGCGCATCTCGGCGCTCATCGTCGGGCCCCAGTCCTACTGGGCCTGGCGCCTGCCCTTCCTCTTCGGCATCGTGCTCATCCTGGTCGGGCTGTACGTCCGCCTGGGTGTGCTGGAGACCCCGACCTTCGCCCAGCTGCTGGAGCGCCGACGGATCGAGCGCCGGCCGGTGCTGAGCGTCCTGCGCCGGAACTGGGGCGAGGTCCTGCAGACCTGCTTCGCCCAGTCGAGCTGGTTCGTGCCCAACGTCATTTCGGCCACCTTCCTGCTCACCTACACCACCCAGTTCCTGCACATCCCGGCCGCCACCGTCGGCGTCTTCGAGCTGATCGGCGGCCTGGTCGGGGTGGTGGCCAACCCGGTCTTCGGGTTCTTCTCCGACGTCGTCGGGCGCAAGCTGGCCTACATGCTGGGCATCGCCGCCATGTTCGTCTACTCGGTGCCCTTCTGGCTCATGCTGAACACCCGCAACCTGGTGCTGGTCCTGGTGGCGATCGTGCTCCTGCAGGCCGTGGTGGGGATGATGACCGGCCCCCTGGCCGCCTTCACCGCGGAGGCGTTCACGGGCCGGCTCCGCTACAGCGGCGCCTCTCTGGGCGCCTCGCTGGCCGCCATCACCGCCGGCGGGCCCGCCCCCACCATCGCCCTCTCCCTGCTCCACGCGTACCACAGCGTGCTGCCGATCGGGCTGTACATGATGCTCGCCTGCGTGGTGGGCTTCATCGCCGCCGCGCTCCTGAGGGAACGCTCCAAGCAGGACCTCGCCGTCGAGTACGACGAGGCGCCCGCCCAGGCGGGGTCGGTGGCGTCCCCGGCCAGGGCCTGAGGGGGCGGATGGCGGTTCAGCCGATGGCGACCGACCCGGAGCGGCCGCGCCGGAGGCCGGACCTCCGCTCCTACCTGCGGGAGCTGGAGGAGGCCGGAGAGCTGGAGCGGGTGGGCTCGGTCGTCTCGATCCGGGACCTGGGCAGGCTGATCGAGGCCTCCGACCGGGCCATCCTCTTCGAGTCGGTGGCCGGCTACTCGATGCCGGTCCTCGCCAACGCCGTGGCCAGCCGACGCCGGCTGGCCATGGCCTTCGGCTGTGCCGAGGCCGACCTGCGCCGGGAGCTGGCGAGGAGCCTGGAGCGGCCGGTGGCACCGGTGGTCGTCGACCGCGGCCCCGTCCAGGAGGTGATCGAGCGTGCCGAGGAGGCCGATCTCAGCACGCTGCCTGCCTACCTCCAGCACGACCTGGACGCCGCCCCCTTCCTTTCGGGGGCCATGGACGTCTCCCGGCATCCCGAGACCGGGCGCTACAACATCGGGGTCCGGCGCCTCATGCTGCGCGGGCCCCGGGAGACCGGGGTGGACATGGTCGCCCCCTCCGACCTGCGGGCCTACTACCGACGGGCCCGGGAGCTGGGGCGGCGCTTCGAGATCGCGTTCGTGATCGGCACCCACCCCCTCGACTACCTGGCCAGCCAGATGCGGGTGGCCACCGAGAACGAGTTCGACACCCTGGGGGCGCTGCGGGGGGCGCCGGTGGAGCTGGTCAGGTGCGCGACCGTCGACCTGATGGTGCCGGCCGACGCCGAGCTGGTCCTGGAGGGCTACCTGGACGGCGACTGGACCGAGGTGGAGGGCCCCTACGGGGAGTACACCGGCTGCTACGGTGCCGCCCACTTCAACCCCGTCTTCAAGCTCACCGGCCTGATGCGCCGCCGGGACGCCATCTTCCAGAGCGTGACCATCAGCGGCCGCCGGCTCTTCCACACCGACAGCGCCGTTCTCGCCTCCCTGGGCACCGAGCTGAGGGTGGCGCATGCGGTGAGCCAGGCGGTGCCCGAGGTGGTCGACGTGTACTGCCCGCCCGAAGCCAGCGGCTTCCACCACGTCCGCATCGCCGTTCGGGTCCGGCAGGCGGGCGACGCCCGCAACGCACTCCACGCCGCCCTGGCCGCGACCGAGGTGAAGATGGCGGTGGTGGTCGACGAGGACATCGACGTCCGGGACGACCGCAAGGTCGAGTGGGCGCTCTCCACCCGCTTCCAGGCCGACCGTGACCTGGTGGTGCTGGAGGGGATGCGCTGCATCCCGCTGGACCCTTCCCTGCCCCCGAACCAGGGCTGGCACGTGACCACGGCCAAGCTGGGCATCGACGCCACCCGGCGCCGCGACAAGCCGGCGCACCTCTTCGACATCCCGGCCATGCCGTTCGAGGACCGTCCCCGGGACTGGTTCCAACCGGAGTCACGTACGGAGCTCCAGGCGCTCCGGGAGCGGATGGAGGCCTCCCTGGGCACCGGGCCGAGGTTCGTGGACTGGCTGGAGCAGGAACGCGGTGTGCACCAGGCGCAGATCATCCAGGTGCTGGGCATGCTGCGGGCCGAGGGAAGGATACGTCTGGACCCCGACGGCCGGTACTGGCCGGCCGAGCCCTCCGCGGGTTGAGAGGGTCGCGGCGTCGGGCGGAGACGGAGGCGCCACCGGGGTCGCATTCGGGACCGCCCACCGGGGCGGGGACCGACGGCTACGCTTATGTCCGCGGCGCGGCGCCGGACCGTATCATCCGGGCCCGGGCCGGGAGACGGCGGTTGGTTCGCGCGAGGAGCAGATGGATCTCGGACTGAGGGATACGCGGGCGCTGGTCACGGCGGCCAGCAAAGGCCTGGGCCGGGCCTGCGCCGCCGCCCTGGCGGCGGAGGGGGCCTGTGTCTTCATCGTGTCGCGCGACGAGGCCCGCCTGGCCAGGACCGAGCGGGAGATCGGGGCCACCGGTCACCTGGCGGTCGACCTGGCTCGGCCCGGAGGGCCGGAGGCGGCGGTGGAGGCGGCCGTGCGCGAGCTCGGCGGCCTCGACATTCTGGTCTGCAACGCCGGCGGCCCACCGCCCGGGACCTTCGAGTCGACCCCCCTCGACGCCTGGGAGATCGGCTACCAGCTGACCCTGATGAGCGCGGTCCGCCTGGCCCGGAGCGCCCTTCCCCACCTGAAACGCTCCGGCCGCGGTCGGATCGTCAACATCACCTCCATCTCGGTTCGCCAGCCGATCCCGAACATCCTGCTCTCCAACGCCTTCCGCGCGGCGGTGACGGCGATGGCCAAGACGCTCTCCGGCGAGGTCGCGCCCTACGGGGTCACCGTCAACAACCTGGCTCCGGGCACGATGCTGACCGACCGCGTCCGCGACCTCTACGGCGACGACCTCGAGGCCGCCTCGCGGGGCATCCCGGCCGGGCGGGTGGGCGACCCGGCCGAGCTGGGGGCCACCTGTGCCTTCCTCTGCTCGGTCCAGGCGGGCTACATCACCGGTCAGACCATCGGCCTGGACGGCGGTGCCCTGCTGGGGGTGCACTGAGCCATGGCCACCCGCTTCGCCCGGCGGATGGATCGGCTGGGCACGGAGGGTGCCTTCGAGGTGCTCGCCCGGGCGCGCCAGCTGGAGGCCGAGGGCCGCCACGTGGTTCACATGGAGATCGGGGAGCCGGACTTCGCCACTCCCGACAACATCGTCGAGGCCGCGGTGGGGGCGATGCGCGCCGGCTACACCCACTACACGCCCGCGGGCGGGATCGCGCAGGTGCGGGAGGCGGTGGCGGCGTTCGTGGCCAGGCGGCTCGGGATCGAGGTCGGGCCGGCCGAGGTGGTCCTGGTGCCGGGCTCGAAGAACGTCCTGCTCTTCCTCCTCCTGGCCTGCGTGGAGCCCGGAGACGAGGTCATCTACCCCGATCCCGGCTATCCCGTCTACGCGTCCCTGGTCGACTTCCTCCACGCCGTTGGGGTCCCCATCCCGCTCCGCGAGGAGCGCGACTTCCGCATGGACCTGGAAGAGCTGGCGGCGCTGGTCACGCCGCGCACGCGGCTGCTCATCCTGAACTCCCCCCAGAACCCCACCGGCGGGGTGCTGACCCGAGAGGACGTGGAGTTCGTGGCCCGGCTGGCGGTCGAGCACGACCTGCTCGTGCTCTCGGACGAGATCTACTCCCGCATCCTCTACGGCGGGGAGCACGTCTCGGTGCTCTCGCAACCGGGCATGAGGGAGCGCGCCATCCTCCTGGACGGGCTCTCCAAGGCCTACGCCATGTGCGGCTGGCGCCTCGGCTACGGGGTGGCCCCGCCCGAGATCGCGGCCGCCATGGAGAAGCTGATGATCAACTCCTCGTCCTGCGCCGCCGCCTTCACCCAGATGGCGGCGATCGAGGCCCTGGAGTCGCCCGAGTCGGAGGCCGCGCTGCAGCGCATGGTGGCCCGGTTTCGTTCCCGGCGCGATCTGCTGGTCGAGGGCCTGAACCGGATGCCCGGAGTCCGCTGCCGTGTCCCCCAGGGCGCCTTCTACGCCTTCCCCAACGTGGAGGCCACCGGGATCGAGGAGCGGCGGCTGGCCGAGGAGCTGCTGGAGCGGGCCGGGGTGGCGGTGCTGGCGGGGACGGCCTTCGGGCCCGGCGGGGCGGGATTCCTTCGGCTCGCCTACACGCAGGCGGAGGAGGACCTCCGGCTGGGTCTCGAGCGGATGGGCAACTACCTGGTCGATCGGGTCCGGGCCTGAGGCCGTGGCGCGCCGTGGGTGGCGTGGGACGCCTCATTCGTGGATGTAGTCGCGACGCAGGCCCAGGCGCTCGGGGAGGTGCATCTGGAGCATGGTCGCGGCCGCGCCGGTCGGTGGCCGCGGCCAGGCCAGCGACACCCCCACCATCACCGCCACCGCCAGGGGGAGGGTCACGATCGTCGGCTGGGCCATGATCACGGCCAGGGCCGGGTTGCGGTCGAGGAAGCCGGCCAGCGTCGGGGAGGCCGTGGCCACCATCGTGGTCGCGATCGCCAGGGTCGCGGCCACGCCTCCGGTCGCGGTTCCCAGGGCGGCCCCGGCCGTGGTCAGCCCCCGCCACCAGATGCCCAGCACCAGCATGGGGAAGAAAGAGCTGGCCGCGATCGCGAACGCCCAGCCCACCAGAACGTTGATGTCGAAGCGCTCCACCATCAGGCCCAGGAGCGCCGCCGCCAGGCCGGCGGTCAGGGCTCCGATCCGGAAGGCGAGGTTGCGTTCGGCGCCCCCGGCCTCCGGCCGCAGCCAGCGCCCGTAGATGTCGTGGCCGAGGGCCCCGGCCAGGGAGATGAGGAGCCCGCTGAGGGTGGCCGCGAAGGCGGCGAAGGCCCCGGCGCTGGTGATGCCGGCCAGCGTGTCGCCGACCCAGGAGGGACCGATCTGGCGCGGCAACAGCAGGACCACGGCGTCGGTCAGGCCGGTGGTGTAGAGCCGCGCCATGTGGAGCCGGCCAAGGGCTCCGTAGAGCGGCGGCCACAGGTAGAAGAACCCGACCAGCACCAGGACGAAGAGCGCGGTGCGCCGCGCCTGGCGGGCGTCGGGGTTGGTGTAGAAGCGCACCAGGATGTGGGGCAGGCCCAGGGTCCCGCAGAGGATGGCCACGATCAGGGAGTAGGTGAAGAGCAGGGGCTGGCCGCTGGCGCCGGCCAGGGGGCCGAAGGGCCGGAGCCAGGCGGCGTTGGAGCTGGGCGGGGTCCCGGCGCCGTAGGGGGCGGCCGAGCCGGCCGGGATCTCGACCCTGGTCGGCTGCTCCCACCGGACCCGTCCGGGGGGCAGGGTGGCCGAGGGCGTGAGCAGGACCTCCCGCCTCCCGCCAGGAGGCTGCGTCTCGGGCGTCCCCACGTCGACCGGGGCCGGCCCGGGGCCGGACGAGAGCAGCCGGACCCGGGTCGGGTGGTCGAGGTGGACGTGGAGGGTCTCGACCACCTGCCACTCGTCGCCCGGGTTCACCTTCACCGTCAGCGGCTGCGAGAGGCGGGGGACCGCGTCGGAGTGGAGGTGGGCGAAGATCCCGGCTGGAGCTCCGAAGTGGATCAGGAGGACGAAGCTGGGGGTGGTGATGGCGAACAGCTTGACCGTGAACTGCATGGCCTGGACGATGGTCACCCCGCGCATGCCGCCCGCCATCACGATCGTGATCACCACCGCGGCCATGAGCAGTACCCCGGCCCCGTAGGGGATGCCCACCGCGCTGGCCACGGTGATGCCGGCCGCCTTCATCTGGGGAAGGGTGTAGAAGAGACCGATCACGATCACCAGGCCGACCGCCAGGCGTCGCAGGCGTGGACTGGCGAAGCGACCCTCGGCGAAGTCGGGGATGGTGTAGGCGCCGAAGCGCCGGAGCGGTCCGGCGATGAAGATCAGGAGCACCAGGTACCCGGCGGCGTAGTCGACCGGGTACCAGAGCACGTCGAAGCCGTACTTCATCACCAGGCCGGCGATGCCCAGGAAGGAGGCGGCGCTCAGGTACTCCCCGCTGATCGCGGCCGCGTTGGCCGCCGGCCGCACCGCCCGGGCGGCGACCAGGAAGTCGGAGGTGGTGCGCGCGAAGCGGCGGGCGAAGATCCCCACCGTGACCGTGGCGGCGAGCATGGCCAGCAGGCCGACGATGGCGGCGGGGGAAGTCATCGCCGCATCAGGTCGCTGAACTCGTCGTCCACCCGCTCGGCGTGGCGCACGTAGTAGGCGCCGAGCGCGATCAGCACCGGGTACGATCCCACCCCCAGCACCAGCCAGGGCAGGGGGATGGAGAGGACGTCCGTGCTGGCGTAGGCGGGGACCAGCCAGGCCACCAGCGGCTGCAGGCCGAGCATCACCAGCAGGGTGACCGCCACCCGGAGGCTCAGCGACAGCTGGCGGCGGAGGAGGGCGGAGAGGAAGATCTCGCCCACCTGCGTCTGCTCCTCGAGCTCGCGGAGGTCGGCGGTGAGGGGCGGCGGCTGCGGCCGGCTCTCGCGATTCCCGCTCGACTCCTCCATGCCCCGACTCACCACACTAGAGGCGGACCGCCGCCTTCAAGTCGGCCGCGTGCCGGCGGGAAACCGGCACGTTCAGGTCGGTCAGCCCGTCCAGCTTGAGCAGGTAGGTGCCGTTGAAGAAGCTCTCGATGCTGGACACGTGGTTCAGGTTGACCAGGTAGGCTCGGTGCACGCGCAGGAAGCCGTGGCCGTGCAGGCGCTCCTCGAGGTCGTTCAGGCTCCAGCGCACGTGGTAGCGGGCCCGGGGCGTGAGCACCGTCGAGCCCTCCCCCTGCGCGATCGCCACCCGGATCTCCGGGATGGGGACGAGCAAGAACTGCCCGCCGCTGGCCCGGACCGCGATGCGGTCGCCCACCGGAGGACCGGGGGGCGGCGAGGGGCCGCCGGCCGCCCGCGCCCGGAGCAGCCTGGAGATGGTCATGCTGAGCCGCTCCGGCCGCACCGGCTTCAGGAGGTAGTCGACGGCGTCGATCCCGAAGGCCTCCACCGCGTGCTCCTCATAGGCGGTCACGAAGACCACCTGGGGGGGCCGGGCCAGGTGGGCGATCAGGCGGCCGAGGGTGAGCCCGTCCAGGCGGGGCATGCGGATGTCCAGGAAGACGGCGTCGAACGCCTCCCGGGACAGCAGCTGCAGGCACAGCTCGGCATCCGCCGCCTGAGCGATGCTCCCGATCGCCTCCTGCTGCCGGAGCAGGAAGGCGAGCTCGTCCCGGGCCGGGGCCTCGTCGTCCACCACCAGCACGTCCAGGCGGTCTCCGAGGGGCGGGCTCACGAGGCACGCACCCCCGGACGGTACTTCGGCACCCGGACCTGCACGGTCGTCCCGTGGCCGGGCCGAGACTGGATCTCGAGCCGGTAGCCAGGGCCGAACACCTGGCGCAGGCGGCCGTCGATGTTGGCCAGCGCGCCGCCGTTGTCGGCCCGGGTCGGCTCGAAGCCGACGCCGTTGTCCTTGACCACGATCAGGCACTCGTCGTCCTGGTCCTCGGCCCGGATCTCGACCGTACCCCCACCGTGGCTGGCCTCGATGCCATGCTTGATCGCGTTCTCGACCAGGGGCTGGACCATCAAGGTGGGCACGGTGGCGTTGAGCACCTCGGGGTCGACGTGAAGGCGGAGCTGCAGGCGGTCGCCCAGCCGGGCCTGCTCGAGCTGCAGGTACTGGCGGACGTAGATCAGCTCGTCGGCCAGGGTGGTGAACTCGCCCTGGGTCCGGAAGGCGCGTCGGGTGAAGTCGGCGAACTCCTGCACCAGCTCGCGGGCCCGGTCGGGGTCGGTGCGGATGAAGGAGGCGATGGTGGTGAGGGTGTTGTAGATGAAGTGAGGTGAGATCTGCGCTCGCAGGGCCCGGAGCTCGCTCCGGGCCAGGGCCACGCGCTGCTGGTCCGCGGCCTGCAGGCGGAGCTGGGTCGCCAGCAGCTCGGCCAGATCGGAGGCGATGCGCAGTGCGGCCGGCCCCGGCGTCTGGAGGTGGTAGGTGACGAGGGCCGCGACCGGCCGCTCGAGAACGATGAGGGGAGCGACGACCCCGTAGCGCAGCTCGCACGTCTCCCCGTCCGGGGGGTGGAGGTCGACCAGTTTCAGCCGCCCCGTCGCCAGCGCGTCGAGCACGGCCGGCTGCTCCGTCCCCACGTGGAGCCGATGGGCCTCCGCCGGCCCGGTGGAGCGAGGATGGAAGCCCAGGAGCCCCTCGTGCCCGTAGAGCGCGACGCCCTCGGCGGCGGCCTGCTCCGCCACCGCGGGCAGGACCTGGCCGGCGCTGGCGCGCGTGAGCCCGCTGCGGAGCGCCCGCAGGGTCGAGGTGGCGAAGGCCAGCGTGCGGAGCATGGCCCGCTCCTCGAGCGTGCCGAAACCCCGCCGCTGACGTCGCAGCAGCAGGTAGACGAACGCCGCCGCGAACCCGGTCAGGACGGCCTGCGCGCCGAGCGCGGCCTCCCAGCTCATCTGGCCCTCGCTCTTGATGATCGTGGAGGTGCGGGGGGGAGGGCAAGCGGCCGGGACGGTCGCGGCCGCCGGCCGCCGCTCACGGCCCCGAAGGTGCCGTTCGGCAGCCGATAACGACCGCTCGGCGCGGGTCGCTGTACGCCGGGACCGAACCGTCCTATGAATGGCCTCAGTGGGCCCTTCGGGCCGCCGTCGCGATCGCGGGATGACGTGGAGCGTCCCCGCCACCGGGCTGCGGTGAGCCGGGCCTTGAAACGAGGAGTCACGGAGGAATAGCGATGGCAGAGGAACGAGGTGCTCCACAGGTCGCGGATCCGGCCGCGCTGGGGCTGGCGGCGTTCGCTCTCACCACTTTCCTTTTGAGCCTGACCAATGCCTTCGGCGAGTCGGTGACACCGCTCCTGACCTTCTTCGGCTTCGCCGCCTTCTACGGTGGCACCGTACAGCTGCTGGCGGGCATGTGGGAGTTCAGGAACCGCAACACCTTCGGTGCCACGGCGTTCTCGACCTATGGCGGCTTCTGGCTCGGCCTGGCCGTCTTCGTCGGGCTGGTGGTGGCGGGCAAGGTGCCGGCCAAAGAGGTCACGCTCTCCGTGGCCTGGATTCTGGTCGCCTTCGCCATCTTCAACACCTACATGCTCTTCTGGAGCACGCGTGTCAACATGGCGGTCTTCGGGGTCTTTCTGACCCTCGAGGCGACCGAGATCGTGCTCTTCATCGGCAACTTCATGGGCCAGGCCGGCGGGGTGGGGGTGACCGCCATCGGTGGCTACCTCGGCATCCTGACCGCGCTGGTGGCCTGGTACACGTCAGCGGCCATCGTCGTCAACAGCCTGTCCGATCGGCCGGTCTTGCCCCTGGGCTCACCGCTGTGGCGTCCGCGGCCACTGGCCCCCGGGACCCGGGCGCCGTCGCCGGCGACGGGCGAGTAGCCTAGCTGGAGGAGCGCCGATATCGAGACAGAGCACAGAGCACAAGGGAGGACGCCGATGTCGATCGAGGACGCTGCCGCCGGGCATGCGATCGAGACGCTGTTCCAGGAGGGCCGCCGGTACCCACCGGATCCCGGCTTTGCCGCCCAGGCCAACGCCCGGCCCGAGCTCTACGAGCGGGCGGAGCGCGACTTCGAAGGCTTCTGGCGCGACGAGGCACTCCAGCGCGTGACCTGGTTCAGACCCTTCGACCGGGTCTTGGAGTGGGAGCTTCCCTACGCCCGCTGGTACCTGGGCGGCACCCTCAACGTCTGCTACAACTGCGTCGACCGTCACGTGGAGGCCGGGCGCGGGAACAGAGTCGCCTACTACTGGGAGGGGGAGCCGGTCGGTGAGCGCAGGGTCATCACCTTCGCCGACCTGCAGCGCGAGGTGGTGCGGTTCGCGAACGGGCTGAAGAAGCTCGGGGTCAAGAAGGGGACGCCGGTCGGGATCTACATGGGCATGGTCCCGGAACTGCCGATTGCGATGCTGGCCTGCACCCGCCTGGGAGCGCCGCACACGGTCGTGTTCGGCGGCTTCAGCGCCGACTCGCTGGTGGGCCGTCTCAACGACATGGAGTGCGAGGTCCTGATCACCCAGGACGAGGGTCAACGGCGGGGTCGTCCGGTGCCCCTGAAGCGCACCTCGGACGAGGCTCTGGCCCAGAGCCCATCGGTCCGGCACTGCGTCGTCTTCCGTCGCACCGGGGCCGACGTGCCCATGCAGGAGGGCCGGGATGTCTACTGGCACGACCTGCTCGCGGACGTCAGCGACGATCCCGCCTCCTGTCCGTGCGAGGCGATGGACTCGGAGGACCTGCTCTATCTCCTCTATTCGAGCGGGACCACGGCCAAGCCCAAGGCCATCGTGCACACCACCGGCGGCTACCTGGTCGGCGTCGCCAGCACCCACTACTACATCTTCGACGTGAAGCCCGATTCGATCTACTGGTGCGCCGCGGACATCGGCTGGGTGACCGGCCACAGCTACATCGTCTACGGCCCGCTCTGTAACGGCACCACCGGCGTCATCTACGAGGGCACCCCCGACTACCCGGACAAGGACCGCTGGTGGGACATCGTCGAGCGCTACAAGGTCGACATCCTGTACACGTCGCCGACCGCGATCCGGAGCTGCATGAAGTGGGGTCCGGAGTACCCGCGCCGGCACGACCTCAGCTCGCTGCGCCTGCTGGGCACGGTGGGCGAGCCGATCAACCCCGAGGCCTGGATCTGGTACCGGGAGCACATCGGCGGCAATCGGACGCCGGTGGTCGACACCTGGTGGCAGACCGAGACGGGCATGATCATGATCACCCCGCTGCCGGGCATCACCACGCTCAAGCCCGGCTCGGCGACCAAACCCTTCCCCGGCGTCGAGGCCGCGGTCCTCAACGATCGCGGGGAGGAGGTCGGACCGGGAGGGGCGGGCTACCTGGTGCTGCGCCGGCCCTGGCCGGCCATGCTGCGTGGCCTCTTCAAGGACGACGAGCGCTACCGGCAGACCTACTGGAGCCGCTTCCCGGGCCTGTACTTCGCCGGCGACGGCGCCCGGGTCGACGAGGACGGTGATTTCTGGCTGATGGGCCGGGTGGACGACGTCATGAACGTCTCCGGCCACCGCATCTCCACCATCGAGGTGGAGTCGGCCCTGGTCGACCACCCCAGGGTCGCCGAGGCGGCCGTCTGCGGCCGTAAGGACGAGGTGACCGGCCAGGCCATCGTCGCCTTCGTGACCCTCAAGGGCGGTGAGGAGGGCTCGCCCGAGATGCTGGCCGAGCTGCGCGAGCACGTCGGCCGCAAGATCGGCCGCTTCGCCGCCCCGGCCAACATCGTCTTCACCCCCGAGCTGCCCAAGACCCGCTCGGGCAAGATCATGCGCCGGCTGCTGCGCGACATCTCGGACAACCGGGAGCTGGGCGACACCACCACCCTGGCCGACCCGACCGTGGTCGAGGAGATCGCTCGTCGCGGGAAGGAGCTGGCGGCCGCCGGCGAGGAGGGCTGACACCCGAGCTGAGTGGGGGAGGGGTCACCACCCTCCCCCTCGGCCGGTGGCGCGGGGCCCGTCGGCGATCCCCGCCTCGACTCACCTCTCGAGCGCCGGCTGGCCGCCGTCGTCCAGACGGGAGCCCCAGTCGAGACGCCGGGCCCGATGGAGCCACAGCAGCCCGAGCCCGGCCGCCGCGCACGCGACCACCAGCTCCATCGGATCCTGGCCGTTGACCGACGCCAGATAGCCCTGGGCCTGCAGGTGGATCAGCGAGTGGCTGTAGGGCGGATTCGTGTTGCCCAGGCCGAAGAGGTACGTCTGCGTGCCGTCGAATGCCCAGTGGAGGCCGATCGCGAACCAGATGGCGCCGGTCAGCAGACGGGTGACGGCGAGCAGCACGCCGACCGCGACGGCGATCGCGACCAGGAAAGGGGTGAGCTGGTTGAAATGGACCGCGATCGCGAACAGGAGGCTGCTCAGCGGCACCGCCGCCCAGAGCGGGAATCGCCGTCCCAGGTTCTGAAACACGTAGCCGCGGTAGCCGATCTCCTCGAGGAAACCGGCCCCCGAGTTCGCCGCCAGCCCGACCAGCACGAAGCCGACCGCCGGCAACAGGCCGCTCGTCGCCGGCTCGTCGCCGGCGAACCGGACCCAACCCAGGGCGGAGTCCAGGAGGAGCCACGCCGCCACCATGACGGATCCGGCCAGGAACCCGGCACCGAGCTGGGGAAGCCCGGCCGAGGGGCTGGTCAGGCCGATGCCTGCCCAGGGGCGGCGGTCGATCCAACGGCGGAAGACGTACGTCCAGCCGATCAGGAAGGGGATGGCGAACACGACGAACACGGCGTTCTCGTACCGTGCCGGCCAGCGCAGGAGGGTGGCCAGAACCGCCGCCGGGACGGCGCTGAGCAGGAAGACCACCCACCAGCTGAGCATGTAGCACGCGAGCCGCCAGACCAGGTTGAGCCGGCGGTCATCGGTGATGAAGAGGTCCCTGACACCGATCCTCGTCCTCATCGTCGCTCTCCTCTCCCGACGCCTCGATGTCGATCAGCCGCGGGGTCGCCCGGGATGTGCCCTTCGGGGACGATCCCGGCCATCGCAGGATCTCCGGCGATCCCGTCCGTGACCTCACCCGGGCGGCCGGAGGGCCGCGCCTCGAATCGGCCGGAACGACCATCGCGGTCACTCCCACCCGGGGGGCGGCTGGAAGCCGAAACCTGGCCGGGCCTCGAGCTGCTCGGCCAGGTCCAGGAGCGGCCACTCCCCCCAGGGGCGGCCGATCAGCTGGACGCCCACCGGCAGCCCCTCGTGCAGCCCGGCGGGAAGGCTGAGGGCGGGGAGACCGGCGAAGCTGACCGGGAGCACGAACTGGATGTACGCGGTCCACGCCTCCTCCAGGAAGGGCGGCACCTCGGGGATGGGCATGGGTGGGCGGCCCAGGGTGGGGGTGAGGATGGCGTCGTGGTCGTCGAGCAATCGGCGCAGGGCCCAGGCGGCGGTGGTGCCCGACTCCAGGGCGGCCAGGTAGTCCCGGGCGCCGATGGCCCGTCCGGCGGCGATGAGGCGGCCCGCCGCCGGACCGTAGTCGCCGGGTTCGCCGGGCACGATCGAGACGCTGGCCGGGCGCACCACCTGGTAGGCGCGGGTCACCGGCATCGGGTCCCAGCCGGCCGGCTCCACCTCGTGGCCGAGGTCCCGCAGGGCCTGAACCGCCCGCTCGCAGGCGGCGAGGCAGGCGGGATGGACGGACACCGGGCTTTTGGTCACGGCCGCGATGCGCAGCCGCCGGCCGGCGGCGCGTCCCTCAGGTGGGGCCTCGGCCGCGATCACGCTCAGCGCCAGGCGCAGATCGGCGACCGAGCGCGCCAGTGGTCCCCGGACGCTGAGGCCGGTGGGTTCGGCCAGCTCCATGGGCACCCGCCCCGGCGACGGGCGCAGGCCGACGATCCCGCAGCAGGCGGCGGGGATGCGGATCGAGCCCCCCATGTCGTCGCCGAGGGCGATGGTGCAGAGCCCGGCCGCGACCGCGGCTCCGCTGCCGCCGCTGGAGCCGCCGGGGGTGACGCCCTCTCGCCAGGGGTTGTGGGTGGGCGGGAAGAGCTCGTTGACGGTGCCGACCGCGGCCGCAAGCTCGGGGGTGTTGGTCTTGCCCAGCACGGCCGCCCCGGCCGCCCGGGCGCGGGCGACCGGGATCGCGTCCTGCTCCGCCACCCGGTCACGCCATTTCCGGGAGCCGTAGGTCCAGGGCATGCCCGCCACCGGCTGGGTGTCCTTGACCGCCAGGGTGACCCCGGCCAGGGGGCCGGTGCCGGGGCGGGCGGCGCCGTCCACGTGCACGTAGGCGCCCAGGCGCCGGTCCAGGCGGCGAATTCGATCCAGGTGGCAGGCGGTCACCGCCTCGGGCTCGAGTCGGCCGGAACGGACTCGTTCCGTGACCTCGGTCGCCGTCGACCAGGCGACGTCTTGCTCCATGTGGGTATTCTCCGCTGGTGCCCATCGCCTGGACCGGCCGTCCCGAGGCCGACCGGCTGCTGGAGCAGGAGCCGCTGGCGCTCCTCATCGGCCTGGTCCTGGACCAGCAGGTGCCGATGGAGCGGGCCTTCAGCGGCCCCTACGAGCTGAAGCAGCGGCTGGGACACCTGGACCCGGCCGCGATCGCCCCCATGCCTCCCGAGGAGCTGGACGAGGTCTTCCGGCGCCGGCCCGCCCTGCATCGCTTCCCGGGGGCCATGGCCCGCCGGGTCCAGGCCCTGTGCGAGGTGGTCGCCTCCGGCTACGGCGGGGACGCGGGGGCGATCTGGCGTGGGGTCGCCTCCGGCGAGGAGCTGTTCCGCCGGATCGCGGCCCTGCCCGGCTTCGGGGAGCGGAAGTCGAGGATCACGGTGGCGGTGCTGGGCAAGCGGTTCGGGGTGCGCCCGCCCGGTTGGGAGCGGTACGCCGCCGACTGGCACTCGATCGCCGACGTGGACTCGCCCGAGTCCATGGCCCGAGTGCGGGAGGCGAAGCGGCAGATGAGGACCCGGGGGAGGGCCTGACCCGCCTCCGGTCCCGGCGCCGGGGTGCCGGGGGGCGGGAGGCAAGCCCCGGCCTCGATCGCGGGCGGGGTGCGCGACCGCCCGCTGGTAGGCTGAGACTGGCCCGAGGTCGACCGGGCGGCGAGGAGCGGGCGATGGCGAGCCAGATTCCCGGTATCCATCACGTCACGGCCATCTGCGGCGATCCGCAGCGCAACCTGGACTTCTACCAGGGGGTCCTGGGCCTGCGCTTGGTCAAGCGGACCGTCAACTTCGACGACCCCGGCTCCTACCACCTCTACTACGGGGACGCGGTGGGATCCCCGGGGACGATCATGACCTTCTTCGCCTGGCCCGGCGCCCGGGCCGGGCGGCGAGGGACCGGCCAGCTGACGGTGACCTCCTTTGCCGTCCCCGAGCGCTCGCTGGGGTTCTGGGGCGAGCGCCTGGAGGCGTACGGCGTCGCCTTCGAGGGGCCGCTCCGGCGGTGGCAGGAGGAGTACCTCGCCCTCGAGGACCCGGACGGGCTGAGGCTGGAGCTGGTCGCATGGCAGGTCGGGGGTGGAGACCGGGCCTGGGCAGGGGGACCGGTTCCCCCCGAGCACGCCATCGGGGGCTTCTTCGGGGTCACCCTTTGCGAGCAGGACGAGGAGCCGACCGGGCGCTTTCTGGCTCGAACGTTGGGGTTCGTGCCCGGCGCCGGGGATGGGGATCGGTTCCGCTACCGGGCCCGGGAGGACGAGAAGGGGAGTGTCGTCGACGTCCTGCGCCGGGTGGAAGGGCGGCGGGGGGAGGTCGCGGTCGGGACCGTACACCACGTCGCCTGGCGGGCCCGGGACGACGACGAGCAGCGCCGGTGGCGCTCCGAGCTGGTCGACCTGGGCCTCGACGTCACCCCCGTCATCGACCGTCGCTACTTCCGCTCCATCTATTTCCGGGAGCCGGGCGGGGTGCTGTTCGAGATCGCGACCGAGCCGCCCGGCTTCACCGTCGACGAGCCGGAGCCGGAGCTGGGCGGCCGTCTCCAGCTGCCCCCCTGGCTGGAGCCGTTGCGAGGACGGATCGAGCCGCGCCTGCCCCCGATCGAGGTGCGGAGGGTGGAGCCGGGGCGGGCCGGGGGCGGTTCGCGGGAGGAGCGGTAGGCGTGGGCCGGCCGTCGGCGGCCGGTCGCTGGCCGGCTCGAGTTCGGCCGTCGGCCACGACGAGCACGACCACCGATATGGCGATGAGCGCTGAGGATGGAGGCGACGATGAGGGTGACCATCATCGGTGCGGGCCGGATGGGGCGGGGGATCGGGACGAGGATGGTCGTGGGCGGCAACCAGGTCGAGCTGATCGACACCGATCCTGCGGAGGCCCGGGCCCTGGCCGACGAGCTGAACCGGCAGGGTGGCGGGAAGGCGAGCGCCGGCGGGCGGGGCGGTGCCATCGGTGGGGAGGTCGTCGTCCTCGCCATCCCTTATGGCGCCGTCGCCGACGTGGTGGCGGAGTACCGTGACCAGCTCGCCGGCCGAGTCGTGGTCGACATCACCAACCCGGTCGACTTTGCCACCTTCGAGGGCCTCGTGACCTCGCCCGAGCGCTCGGCGGGAGAAGAGGTCGCCGGCTTGCTCCCACCGGGCACGCCGGTGGTGAAGGCGTTCAACACCACCTTCGCGCGCACGCTCGTCGCCGGGGAGGTCGCGGGTCAGAAGCTGGACGTGTTGATCGCCGGCGACGATCAGGCCGCCAAGGACAAGGTCGCGGCGCTGGTCGAGGCCGGCGGGCTGAGGGCCATCGACGTGGGGCCGCTGCGCCGCGCCCGTCAGCTCGAGCAGCTCGGCTTCCTCCACATGAGCCTGCAGGACCGTCTCGGCACCAACTACGGAAGCGCGATCAAGTTGCTCTGGTAGGCCGGCCGCGGTCGACGACCTCGACCGGTATCCGCCGGCGAGCGAGCGGCGGGCGCGGTGGCGGCCGGGGGCGCCCGCCCTCGAGCCGCTGTCTGCCCGGGAGCGGGTTCGGGCGGCCGAAGCCGGATCCCCGCGGCGGGGGGTCGCCTACCCGGGTCCGAGCAGGAAGCCCGGCCCCAGCGGATCGTCGGGCTCCAGGATGAACTCATGGCGGCCGGTGAGGTGGGCCGCCCCCTCGATCTCGGTGATGACCGCGGGCAGGCCGGCGACGTGGGTCTCCTCGACCACCCGACCCGTGAACTCGGTGCCGATGATGCTCTGGTGCCGGAACGCCTGCCCCCGGGCGAGAGCGCCCTCGGCGTGGAGCAGGGCGAGGCGGGCGGAGGTGCCGCTGCCGCAGGGAGAGCGGTCGACCTGCCCCTCGGCGAAGACGGTGAGGTTGCGACGGCCCTCGGTCCAGATCACGCCGTAGAGACCGCGCAGCTCGGGCTCCAGGGGATGGACGATGTCCGCGGAGCGGCGCAGTGCCTCGGCCACCGCCCGCCCTCGGGCCACCAGCTCGGGCAGGTGCTCCGGGGTCAGGGGTGCCGGGGCCGGGGCCAGGGCGTAGAAGGCGCCCCCGAAGGCCAGGTCCACGGCACAGCCCTCGACCTCGACCCCGCGCCGGAGGACGAAGGCGGGCACGTTACGGAAGCGCACCCCGGTCACGTTGCCGTCCCTGACCGTGGCCCGCGTCCGCAGGCGACCGGAGGGCACGTCCACCACCACCTCGGTCTCGCCCTGGCGCGCGGGCAGGCGGCCGCTCTCCAGAGCCCAGGTGACGAGCGCGATGGTGCCGTGGCCGCAGGCGGTGGAGTAGCCGGAGCCGTGGAAGAAGACCACTCCCAGGTCTGCCCCGGCATCGTCGGGCGGGGTGACGAAGCCCCCGTACATGCCGGCGTGACCGCGTGGCTCGGAGACCAGGAGCCGGCGCACGTGGTCCAGGTGGCGGGCGGCCCACCGGCGGCGCTCGAGGACCGTGCGCCCCTCGAGGCGGGGCTCGGTGACGATCCGGAACGGCTCCCCGGCCGTGTGGTAGTCGACCGCCGAGATCCTGATAGACTCGGGCTCCAACCTGGGCCTCCAGGTGACAGAGCGTAGACCAGACGAGACGAGTCGAGGTAGAGAGCCATGCTGAGCACCGCCTCCTGCGCGGTTCCTTCCGCGGACCAGATCCGGACCCTGGCCGACGAGCACGACTTGATCCCGGTGCACCGCGTGCTGGCGGCCGACCTCCTGACCCCGGTCGCGGCCTACTTGCTGCTGTGCCCGGCGGACGGCCCCGGCTTCCTGCTCGAGAGCGTGGTGGGCGGGGAGCACCTGGGCCGCTACTCCTTCATCGGCCACCGGCCCCGGCCCCTCGAGCTGGGCGAAGGAGACCCCCTGCCCGCCCTGGCCCGGGTGGCGGCCCAGCGCCCGGCCCCGATCCCCGGCCTCCCCCAGTTCGTGGGCGGCGCGGTGGGCTTCCTCGGCTACGAGGTCGCCCGCCACTTCGAGCGATTGCCGGTCTCCCCGGGCCCGGCACCGCCGCTTCCGGAGTGCGCTTTCCTCCTGGTCGAGGACCTGGTCGTCTTCGATCACGTGACCCAGCGCCTGCTCTTGATCACCCTCCATCGCCCCCGGACGGAGCCCTATCGGGCCGCCCTGGCCCGGCTGGACGAGATGGAGGAGCGTCTGCACGCCCTCCTCCCCCCGGCGCCGCCCCGGCCCGTCCCCGGCCCCGGCGGCTGGCGCTCCAACGTCACCCGAGCCGGGTACGAGGCCATGGTGGAAGCCGCCCGGGAGCACATCCTGGCCGGCGATGCCTTCCAGGTGGTGCCCTCCCAGCGCTTCCGAAAACGGCTGGGCGCACGGCCCTTCGACGTCTACCGGCGCCTGCGCGGCATCAACCCGTCGCCCTACATGTACCACCTCGCCCTGGGGGAGGGCCGCTACGTCGTCGGCACCTCGCCCGAGCTGCTGGTCAGGGTGGAGGGGGACCGGGTGGCGGTGCGTCCCCTGGCCGGCACCCGTCCCCGGGGGGCTGGAGCGGCCCAGGACGCCGAGCTGGAGCGCGAGCTGCTCGCCGACGAGAAGGAGCGGGCCGAGCACGTGATGCTGGTGGACCTGGGTCGGAACGACGTGGGCCGGGTGGCGATCCCGGGCAGCGTTCGGGTCGAGCGGCTGATGGAGATCGAGCGCTACTCCCACGTCATGCACATCAGCTCGACCGTGAGCGGCCGCCTGGCGCCCGGCCGGGACTCGCTGGAGGCCCTGCGGGCTGCCTTCCCCGCCGGCACCGTCTCGGGGGCGCCCAAGATCAGGGCGATGGAGATCATCGCCTCGCTGGAGCCTGAGCGCCGAGGGTGCTACGCCGGCGCCCTCGGATACGTCGCCTTCGGCGGCAACCTGGACATGGCCATCACCCTGCGCACCATCGTCATCGCCGAAGGTATGGCCTACGTGCAGGTCGGGGCCGGGGTGGTGGCGGACTCCGATCCGGGGCGCGAGTACGAGGAGACCATGGCCAAGGCGCGAGCGATGTTCGCGGCCGTGGAGCAGGCGGAGGCCGCTCCGTGAGGGCCGCCGAGGCCGCCCAGGTGGCCATCGTCGACAACTACGACTCCTTCACCTACAACCTGGTCCAGTACCTGGCGGAGCTGGGCGCCGAGCCACGTGCCTTTCGCAACGACGAGGTCGACCTGGAGACGCTGGCCGGGTACGACGCCCTGGTCGTCTCCCCGGGGCCGGGGGCGCCGGCCCAGGCCGGGATCTCGGTGGCCGCCATCCGTGCGCTCACGGGGAGGATGCCGATCCTCGGCGTCTGCCTCGGCCACCAGGCGCTGGGCGAAGCCCTCGGCGCCCGAGTGGTCCGCCACCGGCCGGTGCACGGGAAGACCTCCCCCATCCGTCACGACGGGGGGCCACCGTTCGTCGGGCTCCCCAACCCCTTCGAGGCCACCCGCTACCATTCGCTGGTCGTGCAGGCCGATTCCCTGCCCCCCGAGCTGGCCGTCTCCGCCTGGACGGAGGACGGGGTCGTGATGGGGCTGCGACACCGCTCTCATCCCACCTACGGGGTCCAGTTCCACCCCGAGTCGATCCTGACCGGAGAGGGGAAGCGGCTCCTGCGCAACTTCCTCGACGAGGTGGGAGCCGGGGGAAAGGGGGCGCGGTGATCGACTTCCTCTCCAGGCTGGCGCGCGGCGAGGGACTGAGCGAGGAGGAGGCGTCGCGGGCGATGGGGCTGATCATGCGCGGTGAGGCCACCCCCAGCCAGATCGCGGGGCTGATCATGGCCATGCGCGTCAAGGGCGAGAGCGCCGAGGAGATCGCCGGCCTGGCCAGGGCCGCCCGTGCGCTGGCGACGCCGATCGAGGTCCCCGATCCGGGCTCGCTGCTCGACGTGGTGGGCACCGGTGGCGATGGCTCGCGCAGCTTCAACATCTCCACCATCTCCGCCATCGTGGCCGCGGCCTGCGGCGCCCGCGTGGCCAAGCACGGCAACCGGGCGGCGTCCTCGGCCTGCGGCAGCGCCGACGTGCTCGAGGAACTCGGGGTGAGGATCGATCTGCCCCCGGAGGGCGTGGCCAGCTGCATCCGAGAGGTGGGGATCGGCTTTCTGTTCGCCCCCCGCTTCCATCCCTCCTTCCGCTTCGCCGCGGTACCCAGGCGCGAGCTCGGCGTGCGGACGGTCTTCAACCTCCTGGGGCCCCTCTGTAACCCGGCCGGGGCCGGGCGGTACGCCCTGGGCGTGCCCGAGCCCGGGCTGGCGCCGCTGGTGGCGGACGTGCTCATCCGCCTGGGGGCGCAGCGGGTGTTGGTCTTCTGCGCCGACGGGCTGGACGAGCTGAGCACGGCGGGCCCCTCGCTGGTGATCGAGGCGCTCGAGGGCCGCCGGCGCGAGTACCGGCTCGAACCGGGCGAGCTGGGGCTGCCCCGGGCCTCGCTGGACGAGCTGCGGGGCGGCTCGCCGGCCGACAACGCCGCCATCGCCCGGGCCGTGCTCGGGGGCGAGCGCGGGCCCCGCCGGGACGTGGTGCTCCTCAACGCCAGCGCCGCCCTCCGCGCGGCGGGCCTGGTCGACGACTGGCGCCAGGGCCTGGAGCTGGCCGCCGGCGCCATCGACAGCGGCCGGGCGGCGGAGGTGCTCGAGCGCTGGTCCTGTCACTCGCAGGCGGTCGGACGGTGAGCGACCTGCTGCGCCGGCTGGTCGACGAGTCCCTGGCCGAGGTCGAGCGCCGACGGGCGGGCATGCCCGAGCCAGAGCTGGAGCGACTCGCCGCTGCCCTGCCCCCACCCCGGGACCTGGCCACCGCTCTGCGACCGGCGGGCCTTCCGCCGGCGCGGTCGGGGAGGCTCGCCGTGATCGCCGAGATGAAGGCGCGGACACCGATCATGGGCGAGCTCAGCCGCGAGTACGTGCCCGCGCACCTGGCCTCGCGCTACGCTCGGGCGGGCGCTGCCGCGCTCTCGGTCCTGTGCCAGGAGACGAGCTTCGGAGGGCGGCCGGAGCACCTGGCCGAGGCCCGGGCCGCCACCGGCCTGCCCGTGCTCCGCAAGGACTTCGTGGTCACCGAGCACCAGGTGCTGGAGGGGCGGGTCTACGGCGCCGACGCCGTTCTCCTGATCGTGGCCGCGCTGGAAGCCGGGCGCCTGCGGGAGCTGTTGGCGCTCACCCGCCGTCTGGGCATGGAGGCGCTGGTCGAGGTCCACGACGAGCGGGAGACGGCCCTCGCCCTCGAGGTCGGGGCCCGGCTGGTGGGGATCAACCACCGCGACCTGACCAGCTTCGAGGTCGACTTGGGCCTCACCGAGCGCCTCCGGCCGCTGGTGCCGGCCGAGGTCGTGCTCGTCGCCGAGAGCGGCATCCGCGACGCCGCCGATGCCCGCCGGGTGCGAGAGGCGGGAGCGGACGCGATCTTGGTCGGGGAGGCCCTGATGCGGGCCACCGACCCGGAGGCCAAGCTGGAGGAGCTGGCGGCCGCATGACGCAGGTCAAGGTCTGTGGCATCTGCGACCTGGAGGCGGCCCGGGCGGCGACGCGCGCGGGCGTCGACCTGATCGGCTTCCACTTTTGTTCCAGCCGGCGCCGGGTGGAGCCGGAGCGGGCCCGGGCCATCGTCGAGGCCCTGGAGGCCAGGCCCGGGGTGGTGGGGGTCTTCATCGACCAGCCCGAAGACGAGGTGGAGCAGGTGGCCGCCTACGTCGGCCTGGACCTGGTTCAGCTCCATGGCTCCGAGCCGGTGGGGTTCCGATCCTCGCGGCCGATCCTGAAGGCGCTGAAGGTCCGCGGAGGGGAGCTGCCCGAGGTCGAGGGCTGGCCGGACCCGATCCTCCTCGACAGCTGGTCGCCCGATCAGCGGGGCGGCACCGGCCGGGCCTGGGACTGGGGGGCGGCCCGGGAGCTGCTGCGGCGGCGACGGGCCTTCATCGCCGGCGGACTCTCGCCGGAGAACGTGGGACAGGTGATCGCCACCCTCCGCCCCTATGGCGTCGACGTCTCCAGCGGGGTGGAGCGGGAGGTCCGGATCAAGGACCCGGACCGGATTCGCGCCTTCGTGCAAGCTGTACGACATGCAGATCGTGGCGCCGGCGAGCGGTAGGTTCGGGCCCTATGGGGGGCAGTACGTCCCCGAGACGCTGATGGCGGCCCTCGGGGAGCTGGAGGTCGCCTGGCGGGAGGCCCGGGCGGACCCGGTCTTCCAGCGGGAGCTGGAGGCCCAGCGCCGGACCTTCGTGGGCCGGCCCACGCCCCTCCACCTCGCCCGGCGCCTGACCGAGCACTTCGGCGGGGCTCGCATCTACCTGAAGCGGGAGGACCTGTGCCACACCGGCGCCCACAAGCTCAACAACGCCCTCGGCCAGGCGCTGCTCGCCCTTCGCATGGGCAAGCGCCGGATCATCGCCGAAACCGGCGCCGGCCAGCACGGCGTGGCCACGGCCACGGTCGGCGCGCGGTTCGGCCTCGCGTGCACCGTCTACATGGGGACGGAGGACATGCGCCGGCAGGCGATCAACGTTCGGCGCATGCGGCTCCTGGGAGCCGAGGTCCGCGAGGTGCGGGCGGGGACGGCGACGCTGAAGGACGCGACCTCCGAGGCCATCCGGGACTGGGTCACCAACGTGGACACCACCCACTACATCATCGGCTCGGCGGTCGGCCCCCACCCGTACCCGGAGATGGTCCGCGACCTGCAGCGCGTGATCGGCGACGAGGCCCGAGAGCAACACCTGGCGGTGGAGGGTCGTTTGCCCGATGTGGTGGTGGCCTGCGTGGGCGGGGGCTCCAACGCCATCGGCATCTTCACCGCTTTCCTGGACGACGAGCAGGTGCGACTGGTCGGCGCCGAGGCCGGTGGGGCCGGGCTCGAGACCGGCCGCCATGCCGCCTCCCTCACCGGGGGGCGGCCGGGCGTCCTCCACGGCGCCTACTCCTACCTCCTCCAGGACGACGAAGGGCAGGTACGGCCCACGCACTCCATCTCGGCGGGGCTCGACTACCCCGGGGTGGGGCCGGAGCACGCCTGGCTCCGCGACCTGGAGCGGGCGGAGTACGTGGCCGTCGACGACCCGGACGCGGTGGCCGCCTTCGAGCTCTGCAGCCGGCTGGAGGGGATCGTCCCCGCCCTGGAGCCCGCCCACGCCCTGCACGTGGCGGGCGTCCTGGCCCGGGAGCTGGGAGGGGAGGGCCGGGTGCTGGTCTGCCTGAGCGGCCGCGGCGACAAGGATCTCGATTCGGTGGAAGCGTACCAGGCGGAGCACGGGGTCCCCGCGAGATCGGGAGATCTCGCGGGGCGAAAGGACCTCGACTCGGTGGAAGCGTATCGGGCGGAGCACCCCGCCCCGGGGGCGCGGCCGTGACCGTCACCCGCGTCGCCGGACGGCTGCAGGCGGCGCTCCGCGCCGGCGACGGGATCACGCTGGTGCCCTACCTGATGGCCGGTTATCCCGACCTGGAGGGCTCGGCGCGGCTGGGCCGGAGGTACGCCGAGGCGGGCGCGTCCGCGATCGAGATCGGCATCCCCTTCAGTGACCCCCTGGCCGATGGCCCGGTCATCCAGCGGGTCGGGCAGTCGGCCCTGGAGCGCGGCACGGGCGTGCGGCAGGCGCTGGAGGTGACCGAGGCCGTGGCCGCCACCGGCGTCCCGGTGGTGCTCATGACCTACGTCAACCCGGTCCTCGCCTACGGCGCCCGACGGTTCGCGGCCGACGCCGCCGCCGCCGGGGCCTCGGGGGTGATCGTGCCCGACCTCCCGGTCGAGGAGGCGGAGCCGACGGCGAGCTGGCTCCGGGAGGCCGGCCTGGACACCGTCTTCCTGGTCGCCCCGACCAGCCCGGACGAGCGCATCGCACGCATCGTGCGGAGCTCGTCGGGCTTCGTCTACTGCGTCACCCTGCGCGGAGTGACCGGGGCCCGGACCGAGCTGGCCCCGGGCCTGGAGGAGCTGCTGGCCCGGGTGCGCCGGGCCACCGACCTGCCCGTGGCGGCCGGCTTCGGGATCTCACGGCCGGAGCACGTGCGCCGGCTACGGGGCCGCGCCGACGCGGCCGTGGTCGCCAGCGCTTTGCTCGATCGCCTGCTCCGCGGCGAGGACCCGATCCAGCTCCTGGAGGCGATGGTGGCGGCATGCCGGTGAGAGGGATCCGGGGCGCGACCACGGCCGACCGCAACGACGCCAAGGCGATCGTGGAGGCCACCGACGAGCTCCTGCGGGAGCTGGTCCGGCTCAACCGGCTGGACGTGGACGAGATCGCCTTCGCCTACTTCACCACCACGCGCGATCTCGACGCCGAGTTCCCGGCGCTGGCGGCGCGGCGGCTGGGCTGGGTGACGGTGCCGTTGCTCTGCGGCCACGACATGGAGGTCCGGCAGCCCAACCCCCGGGGCGTGCCCATGTGTATCCGCGTGCTCCTGCTGTACAACACCGACCGCCCGCAGCGGGAGATGCGTCACGCCTACCTGAGGGGCGCCCGGGCCATCAAGGAGGATCTCGATCGGATGCGCACGCGGCTCGAGGTCCTGGGGGCGATCGGGGGCAGGGAAGCAGGTGGGCCGGGGTCGGTCGGATACGAGGGAGGAGCCCCGGATTGATCATCGTCATGTCGCACCAGGCGACGAGCGCACAGGTTCAGGCGGTGGTCGACCGCGTCAAGGAGATCGGCCTTCGCCCCGAGGTCTCGTTCGGGGAAGACCGCGCGGTGATCGGTGTGATCGGCGCCAACGCCTACGCCTACCGGGAGGCCTTCTCGCACCTGCCCGCCATCCAGGAGATCGTGCCCATCACCAAGCCCTACAAGCTCGCCAGTCGGGAGTTCCAGCCCAGGGACACGGTGGTGGACGTGGGTGGGGTGGCGGTGGGCGGCGAGGAAGTGGTCGTGATGGCGGGACCCTGCTCGGTCGAGAGCAGGGAGATGCTGGTGGAGACGGCGCGGCACGTGGCCGGGCAGGGTGCCCGCATCCTCCGTGGCGGCGCCTTCAAGCCCAGGACCTCGCCCTACAGCTTCCAGGGCCTGGGCAAGGCCGGCCTCGAGATGCTGGCCCAGGCTCGGGAGGAGACGGGGCTGCGGGTGGTGAGCGAGGTGCTCTCCGCCTCGGACGTGGAGCTGGTGTCGGCCTACGTGGACATGCTCCAGGTGGGGACGCGCAACATGCAGAACTACACCCTGCTCCAGGAGGTGGGCCGCTGCGGGAAGCCGGTCCTGCTCAAGCGGGGGATGTCGGCCACGGTGGAGGAGTGGCTGCTGGCGGCCGAGTACATCCTGAGCCAGGGCAACCGGAACGTGGTCCTGTGCGAGCGCGGCATCCGGACCTTCGAGACGTCGACCCGGTTCACGCTCGACCTGAACTCGGTGCCGCTGGTGCGCGAGCTCTCGCACCTGCCCGTGATCGTCGACCCCTCGCAGGGGACGGGACGGTGGTCGCTGGTGCGCCCCATGTCGCTGGCGGCGGTGGCGGCCGGCGCCCATGGGCTCCTGATCGAGGTCCACCCTCGACCGGACGAGGCCCTGAGCGACGGCGCCCAGTCGCTGGATTTCGACGGTTTCGACCGGCTGATGCACGACCTCCGGCGCCTGGTGGGAGCGACCACCGCCCAGCCGGCGTGAGCCGGCCTCCCGATCCGGCCGGCGCCGGTCCTCCGGCGTCCGTCCGGGCCGCTTCACCCGAGCCCGGCGGCGGTCCGGCCCCGGCTTGGGCGAACATATAACGCCATGCGCGTGGGCGTCGCCGGCCTGGGCTTGATGGGGGCTTCCTTCGCGGGTGCGCTGCGCCGGGCGCGGCCGGAGCTGGACCTGATCGGCCACGACGTCGATCCCGCCACCCTGCGGCGGGCGGTCGCCGAGGGGCTGGTCCGCCCCGGAGACCCGGCGACGGCCGACGTGGTGATGCTCGCCGCCCCGATCCCCGCCCTGCCCGGGCTGCTGGCCGGCCTGGCCGGCCGCCCCGCGGTCGTCACCGACATGGCCAGCACCAAGGCCCGGGTCATGGCCTGGGCGGCCGAGGCCGGCGTCGACCTGGTCGGGGGGCACCCGATGTGCGGGCGAGAACGGGCCGGCATCGACGCCGCCGACCCGGCCATGTTCCGGGGGGCGCCCTGGGTGCTGACCCGGGACGAGCCGGTGGTCACCGACCTGGTCCGCAGCGTGGGCGCGATCCCGGTCTTCATGGAGGCCGACCTCCACGATCGCCTGGTGTCGGGCGTCAGCCACGCCGCCTTCGTGGTCTCGGCTGCCTTCGTGCTGGCGCTGGCGGACGACGCCGATTGGGAACACATGCGGCGCCTGGCCGGTCCCGGCTTCCGGGACCTGAGCCGGCTGGCCGCCGGCGACCCGGCGCTGTACGCGGCCATCGTGGGCACCAACCGGGAGCCGATCGCCCGTCGTCTCCACGCGCTGGAGGAGGCCCTGGCCCGTTTCCGGGAGCTGGTGGAGTCGGCCGACGAAGGGGCGTTGCTGTCCCTGTTCGAGGCGGCCAGGCGGGCGCGCGAGGGGTGGGTCGAGGAGCGGGACGCCCGCGATCGCGCCGAACGGCCACGGGTCGGAGGGGCCGGTCGTGCTGGCCACGGTTAGAGCCCCCCGGCGCCTGGAGGGCGAGGTCCGGGTCCCGGGCGACAAGTCCATCTCCCACCGGGCGCTGATCCTGAACGCGGTGGCCGACGGCGTGGCCCGGGTGCGGGGCCTCTCCCCGGGGGCGGACGTGCTCAGCACCGCCGGCTGCCTGCGCGCCCTGGGGGTCGAGGTGGACGGGGAAGTGGTGGCGGGCCGGGGGCTGCGGGGGCTTCGCGAGCCGTCCGGCCCGCTCGACTGCGGCAACTCGGGGACGACCATGCGTCTGTTGGCCGGTCTACTGGCCGCGGCTCCCTTCCCGGTGACGCTGGTGGGCGATGCCTCGCTTTCCCGGCGGCCCATGGACCGGGTGGTCGAGCCGCTGCGGACCATGGGCGCCCGGGCCGCGACCGGCCCTCTGCGCGTGGGCGGGGAGGTCCGGTTGCGCGGCATCGACTACGTGCTCCCGGTGGCCAGCGCCCAGGTGAAGTCGGCGCTCCTTCTGGCCGGGCTCTTCGCCTCGGGCCGCACCCGGCTCCGCCAGCCGGCTCCGACCCGCGATCACACCGAACGGATGCTGGCCGCCATGGGGGCGCCGGTGGAGGTGGACGGCCTCACGGTGTCGATCCGTGGCCCGGTCGGGCGCCTCGATCCGCTCGACGTGGCGGTGCCCGGGGACCTCTCCGCGGCTGCCTTCTGGCTGGTGGCGGCCGGCCTGCACCCGTCGGCCTGTGTGCGCGTGCCCGCGGTGGGCGTCAACCCGACCCGTGCCGCCCTGCTGGAGGTGCTGACGCGGATCGGCGTCAGGGTGCACCGCCGCGACGGGCGGACGCAGGGGGGTGAGCCGGTGGCGGACCTCGAGGTCGGCACCGCCCGGGCGGCGCGAGCCTTCACCGTGAGCGGAGCCGAGGTGGCGGCCCTGATCGACGAGCTCCCGGTGCTGGCCGTGGCCGCGACCGTGCTGCCCGGGTCGACCCGGATCACGGGGGCCGGAGAGCTGCGGGTCAAGGAGTCGGATCGCATCCGGGCCATGGCCGTCGGGCTGGCGGCGATGGGCGCGGAGGTGCAAGAGCTCCCCGACGGCTGGGAGATCCGGGGACCGAGGCGCCTGCACGGCGCCCGGGTGGACTCCTTCGGCGACCACCGGGTGGCGATGGCGCTGGCGATCGCCGGCCTCCTCGCCGAGGGGACCACCGAGATCGAGGGGGCGGAGTGCGTGGCCATCTCCTACCCGGGGTTCTGGGAGGCGCTCGAGTCGCTGGCGCGCCCCTTCCGCCCTCCCCATGGCCTGGAGACGGCGGAAGGCGGCTCCGGGGGGTCCCGGTCCGCTTCGGAGACGGCGTGATCGGCGCCGCCGATGCGCTCCGGCTGGAGTGGGAAACCCGGCTGCCGGCCTCGGTCCTGGGGCTGGACGACCTGGAGGTCACCGGGCCCGGAAAGGACTTCGACGGGCCGGTGGCCGCGACCTCTACCGCCGCTTCGGGCTGGACCCGACCCGCTGCCGGCCCTCCGGCGAGGCGCTGCTGCGGCGCCTGCGCCAGGGCCAACCCCTGCCCCGGATCGGCTCCCTGGATCAGCTCCCTGGTGGACGTGGCCGACGTCGTCTGGCTTCGTTTCCAGGTGCTGGTCGGACTCTACGACCTGGTCCGGGGGCGAGGCCGATTGCGGCTCCGGCCGGACCTGCGTGGCCGCCGACCCCGGCCTCTGCGGCAACCCCTCAGCCGACCGGGCACCGTGATCGCGACCGATACCCGGCGCGCGGCCTGGATGTTCTTCCTCCCGGTGTCCGAGCCGGCGCTGGCGCTGACCTGCGAGCCGGTTCCCGGTTACGGGTGCGGCGGGGTGCGGCGTCCGTGATCACCGTCCTGGGAGGGGGAGTGGCCGGTGCGGCGGTGGCCCGGGCCCTGGCCCGCCGGGGACGTCGCGACGTGGTCGTGTTCGATCCCGCCCCCCGGGGCCTGGGCTCGACGGGCAAGGCCTTCGGTGGATTTCGGACCCAGCAAGGCAGCCCGATCAACATCGCCCTGTCCCTGGCCTCACGGCCCTTTTTCGAGGCCCGCGCCGACCGGGTGGGGTTCCGGCCGGTCGGCTACCTGTACCTCGCCACCAGCCCCGCGGGGGCCGAGGAGCTCCGCCGGCGAGCGGCGTTCCAGCGCGCCCAGGGGCTGCCCATCGAGCACCCGGACCCCGGTGGCCTGGTGCCCTTCGTGGTCTCGAGGGGGGTGCTGGCCACCAACTACTGCCGCCTGGACGGGGTCTATCGTCCCCTGGACGTGCTCTCCTGCCTGGTGGAGGAGGCCACGGCGGCCGGAGCCGAGTTCCGGTACGGGATGGGAGCCGGGCCACGCGACCTGGAGGCAGAGGCGGTCGTGATCTGCGCCGGGGTCTGGTCGGGTGAGGTGGGGCGGCGGCTCGGCGTTCGGCTGGAGGTGCGGCCGGTCGAGCGCGGGATCTTCCGGGTGGGTCCCTTCGAGTGGCTGAAGCCCGGAACGCCGGTCACCCTCGAGCTGGACACCGGCTACCACTTCCGGGAGCGCGAGGGATGGCTCCTGGTCACCGGGCCGGGCGACCCGCGGGCCTGGGAGCACCACCGGGAGTGGCTGGACCGGTTCGTCCCTCCGGCCGCGGTGGAGCAGCCGGAGTCCCACTGGACCGGCTACTACGAGGTGACGTTCGACCACCATCCCCTGGTCGGTCCGACCCGGCGCCCCGGGGTCTGGGCCTGTTGCGGGTTCAGCGGGCACGGGGTGATGCACGCCCCGGCGGCGGCGGAGAGCCTGGCGGCCATGATCCTGGGCGAGTCGCCCCCGCTCGACGTCTCCTGTCTCGACCCCCAGCGGACCGTGGCCCTGGTCGACACCACCCAGCTCTAGGACGGCGACGTGGGCGGTGACGAGCAGGTCCTCTGCATCCGGCGCTCGGAGCTCTTCGCCGCCGGTGAGTGGAGCGGCCTGCGCGAGGAGGGCGTCCAGGAGCCTCTGCGGGCGATACGGGAGCGCTCCCTCTTCATGCCCCGGAGGGCGGTGGAGGAGGACCCGAGCTACCAGCAGGTGATCCCCTACGTGGTCTTCGGCCACGCCGGACGGTACCTGCTGACCCGACGCCTGCGCGCCTCCTCGGAGCGGCGGCTGCACCGCCTCTACTCGCTCGGCGTGGGCGGTCACATCAACCCCGAGGACCTCGGCGGGGGCGATCCGCTGGAGGAGGGCATGCGGCGGGAGTGGGAGGAGGAGGTCGTCTATCGTGGCCGCTTCGAGGCCCGCTTCCTCGGCCTCCTGAAGGAGGAATCCTCGCCCGTGGGCAGGGTCCACGTGGGCGTGGTCTTCCTGGTGGAGGGGGATACGGATGAGATCGCCATCCGCGAGTCCCACAAACTGGCCGGCGAGCTGCTCACGCTGACCGGGATGCGGGACCGCTACCCGGACATGGAGAGCTGGTCGCAGGTGATCTACGCATACCTCCTGGCGCGGAGCTGAGGCGGCCACCGGGTGTCCTTTCCGGCCAACCCGTCTTGACAGGATCGTGCGCCCGGCTCATGTTCGACCTGGAGGTGGGTCGTCATGGGCGACGAGAGGGCGGAGGCGCTGGAGCTGGCCCGGCGAGAGGACACCTATTTGACCGAGGAGCTGGTGGACGAGTTCCTGGGGGCCGGGGGCTGGGGGCCGGACTCCTATCTCGATCTGCTGGCGGCTCGGGCGTCGGAGCGCCCCGAGGCGCCCGCGATCGTCGATCAGAACGATGCCGTGGTCACCTGGGGCGAGCTTCGAGCCCGGAGCGAGGCTTTCGCCGTCGCCCTCCGCGACCTCGGCTACCGGCGTGGGGATTGCCTGGGCGTGCAGCTCCCCAACTGGTCCGAGTTCTGCACCGTGGTCCTGGGGGCGGCACGGGTGGGCGTCCGGCCCTGTTTCATCCACGTGCCCTACCGTGCCCACGAGATGGAGTACATCCTGGGGCTGACCGAGGCCCGGGGCCTGGTGGTGCCCGGTGTCTACCGCGGGTTCGACCATCTGGGGCTGGCCCGCGACCTGCAGCGAAGGCTACCGGGGCTGAGGGACGTGATCACGGTGAGGGCGGGCGGAGACGGTGGAGGCCGGGACCTGGGCGAGCTGGTCGAGACGGGCCTGGGCCGTTCGCCCGAGGTCGAGCCGCCGGTCGCCACCGACCTCTTCGTGCTCATGTTCACCTCCGGCACCACCAGCCGACCCAAGGGCGTCATGCATCTCCACGCCAACCTGCTCAACGCCTGCCGGAAGTACGTCGCCGATTTCGGGCTGGAGCCCGATGACCGCTGGCTGATCGTCACCCCGCTCACCCACCTCACCGCCTTCGGGATCTCCCTCCTGGCGGGGGGGATGACGGCCGGCTCCGGTGTGGTGCTGCTGGAGTCGTGGGACGTGGGCCGGGCGCTGGAGCTGTGCGAGCGACACCGCATCACCCACCTGGTGGGGGCGCCGCCGATGCTGATCGACATCGCCCGCAGCCCCGACCTGGAGCGCCGCGACCTGTCCTCGCTGCGCTTCCTGATGTACGCCGGGGCGCCCTGCCCGATCGAGATCCTGCGTCGCCTCCACGACCGGCTGGGCTGCGCCCTCGCCGTCTTCTACGGTTGGACCGAGGGTCTCGCCCATACCTACTCCGTGCCCTCGGACCCCCTGGAGGTGACCAGCGTCACCATCGGCCGGACCGGCCCCGGCTGGGGCTGGCGGGTGCTCGACGACCGGGGCCGCGACGTGGCCCCGGGAGAGACGGGAGAGTTCTGGGGCCGCGGCCCCAACCTCTCGCCCGGCTACTACCGGCAGCCTCAGCTGGTGCGAGAGCGCTTCACCTCCGACGGCTGGTTCATGTCCGGGGACCTGGTGACGCGCAACCCGGACGGGACCTTCACCTTCGTGGCGCGCAAAGACGACGTCATCAACCGCGGCGGACAGAAGGTCGACCCGCGCGAGGTGGAGGAGCTTCTCTATCAGATGCCGTCGGTGCGGGACGCGGTCGTGGTGGCCATGCCCGACGCCCGGCTCGGCAGCCGGGGATGCGCCTTCGTGGTCCCGGCCGAGGGGACCACGGTCACCCTGGCCGACGTCCAGGCCCACCTGGAGCGGGCCGGGGTGGCCCGGTACAAATGGCCGGAGCGGGTCGAGATCCTGGAGGCCTTGCCCATGACGCCCACGGGCAAGGTCATGCGCTACGAGCTGAGGGCCCGCGCCGAGACCCTGACCGGTCGGGCCGGCTAGCCGGTGCGCTCCCTCCGGCCAGGCCGGGGACCGTCTGGCCTATGCTCGGGGTCGTGTCGGGAACCCCCATCGACTTCCACGTCCACCCCTCGACCTCCGAGTACCTGGAGGGATCCCTGGGCCCCTACCTGGAGGACCTGAGGCGGCACTTCCGACTGGAGGTGCCGGTCCGCACCCTGGAGCAGATGGCGAAGGAGTTCGAGGGCATGCGGGCGGTGCTGCTGGCCTGGGACGCCCGCACCGGCACCGGGCGGCCGCCGGTCACCAACGACTGGGTGGCCGAGGCCTGCCGGCGCTACCCCGGGACCTTCATCCCCTTCGCCTCGGTCGATCCCTGGCGCGGCGATGAGGCCATCGCCGAGGCGCGGCGGGCGGTCCGGGAGCTGGGCATGCGCGGCTTCAAGTTCCAGCAGGCGGCGATGGCCTTCAACCCTGCCGACGAGCGCTTCTTCCCGCTCTGGGAGGAGATCCAGTCCCTGGACGTGCCCTGCCTCTTCCACGTCGGCACCACCGGGCTGGGCGCCGGCACCCCCGGCGGCTCCGGCATCCGGCTCGAGTACGTGCGCCCCATCCACCTGGATGCGGTGGCGGCCGCCTTCCCCCGGCTCACCATCGTCTGCGCCCATCCCGCCTATCCCTGGCAGGAGGAGATGCTGGCCATCGCCCTCCACAAGGCGAACGTGTACGTGGACCTCTCCGGCTGGGCCCCCCGCTACTTCCCGGCCGAGCTGGTGCGGGAGATTCGGGGACGCCTCCAGGACAAGGCGCTCTTCGGGACCGACTATCCCTTCATCCTGCCCGAGCGCTGGCTGCGCGAGTTCGAGGCCCTGGAGATGCCGGATCCGGTCCGGGAGAAGATCCTGTGGGGCAACGCCGAGCGTCTGCTCGGGCTCTGATCCCGTCTCGGGCCCGGATCGGTGAGGGACCCAGGGCGGCGGCGTGAGGAGGAAGGAGGATCGATGACGCTCGAAGGCAGAGTGGCCGCGGTCACCGGCTCCGGCTCCGGCATCGGCCGGGCGATCGCCCTGGCGCTGGCGGCGGATGGGGCCCGGGTGGCGGTGCTCGACATCGACGAGGCGGGCGCACAGGGGACGGTCGAGGCCGTCCGCGCCGCCGGCGGGTCGGCGCGGGCCTGGGTGGTGGACGTCGCCGACGAGGCCTCGGTGGATCGGGCCCGGGCGGGGGTGGAGTCGACCTGGGGGCCGCTCCGCATCCTGGTCAACAACGCGGGTTGGGACGAGATCCAGCCCTTCCTGGAGAACGATCGGGGCTTCATTCGCAAGGTGGTGGCGATCAACTACCTGGGCCCGGTGATCCTGACCCAGGCCTTCCTGCGGGGCATGGTCGAGGCCGGGGCGGGGGGCCGCATCGTCAACATCGCCAGCGACGCCGGGCGCGTGGGCAGCACCGGAGAGGTGGTCTACGCCGGGGCCAAGGCGGGGATGATCGGCTTCACCAAGGCCCTGGCCAGGGAGATGGCCCGCCACGGGATCACGGTCAACTGCGTCTGCCCGGGGCCGACCGACACCCCGCTCTTCCGTCGCCAGCCCGAGCGGATGCAGCAGGCGCTGGAGCGCGCCATCCCCTTCCGCCGCCTGGGTCGGCCCGAGGAGGTGGCGGGGGCGGTCCGCTACTTCGTCTCCGACGCCGCCGCCTACGTCACCGGCCAGGTGTTGAGCGTGAGCGGCGGCCTGACCATGGCCGGCTGAGGCCCGGCCCGGCTCAGTCCGGGCGACGGGTGAAGCCCATGCGCTCGTACATGGCGAAGAGGGTGGGGCGGCTGAACCCGGCCGCCTTCTGCGCCCCTTCGGCCAGCAGTCGCTCCAGCTCCCCGGGATCGGAGCGCAGCGCCCGGTAGCGCTCCTGGACGGGGGCGAGGCAGGCGATCACGGCGTCGGCCACGGCGGCCTTGAAGCGGGCGTAGCCGCCGTCCCCGTACTCGGCCTCGATGGCCTCGGGCGGGCGGCCGGTGGCCACCGACATGATCTCGACCAGATTGCTGATCCCGGGCTTGTCCGGCGCCCGCCGCACCTCGCGCCCGGTGTCGGTGACCGCGCTCATGATCTTCCTGCGGATGGCCTCGGGGGGGTCGACGATCAGGATCTTGCCCATCTCCGGGCTGGTGCTGGTCGACATCTTGCGCGTGGGCTCGGTCAGGTCCATGATCCGGGCGCCGGCGGCGGGGTAGCGACCTTCGGGGAGCCGGAAGGTGGGCCCGAAGCGGGCGTTGAAGCGCCGGGCCAGGTCGCGGGTCAGCTCCAGGTGCTGGCGCTGGTCGTCCCCGATCGGGACCAGGTCGGTCTGGTACAGGAGGATGTCGGCGGCCATCAGCACCGGATAGGTGAAGAGGCCGCAGGAGACGAACTCGTGCGCTGCGGACTTCTCCTTGAACTGCGTCATCCGCCGCAGCTCGCCGTAGCCGGCGATCGCGCCCAGCAGCCACGCCGCCTCGGCGTGGTCCGGGTTGTGGCTCTGGACGAAGACGGTCGAGCGGTGGGGGTCGAGGCCGGTGGCGAAGAGCATGGCGGCGAGGTCGAGCGTCGACTCCCGAAGCTCGGCCGGGTCGTACTCGACGGTGATGGAGTGCAGGTCGACGATGCAGAAGAAGGCCTCGCCCTCTTCCTGCGTGGCCACGTACTGGCGGAAGCCGCCGGAGTAGTTGCCGAACGTCTTCTGCCCCGTCGGCTGGATGCCTGAGAAGATGCGCACGGTCAGGGAATTATCGGCCGGCGAGGGTCGCCGGCGCAGCCTCACGCCGGTCCCCGCTCAGCGGGCCATGGTGACGCCCTCGACCTCCTCGCAGGTTCCGGCCGCGACGTCGAAGATGCGACGGCGCTGGCGGCGCAGGTCAGCCCCCAGCACGTGGATGGACAGGCCCTCGCCCTCGCTCACCACCTCGATGCGATGGATGTCGTGCGGCGGGAGCAGGGGGTAGGTGGCGCCGTGGCCGAGGACCGAGTCCTCCTCGAGCGCGACCGAGCAGCGGCCGGGGGTGGAGCCGTCGTCGAGGCGGCGGTAGCGTGTGGTCCGCTGGAGGCCGGAATAGACGCCGATGATCCCCCAGGTCACGTGGTCGTGCACGGGCGTGGGATGGCCGTGACGGAAGAACACGCCGTAGACGAAGAGCGAACCGTCCCGGTTCTCGTAGTAGCGGTAGCCCCGTCGTCCTCCCTCGGCCCCGGTGGCGTAGGCCGGGTCGGTCCAGCCTGGCCCGTCCAGGGCCCGGCGGAGCAACGGCTCCAGCTCGCGCACCGCCGCCTCTCGATCCCGCACGCCGCCCGGGACCTCCATGATCCGTCGCGCGTCCTCCACGAACTCCTTCACGCCATAGGTCGCCGTCATCCGTCACCTCCTCGACCTGGCCGGAGCCGGCTCCAGGGCCCGGCCCCCTTTCGCCTCAACCGAGGAAGCCCGCCACCTCGCGGGCCAGGGCCTCGGGTTGCTCGTAGGGCACCATGTGACCAGCCCCGGCCAGGTGGACCGCGGTCGCGCAGGGCAGGAGCTCGGCCCAGCGCCGGGCGTAGGCCGGAGGGGTCAGCCGATCGGACTCGCCCCACACCACCAGGGTGTCGGTGGTGAGCCGGTAGAGACGCTTCGAGGTGCGCCGGTCGGGAATCGGGAACAGCATCTTGCCCGCGGTCCCGAGGCGGCGGGCGTTGGCGACGAGGAAACTCTGCAACGCCTCGGTCTCCTCGAAGTCCACGCCGGTGAGGACGGCTGCCCCCCGCTCGGGGTCGTGGAAGAGGTAGTCGCCGAACTCGAAGGGGAGGAAGGAGAAGACGTCGGGGATCGGTTGCTCGTCCAGCCAGAGGCCGAGCGCGCTCACCAGCACCAGCTTGCCCACCAGCTCGGGGGCGAGGCAGGCCATCTCAGCCGCGATCATGCCCCCCAGCGAGTGCCCCACCAGGGCCGGCTGGGATCTGGTCAGGCCCAGCGCCGCCAGCACGTCCCAGCCGTGGAGCGAGAAGTCGAGCATGTCCTCCAGCAGCTCCTCGCCGGTGGATTCACCGTAACCGGGCAGCTCGGGCGCGAGGACGTGGTAGCGCTCGGCCAGCAGGTCGAGGAAACGACGGTCGCGGTCGTCGTGCAGGCCGGTCAGGCCGTGGAGGAAGATCACCGGGCGGCCATGCTGTGGGCCCGCCTCCAGGACCCGCACCCGGGTGCCCTTTCGCGTCTCCAGGCTACGACTGGTCATCGGCGTCCTCCCACGGTCTCCTCGGGCCTCACCCGCTGTTCGAGGGGGTGGATCCACCAGCGGTCATCGTCCCGCCACTCCGGCCAGAGGTCGCGCAGCCTGGGCATCACCTTCTCCGCGAAGAGCCGGGTGGAGTAGCGCGTCTTCTCGTCCGGCTGGTTGCCGTTGTGGAGCAGGCACAGGACGTGGCCCACGCGCAGGGACTTGATCAGCTCCTCCATGCGCTGCCGCACCGTCTCCGGGCCGCCGGCGATGACCATGCCGCCCTCGATCAGGTCCCGCCAGGTCACGTTCTGGAAGAGTTTCAGGTTCTCACGGCGCATGGTCGCCACCACGCCCCGCTTGATGGTCGCCACCGTGCGGTAGCCCGGCGGGTCGGCGAAGCCGGGGTAGACGCGCAGGCAGCGGTTGTAGAAGTAGAGGACGTGCTCGGCGTAGAGGCGCTCGGCCTCGGCGTCGGTCTCGGCCACGGCCAGGATCTGGGCGAAGGCCGTCCGATAGGGGGACTCGTCCTTGCCCCGGGCCGCCACCCGCTCCCAGAACCCGTCCATGAGGGCCTTGGCCGCCTTGTAGCCCTGGAACGACAGGTACGAGTAGTTGTAGTCGTGGTCGAGGCAGAAGTCCCAGGTCTCGATCGATCCGCCGCCGGGGATGTAGATCGGGGGGTGGGGCCGCTGGATGGGCTTCGGCCAGCAGTTGACCCAGCGCAGCTGGTTGTACTTGCCGTCGAAGGCGAACGGCTCCTCCGCCGCCCAGGCACGCACGATCAGGTCGTGGGCCTCACGGTACTTGTCCCGGGTGAGGGCCGGGATCTGGCCGTAGCAGAAGTTGGTGTCCATGGCCGTGCCCACCGGGAAGCCGGCGATCAGCCGGCCGCCGGAGAGGACGTCGAGCATGGCGAACTCCTCGGCCACCCGGATGGGCGGGTTGTAGAGGGCGATGGAGTTCCCGATCACGCAGATGGCGGCCCGGGAGGTGCGGCGAGCCAGGCCGGCCGCGATCAGGTTGGGCGACGGCATCAGCCCGTAGGCGTTCTGGTGGTGCTCGTTGACCCCGATGCCGTCGAAGCCCACCGACTCCGCGTACTCGAGTTGATCCATGTACTGGTGGTACAGGGCGTGGCCCTTGACCGGGTCGTAGAGGGTGTTCGGGATGTCGACCCACACCGATCGGTGCCGCTCCCGGAAGTCGTCCGGCAGGTACGGCCACGGCATCAGGTTGAACCACGTGAACTTCACGGCGCCCTCCCTCGATGGTCGTCTCTCAGGCTCACCTTGCACTCTATCGCCGCCCGGCGGCTCCGTGACAGCGATCGGGGCCCGTCACCGGAAGAGCTCGTCGAAGGGCTGGGCGTGCGCCGCCTCCCCCAGGCGGGGCACGCCCAGCCGGTCCTCCACCGTGGCCAGCACGGAGTAGTGGTCGTGGTAGCGGTCGGTCACGTGCCGGACCAGGTCGGGGGCGACCACGATGGCCGGAACCCGGTTGCCGTCGCCCTCCTCCGAGGACTCGTCCCAGGTGATGAAGAGGACGCCGCCTCGCTGCCAGGCGGGCGAGGCCAGGATCCGGGGGACGATCCCGGCCAGGAAGTCGTCGGCCTGCCGGGAGCTGCAGTCGTGCCCGTCGTGGCAGAGGTCGGGGGTGATCCATACGAAGCGCGGCGTGTCGCCTTCGAGGTCGGCGGGGAGCCGGGTCAGCGGCACCACGTTGCTCGGGCAGGCACCGCCGTAGTAGGCGAACGGGTTGTGCTTGACGGCGTAGGGGTAGGGACTGTCGAAGCAGCCTCCGGTCATGCCCTCCATGTAGGCGCGCCAGGGGATGCCGCGCCGGGTGAGCTGCCAGCCGATGCCGGTCTCGGGGAGACGGTGGTAGTCGTCGTCGGTGATACCGAACGTGGTCCCGGCGGTCAGGGCGAGGTAGTTGGGGAGACTGGGATGGGCCACGGCGTGGTCGTTGGTGGCGACCGCGTACTGGCCGGCCAGATGGGCGGTGAAGGGCTGAGCCAGGGCCTGTCGGTAGGAGCGGTTCTCCATGACGATGACGAACACGTGAGCGGTGGGAGCGGGGCGGGGGATGGGGGAAGCCCCCTCGGGGGGTGGGGTCGGGGGCCGGCCGCCGGTCGGGGTCGATCCCGCGCAGGCCGAGATCGCGATCAGGAGGGTCAGCAGCCAGCCGGCCCGGCGCCCCGCGCCTCTGCTCACGCCTCCATGCTAGGCATCGGAGGGCCGGGCCTGGCCGGGGGACACGGACGGCTCTACCCGCGACTCGGCGCCGCCCCGCCACGCGGGCAGCGCCGTCAGCACGGCGGCCAGGATGGCGACACCTCCCAGGGCCACCCCGGCCCGGGCGCCGAGCAATTGGGCGACCCACCCCACGATGGGCGCGCCGATCGGGGTGGTCCCTAAGAACACGACCGAGTAGATGGCCATCACCCGGCCGCGCAGGGCGGGGTCGGAGCGGAGCTGCAGCAGCGAGTTGGCCGTGGTCTGGAAGACGATGGCGGCGACCCCGAGCGGGATCAGGATGGCGATCTCAGCCCGGAGGTCGGGGGCGACGGCCGCGCCCAGCATCAGGACTCCGAACCCGATCAGGGAGGTCAACAGCAGGCGATCGCTGGGGCGTCGCCGGCCGGCGGTGAAGAGAGCGCCGGCCAGGGAGCCGAGGCCGAGCATCGAGAAGAGGAGACCGTAGGTGTTGGCGTCGCCGTGGAAAGTGCCCTGGGCGAGCAGGGGCAGGGTCACCGACCAGTTGAGGGCGAAGGTCCCCGTCATCGCCAGCAGGAAGAGCGGCAGACGGAGGCCGGGATGCGACCAGGTGTAGCGGAGCCCCTCGGCGAGCTGCCCGGGCCGGCGGCCGATGTCGCTCCGCCGCTGCAGCCCGTGCGGGTCCATGGCGATCAGGGCCGCGATCACGGCCGCGAACGAGATCGCGTTCAGCAGGAAGCACCAGCCCATGCCCACCAGCGTGATCACGATGCCCGCCGCCGCCGGGCCGATGATGCGCGAGCTGGTGAACACCGCGCTGTTCAGGCTCACCGCGTTGCTGACCTGACCCCGGTCCACCAGCTCGGGGACGAAGGCCTGGCGGGTCGGGGTGTCGACCGCCGTGACCACGCCCAGGGCCAGGGCCAGCAGGTCGACCATCCAGAGATGGACCGCCCCGGCCAGGGTGAGCACCCCCAGCACCGCCGCCAGCCCCCCCATGAGGCTCTGGGTGACCATGATCAGCCGCCGTTTGTCCGCGCGGTCGGCGATCACCCCTCCCCAGACGCCGAACAACAGCATGGGGAGGAACTGGAGCGCGTTGACCACGCCCAGGTCGAGCCCGTTGCCGGTGAGGTGGAGCACCAGCCAGGACTGTCCCAGCCGCTGCATCCAGCTCCCGGTCATGGAGACGAGCATGCTGGCGAAGTACAGCCGGTAGTTGCGGATGGCCAGCGAGCCGAACGTCCCCCCTACGACCCGACGCAGGACCGTCACCGGTCCTCCTCGGCCAGCAGCTCCAGCACCTCGATCGCCTTCTCCAGGGTGCGGAGACGATCCTCGTCGAGGCGCCGGAGTCGGGCCACCAGGTACGCCGTCCGGCGCCGCCGGCTGCGTTCGAGGTGGGCGCGACCCCTGGGCGTGGCCGCGACCCGGACCACGCGGCGGTCCCGCGGGTCGGGTTCCCTCGTCACCAGCGAGCCGGCCTCGAGCGCGGCCACGATGCCGGTGATGGTCGGGGGACGCACGGCCTCGTGCGCGGCCAGCTCGCCCAGGGAGAGCGGGCCGTGACGGGCGATGGTGGCCAGCGCGGATTGCGCCGAGGGGCTGAGCTGGGTGTCGTCCTGACGCCGCAACCGGCGGTTGAGCCGGGTCGTGGCCAGCCGTAGCCGCGAGGCGAGCAGGGTCAGGTCGACGTCGACGAGACCGGGCACGTGGGTAGATACTTACTTCGCCTATCGAAATATTTCCTGGCGGTCGGTAACACGTCCGGCGGGGGTGGGAGGGACGAGCTCCGGGCCGCCGACGGGCAGCACGACTTCTGGGCCCGATTAAACTGGCCCCATGCCCTCCGAGCCTCACCTCCATGCCCGCCGGGTCCTCGGGCTCAGGTGCCGGGAGTGTGGTGCCGAGTACGAGGTGCAGGCCACCCACGTCTGCCCTCGCTGCTTCGGCCCGCTGGACGTGGCCTACGACTACGGTGTCATCCGCCGGCTCCTCACCCGGCAACGGATCCAATCCGGCCCGCCCAGCATGTGGCGGTATCGAGACCTCCTCCCGCTGGAGGAGGACGCGGCCGTGGTCAGCCTGGGCGAGGGGTTCACGCCGCTGGTCAAGGCCGAGCGGCTCGGGGCGGAGCTGGGCCTGCGCAACCTCTACCTCAAGAACGACAGCATGAACCCGACCAACTCGTTCAAGGATCGGGTGGTGTCGGTGGCCATCTCATGGGCGCGGGCCCACGGCTTCGAGACCATCGGCTGCGCCTCCACCGGCAACCTGGCCAACGCCGTGGCCGCCTACGCGGCCCGAGCGGGGCTGGAGTGCTACGTCTTCCTGCCCCGGGACACCGAGGCGGAGAAGCTGGTCGCCACCAGCGTCTTCGAGCCCACCATCGTCGCGGTGCGGGGGACGTACGACGACGTCAACCGGCTCTGCAGCCAGGTCATGGAGGACCTGCCCTGGGCCTTCTGCAACATCAACATCCGTCCCTTCTATGCCGAGGGGTCCAAGACGCTGACCTTCGAGACCGCCGAGCAGCTGGGCTGGCGATTGCCCGACGAGATCGTGATCCCGATCGCCTCCGGCTGTCAGTTCGTCCGTCATCGCCGGGCCGCCCAGGAGTTGCTGGACCTGGGCCTGGTGGACGGCCAGGACGTCCCCCGTCTCACCGGGGCCCAGGCCCTGGGATGCGCGCCCGTGTACCGGGCCTGGGAGGCGGGCACGGACCGGGTGTCGCCGGTGGTCCCGGACACGATCGCGCGCTCGATCGCGATCGGGAATCCCTCCGACGGACCCTACGTCGTGCGCATCGCCCGCGAGACCGGGGGCGTGGTCGAGGCCGTCACCGAGGAGGAGATCGTCGAAGCCATCCGTCTCCTGGCCCGCACCGAGGGCATCTTCACCGAGACCGCCGGCGGGGTGACCATCGGCGTGCTGGCCAAGCTCGCCCGCCGGGGCCGGTGGAACGGCGACGAGGTGATCGTCGCCTACGTGACCGGCCACGGGCTCAAGACCGCGGACGCGGTCGCCGACGCCGGACGGCGGGTGGAAATAGAGCCCAGCCTCAGGGCGTTTCGCGAGAAGGTGGCCGTGTAGGCTTCTGGATGACGATTCTCTGTGGCAAGGAGTTCGACCAAGTGCCCGTATTCCGCATCCCCGGCCCGCTCCGCAGCCTGAGTGGAGGTGAGGCGACCGTCACCGTCGAGGCGACCGATCTGCGTGCGGCGATCGACGCCCTGGAGGCCAAGTACCCCGGCTTCAAGGGACGGCTCCTGGACGAGGACGGCCAGCCGCGCCAGTTCGTGAACCTGTTCGTCAACGACGAGGACGTCCGCCTGGGCCAGGGCCTGGGGGCTCCGCTCCAGGAGTCGGACGAGATCGCCATCGTGCCGGCGGTCGCCGGGGGCGCCGGGTAGTCCTCCTCCCATCTCCTCCCGCGGCGCCGCCACGGTCGGAGCGCTGGTTAGACTGGCGCCGGTGAAGGTCGCGGTGGCCCTCTCGGGCGGGGTGGACTCCAGCGTGGCGGCGGCCCTGCTGCAGCGCCAGGGTCATGACGTGGTCGGCGTGACCCTGCAACAGTGGCCGCGGGGGGACGAGGAGGAGACGGCGCGCCACGGCGGTTGCTGCTCGCTCTCGGCGGTCGAGGACGCCCGCCGGGTGGCCGGTCGGCTGGGCATCCCGTACTACGTGTGGAACCTGGAGCGGGAGTTCGGGACCCGGGTGATCGAACCCTTCCACGAGGCCTATCGGGCCGGGCGGACGCCGAACCCCTGCGTGCGCTGCAACGCCCTCGTCCGCTTCGACCTGATGCTGAGGCGGGTGCTCGACCTGGGCTTCGACGCCCTGGCCACGGGTCACTACGCCCGCGTGGTCGAAGGGCCGGATGGGCCCGAGCTGCACGCCGGCCTGGACCCGGCCAAGGACCAGTCCTACGTGCTGTACCACCTGGATCGCGAGCGCCTGGCCCATCTCCTCTTTCCTCTGGGCGGTCTCCACAAGACCGAGGTGCGGGAACTGGCCCGGCGTTTCGGGCTTCCGGTGGCGGAGAAGGCCGAGAGCATGGAGATCTGCTTCGTCCCCGGGGGGCGGACCGCCGCCTACCTGGCGAGCAGGCTGCCGGTGGCGCCGGGGGAGGTGGTGGACGCGGAGGGCAGGGTGGTGGGTCGACACCGGGGCGCCGCTCTCTACACCGTGGGCCAGCGCGAGGGCCTGGGCTCGCTGGCGGCTCCCGGCCCCTGGTACGTCCTGGCCGTCGACGCGGCGGCCAATCGCCTGGTCGTGGGCCGGAGGGAGCAGCTGGCGGTGACCCGTGTCGAGCTCGAGGACGTGCGCTTCGTCGGTGAGGCGCCGCACGGGGCGTTGCGCTGTGAGGTCCGGCTGCGCTATCGGGCGAGGCCGCTGCCCGCCCGCTACGAGGATGGCGTCATCGAGCTGGAGGTGCCGTTCTACGGCGCCGCCCCGGGACAGGCAGCCGTCCTCTATCGAGGTTCGCGGGTGCTGGGCGGGGGCACCATCCGGGCGGCCGCCTGACCCACCCCGGCGGCTCAGCCGGCCTCCGCCCAGCGCTGGTACCAGCGGACCGGGTGCTCGACCCCGTGGATCTCCTCGTAGCGCGCCCAGAGCTGGTCGTAGAGGCCCCGGTAGCGATCCTGGATCTGGTCGACGACGGTCTCGCTGAGCCCGATCGACCGCAGTCGCTTGGCCAGGGATCCGATGGAGAAGTCCCGGGCCTCCAGCGGGCTCTGGCGCAGGGCCTCGGAGAGCTGCGCCGGATCGGGCGCCCGCAGGCGCTGCTCAGGGTTGACCACGGTGTGTACCGTGGCCTCGGCCAGCTCCAGGACGTGGCGGGCGATGACCCGGGCCTGCTCCGGGTCCTCGGCCAGGCGGCGACGCAGGGCCAGCACCCCGAAGCCGATGTGCCGGGATTCGTCCCGAGCGACCGCGGTGAAGCCGGTGGTGAAGCCGGGCAGGAGGCCCGCCGCCCTGAAGAAACGCAGCAGGTTGCGCTGACCGGTCAGGGCCAGGTATCCCTCGATGATCAGGTGGTAGGTGACCACCGCCTCCACCCACGCGCCGCGGTCGGCGGGCGCGGTCCGGACCCGCTCGGTCGCCGTCACCAGGTGCAGGTCGAAGATCCGACGGAACCCGGCCGTCGCCTCCGGGCCGACGCGCTCCAGCGCGGCGTGGAGACCTCCGCCGATCCCCAGCACCTCGTCGAAGTAGCGCTGGAAGAAGACCGCGTGCCGGGCCTCGTCGGCGATCTGGGTGGCGAGGAAGATGCGCTCGTCCTCGTGGGGGGCCGCGTGCAGGATCGGCGACAGGGTGTCGGTGACCGCCTGCTCGCCGATGAAGAACAGGATCATGGTGCGACGGACGGCGTCACGCTGATCCTCCTCCAGGCGCCCCCAGTGGCGGGCGTCCTCGGAGAGGTCGAGATCTGCGACCGCCCACTGCTGCCGTTCCCAGCGCCGGTAGAGGGCGAGGGCGTCGAGGGCGGGGTCGAGGTAGCTGTCCATCTGCACCTGGACCTCGTCCATGGACACGCGCAGCAGGTCCCGAAGCGGTGCCCCCTCGACCCTGCGCACGATCTCGCGGACCTGGGTTTGCTCCATGGAGGGAAGCCTACCGCCGGGGCCGGCCCGGTTCGAGGGCGTTCGCGCGGCCCCGGCGCCGGCGGTCGGGCTGGGGCCGGGCGGCGGTCCGGCCGGGCGAGGATGGTCGGCGCGAAGGGAGCCGTCAGGGCGAGGGCTTCCTCTGGGAGAATGTGCCGGCATGGAACGCCGTGCGCGCGTCCGCGGTCGTCCGGAGGCGGTGCTCGAGGCGTCGGCTGGGATCCCGGGGCCGGCCCCCGCCGCCGCGTGGTGACGTGCTGACGTCCGGAGGGCCATGGACCTGAACCTGTCCCTGGCCGCCGGGTCGGCCGGGCTGGAGCTGGCGGCCAGGGCGGCCCGGCACGGCGGCCCCAACCCGGCCGCCGCCCTGCCCTGGGCGGTCCCGCTCATCCTCGGTCTGCCCGTGATCGGCTACGCGCTGCTTCTGGGCGCCGTGCGCGGCCGGCGGGCGGCCGGCAACCTGGGGCTGTTGGTGGTGCTGGGCATGCTCGCCGCCACCGCGGTGGTGGCCTGGGCTCGCTTCGGCTCCAGCTCCCCCTACCACCTCGCCTACCAGTGGATCAACGTCCCGGTCGCGGTGAGCGGGGACCAGCGTTTCCAGGGCTTCGGCATCGACCTGGCCTTCCGCCTCGACCGACCGGCCCTGGCCGAGCTGCTCACGGTCCTGGTGATCGTCCTCGCCGCCCTGGGCTGGCACCGGCTGGCCGCCCGCGGCGAGCAGGGGCCGGTGCGCTTCCAGGTGAACGCCCTGCTGTTCGTGCTGGGGGCGGCGGGGGTGCTGGTCAGCCAGGACCTGGCGGAGCTGGCTGCCTTCTGGCTGGCGGCCGGGGTGGGAACCTATCTCCTGCTCGGGCACCGCTGGGGAACGGAGGGCGCGGGCCGGCGGGGACGGCTGGCGCTGGCCCTGCCCCTGGCCGGGGACGTGGCCCTGCTCTGCGCGGTGGGGATCCTGTACTCGGGCTTCGGCACCCTGGACATGCAGGGCCTCTGGCCCCAGCTCCGGACGGCGCCCGGCGTGGGCCCGGCGACGCTCACCGGGGCCGCCATCCTGCTGGTGGCGGCGATCCTGGTCCGGGGCGCGGTGTGGCCCTTCACGCCCTGGCAGACCGCGGCCGCGGAGGCACCCCCCTCGGGGCTGGCCATGGTGACCGGGGTATGGCCCGTCCTTGCCGCCAGCCTCCTCCTTCGCATCCTGCCCCTCGTCGCCTCGGCCGGGGTCCCGGTCTCCCGCAGTGCCGGCTACGCCCTGGGCGTGGCCGCGGTGGTGGGCCCGTTGCTGTCCCTGCTCGGGGTCGAGATGCGGCGTTCCCTCCTGCTGGCGTCCTCGGGGGCGGTGGCCGTGGCCTTGCTCGGCGTGCTCTATCCCGCCTCGGTCGCGGTGGGCCTCACCGCCGCCCTGGCCGTGGGGCTGGCCCGCGCCGGCGCCCTGCTGGCCGCTGCGTCGGTCGTGGGTGCGCTGCGCAGCGGTGACCTGCGGGTGGCGGGAGGGGGCTGGGAGCGAATGCCGGCGACCATGCTGGGGCTGCTCCTGGGCTCGGCCGTGGTGGCGGCGTCCGGCTACGGGGTCGTGGCCCAGCGGACGCCCTCGATCGCCTGGCTGGCCCTGGGGCCGGGGGTTGCCCTGGTCGCGCTGGGCGTCTTCCGGGTGTACTTCGCGGTGGGGCACGGGCCCCTGCGCCGGCGGCGCGCCTTCGAGCCGTCGAGGGTCCGCGAGGTCGCGGCGCCGGTGGCCGGCGCCGCTCTCCTCCCGACCCTGCTGGGCACGGCAGGGGTGGCACTGGGGGGGGCCGGACGGTGGGTCGCCGCCCTCCAGGCCGGGGGACATCCGGCGCCGGCGCCGGCGGAGGCGCGACCCCTGGTCGCGCTGGCGCTCCTCGTCGTCGGCTTCCTGGTCGCCTCCATCGCCTGGCTCCGAAAGGACGCGGCCCTGGGGCTGTCGGCCACGCTGGGCGCGCGGGAGCTGGAGGCGGGGTCGACCCTGGCCACGCTGGTCCTCCGGTGGCTGATCGCCGTCCCCGGTGAGGCCGTGCGTCTCCTGGAGGAGCGGGCGCTCCCCGTCGTCGAGTCGGGGCTCGGCCGGGCGCTGGTCGTGACCGGGGGCCTCGTCGACCGCCGGCCGCCCCTGGTGCCCACCGTGCTCGGGCTGGCACTGGTGCTGGCCCTGGCCTTCGGGCTGCTCAGCCGGGAGGTCAGCTGGTGATCGGCGTGCTCCTCCAGGCGACGCCCTCTCCCAGCCCCACCCCCACCCCGCTGGGGGCCAACGTCATCGGCTTCAGCTTCCTGCTCAGCCTGATGGTGTGGGGGCCGGCCGTGGTGGCGCTGATCACCGCCCTCGTGCCCGAGCCCAGGGGCGTACGCCGCCTGCCCTGGGGACTGGCCTTCTGGACCACGCTCGGGGTGCTGGCGCTGGCCATGGCCGGCTACTCGCAGTTCCAGTCGTTCACGACCGGTCTCCAGTTCGAGGAGCGGATGCCGTGGATGCCCCGGCTGGGGGTGAGCTACCACCTGGGCGTCGACGGTATCAGCATGGCCCTGCTGGTGCTGAACGGCCTGGTCTTCCTGTGCGCCATCCTGGCCTCCTGGGAGGTCCGCGAGCGCGGCCGCCAGTACTTCTCGCTGCTCCTCTTCGCCGAGGCCGCGGCCAACGGCGTCCTCGCCGCCCAGGACTCCTTCCTGCTGATCTTCTTCTGGACGGCGGGCATCCTGCCGGTCGTGCTCCTGGTCGCCGGCTGGGCGGGGGCACGGGGGCCGGCGGCCGCCGCCCGACTGCTGGCCTTCTGGGGCACGGGGGCGGCGACCCTGCTGGTGGCGGTCCTCCTTCTGTACGACGCGGCCGGAGCCTCGAGCTTCGACCTGGGGACGCTGGCCAAGCCCGCGGCCAGCGTCACCGTGCAGGTGCTGGTGGGAATCGCCCTCACGGTGACGGCGGCCACCAGGCTGCCCCTGGTGCCGGCCCACGGATGGATCCGCGATGCCGCGGCCGAGGCCCCGGCCGGGGTGGCGATCCTGATCGCCGGTGCGGTGAGCCGGCTGGGCGGCTATTTGCTGGTCCGCCTGCTGGCCGGCGCCGAGCCGAGCGGAGCCAGGGCCCTGGCGCCTTACCTGGGAGCGCTGGCGGCCCTGACCGCCGTCTACGGGGTGGTGGCGGCGTTGAGCACCCGCGACCTGCGCCGCCTGGCCGCCTACCTCGCCCTGGTCCCGGGGGCGGTGACCGTCCTCGGGGTGGCCGGCCTGACCCCGCTCTCGCTGGACGGCACGGTGATGCTGCTCTTCGGCGGCGGGCTCGCCGCAGCCCTGGTGGTGGGAGCGGCCATCACCCTGGCGGAGCGCGCGCAGGCCCGCGAGCTGGGCGTCGCCGCCGGCCTCGCCGGCCGTGCCCCCAAGCTGGCCTGGCTCCTGCTGACGGGCTGCCTGGCGGTGCTGGGCATGCCTTTCCTGGCCACCTTCCCGGGAGCGGTGATGGTGTTCCTGGGCTCCTTCAGGACCCAGGTGTGGGCCGCCTCCCTGGTCGCCGCCGGGGTCGTGCTCGGGGGCATGGCCGTGGCCCGGCTCATGCACCGGGTGGCCTTCGGGGCCCCCAACCCCGACGCTCCGCCGCCGGGCGACTCCTCGCTGGCCGAGTCCTGGTGTCTGGGAGTGCTGGTGGGGGCGTTGCTGTGGGTGGGCCTGGTCCCGAGCGGCCCCAAGCTGTTCGGGAACCCGATCTTCCTCGACCAGGGCCTGGTCAACATCGTCAACTCACCCACGGCCGACCTCGCCGCTCCCTACGCGCCCCCGACTCCGCCCTCTCCGAAGCCCTCACCCTCGCCCAGCCCGTCCGCGTCGCCGGCGGCGCCGTCACCTTCGCCGTCGCCATGAGCCTCCTCGTCCTCCTGCCGGAGCTGGTGGTGGCGGCCGCGGCCACAGGGCTCTTCCTGGCGGTGCGGCTGCGCGTCCCCCGGCCCTGGCTGCGCCTGGGAGCGTTCCTCGCCGCGCTGGCCGCACTGGGCCTGGAGCTGTGGCTCGGTGCCGCGGTCGGTGACCTCCCCGGTTCGGTCTGGCGGCAGGACCGCTTCGCCCTCTTCGCCAAGGCGGCACTCCTCCTGGCCCTGGTCGGGCTCGTGGCCGCGGCCGAGGACGGGGTCGATCTCGAGGAGCCGTGGGGCCGGCTCGGGCTGCCGCTGGCCTTCGTCGTCGTGCTGGGGGGAATGGTGGCGGCGTCCGCGACCACCCTGGTCGCCCTCTGGATCGGGCTGCAGGCGGCCAGTCTGGGGGCGGTTGCGGCGGCTGGCCTCACCACCCGGGACGCGCGTTCCCGTCTGCTGCCCGTGGTCGGGGTGGCGGCGGGATTGACCGCGGTCGGCTTCGGGGGATTGGGGGTCATGGCCCGGAGCGTCTGGCTCAGCGGGATGCAGTCGGGCCTGCCGGCGACGTCGGCCTCTCTTCCCCTGGCCGTCGTGGTGCTGATCGGACTGGCGGGGATCGCGGTTCCCCTCGGGCTGGTGCCGTTCCATCGGCTGACCGTGGAGGGCTCGCTGGGGGCGGCCCCGGTGGGAGCCGGGTGTCTGGGCGGCTTGCTGGTCGGCGGGACGGTGGTCGTGGCCAGCAGGTTGCTCGCGGCCCTGAACGCGGTGGCGGCCACGTGGACGCCGTGGTTGGCGATCCTGGCCGTGGCCACGCTCGTGATGGCCGGCCTCTCGGTCGTCGCCGCGCGCTCGCCCCGGGCGGTGGTGAGCTGGCTTGGGGTGGGGCAGGCGGGATGGGTGGTGGCCGGGCTGGCCACGCACGACCTGCGCGGTTCCGCCGCCGCCCTCTTCCTGCTCGGAGGGGTGGCGGTCGCCTGGGCCTCGGCCCCGGCCCTCGTCGGCACGGTCGAGATGTCGCGCGATCTCGCTCGCCTCAGGAGCTCCCAGCCCGGGCGTGCGCTGGGCCTCGGGCTCGTCCTGCTCGCGCTGGCCGGGGTGCCGCCTCTGGCCGGCTTCTACGGGGAGATCGCGGTGGCGACGGAGCTGATCCGCTCGGGGATGGTCTGGGTGCTCGCCGCCGGCCTGCTCGGCTGGGTCCTCTCCCTGGTGGGTCTGGGCGGCAGCCTGCACGCCGCCTACCTACAATCCGGGCCGAGGCCGGCGGAACGACGTGGCCGTGGTCCCGCCCCGCGGGCGTGGGTGCACGGGGGACTGCTGGTGGGGGCGCTCCTGCTCGCCTATGGCCTGTTCGCCCTCCCGATCCACGACCTGGCGGTACAGGGGGCGACCGCGCTCGGGCTGCCCTGAGCCCTCTCCCCACGCCGGCCCCGGTCGTGGTTCGGCCGCGGGTGCCTTTCGTCCTGGCCGGGCGATGGCCCGGGAGGAATGCGGCGCGTGGTGGGCGCCGAGCCGGCGGCAGCTCGACGTGGCCGCCTCTGGCACCATGCGGTTAGTGGCGGTGACGATGCTCGAGCGCGACGGTCGCCGGCTCGGTCCCGGGGTGATCTCGCTCCGGCCGCCTCGACGGTGGGACTCTTGCCCGGCGGAGGTGGGATTCCCGATCGCGCCGGCCGGCCGCCGGGCGCGCGGCGGGCGACGGCCGCGCATGCCCGGGGGGCGGCGGGGTGGGCGTCGTGGATAGGCTCGGGAGGAACACGTGGAGGGCGGGGATCAGGCCGACGCGGGCCGGGGTGGTGGGCGGCGGCTGCCTGCTGGCAGCCGACCTGGCCTGGATCTCCCGGACTCGACCGCCGGACTGGCCGTGGCTGCTGGCCTGGTTCGCCGGCCTGGTGGTGATCGGGCTCGTCCTCCCCGGTGCGGCCAACCAGGTCACGCTGGCGAGGGCGCATCTGGCCGCGTTCGCCCTCGTCTACGCCTCGACCTCCTCCGGGCTGGTCGATCTGGCCTGGGTGGTGGTGCTCGCCGGGGTGAGCGACGTCGTGGACGGCGCCATGGCCAGGTGGTTGCATCGCTCCAGTCGCCTGGGTGGGGCCCTGGACCCCCTGGTGGACGGCGTCTTCTTTGGCGCGGTGGCGGTTGGCCTGGCCGTCGGCGGCGCTTATCCGGGCTGGCTGGCCGGGACGGTGCTGGCGCGCTACGCCCTGCCGGCCCTGGCCGGAGCCATCCTCCTGCTCGGCCGTCGCCGGCCGCGGCTGCAGCACACCCCCATGGGCCAGGCGTCCACGCTGTCGATCGGGATCCTGCTCGGAGGTCTCGCCCTCTTTCACGGCCTCGGCTACCCAACCGCCGCCCTGCGCTGGGCGGCGGAGGTTGTGATCCCGGCGGCCGCCCTGGCCACCTTCGTCAACCTCTTCTGGAGCAACCGGCGGGAGATACTGGGGGCTCGCCGGAGGGGGCGTGCGGCCGGCACCCCTCGCTCCGACACCACGCCGTAGACTGTGGGAGGCCGCGCTAGACGGGGAGCTGGCGGTTCCCTGCACCGGCAATCCGCCATAGCCGGGTCGAACTCCTTCCCGAGGTCCGCGCTTGCAGCCAGGGCCCGGGTGGAAAGCTGAGAAGGTTGGGCCCTGCGCAGCCTGGGTCTCTGAACCCCGTCAGGTCCGGGAGGAAGCAGCGGTAAGGAGGCAGCCCGGGGGTGCCGCAGGTATCCTGGCTGGAGCTGGAAGCTCGGGTACCGCTGGGGGCGTTGCGATCGACGGAAGGTGCGCGGCCACCGTGGAAGCCGTGGTGACCGCATACCAGAGCCTCTATCGCAAGTACCGGTCCCAGACCTTCGCCGACCTGGTCGGCCAGGAGGCGACGCTCCGCGCCCTCCAGGCGGCGATCGCGGCCGACCGCGTGGCCCACGCCTACCTGTTCTCCGGCACCCGGGGAACCGGCAAAACCTCCACCGCCCGGCTGCTGGCCAAGGCGGTGAATTGCCTGCGCCGGGCGCCGGGCAGCGCCGAGCCCTGCAACCAGTGCGAGTCCTGCGTGCAGATCCAGAACGGCTCGGCCTTGGACCTGATCGAGATCGACGCCGCGTCCAACCGTGGCATCGACGAGATCCGGGACCTGCGCGAGAAGGTCAACCTGGCGCCCGCGCTGGGGCGGAAGAAGGTCTACATCATCGACGAGGCCCATATGCTGACCACCGAGGCCTTCAACGCCCTGCTCAAGACGCTCGAGGAGCCTCCCGACCACGTGGTGTTCGTGCTCTGCACCACCGAGGCCAACCGGGTGCCCCCGACCGTGCTGGGCCGCTGCCAGCAGTTCGTGTTCCGGCGTTTCTCCGAAGCGCAGGTGGTGGGCCGCCTGGCCCACATCGCCGCCGGTGAGGGGATCGAGGCCGAACCCGAGGCGCTGGCTCTGATCGCGCACGTTGCCCAGGGGTCGATGCGGGATGCGATCGGGCTCATGGATCAGCTCGTGCCGCTGGCGGGTGCGATCACGGTGGCGGTGGCGCGTGACCTGCTGGGTGTGGCCGATCCGGTCCAGGTCGATCGGCTCCTGGACCAGGTCCTCGCCGGCCGCGCCGGGGACGCGCTGCGGACCCTGGGCGAAATCTACGAGGGCGGAGGCGAGCTCCGGCAGGTGGTGAGGGGCCTCATGGAGCGGACGAGGGACCGGCTGGTGCGGGCGATCGAGGACGGCGACGGGGTCGGGCGCGATCGGCTGTCGTCCGTCCTCGATGCCCTGCTGCGCCTGGACGGAGAGGTCCGCCGGCACGCGGAGCCACGGTTCCTGGTGGAGGCGACGCTGGTCCGGATCGCAGTCGAGAGCACCCCTGGCTCCACCGCCGGGACGCCGCCCCGGGATTCCGCTCGATCCCGGCCGGAGGCGGTCGCGGTGGAGCCCCGGGAAGCGGCCCCGCCGGCGGAGGCATCGCCGACCGTTCGCGACGACGATCCCGGGGATGCGCTCGACGGCTGGCGTCGGGTCCTCGAGTCGCTGCATCCCAAGACGCGGGCCTACTTCCGCGAGGCCCGAGCCGAGCTGGAGGGGAGACGCCTGGTCCTGTCCTTCCCGTACAGCTTCCACCACCGGCGAGCGGTCGAGCACCAGGCCGAGGTCGAGGCACGGGTACGTTCCTGGCTCGGCGAGGGGTCGAGCCTCGAGCTGCGGCTGCTGGAGTCGGCCCCGACCTCGCGGACGGCCGCGCGGCCGCGCGCTCCGGAGGAGGCCCCGGTGATCAAGGCGGCGGAGCGCAAGCTGGAGGGCAAGGTGATACGGGTGCGCCGGTTAAAGGAGACATGAACGGATGCAGAACCAGATGAAGATGCTCCAGCAGGTGCAGAAGATGCAAAGCCGCCTGGCCAAGGTGCAGGCCGAGCTCGAGGAGGAGCGGGTCGAGTCCTCCGCCGGCGGGGGTGCGGTCAGGGCCGTGGTCAACGGTCAGCAGCGGCTCCTCTCGGTGGCGGTGGAGCCGGAGGTGGCGTCGGACATCGAGATGCTGCAGGACCTGGTGGTGGCGGCGGTCAACGAGGCGCTGGATCGCTCGCGCGAGCTGGCCGCGAGCCGAATGCAGGCCGCGGCCGCCGACCTGGGCCTGCCGCCGGGCCTGATCTGACCGGGCCGTGACCCTGGTCGTGAGGGGCATCGCCCGGTTCGGCGGGCGTGGGGGGACCCTTGCTTTCGGCCGCCGGCTTCCCCGAAGGGACCAGATCTCGGGCGCCGTGGGGAGGACGTCGGGATCGTGACCTCGTTGCCGCCGCCCCTGGAGGCGCTCATCCAGGAGCTCTCCCGCCTTCCCAGCGTCGGCCCCAAGACGGCGCAGCGGCTGGCCTTCCACATCCTCCGGGCCGAGCCGGGTCGAGCCGAGGCACTGGCCCAGGCGGTCCTGGACGTGAAGCGGCGCATCGGCTACTGCGAGCGTTGCTGGAACATCGCCGAGGGCCCGCTCTGCGTGATCTGCCGATCGGGGCACCGGGACCCGGGGCTGGTCTGCGTCGTGGAGTCCTCACTGGACCTGCTGGCGATCGAACGCACCGGCGAATATCACGGGCTGTACCACGTCCTCCAGGGGGTGATCTCGCCCATCGACGGAGTGGGCCCCGAGGACATCCACGTGCCCGAGCTCGTCGAGCGGGTGAGGAGCGGGGGGGTGAGGGAGGTCATCATCGCCACGGATGCGGACATCGAGGGAGAGGCGACGGCGGTCTACATCAGCCGCGCCCTCGCTTCGCTCGGCGTTCAGGTGACCCGGCCCGCCCACGGCCTGCCGGTGGGCGGTGATCTCGAGTACGCGGACGAGCTGACCCTGGCCCGGGCCCTGAGCGGGCGCCGGGCCTTCTAGCCGGGCCTCCTAAGGGTCGCCCCGTCGTCCGGTTCGGGCACCGGCGGGCGCTGGGGGAGGTTTGGCCTCCCCCTTCCTGAGGTATGAGGAGAACGAAGCCGCCCCGAGGGCGCGGCCCGGCGGGTGCGGTGCTTGCGTCCAGTTTCGGGCGGCTGTACAATGACGTAGCGCTACCGGCCGGCGGGCCCTCGCGCCCGGAAAGGGCACCGGGCCAGCAGCCGGGCCGACGAGCGAGGTATACTCTCCCCCGCCGGCGGATCGGGGTGGGGATGAACCAGCACCTTGACAACTGAAGAGTGGGAAAGACTCTGAGAGTCCCAGAGACTCAGGGCTGAGAGCCTTGGGCTCCTGTTCTGTACGGAGAGTTTGATCCTGGCTCAGGGTTAACGCTGGCGGCGTGCCTTACACATGCAAGTCGAGCGAGGGCTCATCTCCCGCAAGGGAGGTGGGTTCCTAGCGGCGAACGGGTGAGTAACACGTGGGCAACCTATCCCCTCGTGGGGGATAACACCGAGAAATCGGTGCTAATACCGCATGTCATCGCTGGAGGCATCTCCAGCGAGAAAAGCCGCAAGGCGCGAGGGGGCGGGCCCGCGGCCTATCAGCTTGTTGGCGGGGTAACGGCCCACCAAGGCGATGACGGGTAGCTGGTCTGAGAGGACGACCAGCCACACGGGGACTGAGACACGGCCCCGACTCCTACGGGAGGCAGCAGTGAGGAATCTTCCGCAATGGGCGAAAGCCTGACGGAGCGACGCCGCGTGCGGGATGAAGTCCCTCGGGATGTAAACCGCTGTCGGAGGGGAAGAGCACGGACGGTACCCTCCAAGAAAGCCCCGGCTAACTACGTGCCAGCAGCCGCGGTAATACGTAGGGGGCGAGCGTTACCCGGATTTACTGGGCGTAAAGCGCGTGTAGGCGGCTGGTCAAGCGTGGTGTGAAATCTCCGGGCTCAACCTGGAAACTGCACCGCGAACTGGCCTGGCTAGAGTGCAGGAGAGGGAAGCGGAATTCCCGGTGTAGCGGTGAAATGCGTAGATATCGGGAGGAACACCAGTGGCGAAGGCGGCTTCCTGGCCTGTAACTGACGCTGAGACGCGAAAGCGTGGGGAGCGAACCGGATTAGATACCCGGGTAGTCCACGCCCTAAACGTTGCGGACTAGGTGTTGGCGAGATTGACCTCGTCAGTGCCGCAGCTAACGCATTAAGTCCGCCGCCTGGGAAGTACGGCCGCAAGGCTAAAACTCAAAGGAATAGGCGGGGGCCCGCACAAGCAGCGGAGCGTGTGGTTTAATTCGAGGCTACGCGAAGAACCTTACCTGGGCTTGACATGCTCCGGAAAGCCTGGTGAAAGCCAGGCCCTCCCGCAAGGGACCGGTGCACAGGTGGTGCATGGCTGTCGTCAGCTCGTGCCGTGAGGTGTTGGGTTAAGTCCCGCAACGAGCGCAACCCCTGTCCCTAGTTGCACGTTCTAGGGAGACTGCCGGGCGAAACCCGGAGGAAGGTGGGGATGACGTCAAGTCAGCATGCCCTTTATGCCCAGGGCTACACACACGCTACAATGGCCGGTACAACGGGTTCCGACACGGCGACGTGAAGGCAATCCCTGAAAGCCGGTCTCAGTTCGGATTGCAGGCTGCAACCCGCCTGCATGAAGTCGGAGTTGCTAGTAACCGCCGGTCAGCACACGGCGGTGAATACGTTCCCGGGCCTTGCACTCACCGCCCGTCACACCACCCGAGTCTGGTGCTCCCGAAGTCGCTGGCCGAACCCGCAAGGGACGGAGGCGCCGAAGGAGTGCCCGGTAAGGGGGGTGAAGTCGTAACAAGGTAGCCGTACCGGAAGGTGTGGCTGGATCACCTCCTTTAAGGAGTCCTCTCGCGAACGCCGTCTTACGGGGTCCGTGAGAAAAGGTCAAGTCAGAGCTTGCAGCAACGGCCTTCGGTGGGTGCGGAAGAGTACGTCGTCCGTGGCCGATCGGGAGTTCCTCCCAGGTGCGGACGGGGGAAGAGTACGTTCCCGGCGATGGCTCGGTCGCCCCGAGAGGGGCGGGAGGCAGCTCAGGCGCGGTGAAAATCCGCTCGTCATCGTACGCAGAGTGCGCGTGAATCGCCCGAGGTCGGCCCTTGTCTTTCCCACTCTTCAGGCCGTTCAAGGGCTGGGCGCTCCCGATCGCGGGGTTGGCGTCGCCGGTCCGGCCGGGTGCGGGCCCTCGTGGCTCGTGCCAGGGGGATGTAGCTCAGCTGGGAGAGCACCTGCTTTGCAAGCAGGGGGTCGCCGGTTCGAATCCGGTCATCTCCACCAGCACCTTGACAACCGAATAGGTCGAACGAGATCTCGATATCGCCGAGGTGAGCCTGGATCCTCACTGTGGCCATCGCTCAGTGACTGAGGAGTGGCTGCAGGCAAGGCAAGCTACGAAGGGTCCGGGGTGGATGCCTAGGCACCAAGCGCCGATGAAGGACGCGGCTACCTGCGAAAAGCCTCGGGGAGCTGGAAGCAAGCGATGATCCGGGGATCTCCGAATGGGGAAACCCGCCTGGGCC